>Ga0207655_1004220_pt1 | contig 10299 bp, 10 predicted proteins | sample KBSM44metaG_FD_184398 | JGI IMG/M metagenome (GOLD analysis project Ga0207655, IMG submission 184398) | Miscanthus rhizosphere microbial communities from Kellogg Biological Station, Michigan, USA - KBS M4-4 metaG (SPAdes) (version 2) | ecosystem: Host-associated > Plants > Roots > Rhizosphere >... | reverse complement strand
TTCGCGCTGCGGGAATTCGAGTACGACTACGCATTGTTCAGCGGTACGTCCAGGGTGAATTCTTATCTCATCGAATTCCGAACCGCTAAAGGCACCATGGGGGTAGTTCGGGAATCGAAGGCAAATTCCGATAATTTGCTGGACCTATATCCATATTTACCAAATACCAAAAATTCATCTGGGAAGGATTTTCCAATGTCTGCTCTTATGTTCACCATCACTTCGTACATCGCCGGCGTCAAGGACCGCTTCACCTCCGAGGAGAAGGGCGCGACGATGGTTGAATACGGCCTCATGGTCGCCCTGATCGCTGTTGTGGTTGCTGTTGCAGTTGGTCCCCTGGGCACGGCCATCGCAGCCCTGTTCACTGGCGTGACTGCCTCGCTCTGACACTTGTCGCAGGTGGCCGGCGGCCGTGGCCTAAACACAGTCCACAGCCGCCGGCCACTCCTCTTAAGCGCTATTACCGCAAACCCCATTGGGGATCCGGGTCTGGGAGACAGTCGTGAAATCGAAGAAGAAAGAGCGCGGAGCCGTGGCCGTGGAAATGGCAATTCTGTTGCCTCTGCTACTGCTGATCTTAATCGGGATTATGGAATTTGGGCGGGCGCTCAACGTACAAGTATCCCTCACACAAGCAGCGCGGGAGGGTGCCCGTTATGCAGCCGTTCATTACCAGGATGGTGGTCTGAACGTATCTGGTACAGCTTTGGCTGCAGCACCGTCCCTTGATGGTCTGGGAGTTTCAGTTAGTGATAACGCTTCAAGCTGTGCCCCAGGCTCCAACGTCACTGTCACAACCAGTGTCTCCTTGCCTTCGATGTCCGGCTTCCTTGATGCCGGATTCTTTGGCGGCGCGGGCATCTTCCCGCTGAACATGACTGGGGTAGGAGTGATGAGATGCGGTGGCTAAGGAATTTCCAAGGTCCTCGCCGGTTGCCGAGCGATGCTTCGGAGTCTGGGGAGCGCGGTGCTGCCACGATCATAGTCGCCGGACTCATGGTGGTCCTCTTGGGCTTTGCCGCCTTGGCTGTTGACGTGGGGGCTCTCTATGCGGAGAAGGCACAATTGCAAAATGGTGCCGACGCCGCCGCACTGGCGATTGCCACCGACTGTGCCGGGGGAAGCTGTGGCAACAGCACAACAACCGGAAATCAATTCGCCAATAGCAACGCGAATGACAACTCCAGCGGTGCCGTCGTTACTTTTCCGGCCGCCACAACAGTTCGGGTAGTGACTAATGCCCGGGATGCAGGCTCCGGTGCAAACAGTTTCTCGCTGTTCTTCGCACAGGCCTTCGGCATTGAAACTGCCACCGTAGATGCGACGGCGGAAGCCTCCTGGGGTGCACCATCGAGCGCAACCACCTTGCCCTGGACCGTTAGCGAGTGCGTCTTCAAGAAGTATCTTTCGCCAACCCAGCTCGCTGCACTTAATTCCACCGGCACATTTACCGGCGATCCAATCCCCACCCACGTCACGCTTCGATACGACACGAACGCACCTGCGGTTGGTGGTTGTGTAGCACAAAATGGCTACCAACCCGGCGGTTTTGGCTGGCTTGAAACCACCTCGGGCTGTTCGACGGACATAAGTATCAGCGCGGTAGTTCAGGGCCAGCCCGGCAACCATTTCCCTAACGCAGCAACCTGCGATTCAGTGCTTGCCCACATTATGGACGAGCCTGCGCTTATACCACTCTTCAAAACAGCAGCGCAGAACGGCAACAAAACAAAGTACACCCTGATCGGCTTTGCAGCCTTCCAGGTCACTGGCTACAAGTTCGATGGGGGCCAGCAACTGGACCCTGCAGCACCCAGCTGCACAGGCAATTGCCGGGCCCTCCAGGGCTATTTCTCCCGCTTCGTATCACTTGAAGAAGGTTCTCAAATGTCGGGTGGCATTCCCAACTATGGAGCGTCCGTAGTAACGCTCACCGAATAGGCGCCCGTTGGGCGTCCCCTATCAACCTCACGAAAACTCGAAGGGAGTTACAAAGTGAAAACACGCCTACTGGGAGGCATTGCAGCACTGCTACTAGCAGTCATTGGCACCGTCTTGCTGGTCACCTACGTTCAGGGGGCCGACAAGCGGGCGCAGCAAGGGCTTGATCCCGTCAGCGTACTTGTGGTGAAGGAGCGAATTCCGGCCGGCACCAAAGTCGAAGAAATTCAATCGAAGGTCAAGACGGAGACGCTACCGCAATCCGCCGTAGCGCCAGGTACCATCAACGCACTCACCGATCAAAAAGGCAAAGTCACCTCAGCGGAGCTGCAGCCCGGGGAGCAACTGTTGGGAGTCAAGCTTGTTAGTCCCAAGGATCTTGCTCCCGGAACAGTACCCGTACCGGAAGGCCTACAAGAATCAACCTTTGTCCTGGCACCCGAGCGCATCCTGGGCGGTCGAATCGAGGCTGGCGATACAGTCACGGTCTTTGCCTCATTCAAGTTGGACGATGCGGTTCCTGCCGGCGCCAATCTGCCCCCCGGTTTGACGGGCTGGAAAAACTTCACCGAGCTGCTTTACCACGATGTTCTCGTCACCGCTGTCCAGCAAGCGGCTCCTGACGCGGAGAAATCTGCAGGGGCCGACAAGGGAGTGGCCCTCCCGAACGGTTCTGCGTATGTCACTGTCGCCCTGAGCGATGCCAACGCAGCCAAGATGGTCTTCGGTGCAGAGTTCGGGACGTTGTGGCTCTCCAAGCAGACCGAGAAAACCGCAAAGAGCGATCCACCGACGACAACCTTCGGAGGGCTGGTCCAATGAGCCGCTTTGTAGCCATCACTGCAGTTCGTGATTTTGAAGGCCGTGTGCGCCAGGCCATCGCGGGGGCTCTCCATGGGGACCTGCAAACGCTCTCCCCCGAAGTACTCCGGGGTGGGACGGATGATGTCTTCAAGGAACTCACAGGGGCGCCACCGGAGGTGATGATCCTGGGGCCGGGTGTGAGTCCGGACGACGCTTTGAAGCTGGCCACGGTCTTCGACCTCCAATATCCGGAAATCAGCCTGTTGCTGGTGGCCGAACCCAGCCCGGAGATCGTCCTTCGTGCCATGCATTCGGGCATCCGCGACGTTGTTACTCCGGAGATTGAGGTAAACGAGCTGCGGGTACTCCTGGAACGAGCCTGCCTCGCTTCCGCCAGCCGGCGCCGTGGCATGCAGCCAGCCGCCGAATCCGGACAGGAAAGGGGCCGTGTCATCGCCGTTATGTCCCCGAAGGGCGGAGTCGGCAAGACAACGGTGGCAACAAATTTGGCCGTCGGTCTTGGAGCGCTGGCGCCAATGAGCGTGGTCATCGTGGACCTTGACCTGCAATTTGGCGACGTCGCGTCCGGACTCCTGTTGGAACCAGAACACTCGATCACCGAGGCCGTTCATGGGGCGGCGGCCCAGGACTCGATGGTGCTCAAGGCTTTTCTCACCGTCCACCCGGCAGGCATCTATGCACTTTGTGCACCGCAGAAGCCCTCGGAGTCCGATTACATCACAGCTGACCACGTCACCCGACTCCTCAACCAACTGGCCACGGAGTTCAAGTACGTGGTGGTGGACACCGCGCCGGGCCTTGGCGAACACTGCCTCGCGACTCTCGAGCTTGCTACGGACGGGGTCTGGGTCTGCGGTATGGACGTCCCCAGCATTCGAGGGCTCCGAAAGTGCTTCAGCGTACTGAGGGAGCTACAGCTCTTGCCACAAGGTAGGCACACGGTGCTGAACTTCGCGGACCGAAAGAGCGGCATTTCGGTGCAGGACGTGGAGACGACTATTGGTGTACCCATTGATACAGTCATCCCCCGTTCCCGGAACCTGCCCTTCTCGACGAACCGGGGTGTCCCAGTACTCCAAGGCACCACTCGCGATTCAGCCACTAAGGGACTGAAGAAGCTTGTTGAGCGATTCGATCCCCGCCTGGAAACAGTTACCCCGAACAAACTGCACCGGAGGGTGGTGGTGTCATGAAACTGTCAGAAAGGCTCACGAAGAACAATCCTCTTGCTGCCGTCGAAATCAAGGATGCCGAGCCAGGAGGACAAGCCGCAATCGGAGCGCCACCAGCGCATTCTCCGATGTTGGGTGGGACTCCGTCTGCACCGGTGGTCGATGCCCTTTCAGGCCTTAAGCAAAGGGCCGCTTCGGCACTCTTCGAGCGAATGGGCTCGAGGATTGGGGACTCATCCTCGTCCGAGGAAGAGCTTCGGACCTTCGCTGTGGACGAACTCTCAGCTGTCATTGATGACGAGCAAGTGCCGCTTTCCCCTGAAGAACGCCGCCGGCTGATCCGCGAGATTTCGGATGAAGTCATGGGCTACGGTCCGTTGCAGCGTCTCTTGGAGGATCCGTCTGTTACGGAAGTGATGGTCAATCGCTTTGATCAGATCTATGTTGAGCGTCACGGTCACTTGGCATTGACTGATTTGCAATTCAGCTCGGACGCACACCTCAGGAAAGTCATCGAACGGATCGTGTCGAAAGTCGGACGACGAATAGACGAGTCTTCCCCGCTCGTGGATGCGCGCCTCGAGGACGGCTCCCGCGTCAATGCGATTATCCCTCCGCTTGCTGTCAACGGACCCTCGCTGACGATCAGGAAGTTCAGCCACGTTCCGCTCACAGTCCGCAACCTGATCGAGTGGGAATCCATCAGCCACGAAATGGCAGAGCTGCTGAGTGCCTGTGTGGTTGCCCGTCTCAACGTCATCGTCTCTGGGGGCACTGGAACAGGGAAGACGACTCTCCTGAATGTTTTGTCTTCCTTCATCCCGGAGTCCGACCGCATCGTCACCATAGAAGACGCGGTGGAACTTCAATTGCAACAGCGCCATGTGGTCAGGTTGGAGAGCCGCCCGCCCAACATCGAAGGTAAGGGCGCCATCACCATTCGGGATCTCGTCCGCAACTCCCTCCGTATGCGGCCCGACCGGATCATCGTAGGCGAGGTTCGTGGCGGAGAGTCTCTGGACATGCTGCAGGCTATGAACACCGGCCACGATGGCTCATTGTCGACGGTGCACGCCAACTCGCCGCGGGATGCGATCGCCCGCCTTGAGACGCTCGTGTTGATGGCTGGTATGGACCTGCCGCTCAGGGCCATCCGTGAGCAGGTTTCCTCTGCCGTGGACCTTATCGTCCAAGTGACCCGATTGCGGGATGGTAGCCGCCGCGTCACGCACGTGACCGAAGTGCAGGGCATGGAGGGAGACGTCGTCACGCTTCAGGACGCATTCCTCTTTGACTATTCTGCTGGCTTGGATGCCCAAGGGCGTTTCCTCGGCAGGGCACTGCCAACGGGTATCCGGCCACGGTTCCTGGACCGTTTTGCCGAACTTGGTATCACGGTGTCGCCATCCGTGTTTGGGGTCGCTCCCGTCACTGCGGGGAGGCGATAGCCATGGATACGCCGGCGCTCTTTGTTACAGCCATCGGCCTTTGCGTCGTTGCCCTCATGGTGCTTGTCATTGTCGTCCTGAAGCCCCGGAACGGAAGCATTCCCTTGGAACGCCGGCGCCTGGGCACTGCGCCAGACGATTCCGCAGTGGGCCGCGTTTCGCAGTCTGCAGTCCAATTTATGGACACTGCACTGGGCCGCTCCGGTGGGCCCTTCAATCGCGACGTGCTATATAACGCCGGTGTCAAGCAAGCACCTGCCGACTTCACCGTTATGGTTGTCGTCGGCACAGTGGTCGTGGGCGTCATCGGTTCCTTCCTCATCAATGTTTTTATCGGCATCTTGTTGGCACTCGCCGCACCATTCGTTGCGAAACTGCTGCTGGTTTTCAAGACCGAAAAACGCCGGGGAAAATTTGAGTCGCAGCTGACAGACACCATCCAGATGTTGATTGGTGGTCTTCGCGTCGGCCACAGCATTATGCGGTCATTCGAAGCAGCAGCCCAGGAAGCGCAAGCTCCCACCTCGGAAGATTTAGGCCGGATCGTCAATGAAGTGAGAATCGGCAAGGACGCCCGCCAAGCCATCGAAGACTGCGCCGACCGCATGGACAGCGAGGACTTCCGCTGGATTGGCCAAGCCATACAAATCAATCGCGAAGTTGGCGGTGATTTGGCCGAGGTACTCGAGCAAGTCGCCGGCACCATTCGGGAACGCAGCGAAGTCAAGGGACACGTCCGTGCCCTCAGTGCCGAAGGCAAAATGTCGGCCGTCATACTCATGGCACTCCCAGTGGCAGTCGGACTGTTTGTGACAGCCATCAACCCGGGCTACATGAAAGTCTTCGTTCAACATCCCATGGGAATTGCATTGATGGTTGCCAGCGCGATCCTGTTCACCGTCGGTGGCTTCTGGATGAGCCGCACCGTAAAGATTAAGTTCTAGGAGGCTGTGCTCATGACTCCCCTGGCTTGGCTGATCATCGCTGTGATCGTCCTCCCCGTTGCCTATTTCGCGTGGTCGTTAGCCACCATTGACCGCAAGTCAGTGGTGGCCATTCAGACAAATCTTGGTTCCGGATTCGCCCAGGGCACTGGCGTGAATATCCACCGCCCTCCGCTTTTGTTGGGGCTGGCCCGGAAACTCACCCCCGGCAGTTACGAAGCCAAGCTCGATCAATGGCTGGCGCTTGCCGGACGCCCCAAGTCGATGCCGCTAACGAAGCTCATCGCCATCAAACCAGCTCTCGCCGTTGCGGGCGCCATAGGCGGAGTCTTGCTAGTCGCCAGCAACCCGAGCCCCACGATGATCGGCCTCGGGTTGTTCCTGACAATCTTGCTGTACTTCATTCCGGATCTCTTGATCTATAACACCGGGATCAAGCGCCAAGAGGCCATCCAGCTGGAATTCCCGAACACGTTGGACCAAATGCTCATCTCCGTTGAGGCAGGACTCGGTTTCGAAGCGGCAATGGAACGGGCCTCCTCTTATGGCACGGGACCTTTGGCCCTGGAATTGATGCGAACACTTCAAGACATCCAAGTGGGCCGTCCGCGGCAGGAAGCCTATGAGGCTATGGCCGAACGATCCACTGTTGCGGACGTCCGCAGCTTTGTCCTCGCAGTGGTCCAGGCGGACAAATATGGCATCGGCATCGCCAACGTCCTCCGTGCACAAGCCAAGCAAGCCCGGGTCAAGCGTCGTCAAAAAGCAGAAGAGAAAGCGATGAAGTTGCCCGTCAAAGTGCTTTTCCCGCTGATGTTCTGCATCTTTCCGGTGCTTTTCATAGTCCTTCTGGGTCCCGCCGTCATCAAGATCATCCAGATGTTCACGTGATCTTGCCCCGCGGGAAATAGACCGGCCGTTCACGGATCCCAGACCGTGGACGGCCACAAAGGCCCCCTTCCGGTACCCAGAGCCGGGAGGGGGTCCTCCAATGTCCGGACCCCACGGACCAAAGGAAAAAGACTTACTCGCGCCGGGCCCGCGTCAGCTCAGCCCGCGCCAGCAGCTCACTATCCGATGGGTACGCAACTTCCTCCAACACCAAGGGGTGCGGTGCGGCCAACACGGACTTCGCATCACGCTTACGTTCCAGCAGCCGCTCATGCAGCCAACCCGGTTGCTCCAGGCCCTCCCCAACGCGCACGGCCGAGCCCACCAGGGACCTGACCATGTTGTGGCAGAACGCATCCGCCTGAACGGTGGCGACAATGACCCCGTCGCTCCCCCGTTCGAACTCAAACTTCTGAAGCTCGCGGATGGTTGTGGCGCCCTCGCGGGGCTTGCAATAGGAACGGAAATCCTGGAGCCCCAGCAACTGGGCGGCGCCTTCATTCAATAGAGCGACATTCAACGGCGCTTTATGCCACAGCGTGATTCCGCGCAGCACCGGATCCCAGCGCTCCGGGCCATCAGCAATGCGGTAACTGTAACGACGCCACAACGCGGAGAACCGGGCGTCGAAACCTTGGGGCGCCAGACCGGCGTCGTGCACTTCTATGGCACCGGTCAGGTCGCCGAGAATGCGGCTAAGGGCTCCGCGAAGGCGACGCAAAAGCGCGACGGCGGGGTCCAGTTCGTGCCCACGCGGAAGTCCAAGCCACTCCGCTTCCGTCAGATCCAGATGGACCACCTGGCCGCGGGCGTGGACACCGGCGTCGGTGCGGCCGGCAACTGTGACCCGGACAGGACGGCGCACAAGGAGGGCCAATGCCTCCTCAAGTGCACCCTGCACCGTGAGCAAGCCGGGCTGGAGTGCCCAACCGTTGAAGGGTCCTCCGTCGTACGAGAGATCCATGCGGACACGCAAAAACCCGCCGCCCCCCAAAGCGGGGGCAGCGGGTTTTCGTTCGTTCATAGACTTAAGTCTACTGTGAAGAATTCAGTGAATTACTTCTTGTCCTCAGCGGCCGGAGCCTCTTCGGTCTCAGCAACGTCAGCGTCAGCAGCCTCTGCCTCAGCGGCCGGAGCCTCTTCGGTTTCAGCAGCTTCGGTCTCTACAGCCTCGGTCTCAACAACCTCTTCCTCAGCAGCCGGGGCAGCCTTGGCAGCAGCAGCGGTTGCTTCAGCAACTACGGCCTGCTTCGGGGAAACCGGCTCGAGGACGAGCTCGATGACAGCCATGGGAGCGTTGTCGCCCTTACGGTTGCCGATCTTGGTGATACGGGTGTAGCCACCATCGCGGTTGGCAACGGCGCCGGCGATGTCGGTGAACAGCTCGTGGACGATGCCCTTGTCGCTGATCAGGCCGAGAACGCGGCGGCGGGAAGAGAGGTCGCCACGCTTGGCGAAGGTGACCAAACGCTCTGCGTACGGCTTCAGGCGCTTGGCCTTGGTGACCGTGGTGGTGATGCGCTTGTGCTCAAACAGAGCAGCTGCCAGGTTCGCGAGCATCAGGCGCTCGTGAGCCGGGCCGCCTCCGAGGCGCGGACCCTTAGTGGGGGTAGGCATAATAATTTCTCCTGTTGTGTAAGCCGGTCAGGTCCATCGCTGGACCTGACGGCCAAGATCTGCTTTTTAGAGCTCGTCGTCGCTGAACGCGGCGTCGTCCTCTTCGATGGCTGCGGCGCGGGCTGCGAGATCGAAACCGGGAGGGGAGTCCTTGAGGGACAGACCCAGTTCGACGAGCTTTGCCTTGACCTCGTCAATGGACTTCGCACCGAAGTTACGGATGTCCATCAGGTCAGCCTCGGAGCGGGCAACGAGTTCACCCACGGTGTGGATGCCCTCACGCTTGAGGCAGTTGTAGGAACGGACGGTAAGGTCCAGATCCTCGATCGGCAGAGCCATGTCCGCTGCCAGGGCAGCGTCCGTCGGCGACGGGCCAATCTCGATACCTTCAGCTGCGGTGTTCAGCTCACGAGCCAGACCGAACAGTTCCACCAGGGTGGTGCCTGCAGAAGCAACGGCGTCGCGCGGAGCGATTGCCTGCTTGGTCTCGACGTCGACAATGAGCTTGTCGAAGTCAGTGCGCTGCTCAACACGGGTAGCTTCCACGCGGAAGGTTACCTTCATGACCGGCGAGTAGATCGAGTCAACCGGAATACGGCCGATCTCGGAGTCGCCGGACTTGTTCTGAGCTGCCGAAACGTAGCCACGGCCGCGCTCGATGGTCAGTTCGAGTTCGAACTTGCCCTTCGAGTTCAGAGTGGCAATGTGCAGATCCGGGTTGTGGAATTCGACGCCGGCCGGCGGAGCAATGTCCGCGGCGGTGACGACTCCGGGGCCCTGCTTGCGCAGGTAAGCAACAACCGGCTCGTCGTGCTCGGAGGAAACCGAAAGGTTCTTGATGTTCAGGATGATCTCGGTGACATCTTCCTTGACACCCGGAACCGTGGTGAACTCGTGCAGCACGCCATCGATCCGGATGCTGGTTACAGCGGCACCGGGGATGGAGGAGAGCAGGGTACGGCGGAGGGAGTTTCCGAGGGTGTAGCCGAAGCCCGGCTCCAGCGGTTCAATGATGAAACGGGAGCGGTTCTCGGATACAACTTCTTCAGACAGGGTGGGGCGCTGTGCAATGAGCACTTAGGTTTCCTTTCGGCGAGCATCCGCTATATGACGCAACACAGGTGGTGGAAATCGGCTTCGGTTTCCAGCCTGACCAGCCGGGCCATGCTTGTAGATGGTCTAAACCATGTACAGCAGGCCCGGCCGGTCAGACAGGGAATACCTAATTAGACGCGGCGGCGCTTCGGCGGGCGGCAACCGTTGTGGGCGCTGGGGGTGACGTCCTGGATGGAGCCAACCTCAAGGCCAGCAGCCTGAAGCGAACGGATTGCGGTTTCGCGTCCGGATCCCGGACCCTTGACGAATACGTCAACCTTGCGCAGACCGTGCTCCTGAGCGCGCTTTGCAGCAGCTTCAGCAGCCATCTGGGCAGCGAACGGGGTGGACTTACGGGAGCCC
>Ga0207655_1004219_pt1 | contig 10299 bp, 9 predicted proteins | sample KBSM44metaG_FD_184398 | JGI IMG/M metagenome (GOLD analysis project Ga0207655, IMG submission 184398) | Miscanthus rhizosphere microbial communities from Kellogg Biological Station, Michigan, USA - KBS M4-4 metaG (SPAdes) (version 2) | ecosystem: Host-associated > Plants > Roots > Rhizosphere >... | reverse complement strand
CAGGCAGGCGAATGAAGTGAAGGAACCGCGCAGCGGCGCGAGGACCGCCAGCCCCTGAGCGGCACCAGACTGCGTTATCACCTGTCGCTTAACTGACTGACATTACCGCTAAGCGGCCCTTTTTTTGGCGAATATCGTCTGTCAGGATGATTCTGCCGGTGACTGATTAACGCTGGGCTTCGCCGCCCAACGCTTCTACCAGATTGCTGGTCAGTGCGGCCAGTTCGCTGGTCATCAGAATAAAGTCCGCATCAAAGCGCTGTGCAAAATCTTCGCGGTCAATATCGTCGTTCTGGTCGCGCAGCGTGTCGCTGAACTTCAGACGCTTCACTGAACCATCATCGGCCAGCACGAACTGAATGCGCTCCTGCCAGTCGAGCGCCAGTTTGGTTACCAGCTTACCCGCTTCGATGTGGTTGGCGATCTCATCGCACACCAGATCCTGTTTCTTGCAGCGGATAACGCCGCCATCTTCCAGCAGCGCTTTCAGCTCCGCTTCATCCATCAGGGCGAATCCGGCAGGCAGCTCGCCTGAACGTACCCATTCTGTCAGGGTCAGTTCAATCGGGCTTTCCAGCGTCAGCGGCACCACCGGCAGTGAGCCCAGGCTTTTGCGCAGTAGCGCCAGGGTATCTTCCGCTTTTTTTGCGCTGGCACAGTCAACCATAATCAGGTTGTTGACCGTGTCGATCCACAGGTAGGTCTGGCTGAAACGGCTGAAGGCGCGCGGCAGCAGGCTGTGCAGCACTTCATCTTTCAGCGAATCTTTTTCGGTCTTTTTGAGCTTGCGGCTCTGCTCAGATTCCAGCTTGTCGATTTTCGCTTCCAGCGCCTGTTTCACCACCGGCGAGGGCAGGATTTTCTCTTCTTTGCGGGCGCAAATCACAATCTGGCCTTTGTTTTCATGGGTCAGCGCATCGCTGCGGTTGCCCATCGGCGAGACCCAGCCGGTCTTGCTCATATCCTGACTGCCACACGGTGAAAACGTGAAGGCGTCGAGCTGCTTTTCCATCTCATCTGCGGACAGCGGAATGTCACGATTCAGACGATAAACCATCATATTTTTAAACCACAACATCGGGATTCCTTACCGTGGCGCGATCGGGCGCACAAGTCTGCGAGAGTCAGCGCGCATGATAGCGAAACATCGGAGTGGTTTCATTGCCTTTCCGGCAGACGCCTTTTACTGTATCTCTCACCTGAACGAATAACGAGGACGTAATCTTGCGCATAGGCATAGATCTGGGTGGCACCAAGACAGAAGTGATCGCATTGTCGGATAAGGGAGAGGAGCTGTTCCGCCACCGGGTGAATACCCCGCGTGATGACTATCAGGCAACGGTACAGGCGATTGTCGATCTGGTCACGCTGGCGGAGCAGAAAACCGGCGAAACCGGCACGGTCGGCCTCGGTATTCCCGGCACGCTTTCGCCTTACAGTAAGCGGGTAAAAAATGCCAACTCCACCTGGCTCAACGGTCAGCCGCTGGATAAAGATCTGGCGCAGGCGCTGAACCGGGAAGTGCGTATCGCCAACGACGCCAACTGCCTGGCGGTGTCGGAAGCGATCGACGGTGCCGGTGCCGGACAGTCGCTGGTGTTTGCCGTGATCATCGGCACCGGATCGGGCGCCGGTGTGGCGATCAACGGTGAGTCGCGTATCGGGGGCAACGGCAATGCCGGTGAGTGGGGCCACAATCCGCTGCCGTGGATGGATGAGGATGAGCTGCGCTACCGTCAGGAAGTGCCCTGTTATTGCGGGCAGCAGGGCTGTATTGAGACCTTTGTTTCAGGCACCGGTTTTGGTATCGACTATCAGCGGCTGAGCGGCGTACATCGCAAAGGTGCGGAGATCGCCTCGCTGCTGGCGCAGCAGGATCCGATCGCCGAACTGGCGATGAGCCGCTATGAGTTGCGGCTGGCAAAATCGCTGGCGCAGGTGGTAAACCTGATCGATCCCGATGTGATTGTACTGGGCGGTGGGATGAGCAATGTGGATCGTCTCTATCAGACCGTGCCGGTGCTGATGAAGAAGTGGGTATTTGGCGGGGAGTGTGAAACGCCGGTGCTGAAGGCGCAGCATGGCGACTCCAGCGGCGTACGCGGTGCGGCGTGGCTCTGGCCGCTTAACGGCTGAGTTACCCGAGCATCCGCTGACGATTCAGCGCCAGAGAGACCCGGCGCTGAATCGTTAACCCAAGGCACTCACCCGCGCCGCTTTTATTCGCCGACCAGCATACTGTCCTGCGGCGCCCGATCGCGCTGCGCTTTGGTGGCGAGGAAGTAGAGATAGCCTGCCAGCATGATGGCGAAAAACAGCGCGCCTATCACCGGATTAAACCACAGCATCGCCAGCAGACAGACTACCGACAGCAGCAGGGCGATGCCCGGAACAATCGGATAGCCCGGCGCGCGGAAACTGCGGACCATCTCCGGCGCGCTGCGGCGCAATTTAAACAGACTTAGCATACTCATGATGTACATCACAATCGCGCCAAATACCGCCATGGTGATCATCGCCGCCGTCAGCGTCATCCCCTGCAGATTAATCACGCCATCGCTGTAAATTGCCGCGATACCCAGCACGCCGCCGAGAATAATCGCCCGATGCGGGGTCTGGAAACGCGACAGTTTGGCCAGAGAAGGCGGCAGATAGCCCGCGCGTGCCAGGGCAAAAAACTGCCGTGAATAGCCGAGGATGATGCCGTGGAAGCTGGCAATCAGGCCAAACAGTCCAATCCACACCAGCATATGCATCCAGTTAGAGTGTTCGCCGACAATCATTTTCATCGCCTGCGGCAGCGGATCGTTAATGTCGGCAAGTTTGCGCCAGTCGCCCGCGCCGCCCGCCATCAGCATCACACCTATCGCCAGCACCACCAGCGTCAGAATTCCGCTGATGTAGGCGCGGGGAATGGTCCGGGTCGGATCTTTCGCCTCTTCGGCCGCCATCGCCGCGCCTTCAATGGCCAGGAAAAACCAGATGGCAAAAGGAATGGCGGCGAAAATGCCGGAGAAGGCGGGCAGTCCGAAGCTGTCACTGCCTGCCCAGCCGTGCGCGGCGAAGTTCGCCAGGCTGAAGCCGGGTGAAACCACACCCATAAACACCAGCAGTTCAATCACCGCCAGCACCGTCACAACCAGTTCAAACATCGCCGCCAGTTTTACGCCGAGAATATTCAGCGTCATAAACACCAGGTAAGCCCCGACCGCCGCAGTCTTCGGGTTCAGTTCGGGATACTGCACGTTGAGATAAGCCCCAATCGCCATGGCAATCGCCGGTGGCGCAAAGACAAACTCAATCAGCGTCGCCAGACCGGCAATCAGTCCGCCGGTTTCGCCAAAGGCGCGGCGACTATAGGCAAATGGCCCGCCTGCATGGGGGATCGCGGTGGTCAGTTCGGTGAAGCTAAAAATAAAGCAGGTATAGAGCGTGGCGATCAACGCGGTGGTGACCAGAAATCCCAGCGTGCCCGCCACGGCCCAGCCGTAACTCCAGCCAAAATATTCGCCTGAAATGACCAGGCCAACCGCAATCCCCCACAGATGCAGGGTGCCCAGAGTGGGCTTGAGTCTGTTTGTCATACTGTTATCCCCGTCGTTGTTGGCTTCGCGCGGCGTTACACCGCCATTACGCTACAGTAAGGGGATAATGCCGTTGCATTACTCGCCACGACTTGACGCGGGCGCAGTGACTTCTGTTCTCCACGGTCAACTCACAGGCAACAACCGGGCCAGCTGCACGCTGCGGTCAACTTTGTCTCTTCCGGAGTCAAGCAGCTCACCTTCTGGCAACGCATGCTGAGATAACGCAAGTGACAAGGAGCCGGACTGATGAGCGCTAAACAATATGACAACCTGACTGATTCCCAACTCACCCTGATGGCGCAGCAGGCGCTGGCCTGTTATCCCGCCGCGCTGCAGGGCCAGCTCAGCCTGCTGTGCCGCTCAGAGAACGCCACGTTTCTGCTGCAGGCGGCAGGCCGGCGTTATGCGCTGCGGCTGCATCGCGGCGATTATCATCAAAAAGCCGACATCGTCAGTGAACTACTGTGGCTCAATGCGCTGCGCGAAACCGGCATTATGGTGCCGGAAGCGGTGCCGGACAAAGAGGGCGAAACCGTGCTGACGCTGCGGCTGCCGGAGGGCGGTGAACGCTACGTGGTGCTGTTTCACTGGATCGACGGAGAGATGCCGACCACCGACGTCGATCCCCGCGCTTTTCAGCAGCTCGGCCAGATCACCGCGCGGCTGCATCAGCACAGTAAACAGTGGCAGCCGCCTGCGGGTTTCCAGCGCATCATCTGGGATCACCACACCATGACCAGCGCAGAGAGTCACTGGGGACGCTGGCAGGATGCGCCGAATCTGAATCCTGCCGATCATGGCGTGGTAGAGCAGGCGATAAGCCAGGTCGGCGCGGCGATGACGCAGTTCGGTAAAGGATCGGATCGCTATGGCCTGATCCACGCCGATCTGCGGCTGACCAATCTGCTGCTGCACAAGGGCGAAACGCGGGTGATCGATTTCGATGACTGCGGGCTCGGCTGGTATCTGCACGATCTGGCGGCGGCGATCAGTTTTGTTGAGCATCATCCGCGCGCGCCAGAGTGGATCGATCACTGGATCCGCGGCTATGAGCAGGTGGCGCATATCAGCGATGCGGAGATGGCCATGCTGCCCGCGCTGTTAATCCAGCGTCGTATCCAGCTCACCGCGTGGGTGGGATCACATGCCGAAACCGAAATGGCGCGCAGCCTGGGATCGGCGTGGGCCAGCCACTCGGTCCGCCTCTGCCGCCGTTATCTGGAAGGTGAGCAGCTGCCGGTCGGCGTCTGATGCACCAGCGGCGGGCGTCGCTGCGCCGCCGCAGTGCCCTGCGCGTAGCCCGCACGCCGCCCGGACAGCCCGCAGGCGGCGCGTCGGGCATCAGGGACCTGGTATGGAAATTGCTCGGATAGGAGTAACGGGTGATCCACCTGAATTCTGACTGAGGCGACCATGAATCCGACACTGATAAAGCCCGATGCGTTTGCGGCCTGCTCGGCAGCGGCGGGGGCAGGCAATCACGGCGTGCTGGCAGCGGCGGCGACCGGCTTAGGCGACTTTATTCATACCCAGGGCGGCGATGTTGATCGTATCTTCGGCATCAGCGGCATCGATCCGGAGCGCCTGGCCAGTCCGACGCTCAGCCTGGGGCTGGTTAACTACTGTCGGGTGCTGGAAGAGGCGGCGCGTCACTCCGGTTTTGATAACTTCGGTTTGCACTACGGCAGGCAGTTTAAACCGCAGTCATTAGGCCTGATCGGCTACATCGGTTTGTGCTCTGCCACGCTGGAACAGGCGCTGCATAATGTGGTCAACGCGTTTCCCTGGCATCAGCACGACACCTTAACCCGGCTTGTGGATAAGGGAGAGTGCTGGCGGCTGGACTATCAGGTGCGACATGGCGCGATCCTGTCGCGCCGTCAGGATGCGGAGCTGACGCTGGGGATGTTTATGAATCTGATCCGCCACGTGGCGGGCAGACACTGGGCACCGCGCGAAGTCCACTTTGAACATCCGCGTCCCGGCCAGTGGCACGATCACTGCAAAGTGTTTGATGCGCCGGTCTGGTTCGATCAGCCGTTTAATTCACTGGTGATCCCCAAGCGCGATCTGCTGCGCGCCATGCCGGAGAGCGATCCGATCCTGTTAATGGTGATGCAGGATGCGATCCGACGGCTTAACCGTGGGACGTCGCAGCAGAGCATGATTGAGCAGGCGCGTTCGCAGGTTAATTTATCGCTGATGCAGGGTGAGCCGGTGCTGGAAGAGGTGGCGGATAAGCTCGGACTGTCGAGCTGGTCACTGCAGCGGCGGCTGCGCGAAGAGGGCAGCAGCTTTACCGCGCTGGTCGATCAGGTGCGCTGCGAAATGGCGACATACTATCTGCAGCAGAAGCAGCTGCCCATCTCTGAGATGGCGCTGCTGCTGGGCTACTCGGAAGTCAGCGCGTTTTCACGCGCGTTTCGTCGCTGGTTTGGCATCAGTCCGCGCCAGTGGCGTCAGGAAGGTCTGGCCAGCTAACCGCGCGGCGCAAAGCCGAACCACGCCGGTTGTCTAGGCTCCGGCGGCGGCGGCAGATCGCGGGTCTGCGCGACCAGTTGCCAGGCGCGCAGGCAGAGCGCTTCATCACCCTGCGTCTGGGTCACCGCATAATGTCTGCTGTGTGGTTGCCACTCCATCCGTACCAGACATTGCTGACCGGCGTAACGCGCCGCATCGCTGAACTGCCGGTTCAGTACTGGCTGCATTTGATTAGTCCAGTGACAGGATTGGCTGTCAGGATCTTTCGACGGCTGACAGAGGTTTGCCACGCTATCCCGTTGCTTTGTCACAGGTTGCTGACAGGCGCTGAGCGACATTGCAATAATCACCCCCGGCAACATTCTCATTGTTATATTAATTAAATTCATTTAACTGGCCAACTTTCCTTAAAGATCTTCCGGTCTGCTGCCGACAGTCTACAGACCGGCATCATGAATGCTATGGCATTACTCCGACTGTCGACAGAACCAGAATTTACCGCCATGGCGCGGGTTACATCTCTTTCACTTCATGGATTAGAAATGCAGAAAAAATATGCCTTTGCGGCACTCTCCCTGTTAACGGCCTCGCTCATCAGCGGCTGCGCCACCGAATCTTCCCGCGCTATTCAGGCCCCGCAGGTTCGCGCGGCCAGCCAGCCGGTTTATCAGGGCGTGCGCAGCCCGATTGCGGTGGGTCAGTTTGATAACCGCTCCTCCTATATGAACGGCATTTTCTCTGATGGTGTCGATCGGCTGGGCAATCAGTCAAAAACCATTCTGATTACCCATCTGCAGCAGACCAACCGGTTCAGCGTGCTGGATCGCAGCAACCTGAAAGAGCTGCAGCAGGAGTCGGACTTCAAACGCAGCCAGCAGAATATCAAAGGCGCGAACTTCATCATCACCGGTGATATCACCGAGTTTGGCCGCAAAGAAGTGGGCGATCAGCAGCTGTGGGGCATTCTGGGCCGCGGCAAAACGCAGATCGCCTATGCCAAAGTGAATCTGAACGTAGTGGATGTCACCACCTCAGAGGTGGTCTACAGCACCCAGGGCGCGGGCGAGTATCAGCTCTCCGCACGTGAGGTCATCGGCTTTGGTGGCACCAGCAGCTATGACTCAACGCTGAACGGCAAAGTGATGGATCTGGCGATTCGCGAAGCGGTCGATCATTTAGTGGATGGAATCAACAACGGCGCATGGCGTCCGGCTAAATAAGGAAGCAGTAAATGAAGATGATGACACTGAGCAGCCTGCTGATTGCAGCGGCGTTGCTGGCAGGCTGTGCGCCAAAAGCGCCGAAAACGATCTATTACTGGGGCGATTATCAGCAGCAGGTTTACAGTTACTATCAGCCGGGCAGCGATCCGCTGAAGCAGATCGATGCGCTGAATCTGGACATTGAAAAAGCCCGTGCCGTTAACCAGCCGGTTGCGCCTGGCCTGCACGCCCAGCTTGGTCTGCTCTATGCCAAAACCGGCGATACCAATAAAGCCTTTGGTCAGTTTGCCACCGAGAAGCAGCTGTTTCCCGAATCGGCACCTTACATGGATTTTCTGATGAGTAAAAAACAAGGAGTGGTACGGTGAAAAAACTGATTGCCCTCGGCGGCGTGCTGATGATGCTGCTGCTGACCGGTTGTGCGACGAAAAAACCGTATGACTACAGTGCGTTCCGTGCCAGCAAGCCCGCCTCGATTCTGGTGCTGCCGGCCGATAACACCTCGCCGGATATCAATGCCGCGCACAGTCTGACCTCGCTGGTGACGCGCCCGCTGGCCGAAGCCGGTTACTACGTCTTCCCGGTGGCAGTGGTTGAAGAGACCTTTCAGCAGAATGGCCTGACCAGTGCCAGTGACGCCCAGGCCGTCAGCGCGAAGCGTCTGAATGAGATTTTCCACGCCGACAGCGCGCTCTATATCTCGATCAGCGAATATGGCAGCAGCTATCGGGTCATTGACAGCGTGACGATCGTGACCGCCAAAGCACGGCTGGTGGATCTGCGCAGCGGCAAAGAGATCTGGCAGGGTAAGGCCAGTGCCAGCGACAGTGAAAATGGCAACAACAACAACGGTGGACTGGTCGGCATGCTGGTCAGTGCGGCGATCAAACAGATTGCCAGCAACGTGACTGATAAAGCGCACACCGTGGCCGGACTGACCAGCAATCGTCTACTGGCACAGAACGAGCAGGGCGGGTTACTCACCGGCCCTCGCTACAAGCTTGTCAGCGCCCGCTGATTGCACGTAAACGGGCGCTCTGGCGCCCGCTATCCCTGCGGCAGTTCCAGCTGGCTGTAACCCAGCCCATTCATCTTGCGTACTTTAATCTGAACCGGAATGCGCTCTTTCATCGCTTCCACGTGGCTGATCACCCCAATGGTTTTGCCGCTGGCGTTGAGTGCATCGAGTGCGTCCAGCGCGGTGTCGAGCGTCTGCGCATCCAGCGTGCCAAATCCCTCATCCAGAAACAGCGATTCGATGCGCGTTTTGTGGCTGACCAGATCCGACAACGCCAGCGCCAGCGCCAGACTCACCAGGAAGCTCTCACCACCCGACAGCGTGCGGGTATCGCGCGCCGCATCGGCTTGCCAGGTATCGACCACATCCAGCTCCAGCAGATCCTGCGCCCGTCGCTGCAGCAGATAGCGGCCATGCAGCCGATCGAGCTGACGGTTAGCCAGGGCCACCAGGTGATCCAGCGTTAAGCCCTGGGCGAAGCGCCGGAATTTATCGCCGCTGGCGGAGCCAATCAGATCGTTGAGCAGGCTCCACTGCGCCAGCGTCACACCATCCTGTTCAATCTGTGTCATCAGGCTCTGCTGGCGCACACGAAGGCTGGCATCGCTCTGTAGCTGCTGCTGAATCTGACCCTGCTGGCTGGCGTTGTCGCGCAGTGCCAGCCGTAACTGCTCCAGCTGTTGCGCCAGCGCCTCGGCGGATTCCGGCATCGCAGCGGGTTTCGCCTGCTGATGGAGACTGAGCCGCTGACGCAGATCCGCCAGTCGCGCCTGCTGCTGCTGGCATTGCTGATCGAGCTGCTGCAACTGCTGACGCAGTTGCACTGCGGTCTGCTCATCCAGCAGCGCCGCGCGCAGGCTGGCTTCATCCGCGAATCCGGCGCTCTCCAGTGCCTGCTGCAGCGCGCTTTCCGCCTCTGCCAGTTTGCTATTGAGCGTCTGCCGCTGATTTTCCAGCCCCGAAAGCTCACCCTGCAGGCGACTGACCTCGGCCTGCGCCTGTTGCAGGGCAGTGAGTTGCTGTGCCAGGTGTTCATCAGCCTGCTGAACGCGGGCCTGTATCTGCTGACGGGCGTGGGTGACCTCGCGGTCGCCAAACAGCGCCTGACGGGCACGGCGCATCTCGCTGAGCTGCGTCTGGCGCTGGTTTTGCTGCTGCTGACGAGTGGTGAGCTGCTGCTGCTCCAGTTCTGCCTGCTGTTGCAGGGCAGTGAGCTGGGTTTCCCCCTTTAACAGCTGCGGTTGCAGATTAGCGAGCAACCGCTCACTTTCCTGCCAGCGCTCCCAGCGCCGCTGCTGTTCTGTCAGCCACGCCTCGCGATGGGCGGCGTCGGGTAGGGCAAGGTTGTGTGCACTGAACTGCTGCTCCAGACGACTCTGCAATTGCGCCATGGCCTGCTGTTCCTGCTGCTGACGCTGTTGCAGCGCATCCAGCGCCTGTTGCAGGCTGGACAGCGACTGCTGCGCCAGCTGTTCTGCCTGCAAATGCTGCTGCCAGGCCTGTGACTGCTGAAGATAGTAATCCTTTGCGGCCTGACGCGCCTGTTCGGCGGCTTCCTGCGCCTGTTGCTGTTGCTCAAGCTGGCTTTCACGTTCGCTTTGCTGCTGCTCCCACGCGGTTAAGGTATCCCGATCGGCGAGCGGGAAGGTAAGTGCCAGCTCACCGCTCAGCGCCTGCCATTGCTGCTCAAGCCGATCGAGCTGTTGCTGCATCTCCGCGATCTCATCGCGCAGGGTCTGCTGCTGCACGGCTGACTGTTTCAGCTGTTCGCTTTTTGCCGTGCCCGCTTCGCGCAATGCCTCGGTTTGTTGTTGCAGTGCAGCCCGGCGCTGCTGGTTAGCACTTACTTCCAGCGTGCTGTAGGCCTCAACGGCGGGATGCGTGCAGGAGCCGCACAGCGGACAGGGCTGATCGGCGGCGAGCCGGGCGCGGTAATCGCTGAGATCGACAATCTGCTGCTCCAGCGCGCAGATTTTTTCGACATCATCCA
>Ga0207655_1004216_pt1 | contig 10302 bp, 7 predicted proteins | sample KBSM44metaG_FD_184398 | JGI IMG/M metagenome (GOLD analysis project Ga0207655, IMG submission 184398) | Miscanthus rhizosphere microbial communities from Kellogg Biological Station, Michigan, USA - KBS M4-4 metaG (SPAdes) (version 2) | ecosystem: Host-associated > Plants > Roots > Rhizosphere >... | reverse complement strand
ACTGTTAATCACTGGGTCCCTGGTTCGAGTCCAGGTCGTGGAGCCAGACAGCAATATAGAAAAGCCCCTGTATCGAAAGATTCAGGGGCTTTTTTGTGGTCGTCATAAACACGCAATCCTTCAAATCATCCCTCCTTTGAAAGTAGGAAATCTCCTGACTTTCTGTAGCCGAGATTTCTACTGTCCTTTTACCCCTGTAAACCTTGGCCCAGAGCACCAGCAACGACTTTGGTGATGGCCAGATGCGGCCTGTAAACCAGCCTCTTTGTACGTTATGAATAGCGCCTTTCGCCTAGCGGTAGCCTTGGATTGTTCGCGTGTCAAAGTTACTCAAGCTCAAGGAGAACGTCCTTGTCCCTCACCCTTCAGGCTCGTTGAGCTTGTGAGATTTTCCTGAGGGTCGGGATACACAAAGGAATCAACAAAGGGTTCGGCGTCGGGTTACTACGTCGTGACCTGGTATCCCAGGAGACGTGCTGAAGGCCCCTTGGTCGGCACCATTGCCAAACCAGATTCCAGGCAATAAAAAAGGCGCCCCAAAGGACGCCTTTTGAATATTTCGAGGAGTAGTCGCAGCGATTCTTTAGCTCCAGATCACGAATGACCTTGGGTTCAGAATCCGACCGGCATGCCAGTCGTCACTACTTCAGAGGGAGCCAGCTTCTCTGCTGCCAACAAGATGGGGGGCCAATACTGGAGGCCAAGCCCAAGGATGCGCAATTGCAGACCTCGAGTCCGATTTTCAATCATGACTGGAGTGAGTGTCAACCTGACTCTCAATCCGCCCTTGAGTGCAGTCAAACGTGCTCACTGCTTTTCGCATGCACCGAGCGCGGTTCCGCCGATCCATGGTCCGCCTCCACCACCGGAATCTCATTCCCGTCGCAGTCCCGCAGTTTGCCTTCGCTGAAATAATCCCCTTCGCGCAACGCTGCCAGATCCTGATAACGCAGGACGCGTTCAGTACCGGCCGCGAACACTGACTGCTGATCGGAGTTACCGGCAGTGAGGTGGTTGAAGGTCAGGTTCAGCACGATGGCCATGATCGCCGACGAGCTGATGCCCGAGTGGAAGATCGTGGCGAACCAGCTTGGGAAGTGGTCGTAGAAGTTCGGCGCTGCGATGGGGATCATGCCGAAGCCGATGGAGGTAGCGACGATGATCAGGTTGACGTTGTTGCGGTAGTCGACCTTGGACAGCGTACGAATACCGCTGGCGGCCACGGTGCCGAACAGCACGATACCGGCGCCGCCGAGGACTGAAGTCGGTACAGCGGCGATGACCCGGCCCATAAACGGCAGCAAACCGAGGATCACCAGAAACAAACCGCCGGTCGCCACCACGAAGCGACTCTTGATCCCGGTCACCGCCACCAGCCCGACGTTCTGGGCGAACGCGCTTTGGGTGAAGGAACCGAAGATCGGCGCGATCATGCTCGACAGCATGTCGGCGCGCAGGCCGTTGCCCAGGCGTTTGGAGTCGACCTTGGTGCCGATGATTTCACCCACCGCCAGAATGTCAGCCGAGGTTTCTACCAGGGTCACCATGACCACAATGCACATCGACAGGATCGCGGCGAAGTGGAAGGTCGGCATGCCAAAGTGGAACGGCGTCGGGAAGCCAAACATCGGACCTTGAGTGACGGACGAGAAGTTCGCCATGCCAAGGAACACCGCAATCACCGTACCGATGACCATCGCCAGCAGGATCGACAAGCGGGAGATGGTCGCGCTGCCGATCTTGCTCAACAGCAGCACCAGCACCAGCGTCACCGCCGCCAGACCGATGTTCGACATGCTGCCGAAGTCCGGAGCATGGCTGTTACCGCCCATGGCCCAGCGTGCGGCCACTGGCATCAGCGTCAGGCCGATCGTGGTGATCACAATGCCCGTGACCAGCGGCGGGAAAAACCTGGTGATTCGAGAGAACACCGGCGTGATCAGCAGGCCGATCAACGACGCGGCAATCACCGCCCCGAGAATCGATTGAAACCCGCCCTCCCCGCCACTGCTGACAATCGCCACCATTGTCGCGACGCCAGAGAACGACACGCCCTGTACCAGCGGCAATTGGCAGCCGAAAAACGGTAAGCCCAGGGTTTGCAGCAATGTCGCCAGCCCCCCTGCAAACAATGAAGCAGCAATCAACAAACCGATGTCCGCTGGCGAGAGCCCGGCCGCCTGGCCGATGATCAAAGGCACCGCGACGATGCCGCCGTACATGGTCAGAACGTGTTGCAGGCCGTAAGCCATATTCGCGCCGATCCCGAGATTTTCGTCCTCAGGCCGTTGGTGTGAAACATGGGGCGTTTTCATGGTTTGGGGGGTTCCCTGGTTTTTGTTGTGCGCACACTGTATGCAAGACTCAGGACAAATGTCTATAGAGTTGTATACAACTAATCAGTCAGATGATGGACACATGGCCATTCCACACCTGATATTTGCGCTGTACCTTCCCTGTTATGAAGCCAAAACCTCCCGGCAACATGACGCAAGGCAAGACCTGCACTACCTTGTTAGAGGTACGCTCTCACTGAGACCACGATAGGACATCGACATGAGCAAGGCTGACCAACTCGCCGCGAAACTGAAGCAGACCCAGTACTCCAGCGCCGACACGACACACTGCGCCGATCAGCAGATAGACAGCTGGCCTGCACAGGTTTACGAGCTGTACCACCTCATCGAAGCCTGGCTGGCGCCGCTCAGCGAGGCCGGGCTGAACATCCGGCGAGTGCCGACGCACGTCTTCGAGCGCCATCCCGATGGGGCGACCTACGACTACGCCATCGACCAGTTACTGATTGAAGGCAACCACCACAGCATCACCTTCGACCCCGTCGCTCGTTTCACTGAGGACGGTGCCGGGCGGGTCGAGATCCGCACCCAAGGGAAAGCACTCTCGATGCTGCGAACCGTGAGCGAACACGGCGAGACACAGTGGTGGCTGCAAGCGATTGATCAATCCGGGCAACAGCCGGATGCGATCGCCATGACCGAAGACACTCTGCTTTCGGTGGTGCAGGAGGGCCTGCAGCTTTGAGGTTCAGGGGCGAAATGTGCCTCAGGGTTGTTGAATCAGCCCTTCAATAACCCGGCGCAATGCCGTCTCCCGCGGCACCCGAATGTCGAATTCGCTGCGCAACAAACCCATCAATTCATCCACATCAGAAACCTGCCGACGTTCAGTCTCACGGCCGATTCGATGAATCGCAAAACTGCCGTTGTTCAGCGTGCGGCGCCACCCGTCGCCGGTGCGCGCCACCATCAGCTGCCGGGTGAACGACGATTCGGGGTGGGTCGAGACGTACCAGTTGCCGACGGCGTAATCGATGTCTTCCTGGCGCTGCAAATCGAAAATGTACATCGCCCGCCATTCGCCGCCGACGTTGGCGCGCAGGGTGTAGCCATCCTGGTGCTGCTCGATGCGATAGGGCTCGTGAGGTGTGCGCTGTTCAGCCGGGGTATCGAGCATCAGTGGTGCGGTGGGCACCATGCCGCCGAAGCCGACGTCGGTGATGTAGCGCACGCCGTCCAGGGTCACCACGCTCAAGCGGTGTGTACGGGCGGTCCACGCGCCTTCGGGTTGGCCCATGACCACACGGCCGGAGATACCGCGAGCATCAAAGCCAAGCGTCTGGAGCAAGGCCAGGAACAGGTTATTGAGTTCGTAGCAGTAACCACCGCGTCCATCGTGCAGGACCTTTTGCTCGATGGACGGCAGGTCGATGAGCACCGGCTGGCCCGACAACGTGCTGAGGTTTTCGAACGCGAAGGCGCCGGTGTGACGCAGTTGAAGCTGGCGCAGGGTTTCCAGGGTCGGCGCCGGAGGCGCGTCGAAGCCCAGCCGTTGCAGGTACAACGCAAGATTGCTCAGGTGTGGCTCGCTCATTGCTCAGTCCTTATGCAGGGGGCCGGATTTCTCCGCCGATGGGCGCCATGTATAAAGGAAAAAGCGGTTCGACTGACAATTGATTTAGCCAATCGCCACACACCTGAAAATCAACGCTGTTTGCGCGAACTCAATCGAATCCACGTCGGTGCATGATCACTCGCGTGGGGCTCGTTGCGAACCCAGGCATCGACTCCGGCCTCGTGCAGATAAGGACTCAGCGCCGGGTTAAGTAACAGATGATCGATGCGCAGCCCTGAGTTCTTTTGCCAGTGCTGGCGGAAATAATCCCAGAAGGTATAGAGCCGATCCTCCGGATACAGATGGCGCAAGGAATCGGTCCAGCCCTGGGCCAGCAGGCGCTGATAACACTCGCGGCTTTCAGGTTGCAGCAACGCGTCCTTCAGCCAGGATCGCGGGTTGTAGATGTCGAGGTCGGTGGGCACCACGTTGTAGTCACCGGCCAGCACCACGGGATGCTCACTGGCCTGAAGCGTCTGCGCGTAGTGGATCAGCCGTTCGAACCACGCCAGCTTGTAATCGAACTTCGGCCCCGGCTGCGGGTTGCCGTTGGGCAGGTACAGGCAGCCCACCAGAATCCCGTGCACGGCGGCCTCCAGATACCGGCTCTGGGTGTCGCTGTCATCACCCGGCAGGCCTCGACGACTCTCCAGCGGCTGAGCATCCCGCGCCAGAATCGCCACGCCGTTCCACGAAGACTGACCTTGCCAGATCGCGCCGTAGCCCGCGGCCTCAAGCTCGGCGGCGGGGAAAGCACTGTCGACTGACTTGAGCTCTTGCAAACACGCAATGTCCGGTTGCTCTCGCGCAAGCCAGGCCAGCAAGTTCGGCAGTCGGGCGCGCATGCCGTTGACGTTGAATGTCGCGATTTTCAGGTTCTTCATGTTCCAACGCTCGCCCCTACACTGGAAACTCGTCATGCGACGCCTTGAGCAATGGCAGCAACGCCTGCTTTTCCATAGGCCGACTCAAGTAGAAACCCTGTACCTCATTGCATTGGTCCGAGACCAGGAAGTCCAGTTGCTCCAGGGTCTCGACGCCCTCTGCCGTCACGGTCAGGCCCATGGCTTTGCCCAGGTTGATGATCGCCTGCACCACGGCGCGGTCATTGCCGCCGCCGCTCATGGACGAGATGAAACGCTTGTCGATCTTGATCCCGTCGAACGGGTATGTGCGCAAGTAACCCAGGGACGAATAGCCAGTACCGAAGTCGTCCATGTTCAATCGCACGCCCAGTTCCTTGAGCGCATTCATGGTCGCCAACGCGCCATCTACATCGATGAGCATCACGTTTTCGGTGATTTCCAGCTCCAGACGACTGGCCGGCAAACGGCTCTGGATCAATGCCTCCCTGACGTCCTCCACCACATCGCTGCGGGCAAATTGAACAGGCGACAAATTGACCGACACCATCAACGCACCGGGCCAGGTCAGGGCCGTTTCACAGGCTTCACGCAACACCCAGCGCCCCAAAGGCACGATCAGGTCAGTCCGCTCAGCCAAAGGGATAAACTCGTCGGGGCTCAGCAGCCCCTGCTCCGGATGCTGCCAGCGCAGCAACGCTTCCACCGAAACCACCTGCTTGCCGCTCATGTTGTAGCGCGGCTGGTAATGCATCACGAACTCGTTGTTCTTGATTGCGCGGCGCAGGTCGTTTTCCAACTGCCGGCGGTGCTGGATTTGATCGTTCATGTGCGGCGCAAAGTAGCACCAGGTCTTCTTGCCGTTGGATTTAGCCTGGTACAGCGCAATGTCGGCACACCGGATCAGCTCATTGGGAATGTGACCCTGACGCCGACTCAAGGCGACACCGATGCTCGCGCCAATGTGCAGCGCGTGATGTTCGTAATGAATCGGCTGTTGCAGGCTCTCGAGCAAACGCTCGCAGAACCGGTCGATTTCGGTGTGGCTGTCCATGCCGTTGAGTACCAGCACAAACTCATCACCACCAAGCCGGGCGACCAGATCGATGTCCCGCGTGCACTCGCGCAATCGGGTGGCCACTTCCAGCAGTACGGCGTCGCCAGCCGGGTGACCGAGGGAATCGTTGATCGGTTTGAAGTTATCCAGATCGATCATCAACAGCACCAGCGCTGCCGAATGTTCTTTCTGCGCCAGGGCCTCGTCGAGGAAACGCGCCAGTTTGTTGCGATTCGGCAGCCCCGTCAGGGCATCGTGCAACGACAGATGCTGGATCTGGGCATGGGCGGCGACTTCATCGGTGATGTCGCTGGCCGTTCCGCGATAGCCCAGCACCGCGCCCTTGCGTTGGATCGGCCGCGCCGAAACCCGGCAAATACGCTGTTGCCCCGACTGATCGCGATAGGAGCAGCGCAGATGGCTGACGGGCTGTTCTTCATTGAGCTTATGCAGCCACAGCGACAAGGACAGCGTATCGCAATTGAGCAGTTGCTCGATGTCCTGTCCGATCCATTGCTGATCGGAAAAACCGGTGACGGTGGCGAAACGTCCTGACAGATAAGAGATGCAATGCTTGTCGTCGATTTCCCAGATCCAGTCGGACGCGGCCTCAGCCACGGCACGAAAACGTTCTTCACTGGCCTCTAGCGCCTGGTTCGATAAATCGAGGCTGGTGTAGCTGGCATCCACGTGCCCGGACGTGCGCAAGACATACCGGAAGAAATAAGCCGTTAACAACGCCAGCACCAACAGCGCGCCGCCCAATGGCGGTAGCAGCGACCAGAGTAGCTGGTGACCCGGTTGCTCAAGTCGGGAAACCAGGCTGTAGCCGGTGCCCGCCAGCGCCACCGCTGGCCTGCCGGGCGAGAGGGTGTTATCAGGCGCCAGGTTTAAATCATGCAAACCGTAATCGGCGCTCAAGGCGCTGAGCTTGTCAGGGCTTAATTGGTCGACGAACACCAGCACCGAGGTGCTTTGGGGATCGACCGCCGGCCTTTCGTCATTGGGGACGATCGCGGCGGCCGTCAGCAATGCCGGTTTGCCCTCGAACAGCGTGAACTGGCTGACGGGATCAATGAGGCTTTCCTGACTCTGGACTGCCTGTATCAGCGTCGCCATCGAGGCTGAAAGATAAGTGGTCGCCGCCTCCTGCACCTGAACCCCGCGCACCAATGCGTATTTGGTTTGCTGATGATCGACCACGAAGACGCCATCGTAGTGATCGATGCTGAACAAGGTTTTGCCCAGGTTCTGCTCGACGTAGGCCCATTGCACATCGACCTCGCCGTTCAAATGGTCGTAGGCGGACGTCCAGTTTGCATAACTGGCGACGTAGCTTTTCGAGGCGGTGATGCGGTTTTCCAGCGCACGCTGGGTGTAGAACGTGGTCTTGGCCAGGTCCTGGGCGTCCAGCCGCCCGGCAATGTTGAACAAAGCCAACAGGGCGATCAGCACGCCCAGCACAAACAGCAGGCCGACGACCAACACCAGGTTGCGGGTTATCGGCGTATGACGGGGAGCGGCGACGGTGGTAACGGCGGTCATATCCATGCACTTGATCCTGTCAATCGATTGCCTGATCGGGATGCGACGCTCGCAATGCTTTTTACCAGGGCACTCGCCGAACGTTCATTGAACATAGCAGCCATGCTGGGCCCTGGCGCCTGGAATACGCAAGCCATTGCCGCAATTGAAGAACCGTTGACACAACCATTGCCAATCGATGGCCGCTGCCCTGTAATTACATGGATCGCCCGCGTACCTTTTTGATACCGAGAATGCCAGGTAACGACTCATCCTGGAGACGCACCATGATGACCACCAAAATGACTTCGCTGTTACTGGCTGGAGCGCTGTCCGCCATGTCCGTCGGCATTTTTGCAGCCTCTGGCGATGGCGCAGACGTGACCGGAACCAGGTCAGGATCAACCAGCGGCTCGACCATGGTGCCCAACAACAATCCTGGCCACCCCTCGAGCGACCATAACGCTAACAGCGGCAATAGCGGATCGGGCTCGTCGGGTAGCGGAAATGGTGGCAATGCCGGGAACAGCGGCTCTGGCGCGGGGGGTGGCACGGGTGCTGCGGGCGGTGGAACGGGCGGTGCCGGTGGCGGGACGGGCAGTTGGACGCGTAAAAGCAGCCGATGATCGTCGGCTGCTTTTGGGCCTGAAGCGTGGGACTAGGCTGGCTTGACCGGTGGCGGGTTCCACTTGCCGTTCAAAACCTCGGGCTTGGGCCCATACAAACGCATGGTCAGGTTGAACCCGCCCTTCGGTGCCGGCAGCCAATTGGCTTCCAGGTCCTTGCCGGGGTTTTCGTGCTGGAAGTAGATGTCCAGCGAACCGTCGGCGTTGGTCTTGAACGGCATCCAGCTACTGACAGCAAAGCGATTGAGCGCATTGCCGACCTGGAAACCCTCAGGGTCGTACAAGGTGATCGACCAGAAAGCGTTTACCGGCGGCGTTTCACCCTTGTCGAAATGCAGCACGTACTTGTTCGCGCCATTGAGCGGCTTGCCTTCGACATCGCCGATGTTCAGCGGATAAATCGCATCCTCGGGCAAGTTGGCGCCGAGCCCCATCTGCGCAACGATCGCGCGCTTGAGGTAGTAGTTACCATAGACGCCCATGGTGTCGGTGTTCATTGACCAGCCGTTGACCACGCGAGCGAGGGTTGGAACCTTCCACGTCATCAGCGTCTGCGCGTCCTCGGGCACGGTCTGAAGCGCTGTTTTGATTTCAGCGTCCAGCGCATCCATGTTGAAGGATTTTCCGGGCTCGATACCGATACGCTTCATCTGCGCCAGGATCGGTTGATCGGTGATGTGCGCAGGGTGCACTTTGAGCAATTCGGCGGCGTAGGCGAAGTAGTCGGCCGCCGACATTGAGTCCACCTGGATCTTGGGCGGGGTCTTCATGTCCACGGCCGGGTCAATGTTCACGCTGACCGGCTCGGGGCTTTTACCCAGTCGGGACAGCGGTGTCACGGTGTAGCCAGCCTGAATTTTGTGCACGGCCGCGTAGTCCGCAGCGCCGTCGGTCTTGGTGCGGCCAATGACCCAGACAAAGGGCGTAGGCGCCGGCAGGTGGTTCAATCCGGCAGGCACCGTTCCGCTCCAGTCCGGCGGCGTCACCAGAAACTGCCCCGCGTCGGTGCCCGTGGTGCGCCAGCCCGGTGAGGCGAAGACATCGGTCCACATGTCGAGCATCGGCAGCAAGTAAAAACGCCCGGCCGTATCGGGCGCTGCGATCACCAGCGGTTCTTTGGTCAAATCCAGCCAGGCAATGGAATACAAGGTGTCGAAATTCGAGCGCACCACCCCTTTGAAATCGGCAGGTGGATACTGCGGCACGCTGACAAAGGTATTCATCGGACCTTTACCGAACTCCTTGCCCGATTCGATGTTGGTGAATTGCTTGCGGGTGATGTCCATGGTCAACAGCGGGTAAAAATAAACGTAGGCATCCACACCGATGGCGTGTGCTTCCTGGGCTGTGACTTTCGATTGAGCCTGGCTCGCGAGCGGAAAGACGGCGCAGGCTGCAACGGTTAGAGCAACGGCTGTCAATGCTTGAGTAATCAACATTTTGACGATCATCCGTGCGGTGGCGAGACCTGCCGGGATTGGCAGAGTTACCGCAACTCTAGACGATCAATTGAAGAGGATCTGACAGGCAGACAGCCGGCTGGCCGGGGTGTTGCGCGGGTGAAACAACATCCAGAGACACCTCAACGATCCGAACGCAGCAGCGCCTCGACACCGCCCTCCATCGACAGCACCGCCGAGCGGTTTCGCCCCGAATGCTTGGCTTGATACAGCGCCGCATCCGCACGTTCGATGAACACTTCCATGCTGTCCCGCCCCGTCGGCACAAACGAATAACAACCCAGACTGACCGTCACGAAGCCCGAAGGCGAACCGCTGTGGATAATGTTCTTGTCCATGACACTGCGGCGGATCTGCTCGGCAATCACCATTGCACCGTGAATGTCCGTGTCGGGCAGCAATACCGCAAACTCCTCACCGCCGTAGCGCACGGCCAAATCAGCTTTTCGATGGCAGCACCCCTTCACCGCCCGCGCCACTTCAGCCAGGCAATGGTCCCCCGCCACGTGGCCGTAAGCGTCGTTGTAGCGTTTGAAGTAATCGATATCGAGCATGATCAGGCTCAGCGAACTCGACTTCCGCGCGCCCCGGCCGAACTCGATGTCCAGCGCGCCCTCGAACAGCCGGCGATTGGCCAGGCCGGTCAGGCTGTCGTGGGTCGCGATCAGCTTCAGCGCTTCCTTTGCCTTGCGCAAATCCGCCTCGACCTGTTCGCCGACACGCACCTGATAAAGGAACATCCAACCGAACAGCCCCACGCCCAACACCACCAGGGCAACGATGACCGTGGAGCGAAACGCCGTGTCGTTCCAATCCTTGAGAATAGAATCCCTGGACGAGGCGGCAGACACGACCAGCGG
>Ga0207655_1004214_pt1 | contig 10305 bp, 13 predicted proteins | sample KBSM44metaG_FD_184398 | JGI IMG/M metagenome (GOLD analysis project Ga0207655, IMG submission 184398) | Miscanthus rhizosphere microbial communities from Kellogg Biological Station, Michigan, USA - KBS M4-4 metaG (SPAdes) (version 2) | ecosystem: Host-associated > Plants > Roots > Rhizosphere >... | reverse complement strand
CCTCCTCGAAGCCCACGGCGACGAGCGCCGCGAAGACGTCGTCGGTCGTGGCGTCCTCGGGGAGCGCGACGAACTCACGAAGCCATGAGAGAGGGACGCGCATCAGACCACCATTCCGAACTGCTCGCTGAAGCGGACATCGCCTTCGGCCATGTCGCGCATGTCCTGCACGTCGGAGCGGAACATGAGCGTGCGCTCGATGCCCATTCCGAACGCGAAACCGGAGTACACCTCGGGGTCGATCCCCGCTGCGCGCAGAACATTGGGGTTCACCATGCCGCAGCCGCCCCACTCGATCCAGCGCGCACCGCCCTTGAAGGTCGGGTGCCACAGGTCGAGTTCGGCCGATGGCTCGGTGAACGGGAAGTAGTTGGTGCGGAAGCGCGTCTTCGCCTCGGCGCCGAACAGCACCTTCGCGGCATGATCCAGCGTGCCTTTGAGGTTCGCCATCGTGATGCCCTTGTCGACCACGAGACCCTCGAACTGATGGAAGGCAGGCAGGTGGGTGGCGTCGAACTCGTCCGTCCGATACACACGACCGGGAGAGAGCACGTAGATGGGGAGCTCCCGCTCCAGCATGGAGCGCATCTGCACCGGGCTCGTCTGCGTACGCAGCACCAGGTGACGCTCGACCGGGTCGACGAAGAAGGTGTCTTGCAGCTGACGCGCGGGGTGGTCGATGTCGAAGTTCAGACCGTCGAAGTTGAACCACTCGTGCTCGAGCTCGGGACCTTCGGCGATCTCCCACCCCATGCCCACGAAGAGGTCGGCGATCTCCTCCTGCAGGAGGAAGATCGGATGCCGCGCTCCCACGCGCCCGCGCGGCGCGATAGCGGTGACGTCGACGCGCTCGGCTTCGAGCTTCGCGGCCGACTCCGCGGCGACGAGTTCTTCGTCACGCGCCACGAGCGACTGGGTCACGCGGCCGCGTGCCTGACCGACGAGCTTGCCAAACGCGGCCTTCTGGTCGTTCGGAACGTTGCGCAGCTGCGCGTTGAGCTGCGCGAGGGGCGAACCGTCGCCGGCGTGAGCGGCGCGCGCGGCCTTCAGTTCGGCCGTGGAGCCCGCCGCGGCGATGGCTGAGAGCGCATCCGCGACGGCGGCATCCACGTTCTCGGGAGTGATCTCGGGTGCGTCAGACACAAGAGAGGAGTCTACCGGCGGCGCAGCCGTCTCTCGGGCCGAGCGACGCGGCGGAGCCCTCAGGCGGGGGGCGCGCTACCCGGGTCGAGCTTTCCGGCGCGCGCCTGCAGGGCGATGAGTTCGGTGTCGGTGCCGCCGGGACCCATCGGGTGGTGCGGCGTGCCGCCCTCGGCCGCCTGCTGCTGCTGGCGGCGCTTCGTGCGCTGCTCGATGCGGTACGCCACGTAGCTCAATGCGAGACACATCGCGACGTAGATCGAGCCGCCGATGATCGCCGTCTGGATGAGCGGCGAGCTGTAGACCGCGTTGGAGCCGAGGAGCTTGATGACGTAGAGCAGCTCGGGGTACGTGATGATGAAGCCGAGCGCCGTGTCCTTCAGGGTCACGACGAGCTGGGCGACGATCACCGGCATCATGGCGCGGATCGCCTGGGGCAGCAGGATGAGGCGGAGAACTCCGGCCTTCCTGAGGCCGATCGCGTAGCCGGCCTCGCTCTGGCCGCGCGGCAGCGACTCGACGCCGGCGCGGATGACCTCCGCGAGCACGGAGCCGTTGTAGGCGACGAGGGCGATGACGACGGCCCAGTAGGGCTCCATCCGGACGCCGATGACCGGCAGCCCGTAGTAGAGGAGCATCATGAAGACGAGCACGGGGATGGCGCGGAGAATCTCGGTCAGCCAACCGACCGGCACGCGGATCCACGCGCGGTCCGACAGCCGCCCGACGGCGAGCACGAATCCGAGAACCAGCGCTCCCACGGCCGCCGCCGCGAAGGCGGTGAGCGTCGCCACCGCCCCGTCGAGGAGCCGCTGCCAGATGGCGCCGTACGTGAAGATCTCCCACTTGTCGGCGGAGAACTGACCGGTAGCGGCGAAGCGCCAGATCACCCAGCCCACGGCGGCGAGGATCACGACGATCGTCACCAGGCCAAGGATCCGGTTGCGGGCAATGGCCTTGGGACCGGGAACGTCATAGAGCACGGAAGTCATCGCGCCACCTTCCACTTGCGCTCCATCGCGCGCTGCAGCCAGGCGAGCAGCAGCACGAGGACGACGAAGATCACCATGACCCACAGGAGGGTGACCAGCTGGTTCTCGCCGCGTTCGCTGAGCCACGCACGAACGGAACCGAGGTTCAACACCGAAAAGCCCGCCGCAACCGTCGTGTTCTTGAGCAGGGCGATGAAGACGCTCATCATGGGCGGGATCACCGACCGCGTCGCCTGCGGCAGAACCACGAGCGTCATGACCTGGCCGAAGGTCAATCCGAGGGCTCGTGCCGCCTCGGCCTGACCCACGGGCACCGTGTTGATACCCGAACGCAGAGTTTCGGCGACGTACGTCGCGGTGTAGACGCCGAGCGCCAGCGTCGCCAGCAGGATCGCGTCGATGCGTTCGCGCAGGAGGATCGGGAGACAGAACGCGAAGAAGAACATCACGAGCGTCAGCGGCGTGTTGCGGATCCAGTTGACGTAGACCGCGCCGACAGCGCGGGCGACCGGGATCGGGGAGACGCGCATCGCACCCACGATGAAGCCGAGCAAGAGGGCGAGGAGGCCGCCGCCGAAGAACAGCACCAGGGTTCCCGTCAGAGCTTCGCCCCAGAGATCGAGGTTGTCGGTGATGACCTCCACCGCGCCGCCTTCCGTCGTTGTCTACGTTGTCTGCGTTGCCCGCCTCGTTGTCGCTGTCGGGCGGGATGCCGGCGGCAGCGCGATGTGCGCCGCTGCCGCCGGCACCGGTATCAGCCCGCCGCGTCGACCTGCGGCTGCGTGGCCTTCACGCCCGACGCGCCGAGGTTCTTGTCGAAGATGGCCTGCCAGGTCGAGCCGCCGTCGGTGAACATCGTGTTGATGAACGTCTGGAAGGCGGTGTCGCCCTTCGCGATGCCGACGCCGTAGCGCTCTTCGCTGAACGGCTCGCCGACGACCTTCAGCTCATCGGGCGACTGCGCCGCGTAACCGATGAGGATCGCCTCGTCGGTCGTCACGGCATCCACCTGACCGCTCTTGAGCTTTTCGACGCACTCGGAGTACGTGCTGAACTCCTCCGTCTTGGCCGGCGTCTCCTCCTTGATCCGCTGGATCGAGGTCGAACCGGTCGCCGAGCAGACGGTCTCATCGGCGGTCAGCGAGTCCTTGCCGGTGATCTTGTCGTTGTCCGCTGCGACGAGCAGGCCCTGTCCGGTGATGAAGTAGGGACCGGCGAAGGAGATCTGCTGCTTGCGCTTGTCGGTGATCGAGTACGTTCCCACGTAGTAGTCGATGTCGCCGTTGACGATGGCCTGCTCACGGTTGGCCGACGCGATCGCCTGGAACTCGATCTTGTCCGCGTCGTAACCGAGCGAGGCGGCGATCCACCGCGCGATGTCGATGTCGAAGCCGCTGCGCGTATTGGAAACCGGGTCCAGATAGCCGAGGCCGGGCTGGTCCTCCTTGACGCCGACCTTCACGACGCCGTCGCTCTTGATCTTGTCGAACGTCGGGCTGCCCTCGATCGTGACGTCGGTCGCGACGGTCCACGGGGTCTCGGCGGCGCCACTCGCGCCATCGGTGGATCCGGGCTCGGCGCCCGGCGTTCCGCTGTTGCACGCCGTCAGCGCGAGGGCGGCGATGGCCAGTCCGGCGAAGGCGCCGGCGATCCGATTCTTCTTGTGCATGTGTGCCTCCTGTTTCGTATCTATCTCTCGTTGACCGCGCCGGTGCAAGGCGCGGACGTCTTCTTCAGTGGGTGATCAGCTTGGAGAGGAAGTCCTTCGCACGCTCGCTCTTGGGCGCTGTGAAGAACTCCTCGGGCGTCGCCTCCTCGACGATCTGGCCGTCCGCCATGAAAACGACGCGGTCGGCGGCCTTGCGGGCGAAGCCCATCTCGTGGGTGACGACGATCATCGTCATGCCGTCGTGAGCGAGGCCGACCATCACGTCGAGAACCTCGTTGATCATCTCGGGGTCGAGCGCGCTCGTGGGCTCGTCGAAGAGCATCACCTTCGGCTTCATCGCCAGGGCGCGAGCGATCGCGACACGCTGCTGCTGGCCGCCGGAGAGCTGGCCAGGAAGCTTGCTCGCCTGGTGTCCCACGCCGACGCGGTCGAGAAGAATCTTCGCCTCTGCCTCGGCATCCGCCTTCTTCATCTTCTTGACCTTGATGGGGCCGAGCGTCACGTTCTCGAGGATCGTGAGATGCGAAAAGAGGTTGAACGACTGGAACACCATGCCGACGTCGGCACGCAACGCCGCCAGAGCCTTGCCCTCCTTGGGGAGTTCCTTGCCATCGATGGTGATGGTTCCGCTCGTGATGGTCTCGAGGCGGTTGATGGTGCGGCAGAGCGTCGACTTTCCCGAGCCCGACGGCCCGATGACGACGACGACCTCACCTCGATTCACGGTCAGATCGATGCTCTTCAGAGCGTGGAAGTCGCCGTAATGCTTCTCGACATCGCTGACGACGACCAGCGGATCCCCCCGGCGCACCGAGATGTTGGATGTCGCGGGGCTGGCGTTCGGAATCGACATGCGGGCCAGCCTAGGCAGATCCTGTGTGCCCGGCACAACTTCTGCACAGGATCTTGACCGAGTCGTAACCGACCCGGAACAATGCTCGTCAGCGTCCTCCGCGCTGCGCGAACGCCGTTTCGTAGAGGCAGACGCTCGCGGCCGTGGCCAGATTGAGCGACTCCGCACGGCCGTAGATCGGCAGTCGCAGAGCGAGGTCGGCGAGGGCGAGGGCGGGCTCTTCGAGGCCGCGCGCCTCGTTGCCGAACAGCCACGCGGTGGGCTCCGCCAGCACCTCACGACGGGCGAGGAAGTCATCTCCCCCCACATCGGCGGCCACGACGCGCAGACCCGCCGCGTGGGCGCGTCCGACGGTGGCCGCCAGATCGGCGCCGACGGCGACGGGCACGTGGAACAGCGACCCCGTCGTCGCGCGGACGACCTTGGGGTTGTAGGGGTCGACGGTGCGACCGGTCAGCACCACGGCATCCGCCCCGGCCGCATCCGCCGCGCGGATGATCGTCCCGAGATTGCCGGGGTCACGCACCTCTTCGCAGATCGCGATGAGTGTCGGGGATGCCGCGAACACATCCTTCAACGACGTCGGGGACTGGCGAGCGACGGCCACGATGCCCTGCGGGGTGACGGTGTCGGCCATCGCATCGAGCACGGCCTCGGTCGTGAAGACGACCTCCAGCGCCGCGTCGCGCGCGGCATCCCGGATGTCCTGGTGCCGTTCCATCGCGGTCGGCGTCGCGAACAGCTCGACGAGCGTGTCGGGGCGGAATGCGAGGGCCTCGCGGGCCGCCTGTGGGCCCTCGAGCAGAAACAGGCCCGTCTCCTGCCGCGCGCTGCGCTTGGTCAGTTTGGCGACGGCGCGCACACGGGGAGAACGCGGGTTTTCGAGCACGCTCTCATCCTAGGGAAGAACATGGGGTGTCCCCCGGTCGGAGGACACCCCATGTTCGACTGCTGCGTGGGTGATTACGCCTTGGGCGCGTTCACGTCGGCCGGCAGCGCCTTCTTGGCGGTCTCGACGAGCGACGCGAACGTCTTCGGCTCGTTGACGGCCAGCTCGGCGAGCATGCGACGGTCGACCTGCACACCCGCAAGGCCCAGACCCTGGATGAAACGGTTGTACGTCAGGCCGTTCGCGCGGCTCGCGGCGTTGATGCGCTGGATCCACAGGCGACGGAAGTCGCCCTTGCGCTTGCGACGGTCGCGGTACGCGTAGACCAGGGAGTGGGTGACCTGCTCCTTGGCCTTGCGGTACAGGCGCGAACGCTGACCGCGGTAACCGGAGGCGCGCTCGAGGATGACGCGACGCTTCTTGTGGGCGTTGACCGCCCGCTTGACTCTAGCCATTTTCTTCTACTTTCTCGTCTGCGTCAGCGCTCAGATACCGAGCAGCTTCTTGGCGACCTTTGCGTCACCGGGAGCCAGGATCTTGTCGGCCGACAGGCGGCGCGTGCGCTTGGTGGGCTTGCCCTCGAAGTTGTGGCGGAGGTTCGCCTGCTGCTTCTTGATCTTCCCGCTACCGGTGACCTTGAAGCGCTTCTTGGCACCCGAGTGGGTCTTCTGCTTCGGCATGTCTCTATCCTTCGTTGTGGTTCCCGTCGGGCGGGAGCTCGTGGGGCACAGCCGCCGGGCGGCTGCGCGGGCTTACTCCGCCGCAGCGGGTTCGGCGACGGGGGCGCCGTCGGGCTCATCGCCCGTCGGGGTGCGCGCCTGGCGCGCCGCCTCCTTGTTGGCAGCACGCTGGGCGTTCTGCTCGGTCTTGACCTCGGACTTGTTCTTGTGCGGGGCGACGACCATGACCATGTTGCGACCGTCGATGGTCGGGTTCGACTCGACGGTGCCGAACTCGGCGACGTCCTCGGCGAACTTGCGCAGCAGACGCACGCCCTGCTCGGGACGCGACTGCTCGCGACCGCGGAAGAGGATCATGGCCTTGACCTTGTCGCCGGCCTGCAGGAAGCCCTCGGCGCGCTTGAGCTTGGTCGTGTAGTCGTGAGCCTCGATCTTCAGTCGGAAACGGACCTCCTTGAGGACCGTGTTCGCCTGATTGCGCCGCGCTTCCTTGGCCTTCTGCGCAGCCTCGTACTTGAACTTGCCGTAGTCCATGATCTTGACCACAGGCGGCTTCGAGTTGGGGGCGACCTCGACGAGGTCGAGATCTGCTTCCTGAGCGAGGCGCAGCGCGACCTCGATGCGGACGACGCCGACCTGCTCACCCGCGGGTCCGACGAGGCGGACCTCGGGAACGCGGATGCGGTCATTGGTGCGGGGATCGCTGATGCGGAACTCCTTAGTCGTACGGGTGGGTGCCACCGGACACAGGATGTGTCTCGGGCGGAAGATCATCACGTCCACCCCGCACGACGCGCACGTCGGCTTCGTTCCTGCGCCCTCATCCGCGGTTTTTCACCATGGCTGCCCCGTGGAACGAGGCGGAGCGCGTGACCCGGTAGCCTGGAGCGGCAAGCGCGGGTGGGATGTGATCCTCTTTCGATCCGGAGCAGAAACTCCGGCGCCCGCACAGTCTAGCAGAGAGCAGCACGTGGACACGATTCCCTCCTCCCCCGGCCCCTCCGAAGCCGAACGGCTCGCCCGATGGGAGGAGCAGGAGCGCGCCGCCGCGGCGGCGACGCGCGACATCGCCGACGTCCCCGCCGTGGAAGTCATCACGACCGCCGCCGTCCACCTCATGAGCGCGGCCGCGGTGAAGACCGGGCTCGCCGATGACCCCGAGAACCAGCTCGATCTCGACGAGGCCCGCAAGCTCATCAACGCCCTCGCCGGATTGATCACCGCCGGCGCGCCCGAGATCAGCGACATGCACGCCCGATCGCTTCGCGACGGCCTGCGCTCGCTGCAGCTCGCGTTCCGCGAGGCATCCGTCATCGCCGATCCGATCGGCAAGGGCCCCGGCGAGAAGTGGACCGGGCCGGTCACCTGATGCGGGTCGGCGTCGCCGACGTCAGCCGCGGACGAGCTTGACGGTCAGCGAGTCGACGAGTACGGCGATGCGGTCGTCGGCGGCCCACCGGGCCGCGAGGCGTTGGAGGATGGCGTCGAGCTGCGCCTGGTCGAGACCCTCGACGAGGTGGAGCCGAACGATCAGTTCGGGCCCCCGCAGCCGGGCGTCGGGATCTCCCGCCGCGACCGACAGATCGAGCACACCGAGCTCGGAGCCGATCGATTCCTGCAGTCCCGCGAACACCTCGGGCGACGTGGGGGCCGGTTCCCACCCGAGGCCCTGTCCGATCGCCCAGACCGCCGGGCGCCGCAGCACGAACTCGGTCTCCGAGGCGGGATCGATCACGATCAGGTCGGTGTCGTCGGCGGTGGCCGACAGCGCCGTGCGGATGCCGTCGGCGGGGACCGGACGGGCCGTCGGATCCCAGGCGTTCATGGTCGCCACCGAGCTGAAGACCGGCAGGATGCGCCTGCCGTCGGGAGCCGCCACGGTCACGATCGACAGCTCCTGCGTCTTGTCGACCGCGTGACCCGATGGCGCGATGCCGACGTCGCCCGCTTCCGCCACGAGCGGGATGAGCAGTCGCGCTGAGCGATAGGCGTCGACGACGGCGCGCGCATCGCCCGTTCCCTGTCGGAACGAGGTCAGCGCGGCCCACAGGGCGGGGTCCGCGGACCCGTCGTCACCGGCGTGCGGATTGGGCTCGAAAGAGCGACCCGCCCACGGTACGCCCGCCGAATCCGCGGCACAGTTGTGCGCTGCAGCATCCCCGGGCAGGTCAGCCTGCGGCGACATCCAGCGCCTCGGCAAGGGTGAATGCTCCGGCGTAGAGCGCCTTGCCCACGATGGCGCCCTCGACCCCCAGCGGGACGAGCTCGCGCAGCGCCGCGATGTCGTCGAGGTTCGAGATTCCGCCGGAGGCCACGACGGGCTTGACGGTACGTGTCGTGACTTCGCGCAGCAGGTCGAGGTTCGGCCCCTTGAGGGTGCCGTCTTTCGTCACGTCGGTGACGACGTAGCGGCTGCAGCCGGCGTCCTCGAGGCGCTCCAGCACCTGCCAGAGGTCACCGCCGTCGCGAGTCCAGCCTCGGGCGGCCAGCGTCGTGCCGCGCACATCGAGACCGACCGCGATCGCGTCGCCGTAGCGGCCGATCACATCGGCGGCCCACTCCGGGTTCTCCAGCGCGGCGGTGCCGAGGTTGATACGCGTCGCACCGGATTCCAGCGCGGCTTCGAGCGTTGCGTCGTCGCGGATGCCGCCGGACAGCTCGACCTGCACACCCTTGAGCTGCTTGATCACCTTGCGAAGCACCGCGGCGTTGTTGCCGCGCCCGAACGCCGCGTCGAGATCGACGAGGTGGATCCACTGCGCGCCGTCCCGGGCCCAGGCGAGCGCTGCGTCGACGGGGTCGCCGTAACTCGTCTCGGTGCCGGCTTCGCCCTGCGTGAGGCGCACCGCCTTGCCGTCAGCGACGTCGACGGCGGGCAGCAGGATCAGTTCGGGGGTCGACGCGAAATCGTTCATGGCTCCAAGGAGGGGTTCAGTGCCCGCGGTGTGCGGACACGAGGACACACAAGCAGAGAGACTACCGGGCGCGGAGGACCTACTCCGGCAGAGCCGAGATCCAGTTTCCGAGGAGGCGGATGCCGGCCTCGCCGCTCTTCTCGGGGTGGAACTGCGTGGCCGACAGCGGTCCGTTCTCGACGGCGGCGAGGAAAGGGGTCCCGTAATCGCACCATGTGAGCGCGGGTTCACGGAACGGGCGGGCAACCTCGAGCGTCCAATGCTGGGCGGCGTAGGAATGCACGAAGTAGAAGCGCTCTTCCTCGAGGCCACGGAAAAGCGTCGATCCGGCACCCGCGCGCACGGTGTTCCAGCCCATGTGCGGGAGGACGGGTGCGTCGAGTTCGGTCACCGCGCCGGGCCACTCACCGAGCCCCTCGGTCTCCTCGCCGCGTTCGACGCCGTGCTCGAACATCACCTGCATGCCGACGCAGATACCCAGCACCGGCAGCCCACCGGCGAGCCTGCGTTCGATGATCTCATCGCCCCGCGTCGCGCGCAGAGCCTCCATCACAGCACGGAACGCCCCGACGCCGGGGACCACGAGACCCGCGGCATCCTGGATCAGGCCGCGATCGGCGGTGAGGCGCGCATCCGCCCCCGCCGCGACGAGCGCCTTGACCGCCGAGTGCACGTTTCCCGACCCGTAGTCGAGGACGGCGACCAGGGGCCGGTCGGTGCGCGCCTCCCCCTCCGTCATAGGGCGCCCTTCGTGCTGGGGATGCCGTGGACGAGCGGGTCGAGCGCCTTCGCCTGGCGGAAGGCCCGCGCGACGGCTTTGTACTCCGCCTCCGCGATGTGGTGCGGATCGCGCCCGCCGATGACGATGACGTGCATGGTCAGCCCGGCGTTGAACGCGAGCGCTTCGAATGTGTGACGGACGAGCGACCCGGTGAAGTGCCCGCCGATGAGGTGGTGCTCGAACCCGGCCGGCTCGCCGGTGTGGACGAGGTACGGACGACCGCTGATGTCGATCACAGCCTGCGCGAGCGCCTCGTCGAGAGGCACGAGGGCATCACCGTAGCGCGAGATGCCGCTCTTGTCGCCGAGCGCCTGCCGGATCGCCTGACCGAGCACGATGGCCGTGTCCTCGACCGTGTGGTGGGCGTCGATGTCGGTGTCGCCGGA
>Ga0207655_1004207_pt1 | contig 10319 bp, 12 predicted proteins | sample KBSM44metaG_FD_184398 | JGI IMG/M metagenome (GOLD analysis project Ga0207655, IMG submission 184398) | Miscanthus rhizosphere microbial communities from Kellogg Biological Station, Michigan, USA - KBS M4-4 metaG (SPAdes) (version 2) | ecosystem: Host-associated > Plants > Roots > Rhizosphere >... | reverse complement strand
TGGTGAGCCCACGACGCCGGGAAATCGCCCCGATGAGTGCCCTCCCGATCCGGCCGTTGCCGTCGGTGAACGGGTGGATGGACTCGAAGTGGGCGTGCGCGATCGCCGCCTGCGCCATGATCGGCACGTCGCGGCGGTTGCAGAAGACCATCAGGTCTTCCATCAGGTCCGGCACGAGCTCCGGCGGGGGCGGGACGTGGATGGCGCCCCGCGGTGAATGGTCACTGCCGCCGATCCAGTTCTGAACCTCCCTGAACCGGCCGGCGTGTGGGCCGTCCATCGGGTCGTTCTTCATGAGCGTGTGATGGGCGGCCAGCATTGCCTCCAGCCGGATCTCGCCGGTTCGCCCGGCGTCGTCGATCATCCCTTGTACGGCGTCGGCGGCAGCCACCATGGAGCGGGCGTCGTCGCTGGCCTTGAGCCCGATCATGGCCCGGGCGTAGTCATCGCGGTTGGCGTTGACGTGCTCGATTTTGGAGGAGGAGACCGCCTCGCTGCGGAGCAGGAACCCGCTAATGGCGGCCATCCGCGTGCCGGCGGTGACGTCCAGGGACGCGATGGCGACGGCGGCCTCTTCCAGGGCGACGATGGTCTCACGCCCCGGATCGAACCAGCTCCCGGCGATCAAGGGTGGCAGCGAGACCACCACCTCGGTGAATTCCCGGTCTTCGCGCGGCGGCCGCCCGGACGACTTCCACGGCATCATCTTGCTGCCGTGCGCGGGCCAGCGGGTCATGGATCCTCCGGAAATCTAAATAGTCACCCTACTATTTAGATTTTAGGGGCTAAACATGAATAACGCGACGCGTGCTTCGGAAAACCTGCCTTGGCGGGGCGCGCTGCCCTCGATCGTCCCGCCCTAGGAGCCGGCCTCCCTCACGTCCGGCCGCGTGGCTTCCTGCAGCACCCAGCGGTTGCCATCCGGGTCGCTGAAGTACGCGAAGGCGATTCCACCCATGTCCTGGACTTCGCTGATTTCCGCTCCCCGCCGAAGCAGCTCAGCCCGCGTGGACGCCATATCGGGGACCACCAATTGCAGGCCCTCCAGGCTGCCCGGCGGCATGCTGGTCATTCCGGTGCCGACGACGATGGAGGCGGCGGAGCCCGGTGGCGTGAGTTGCACGACCCTCATTCCCGGGATGTATTCGACGTCGTGGTCCAGAACGAACCCGAGTCGGTCCGTATAGAACGACTTGGCCTTGTCCACGTCACTGACGGGTACTTGTACTACCTCGAGGCGCATCTCCATGCGGCTCAGAGTACCCCTGATTCCTGCTGCGCACAGGCCGTGGATCAACGGCGCGCCCTACAGTTGATGCCAGATTTTGGTCGGTCACCGCGGAGTGGAACGTGCAATCTGCGACGTACAGGAAGCATCCGATGGAGCGCCCGGGTAGTACCCAGGTACCACTTGTCCCTGTTCAGGAGTGTCCTCGGGGCCGATGTAACCTCCGGCATCCCCGGCGCCCTGAAAGTCTTGGAGGACCTGGCCGGCACGGCCGAAGCAGAGCGAGTCGGTCGGCTGATGAATTACCCGGGGTGGCAGGTGGCGGCGGCAGCCCAGATACCTGACCAGTCCTTCGCCGCCTCGGATATTCCCGTCGGACTCAACGCCCTCCTCCCCTGGTTCCGGCCGACGATCGCCGTCGGCCTCTTCAACGTGGTGGGTGAAAGGCGCGGATTGCGGGTCCCGTAATTGCACCGGGTTCACGAATATGCTCTCCACAGCCGCCACAACACGGCGTGCATCGCACGGCGCAACACGCGTTGCTGCCTGGGACTCGACAAGGGGATGGATCCAGATGCTGTTGGACCAGCTTTCCGCAATACTCGCCTGCGCACTCTTGGCCGGCCTGGCTGTTTTCCAGGTGGCGCTGATCGCCGGAGCACCGCTGGGGAGAATGGCGTGGGGCGGTCAACACCGCGTCCTCCCGGCCAAACTCAGAATCGGGAGCGCAGCATCCATTCCCCTGTATGCCCTCTTCGCTTATGCGGCGCTGGCCAAGTCCGGCTTTGTCCCGCTGTTGGTCAGCGAATCATTTACTGCGATCACCGTGTGGGTGCTGACGGCATACTTCGTGCTCGGCGTCCTTATGAACGCAATCTCCCGGAGCAAACCCGAACGCCTCGTCATGACCCCCACCACGATCGCCCTTGCAGCCCTCTACCTGGTCATCGCACTCCACTGATCTCGTGCCGGTGACCGACGAAGGCCAGCCCGTGGACGGCCCTGCCGACCGTGCCGGGCACGGCGTGGCGGGAATGCGCCAGCGCGTCGCACTCTAAGGCGGTATCTTGCGCGCGGGACCCCTGACCAAGGGTGGATGGTCCGTGACCGCGCGGTTCCCGCTGGCGGAAGGAGCCATTAGGAAGCCGTAGCCGCACCGTCGACGCACCCCACCCGGGTGCTGCTCGTCGTTGATAAAACACTAGTCCGGACGGGCCGTCGCCGGAGGAGACGCCGCCAATTCCTCCCGGGTCAGCCGCCGGATGCTGGACCTCTTCAGCCAAAGGCTTCCCTCCGGTCCCCCGGCCGCGGGTGATGAAGCGGTGGCATCACTGACACAGAGGGAACGGGAAATACTCTCGGCCATTGCCTTGGGACTTACAAACACCGAGATCGGGGAACCACTGACCGTGGCGGAATCAACAGTCAAAATCCACGTGGGCCGCATCCTCATGAAACTCGGGCTGCCCGACCGTGTGCACGCCGTCATCTTCGCCTACGAACATGGCCTGGCCAGCTACCGGCGGCCGGACTGACTGCTGGTCCGAGGGCGAGAAGTGCACCTATAGGACGCGGCAGGACGATCAGGCCTGGCTCAGCGCCTTGGCCTTGACGGCGTCAAATTCGGCCTGGGTCAGGGTGCCGGCGTCGAGGAGTTCCTTGGCCTTTGCGATTTCCTGGGAGGGGGACGACTTGGCCACGGAGCGGATGTATTCCGTTGTTGCGGCTTCGGCCCGCTGGGCACTGCGGGCCTGGCGCTCGGCCATGCTGCGGCCCCGCGCGATCAGGTACACGAGAACCGTGAGGAACGGCACAAAGACGAGGAAGATGATCCACACAGCCTTGAGCCAACCGCTGAGTTCGTGGTCCCGGAAAATATCCGAGATAACTGCAAACAGCGCGAAAAGATACGCGATGAACGCGAATGACCAAAAGAACAGCCAAATGAAGTTCCAGAATTGCTCCACGGGAGCCATCCTTCCGTTCTGAGGACGCCCTGCTGGCATCCTTAAGCGCCAAACTAGCCCCCCGGGCCGTACGCCGTTAGGACCAAAGGGCCCGAATTCAGCGCGGGAGCGCCACTGTGCGGGGTCAGCAGAAGGAAGTGCGGAGCAGGCGCGGGATGGCGGAACCGGAAGCGGCGGGCCTAAAAGAAGTGCAGCTCACTCGCCGCATCCGGCGAGGGGTGCACCACGGGAGCCTGGCCAAGTTCGAGCAGGATGTCGTTAATACTCAGCTGGCCGTCCAGCTGAGGATCCAGCTGCACCGGAACACCAGCCTCCGGAACGGCGTCGCTACTCATGCCACGATCATATGTGCGGACAGCCCCTGGGCCGGGGGGCCACGCCGACCGGGATCACGGACGGGGGTCCCCCCGGGGCCACGCGGACCAGGGGCGTCATGCGCCGTCGTAGGCCTCCTGCAGGGCGGCGATGTCCAGCTTGCGCATGGCGAGCATTGCCTGCATGGCACGCTGGGCGCCGTCGGGGTCGGGGCCGGCGAGCAGTTGTCCCAGCACGGCCGGAACCACCTGCCACGAGACCCCGTACCGGTCCTTGAGCCAGCCGCACTGGCTTTCCTGGCCGCCGTCGGTCAGGGCCGACCAGTAGCGGTCCACTTCCTCCTGCGACGCGCAGTCGATCACAAAAGACACCGCCTCATTGAAAGTAAAGGCCGGACCCCCGTTCAATGCCGTGAAGGTGCGCCCGTCAAGCAGGAACTTAACGGTGATGGCCTGGCCGGCGGGCCCGGGACCGCCGTCGCCATACCGCGAGACATCGAGGATTTTGCCGCCGTCGAAGATGGAGACGTAGTACTCGGCGGCTTCCTCGGCCTGACTGTCGAACCACAGGCAGGTGGTGATCTTTTCGCTCACAGCGCTCCCCTTGCGTTTGCCGTGCCGCCGGCAGACTCCGGCGGCGATCAGCGGCATGGGGCCGAGCCTAGCCCGGAGGTGACTTCACACACAACGGTGCCCGCCCGGAGCCCATCCTGACGGGACTAGGCTTGGATGTATGCCCTCTCCAACCCCCAGACTCCCCCGCCCGTCCGCCCAGGACGCTCCCCATTCCGGCCTCCGGCCCGCGCAGACAGCAGCCCTGGCCGCATGCGCGGATGCACTCCTGATTCTGCTCTTCGCGGCGATCGGGCGCGACGCGCACCAGCGCGGGGAAATTATCACCGGCGTCTTTGCGACGGCGTGGCCGTTCCTGGCAGGCGCGGCACTGGCATGGCTGGTCCTGCGGCTGTGGCATGACCCCCTGCGGGTGTGGCCCGCCGGCGTCGCTGTCTGGCTGGGAACCGTCGGCGTCGGGATGATCCTGCGTGCCCTCACCGGGCAGACGGTGGTGCTGCCCTTCATCATCGTGGCCCTGCTGAGCCTGGCCGTTTTCCTCCTGGGTTACCGCCTTGTGGCCGCAGGCGTTCGGCGGTTGCGTTCACGCCGCCGCCAGGCCTAATGCACTAGGCTTGCAGAAGATGGCAGCGCCCGTGCAAGGGCCGCCGACAGGCCCGCAAACGGCGCAACCGATCCGGAAAGGTTCACACGTGGTCACCGCATTCGTCCTGATCAAGACAAACGCTTCACGCATCCCGGAGACCGCCGAGGAAATCTCCGCCATCGCCGGCATCAGCGAGGTCTATTCCGTAACGGGCGAGTGGGACCTGATCGCCATCGCCCGGGTCGCAAAGCACGAGGACCTGGCGGACGTCATCGCGGACAAGCTCTCGAAGGTTCCCGGCGTCGCGCACACCACTACGCAGATCGCGTTCCGCGCTTACTCCCAGCACGACCTCGATGCGGCCTTTGCCCTCGGATTCGAGCAGTAGCGAACAATCGAATTGCGACCAGCTCACATGAGACGGGCCCGGCAGAAATCTGCCGGGCCCGTCTCATGTGTTCTTTAGGCGGTCTGCGACAGGGCGACCCACCTGTCCAGCACCGCGGCCGCGGCTCCGGATTCAATGGACTGCTCGGCGCGGTTGAACGCGGCGGCCATGCGCCCCGCCAGTGGACCCACGGCGTCGAGGTCGAACGCCACCAGCCCGGCCGCGGCGTTGAGCAGCGCCGCATCGCGGGCCGGCCCCGGCGCACCGCCGAGGACAGCCCGGACGACGGCGGCATTGGCCACCGCGTCCCCGCCGCGCAGCTCCTCCAGCGTGGCCGTCCGGATGCCCAGATCGCGTGGATCAAACATCTCTTCAGTAACCTCACCGTTGCGGATCTCCCACACCCGCGACGGACCGGTGGTGGTGAGCTCATCCAGGCCGTCATTGCCGCGGAAAACCAGGCCGCGGCTGCCTCGCTTGGCCAGCACTCCGGCCACCAGCGGGGCCATTTGCTCATTGGCGACGCCCACCGCCGACGCCTGGACATGTGCCGGGTTGATCATGGGGCCCAGGAAGTTGAACGCCGTCGGAACGCCGAGTTCGCGGCGGGCGACGGCGGCATGCCGCATGGAGGGGTGGAACACCTGGGCGAAGCAAAACGTGATTCCCGCCTCTTCGGCGTTGAGTGCCACGCGGGGAATGGGGAGATCCAGCCGGACGCCGAGGGCCTCCAGGACATCGGCGGATCCCGACGAGGACGACGACGCCCGGTTGCCGTGCTTGACCACCCGGGCCCCCGCTCCCGCGGCGATAAGGGCGGCCATCGTGGAGATGTTGACAGTGTTCTGCTGGTCGCCGCCCGTGCCCACGATGTCCAGCTTCTCACCGGCTATGTCAATGGGGTTGGCGTTGGCGATCATCGCCTCCACCAGGCCGGCCAGCTCATCCACGGTCTCGCCCTTGGCACGCAGCGCCACCAGGAAACCCGCCACCTGGGCCGGCGTCGCCTCACCGGACATGATGGAATTCATGGCCCACTCAGTGCTCCCGGCAGTGAGGTCGGCACCGCTGATGAGTGCGTTGATGAGCCGCGGCCAGGTGTTGCCTGCCGCCTGTGCAGATGCCTGTGAAGTCACCTCCCGATGCTATCGAGGTCGGCCCCGCAAAGACCAATGTGAACCCCGCCGGGAACTTTTCCGCGCGAATTCGCGTCTTTGTAGAAAAAGTCCTCCGAAAACGCGGTTTGCGTTGGGCAGGACGGACTTTTATAGACATAATGTCTATGTGACATCTGCGACCCATGCCCCCAGTACCCCGGCGCACCCGACGCTGAACCGCCCGAACATGGTTTCTGTTGGAACCGTTGTGTGGCTGTCCAGTGAGTTGATGTTCTTCGCCGGTCTCTTCGCCATGTACTTCACACTCCGTTCGACTTCCGGACTGATGTGGGCCGAAGAGACAGCCAAGCTCAACTTCCCGTTTGCGCTCGTTAACACGATCGTCCTTGTGGCAAGTTCCTTTACTTGCCAGATGGGCGTCTTCGCTGCCGAGCGGCTCCAGCCGCGCCGAACCGGCGGACGCTTCAGCTTCACCCAATGGGGGATGAACGGATGGTTCATCCTGACGTTCCTCATGGGTTCCTTCTTCGTCGCCGGCCAGGCGACCGAGTACGCCATGCTCGTTTCCGAGCATGTCTCGCTGTCCTCCAACGCCTACGGTTCGGCCTTCTACATAACGACGGGCTTCCACGGCCTGCACGTCATCGGCGGTCTGATTGCCTTCCTGCTCATCATGGGCCGCTCCTTCGCCGCGAAGAAGTTCGGACACTTTGAGGCAACTTCAGCGATCGTCACCTCGTACTACTGGCACTTCGTGGACGTCGTCTGGATTGGCCTCTTCCTGGTCATCTACGTCCTCAAGTAGTCAGACTTGACTCTTTTTCTACAAGAGGCAGAATTTCAAGAAGCGGCTCCCGGAGCCACCGCAGGATCGAATAAAGGAACCACCACGTGAAGGCACTCTCGCAGAAGCGACGTCACCCACTGGCAGCAATTGCACTGCTGCTGATGGGCCTCTTGGTCACGGGTGGGCTGTACGCCGTTGCCACCACCGTCAACCAGGCCAAGGCCGACACCACCACCTATAGCGCAAGCGACGTAGAGGAAGGCGGCAAGCTCTTTGCCGCCAACTGCGCCACCTGCCACGGCATGGGTGCCAGCGGTTCGCAGGCCGGGCCGTCCCTTGTGGGCGTCGGCGCCGCCGCTGTTGACTTCCAGGTCGGCACCGGCCGCATGCCCATGCAGATGAACGGCCCGCAGGCCTACAAGAAGCCCGCCCAGTTCAACGAGGAACAGACCAAGCAGCTGGCTGCTTATGTTGCCTCCCTCGGCCCCGGCCCGGCCATCCCCGAGGCAGGCGTGCTCGATGAGAAGGGCGACGCCGCCAACGGTGGAGAGCTGTTCCGCACCAACTGCGCCATGTGCCACAACGCCGCCGCTGCAGGCGGCGCACTGACCCGGGGCAAGTTTGCCCCTGCCCTCGCGGGTGTCTCCGGGCAGCACATCTACGAAGCAATGGTCACCGGCCCCCAGAACATGCCGGTCTTCAGTGACGCGAACATCTCCCCCGAGGGAAAGCGCGACATCATCACCTACCTGAAGCAGATTGAGGCCAACGGTTCACCCGGCGGCGCCGATCTTGGTGCTTTGGGACCGGTCTCCGAAGGTCTCTTTGTCTGGATCGCCGGGCTGGGCGTCATCATCGCGTTCACCATTTGGCTGACTTCCCGCACTTCATAAGCGGACCTTGCACCTGTAAGAATTTTCTGCTGACCCGTCAGCAGTTTGAATTGAAACCTAACTCGGCACTCGCCGAGACGAGAGAAGGATGAGGCGAATTATGGGCAACCATAGTGACGGCGGTCCGAACGACTCGGGCACCGTAGCTACGGCTGGTCAGAATGAGGTGGAGAAGTTCCAGGATCCTGGAATTCCCCCGCACCGTTTGCGCCTGGCTGACACGGACCCGAAGGCCGCAAAAAAGGCAGAACGGCAGGTAGCCCTTCTGTTCGGCATCTCGGTCGTTGGCACCTTGATATTCCTGGTGGCGTATTTCGCGATCGATCTGGGGCAAGACTCCGCGATCGCCACGATCCGCCTCCAGAATGCCCTGCTGGGCATCGGCACCGCTTTCGCGATGCTGGGCATCGGCACCGGTATCGTCCACTGGGCCAAGGCCCTTATGCCGGACCACGAGGTCTCGGAAGAGCGCCACGCGATCCGCACTGAGGAAGACCGCCAGGCTGCCGTGCGCATCGTCGATGACATCGTCGAGGAAACCGGCATTAAGCGCCGGCCACTGATCCGCAACACCCTGCTCGGCGCCGTCGCCCTCGCCCCCCTGCCGGCCCTGGCCATCTTCGGTGACCTCGGTCCCCGGCCGGACGACAAGCTGGCCCACACTCTGTGGGCACCGGCCCCGGACGGCAGGCTCAAGCGGCTGGCCCGCGACCCGGATGGCACCCCCATCAAGGCCGCGGACGTCACCATGGGCTCCGCGTTCCACGTCATCCCCGAAGGGCTGAACGAACTGAGCGAAGGAAAGCTGAACGAGAAGGCCAAATCGGTCGTTCTGCTCATGCGCCTGGACCCCGCACTGCTCAACCCCTCCCCCGAGCGCGCAGATTGGGCCTACAACGGAATCGTTGCATACTCCAAGATCTGCACCCACGTTGGCTGCCCTGTTGCCCTGTACGAACAGCAGACCCACCACCTCCTGTGCCCGTGCCACCAGTCAACCTTCGACCTGACCCAGCAGTGCAAGGTTATCTTCGGCCCGGCCAGCCGCCCCCTCCCCCAGCTGCCTATCGCAGTCGACGCTGAGGGCTACCTCGTCGCCACGAGCGACTTCCATGAACCCGTTGGACCGACCTACTGGGAGCGTGAGCAGCATGTCCTCAACAACAACGCCTGATGCCCCTGTCTTCGTCGCCAAAACCACAGGCGGCCGCATCACCGACTTCGTCGACCAGCGTGTCGGCGGCTCCGGAATCCTCCGTGAATTCGGCCGGAAGGTCTTTCCGGACCACTGGTCGTTCATGTTCGGCGAAGTGGCGCTGTACTCCTTCGTCATCCTGCTGCTCTCGGGCACGTTCCTGACGTTCTTCTTCGATCCGTCCATGGCGGAGACGCATTATGCGGGCTCGTACACGCCGCTGAAGAACGTGGAAATGTCGGTGGCCTACAGCTCCTCCCTGAACATCTCCTTCGATGTCCGCGGTGGGTTGTTCATGCGCCAGGTACACCACTGGGCAGCCCTGCTGTTCGTCGCATCTGTCTCCGTGCACATGCTCCGCGTGTTCTTCACCGGCGCATTCCGCAAGCCCCGCGAACTGAACTGGGTGGTGGGCAGCGTCCTGCTCATCCTCTCCATGGCCGCAGGCTTCACCGGCTACTCGCTCCCCGATGACCTGCTCTCCGGCAACGGCCTGCGCATCATCGACGGCGTCATCAAGTCCATCCCGGTCATCGGCACCTACACCTCGTTCTTCCTCTTCGGCGGCGAGTTCCCGGGCACCATGATCATCAGCCGCCTGTACATGCTCCACATCCTCCTGGTTCCCGCGCTCATCCTGCTGATGATCGTCATGCACCTCTTCATGGTGGTTGTGCACAAGCACACGCAGTACCCCGGCCCCGGCCGGAACGACGGCAACGTCGTCGGCTACCCCCTGGGACCGGTATACGCGGCGAAGGCCGGCGGCTTCTTCTTCATCGTGTTCGGTGTCGTTGCCGTCATGGCGGCGTTCTTCACCATCAACCCGATCTGGAACTACGGCCCGTACGACCCCTCCCCGGTTTCTGCTGGTACCCAGCCTGACTGGTACATCGGCTTCGTTGACGGCGCCCTGCGCCTGATGCCTGGCACGATCGGTGACTGGAAGGTCGAGCAGATCTGGTTCGGCCACATGTTCACGTTCAACGTGCTGCTGCCGGCGCTTGTCCCGGCGGGCATCCTCTTCACGGTCATGTTCACCTACCCGTGGATTGAACGCTGGATCACCAAGGACAACCGCGAGCACCACGTCCTGGACCGCCCCCGCAACGCTCCTACCCGTACGGCAATCGGCATGGCCGGTTTCGTCTGGTACTGCGTGATGTGGGCAGCGGCCGGCTCGGACCTCATCGCCACCCACTTCCACGTGGCCCTGAACGATGTCACCTACTGGCTGCGCGCACTGTTCTTCATCGGCCCGGTCATCGCG
>Ga0207655_1004205_pt1 | contig 10321 bp, 10 predicted proteins | sample KBSM44metaG_FD_184398 | JGI IMG/M metagenome (GOLD analysis project Ga0207655, IMG submission 184398) | Miscanthus rhizosphere microbial communities from Kellogg Biological Station, Michigan, USA - KBS M4-4 metaG (SPAdes) (version 2) | ecosystem: Host-associated > Plants > Roots > Rhizosphere >... | reverse complement strand
GCCAATCGACGCTGCCGGCATGAGAAATCGGTGTGCCATCGCCAAGCAAATACTTGAACGCCGCCGGCACGCACAGCACCACCACCAGCACGCGCAAACTCTGCCCCGCCGCAACATGACTGAGCATCGCGCCGTTGCGCGCGCCGAGGTTGACCATCTCCCCCGACCCCCCCGGCATGCTGGAAAAAAACGCCGTGGCGCGATCCTCGCCAGTACGGCGCATCAACCACACACCGACCACCGCCGACAGGCTGGTGACCAGCGCGCCGAAGAAGATCAATCCGAAATGACTGAGCACCTGTTCCATCACCACCGGGGTGAAGTGCAGGCCGATGCCAATGCCGACAATCCACTGGCCGCACTTGCGGCCGCCAGGGATTTCCGTGAGTTGCCACGGGGTCAGGCAGCGCACGAGGATGATCGCCAGCAACGAGCCGACCATCCACGGCAGTGGCCAGCCGATCTGACTGGCGAGATAACCGCCGAGCAGACCGACCAGCGGGGTTCCCCACCAGGATTTCAGTGAGGCGCGATCAAACATCGGCGATGGCGCGACGCGCGACCGAACGTTTGCGCCAGATGCGCAGCAGCGGCATCAGCAGCATGATCGCGGTCAGCACCCAGACACCGAAGGTGATCGGGCTCGACCAGAGGATTTCCAGCGCACCGTTGGAAATCGACAACGCCCGACGCAGGTTCTGCTCCATCAGACCGCCGAGGATGAAGCCCAGCAATACCGGCGACAGCGGGAAATCGAGCTTGCGCAGGATGTAGCCGAAGATGCCGATGCCGACCATCAGGAACAGGTCGAACGTAGTGGCGTGCACCGCATAAACGCCGATCCCGGTGATGATGGCGATCACCGGCACCAGTGCCCAGTTTGGCACCGCGAGGATGCGGGTGAAGATGCGGATCATCGGGATGTTGAGGATCACCAGCATGATGTTGGCGATAAACAACGAGGCGATCAGGCCCCAGACGATGTCCGGTTGTTGCTGGAACAGCAGCGGGCCCGGGGTGATGTTGTACAGCGACAGCGCGCCGATCATCACCGCCGTGGTGCCCGAACCTGGCACGCCCAGCGTCAGCATTGGCACCAGCGCACCACAGGCCGAAGCACCGATGGCGGTTTCCGGAGCGGCGAGGCCACGGGCATCACCCTGACCGAATTTGCCACTGGCACCGGCGATGCGTTTTTCGGTCATGTAGGCCACGGCACTGGCCAGCGTCGCGCCAGCACCCGGCAACACGCCCATGATGAAACCAAGCAGGCCGCAACGGATGTTCACCACGAACACCGACGAGGCTTCCTTGAAGTTGAACATCATCCGGCCGGTAGCTTTCACTGCTTCCTGGCCGCGATGGGTTTTCTCCAGCAGCAACAGAATTTCACTGACCGAGAACAGGCCCAACACCAGCACGACGAATTGAATGCCGTCAGTCAGGTGAATGTTGTCGCCGGTGAAGCGGTACACACCGCTGTTGGCGTCGATGCCGACGCTCGACAGGAACAGGCCGATCAACGCCGCGATAAAGGTTTTCAACGGTCGATCACCGGCCATGCCGCCGAGACAGACAATTGCAAACACCATCAGCACGAAGTATTCCGCCGGACCAAAGGCAATCGCCCATTTCGCCAGCAGCGGCGCGAACAACACCATGCCGCAGGTGGCGATAAACGCACCGATAAACGAACTCCACGCCGACAGCGACAGCGCTACACCGGCCAGACCTTTGCGGGCCATCGGGTAGCCGTCGAGGGTGGTCATCACGGTCGATGCTTCGCCGGGAATGTTCAGCAGGATCGAGCTGATCCGGCCACCGTATTCGCAGCCCAGATACACCGCCGCGAGCAGGATCAACGCCGACTCCGGCGGCAGGCCGAGGGCGAAGGCAATCGGAATCAGCAGTGCCACGCCGTTGATCGGACCGAGGCCCGGCAGCAGGCCGACGACGGTGCCGATCAGTGTGCCGGTCAGGGCCGTGACCAGGTTGTACGGGCTCAGCGCGACGCCGAAGCCTTGACCCAAATAACCGAGGGTATCCATATCAGTTCTCCAGCACGTCGAGCAGGCCAAGGGGCAGCGGAACGTCCATCACACGGTCGAACAGCAGGTACAGACCGATGGCCATCAGCGTGGTCACCACGATGCTCGGCATCCAGCGACCGCCATACAGGCGCGCCATCGGAATGCCGATGAGGATGCTGCTGAGGATGAAACCCAGCGGTTCGAACAGACCGGCGAACACCAACAACAGTGCGACGCAAATGGCGATCTTGGTCAGGGTTTCGCGATCCAGTGGCGGCTCGTCTTCACTGTGTTTGATCGGCGCCGGACGGAACACCATGTACAGCAGCGCCGCGCCCATCAGGCCGAGCATCAGCAGAGGGAAGGCACGCGGGCCGACCGGTTCGTAGGAAAAGGCCGCTTGGTACGGCCACGCCATCAATGCCAGGCCGGCGCAAACCAGCAACAACACGGAGGCGAAAATGCGTTGAATAAGCATGGGAGCTCCTGTGCCGCGTCCCCGTCAGCGGGAGCGCAGCCGCTAGACAGAGGCGATCACTGGATCAGGCCGAACTCTTTGGCCAGCACTTTGTAGTCCGCGACCTGCTTCTTCACGTAGGTGTCGAGTTCCGGGCCGGTCATGGCGAACGGGAACAGTTCACGCTGATCGCGCAGCTTGGCGAACTCGTCGGAGGCCAGCAGTTTGTCGAACGAGTCTTTCCACCAGGCGTAGTCTTCATCGCTGACTTTTGGCCCGAGGTAGAAGCCGCGTACCACCGGCCAGACGATGTCGTAGCCTTGCTCGCGCGCGGTCGGGATGTCTTTCATTTCCGGCTCGTCGAGACGCTTGTCGGCGAACACTGCGAGCAGACGCATGTCACCGCTCTGGATGTGCGGCATGGAGTCGGAGATGTCGGTGCTGCCGACCTGGATGTGGCCGCCGAGCAGGGCGGTAGCGATTTCGCCGCCACCTTCAAGCGCCACGTAACGCAGGTCGCGCGGGTTGATCCCGGCTGCCTTGGCGATCAGTGCGGTTTGCATCCAGTCCTGGCTGCCGACGGTGCCGCCGGAACCGATCACCACCGAGCTTGGATCTTTCTTCAATGCCTGAACGAGATCGTCGAGGGTCTTGTAGGGCGAATCGCTTTTCACCGCGATGGCACCGTAGCTGGTGCCGACCGCTGCCAGCCAACGCACGTTGGTCTCATCGAAACGACCGAACTTGCCCTGCGCCAGGTTCAACAGCGAACCACTGGACCACGCCACCAGCGTGCCGGCATCGGCCGGACGCTGCGCGACCACGGCGTTGTAGGCCACCGCGCCGACTCCACCGGGCATGTAGGTCACACGCATCGGTTTGCTCAGCAGTTTCTGGTTGACCAGTGCGCTCTGCACCAGTTTGCAGGTCAGGTCGAAACCACCGCCGGGGGAGGCCGGGGCGATGCATTCCGGACGTTTCGGTTCGGCCATCAGTTGGCCGGCAAACAGGATGCAACTGGCGGCCAGTGCAACTTTACGCAGTGACAGGTTCATTCGATTCTCCACGGGCATTGTTGTTATTCGACGTGTTTTTCACCAACAGGCTCTACCAGAGAGCGACGCTGTAGCTCACCAGCAAACGCACTTCGTCTGCATCGCGAGCCGAGTAGTTGGAGCGGTAAGTGGCATTACGCAAACGCACGGCGACATCCTTCAAGGCGCCGCTTTGTACTACATATTTGATCTCGGTGTTGCGTTCCCACTCTTTGCCTTCTTCGCCGTTCTTGAGCTTGATGTTGTCACCGCTCAGGTAACGGCTCATGAAGCTCAGGCCAGGGATGCCGAGTTTGGCGAAGTCGAAGTCGTAGCGAGCCTGCCAGGAGCGTTCTTCAGCGCCAGCGAAATCGTTGATCTGCACGAAGTTGACCAGATACGGGTCGCTGCCATCGACATACGGGAAGGCACTGTCGCCGGACATGTGCTGATAACCGGCGCTGAACTTGTGGCCGCTCAGCGCGTAGCTGACCAGACCGTTAAGCGAGCGGTTGTCGATCTCGCCGCCACGGGCTGCGCCCTGATCATCACTGACGGCAAAGCGCAGATCGGTGGCGAACGTGCCCGGGCCCATCGGCCGCGACGCCACCAGGCCGAAGAAATGCTGGTTGTAGACTTCGTCGAGTTGGGCGAAGTGGTAACTGCCGGTGATCTTGTCGGTGAACTTGTAGTCCACGCCGCCAAAATCAAAGTGCTTGCCGGCAGCGGTGCCAGCGAAACGGCTGTTCTTGTTGTTGAGGGCGATGTCTTCGAAATCGGTGCTGTCGCGATCCTTGGCTTTCTCCAGTCGACCACCGGTGAAGGTCAGGTTCTTGATCTCTTTGGAGGTCAGCAAGCCACCCTCAAAGGTCTGCGGCAGGATGCGCCCGTCGTTCGGCTTGAGAATTGGCAGTTCAGGAATCAGGCTGCCGATTTTCAGTTCCGTGGCGGAAATTTTTACTTTGCCGGTCAGGCCGACTTTCGAGTATTCGTCAGCCGCGCGCCCGTCATCGTGGGTCGGCAGCAGGCCGGTACCGGTGCGGTCGGGGCTCGAATCGAGCTTGACCCCAAGCATGCTTAAAGCATCGACACCGAACCCCACGGTGCCATCGGTGTAGCCCGATTGCAGATTGAGCATGAACCCCTGAGCCCATTCGTCACGCTTGGACTGTTGAGCACTGGTGCCATCGCGAAAATCGCGGTTGAAATACATGTTGCGGGTTTCGAAGGTGGCGCTGCTGTCTTCAATGAAGTCGGCAAAACTCAACGGCGAAAAACCGGCAAGGGCGGCGGCACTGGCGAGGGCGGTGTGGCTGAAACGGGAAGGGCGAACAGGCGTGGACGCCTGAGGCTGCATGGACGGCATGCGGGTGTACTCCGTTTATTGTTCTTATTGGTCGAAAACGCTTCGAGGCGTTTTTCGTTGCGCTGTGTGGCATCAGCGACGGCAGTCGGAACTGTCCGTGGGCCGACTCTAACCAGCTAACCTTTCGCTAACCTTTCAGCAGACTTTCAAGGTTTTCGGGCTTCACAGCGGCGGTTGCGGCTGTAAACTCCGCGGCAAAGCGTGGCGTTGGCCATCACTCAATGAGGTAAAAATCCATGCGTGTTCTGCTCGTCGAAGACCATCTGCAATTGGCCGAAAGCGTTGCGCAGGCGCTCAAGAGCACCGGTCTGACCGTGGATGTGTTGCACGATGGCGTGGCCGCCGATCTGGCGCTGGGCAGTGAGGAATACGCCGTGGCGATCCTCGATGTCGGCTTGCCACGCATGGACGGTTTCGAGGTCCTCGCGCGGTTGCGCGCACGTGGAAAAAATCTGCCGGTGTTGATGCTGACCGCGCGCAGCGATGTGAAGGATCGCGTCCACGGCCTCAATTTGGGCGCCGACGATTACCTCGCCAAACCGTTCGAACTGACTGAACTGGAAGCGCGGGTCAAAGCCTTGTTGCGCCGCAGTGTGCTCGGTGGCGAACGCCAGCAGCGCTGCGGCGTGCTGGCCTACGACCTCGACACCCGGCGCTTCACCCTCGGCGAAGATTTGCTGACGTTGACCTCTCGCGAACAAGCGGTGCTGGAAGCGCTGATTGCCCGGCCGGGGCGGGTGATGAGCAAGGAGCAATTGGCCTCCCAGGTGTTCGGTCTCGATGAAGAGGCCAGCCCTGATGCCATCGAAATCTACGTGCACCGCTTGCGCAAGAAACTCGACGGCCAACCGGTGGCGATCGTGACGTTCCGTGGTCTGGGGTATTTACTGGAAAGCCGCGATGCATAAGCCCAGCAGCCTGCGCTGGCGCTTGCTGTGGAACCTTGCATTGCTGCTGGTGGTGCTGATGCTCGCCAGCGGCTTGAGCGCCTACTGGAATGGTCGCGAAGCCGCCGACACCGCCTACGACCGCACGCTGCTGGCCTCGGCGCGGACCATCGCGGCGGGCCTGTCGCAACGTGACGGCACACTGAGCGCCGATGTGCCTTACGTGGCACTCGACACTTTCGCTTATGACAGCGCCGGGCGCATTTACTATCAGGTCAATGACATCCATCAGAAGCTGATTTCCGGCTACGAAAACCTCCCCGGTCCGCCGCCGGGGACGCCGCGAACCGACAGTTACCCCGCGTTGGCGCGCTTCTACAACGCTACGTACAAAGGTCAGAACGTGCGCGTGGTCAGCCTGCTCAAAGCGGTAACCGAGCCGAACATGAACGGCATGGCGGAAATCCGCGTCGCCGAAACCGATGAAGCACGGGTGAGCATGGCGCGCAGTCTGGCGGCCGATACCTTGCTGCGATTGGGTATGTTGGCGATCGGCGCGTTGTTGCTGGTCTGGTTCGCGGTCAGTGCGGCACTGCGCCCATTGGAGCGCCTGCGCACGGCGGTGGAAGAGCGTCAGCCCGATGACTTGCGCCCGCTGCCTTTGGTTGAAGTGCAGCATGAACTGTGGCCGTTGGTCCGTGGACTCAATCATTTTACCGAGCGCTTGCGCGGGCAGTTCGAACGGCAGGCGCAGTTCATTGCTGATGCGGCCCATGAGTTGCGTACGCCTTTGGCAGCGCTGAAGGCGCGGCTTGAGTTGGGCCTGCGCTCCAACGATGCCGAGGTCTGGCGTTCGACGCTGGAGTCCTCTGCACAAAGCACTGATCGCCTGACCCATCTGGCCAATCAGTTGCTGTCGCTGGCGCGCGTCGAAAACGGTGCGAGGGCGATCGCCGAGGGCGGTGCGCAGTTGCTCGATCTGAGCCAGTTGGCCCGGGAATTGGGCATGGCCATGGCGCCACTGGCGCACAAACGCGGGGTGGCGCTGGCGCTGGAGGCGGACGAACCGGTCTGGCTGCGCGGTGAGCCGACCCTGCTCAATGAGCTGCTGAGCAATCTGGTGGACAACGCACTGGCGCACACGCCACCGGGTGGCAACGTGATCTTGCGGGTGACGGCGCCGGCGGTACTTGAGGTTGAAGATGACGGGCCGGGCATTCCGCTGGAGGATCGCGATCGCGTGTTCGAGCGGTTCTACCGACGTAATCAGCAGGTGGCAGGCTCAGGGCTGGGGCTGGCGATTGTTGGAGAGATCTGCCGGGCGCATCTGGCGCAGATTAGTCTGCATGATGGCGAGCAGGCGGGGTTGAAGGTGCGAGTCAGTTTTATTGCCGGGTGATTTTGCGGTGTTCTTGCCGGCCTCTTCGCGAGCAGGCTCGCTCCCACAGGGGGAATGGATTCCAATGTGTGAATCAGCTGTGCTCCCACAGGGGGAATGGATTCCAATGTGTGAATCAGCTGTGCTCCCACAGGGGGAATGGATTCCAATGTGTGAATCAGCTGTGCTCCCACAGGGGAATGCATTTCATTGTGGGAGCGAGCCTGCTCGCGAATGGGGCGGCGCGGTTTCGGATCAGTAAAACATCGTCCGCGACTCTTCCAGATCTTCACACAGCGCTTTGTTCTCAGGATCAATCCCAAGCTTCCTGAACGCCGGCACGCTCAACGGATCAATCCGCGCAAACGGATGATCAGTGTCCTTGTGACAATACAGGCTCGCCACCTGCACCAGATCGACGTAATCAATGGCCGTCGAATCGCGCTTGAAGTCCTGATAGCGCCCCGGCAACTCCACCAGTCGCTCCGGGAACTCCCAGACCCGCAGCAGCTTGTCGCCAAGCAACGGATGAATGTGATCGATCACATGGTTGAGGCTGACCGGGTCCGACAGCAGCTCATAGTGATCTTCGGCGTAGGTCAGAATTGGCAACACGCCGATCTGGTGCACCAGTCCGCCGAGGGCTGCCTGATCGGGTTTGAGTTGTGTGTAGCGGCGGCACAACGCATAACTGACCCCGGCAATTTCCAGGCTCTTGCGCCAGACTTCGCGCATCTTCTGCTCGACCACTTCGGAGCGGGCGTGGAAGATCTGCTCCATCACCAGGCCGATCGCCAGGTTACTGCTGTAGTTGATGCCCAGCCGGGTGATGGCGGTGTGCAGGTCGGTGACTTCCTGTGCGGCGCGCAGCAGCGGGCTGTTGACCACTTTGATCAGGCGCGCTGACAGCGCCGTGTCACGGCCGATCACTTTGCTCAGGTCGCTGACGCTGATTTCCGGGTCTTCAGCGGCCTTGCGAATCTGCAGGGCCACTTCCGGCAACGTGGGCAGAACCAGGTCATCGTTATCGATGGCCTCAACCAAATCCTGTTGGACCTTTTCCGCCAGTTCGCTCATTTAAACTCTCTAGGGTGTTGCAACAAATGCTGCGATCAGCGCTGGATTTCGCGGTCGCGATCCAGTTCGTAAGGCAGGTCGAGCAGATGCAGCGCGGGACCTTCGAGGGTGCCCAGATGCAAATCACCGGCTTCGGCAGCTTCGGCCTGCAGCACCGCCAGGAGTTCAATGTTTTGCCCGGCCTTGGCGGCCAGCACCACTTCGCCGATGGCGCTGTTGTGGCTCGGCGCAAACAGTTGTGTGCCAGCTTCCGGCAACTCGGTAGCGTCCAGGCTCAGGCGATACAGACGACGCTTGAGTTTGCCCAGGTACTGCATGCGCGCGACGATTTCCTGGCCGGTGTAGCAGCCTTTCTTGAAACTCACGCCGCCGACGGCCTGCAGGTTGAGCATCTGCGGGATGAACAGCTCGCGGGTGCTTGGCATGACCTGGCCGATACCGGCGCGGATCTGGCCCAGCAGCCACTGATTCAGCTCGGCTTCAGGCAGGGCTGCGGACAATTTGGCTTTGATGGCATCCGCCTGATCGGCCGGTGCCCAGAGTTCGGCGCGATCCGGCGAGACGCGAATCGCAATCAGGCCTTCGTTACGAACGACGCTATCGGTTTCTGCTGGCAAATCCAGGCCGAGGCTGGTCATGGCGCTGTCGCCATGCTCCAGACCAAAGCGTACCCAAGCGGCGCTTTCGTCGGTCAGTTTTGATTTGGAGAACACCGCGTACTTTTTCAGGTCCGCCAGTTGCGGCTCCAGCAGCTCGCTGGACATCGCCAGCACCACGCCGTCACCTTCGAGCAGAATACGGAAGCTCGACTGCATCCGGCCTTTCTGTGTGCAGCGCGCGCCAAGGCTGGCGCGATTATCGCTCAGGTAATTGAGGTTGCAGGTCAACTGGCCTTGCAGGAATTTTCCGGCATCCGCGCCGCGAACCGCGAGAACGCCTTCATGAGACAGGGTGCAGAAAAAAGCAGAATCGGCCATGGGTCTTCGCAGGGTAAATAGACTGGGGCACATCATAAGGGCGCGTTGTTGAAATGGGTAGTTGATAAAGGATCGGTGGTCCCCGACCAAAGCCGACTGTGCGACCTGTCTCGGCGCTGTATACTTGCCGCCAAATTTGAGGAGGGCTCCATGGTCGAACAAGTTGAACTGAATCGCCTCTTTTGGCACAGCCGTCGCGGCATGCTTGAGCTTGACGTGTTGCTGGTGCCGTTCGTGCAGGAGGTTTACGCGACGTTGAACCAGGTGGATCGCGATCTGTATGTCCGTCTGCTGACGTGCGAGGATCAGGACATGTTCGGTTGGTTCATGGAGCGCAGCGAGTCTGAAGATCCGGAACTGCAGCGCATGGTTCGCATGATCCTGGACCGTGTCCAGCCCAAGTAATACGTTCGAATGCCGCTGGCATGCCTCACGGCAGTTGCTGGCGGCGTATCTGCTGGCCCAGGCGTTCGCACTGGGTGCATTGTTTCTGCTATCGATTCCACTCTGGGCCAGTCTGCTCGGGGCTTTCGCCTGCCTGCTTCATGGCGTCTGGGTGTTGCCTCGGCAGATTCTGCTGAATCACCGTCGGGCTTTTCGCGGATTGCGCCGGGACGTCGATGGCTGGCAGTTGTGGAATCAGGCTGATGGTTGGCAGTCGGTGCAGTTGCGCCAGGACAGCCTCGCGCTGCCATTGATCGTGGTTCTGCGTTTTCGCCTGCGCGGCGAGTGGCGGGTCAGATCGATCTGTGTGCCCCGGGACTCGCAGGCGGCGGATCTGCACCGACGCCTGCGAGTACGGCTCAAGTTCAGCCGGCGTAGGTGGGCGGCACCAGAATAGTGTCGAGTGCCTCGGGCAGCAGATCAGGATAGTCGAGGGTGTAATGCAGGCCGCGACTCTCCTTGCGTTCCATGGCTGAGCAGATCATCAGTTCGGCGACTTGCGCCAGATTGCGCAACTCGATCAGATCGCGGCTGACTTTATAGTTGCTGTAGAACTCGTCGATCTCGTCCAGCAGCAGGCGCACACGGTGTTGCGCCCGTTGCAGGCGCTTGTTGGTGCGCACGATACCGACGTAGTCCCACATGAACCGCCGCAGTTCATCCCAGTTGTG
>Ga0207655_1004195_pt1 | contig 10335 bp, 9 predicted proteins | sample KBSM44metaG_FD_184398 | JGI IMG/M metagenome (GOLD analysis project Ga0207655, IMG submission 184398) | Miscanthus rhizosphere microbial communities from Kellogg Biological Station, Michigan, USA - KBS M4-4 metaG (SPAdes) (version 2) | ecosystem: Host-associated > Plants > Roots > Rhizosphere >... | reverse complement strand
TGCACTGTTCTGCGCCCGCGCCATCGAGCGTATTGGTGACCGCTGCCAGAACATCTGCGAAATTATTTTCTACTTCGTCAAAGGTCAGGATTTCCGTCACGTCGGCGGAGACAAGCTTGATGAGCTCTTATCCGGCGACGACGGCAGTAATAAACCTTCTTGATTCTGCACAACCGTGTGCTATTCAGGCGCACGGTTGCGGCTATTCTGCATAGACCTCATCAGCATCGCTCTTTATACTTGCGCCAGTTTTTTAACCAACGGGTGCTGACTCATGTCCTCTTCTTCCTCTTCTAAGCAGAGCGTTACGCCTGCCAAAGCGATGCTGGCTGCCGTCAGCGGTTATGCCATGGATGGATTCGACCTGCTGATTCTGGGATTTATGCTGCCTGCCATTAGCCTGTCGCTGGCGCTTGATCCCTCACAGGCGGGCTCGCTGGTGACCTGGACGCTGATTGGTGCCGTGATTGGCGGCATCGTGTTTGGCCATCTCAGCGATCGTTACGGGCGTATTCGTGTCTTAACCATTACGATACTGATGTTCTCCGTTTTTACCGGCCTGTGCGCGGTGGCTCAGGGTTACTGGGATCTGCTGGCGTACCGCACCCTGGCTGGAATGGGGCTCGGCGGCGAGTTTGGTATCGGCATGGCGCTGATTGCGGAAGCCTGGCCGGCAGAGAAGCGCAACCGCGCATCGGCGTGGGTCGGGATCGGCTGGCAACTGGGGGTTCTGCTGGCGGCGTTTATCACGCCGCCGTTGCTGAGTGTTATTGGCTGGCGCGGGATGTTCCTTGTGGGGCTGCTGCCCGCGCTGGTGTCGTTTATCATTCGCCGCAGCATGGGCGAACCTGAGAGCTTTACCCGTCAGATCAAACATGTTCCCTCGCTGTCTTTTCCCGCCCGACTGAAATTGCTGGTTAAAGACCGCGCCACCAGCAAGGCCAGTCTGGGGATCTTTATTCTCTGCTCCGTCCAGAACTTTGGTTATTACGGCCTGATGATCTGGATGCCGAGCTACCTCTCATCAAACTTCGGTTTCAGCCTGACAAAATCCGGCCTCTGGACGGCAGTAACCGTGGTCGGCATGACGGACGGCAGTAACCGTGGTCGGCATGACCTTTGGCATCTGGTTGTTTGGCGTGCTGGCGGACCGCTTTGCACGTTGGAAAATTTTCCTGCTTTATCAGTTCGGCGCAGTCGTGATGGTTGTGGTTTATGCGCAACTGCGCGATCCCACCGTTATGCTGTTTACGGGCGCCCTGATGGGGCTGTTTGTTAATGGCATGATCGGCGGATACGGTGCACTAATCTCGGATACCTTCCCACCGCAGGTGCGCGCGACCGCGCAAAATGTGTTGTTTAACCTGGGACGTGGCGTCGGTGGATTCGGCCCGCTGGTGATCGGCGTCGGTGGATTCGGCCCGCTGGTGATCGGCCTGCTGGCAGGCAAGTTTTCTTTCGTGGCGGCCATTACCTTACTGGCGCTCATCTACCTGCTGGATATTGTGGCAACGCTGTTCCTGCTGCCGAAAAAGCAGAGTCAGGACGATGCGCTGGGGGCAATTGGCTAAGTAACCTGACTAATGTAAACCGGCCTCACAAAGAAGCCGGTTTACGTGGTGAGCCAGGGCAGTATCAGATGCACCTCTACCATTTCAAATTTCAGGCTAATTTTTCGCATGAATCGCGCGATTTGCATCGTTGGTCGCGCGGGGTCAGGTTCTGCCGCTGCAACCTTTATGAACCCTGAGGAAATGATGAGGGCAAGATAGCCCGACAGTGCCACGGTGGCAGATTGTTGTGAGCATGATGAGAGACATCGCTCAGATAAAAGGGCAACATTGTTGCCCTCGGGTTGGATTACTACTGCATCAACGGCAGCAGCTGCTGATACAGCCGGCTGAACGTCTCACGTCTCGGCTGATAGTGCGCATGGCGCGCCGGGTCCGGCTGGTGGCGCTGCACCTGCTTCAGGGCAGGCACGGTCAGATTCTCATCCAGCGCCATTTGCGCCAGACGGGCTGCGCCCAGCGCGGGTCCGACATCGCCACCTTCGCAGTAATCCAGCGTCTGTCCGCTGATATCCGCCAGCATCTGGCGCCAGTAGCCGCTACGGGCGCCGCCGCCAATCAGCATGATACTGCTGGGCGTCACACCACATTCGTGTACCACATCCATGCCTTCGGCCAGTGCAAAACCAACGCCTTCCAGCACGGCTTGCGCCAGCTCGGGTCGTCCGTGCTGGTGGGTAAAGCCAAAGAAGCTGCCACAGGCGTGCGGATTATTATGCGGCGTGCGTTCCCCCGACAGATAAGGCAAAAACCACAGCAGCGGCGCATCCTGTTTTGCCCGCTCCGCCTCTGATAATAAATGAGGAACATCGTCGCAGCCGGTCAGCGCAGCCGCCCAGTCAAGGCAGGACGCAGCACTGAGCATCACGGACATCAGATGCCAGCGCTGTGGCAGGGCATGACAAAAGCTATGAACGGCACGTTGCGGATTACTGAGATAGCCGTCGCTAACCACAAAATAGACGCCGGACGTTCCCAGCGACAACATGCCTTGCCCCGGCGCTCCCGGCGCTATCATACCGACACCCACTGCGCCGGCAGCGTTATCGCCCCCACCTGCCACCAGCGGCACCTGAGGCAGTTTCCAGCGCTGTGCGATATCCGCTGACAGCGCACCGGTAATCTGATTACCTTCAAACAGCGCAGGCATGTGGTGACGCGCCAGCCCGCAGGCCGCCAGCATCACATCACTCCAGTCACGCTTTTCCACATCCAGCCACATTGTGCCCGCCGCATCTGACATATCGCTGGCAAATTCGCCGCTCAGTCGCCAGCGCAGGTAATCTTTGGGTAACAGCACTTTTGCGACCTGAGCAAAAACGTCAGGCTCATGCTCTTTCAGCCACAGCAGCTTTGGCGCGGTGAAGCCCGGCATCATCAGGTTACCGGTGATCTGACGCGATTCAGGCACCCGTTGTTCCAGCTCACGGCACTGATCGCCGCTGCGTCCGTCATTCCAGAGAATGGCCGGGCGCAGCACCTGATGCTGTGCGTCAAGCAGCGTAGCGCCGTGCATCTGCCCGGTCAGGCCAATCGCTTTTACCCCACTCAGATCGTGCTGCTGGGTCAGTGCCTGTATCGCGCGGTCTGTCGCCAGCCACCAGCTTTCGGGATCTTGTTCGCTCCACAACGGCTGCGGGCGGGAAACCGTCAAGGGTGAGGTTTCCACCGCAACAACCACGCCTTGCTCATCCAGCAGCACAACCTTAACGCCGGATGTGCCGATATCGATCCCGATTACCATGTCGCGCTCCTTACGGATTAAAAATCATAGAGATAGTGATTCACCAGGTTTTCCAGCTGCTCCTGACGTCCACTGTTGTGCTGCGGGTTAAACTGCTGCTGATGCGCATGGGCCGCCAGCGCGTCCAGAGAGAACTCGCCTTTCAAAATCTGCTGACCGAACTCACCGTTCCAGCCGCTGTAGCGCTGCGCAACGCGTTTATCCAGCTCACCGTCAGACAGCATGCGAGCCGCGACTTTCAACGCCAGTGCCATGGTATCCATCGCGCCGATATGTCCATGGAACAGGTCATACTTATCGGTGCTCTGACGGCGCACTTTGGCATCAAAGTTTAGGCCGCCGGTCGTGAAACCGCCTGCTTTGATGATTTCGTACATCACCAATGCGTTTTCTTCCACGCTGACCGGGAACTGGTCCGTATCCCAGCCGCACTGCGGATCACCACGGTTAGCATCCACCGAACCAAACACGCCAAGGGCAATGGCCGTTGCAATTTCATGATGGAAAGCGTGGCCGGCCAGCGTCGCATGGTTCGCTTCGACGTTCACCTTAATCTCTTTTTCCAGACCAAACTGCTTCAGGAAGCCATAAACCGTGGCGACATCATAATCATACTGATGCTTGGTGGGTTCCTGCGGCTTAGGTTCGATCAGCAGCGTGCCCTGGAAGCCGATTTTGTGCTTGTGCTCCACCACCATTTGCATAAAGCGGCCGATCTGCTCGCGCTCCTGGCGCAGGTCGGTATTTAACAGGGTTTCGTATCCTTCGCGACCGCCCCACAGCACATAGTTTTCGCCGCCCAGCGTCTGGGTGGCTTTCATGGCACTGCATACCTGGCTGGCTGCCCAGGAAAACACCTCCGGATCGGGACTGGTTGCAGCGCCTGCACCATAACGCGGATGGGTGAAGTTGCAGCGCCTGCACCATAACGCGGATGGGTGAAGCAGTTCGCTGTGCCCCACAGCAGCTTAAGCCCGGTTTCCTGCTGCTTTTCCAGCAGTTTATCGGTCATGACGGCCAGGTTTTCGCGATAGCTTTTCAGCGAATCCCCTTCCGGTGACACGTCCACATCGTGGAAGCAGTAATAGGGCACGTTCAGCTTGTGAAAAAACTCAAACGCCACGTCCGCTTTGAGTTTGGCCAGATCCAGCGCCTCGCCCGCTTTCTGCCACGGACGATCAAACGCACCCGCGCCAAACATATCGGCACCGTTCCAGCAGAACGTATGCCAGTAACAGGCGGCGAAGCGCAGATGTTCGGCCATGGTTTTACCCATGATCACTTCATCCGGATTGTAGTGGCGGAACGCCAGAGGATTGGTGGTTTTTGTTCCTTCGTAGCGAACGCGATCAAGCTGGTCAAAATAAGCGTGCATGGTTTGCTCCTTAGCATCGGCCCCGAATGGGTTACCCAGAAGCGTTATTGTGCGTACCCGCTCTCAGCGCGCTCAATTACGATATTTCACACAGCCGGTAAGATAATTATTTATTGTGCACTTGCTCGCAAAAAAATATGAAGGCTTTATGACGCCCGACAGGTCTTACCTCGCAATCGGTGAGTCTGAAAATGTAAAATTTTCGATCGCGCTCATAAATACAGAAATAAACCAAAAAACGTAATAGCGGGATAAAAATCAGTAATTGCTGGCAGCAGAAAATAAGGTGAACAATTCATCCGCCTGGTTCATAGCCTTACAACGACAATAACCGTACCCTACAGGATGACCATGATGAAAATGAAACCTGCATTACTCGCTGCCCTTGCAGCGCTGGCCCTGTTCAGCCAGGCCAGTCTGGCAAAAGAAGTCAAAATTGGCATGGCAATCGACGATTTGCGCCTGGAGCGCTGGCAAAAAGACCGTGACATCTTTGTCAAACAGGCTGAGGCGCAGGGCGCAAAAGTCTTCGTGCAGTCAGCCAATGGCAACGAAGAAACTCAGATGTCGCAAATTGAAAATATGATCAACCGTGGCGTTGATGTGCTGGTTATCATTCCCTACAACGGTCAGGTATTGAGTAACGTAGTGGCAGAAGCCAAACGTGAAGGGATTAAAGTGCTTGCCTATGACCGCATGATAAATAACGCCGACATCGATTTTTATATTTCCTTTGATAATGAAAAAGTGGGTGAAATGCAGGCGGAAAGCCTGGTGAAAAAGGTACCAAAAGGAAATTACTTCCTGATGGGCGGCTCACCTGTAGATAATAACGCCCGCCTGTTCCGCGCAGGACAAATGAAGGTGTTAAAACCTTACATCGATAACGGCAGCATTAAAATTGTTGGCGATCAGTGGGTGGATGCCTGGCTGCCGGAAAACGCGCTGAAAATTATGGAAAATGCCCTGACCGCCAATAAAAACAATATTGACGCAGTTGTCGCCTCTAACGATGCCACTGCGGGCGGTGCCATTCAGGCGCTAAGCGCTCAGGGGCTGGCCGGTAAAGTGGCCATTTCCGGGCAAGATGCGGATTTGGCTGCCATCAAACGCATTATGAACGGCACCCAGACCATGACCGTGTACAAACCCATCAAAGAGCTGGCTACCGAAGCCGCGAAGATTGCCATCGAGCTGGGCAACGGTCAGACGCCAGCCAGCAACGCCACGCTCAATAACGGCCTGAAAGACGTGCCAGCTCGCCTGCTGACACCGATTGAGGTCAACAAAGACAACATCGACAGCACCGTGGTGAAAGACGGTTTCCACAAGAAAAGCGAACTCTAATCGCGCTACGCGAAGGAGAGTAAACGATGTTGCTGGAAATGAAGAACATCACCAAGCGCTTTGGCGCGGTGAAGGCGCTGGATAACGTCAGCCTGCAGCTGGATGCCGGTGAAGTGCTGTCGCTGTGCGGTGAAAACGGCTCTGGCAAATCGACGCTGATGAAAATCCTGTGCGGGCTCGGGCTCTATCCGCACGGGGATTTCGACGGGCAGATTCGCTTTGCCGGGGAGGATATTCAGGCGCAAACCATCCGCGATACCGAACGCAAAGGCATTGTCATCATCCATCAGGAGCTGGCGCTGGTGCGGCAGATCACGGTGATGGAGAACATCTTTCTCGGCGCAGAGCTGGGGCGCTTCGGCATGGTAGATGATGAAACCATGACGCTGCGCTGCCAGCAGCTGCTGGAGCGCGTCAAACTCAACGTCTCGCCGGATACGCGCGTGGGTGAGCTTGGCCTGGGGCAACAACAGCTGGTGGAGATTGCCCGTGCCCTTAACAAACAGGTGCGCTTACTGATCCTGGATGAACCCACCTCATCGCTGACCGAGCAGGAGACGACAGTGCTGCTCAGCATCATCCAGAACCTGCGCGAACACGGCATTGCCTGCGTGTACATCTCGCACAAGCTCAATGAAGTGAAGGCTATCTCGGACACGATCTGTGTCATCCGCGATGGTCAGCACATCGCCACCCGGCCAGCGGCAGGCCTGAGCGAAGATGACATCATCACCATGATGGTCGGACGCGAACTCACGGCGCTTTATCCTCATTCGCCTCACGACATTGGCGACACGGTATTGCAGGTCGATAACCTGACAGCCTGGCATCCGGTTAACCGTCACGTGAAGCGGGTGAATAACGTCTCCTTCACCCTGCGAAAGGGCGAAATTCTCGGCATCGCCGGATTAGTCGGTGCAGGTAGAACCGAAACCGTGCAGTGCCTGTTTGGCGTCTGGCCGGGACGCTGGCAGGGCGACATCGCGATCAATGGCCAAAAAGTCACGATTCGCGACTGTCAGCACGCTATCGCTGCCAGCACGCCATCGCGCACGGCATTGCCATGGTGCCGGAAGATCGTAAAAAAGACGGCATCGTGCCGCTGATGGGCGTAGGCAAAAACATCACGCTGGCCGCGCTGGACCAGTTCAGTCATCGGCTTTCCACCCTTGATGAGGCCGAAGAGCTGCGCGCCATCAACGCCGCCATTGCACGACTGCGGGTGAAAACCTCTTCGCCTGAGCTGCCGATTGGTCGCCTCAGCGGCGGTAATCAGCAAAAAGCGATTCTGGCGAAGTGCCTGCTGCTCAACCCGAAAATCCTGATTCTGGACGAGCCGACGCGCGGCATTGATGTTGGGGCGCGCCAGGAGATCTATGTGCTGATCAACGCCCTGGTAAAGCAGGGCATCTCGGTGATTGTGATTTCGTCTGAGCTGCCTGAAGTGCTGGGCCTGAGCGATCGCATTCTGGTTATGCATGAAGGGCAAATCAAAGCCGATCTGATTAACGACAATCTGACTCAGGAGCAGGTGATGGAAGCCGCCCTGCGGAGTGAACATTATGCTTAACAGCGAGAGTAAACCTGCCGTAGCGGCACCGGCTAACAAGCACGTATCCAGCAAGCTCGGCCTGCGTAACCTGCAGGTGCTGGTGATGCTGGGGGCGATTGTCTTGATTGCCCTGTTCTTTACCTGGACCACCGACGGCGCCTGGCTCAGTCCACGCAACGTCTCTAACCTGCTGCGCCAGACGGCGATCACCGGCATTTTGGCCGTGGGCATGGTGTTTGTGATTATTTCCGCCGAGATCGATCTGTCTGTTGGATCCATGATGGGCCTGCTGGGCGGCGCGGCGGCAATCTTCGATGTCTGGCTGGGCTGGCCGCTGCCGCTGACTATCGTGGTCACGCTGGTGCTGGGGCTGTTGCTCGGCACCTGGAACGGTTGGTGGATAGCTTATCGCAAGGTCCCTTCATTTATCGTTACCCTGGCCGGTATGCTGGCGTTTCGCGGCATTCTGGTGGGCATCACCGATGGCACTACCGTGGCACCGACAAGCCCGGCGATGTCGCAGATCGGGCAAAGCTATCTGTCCGGCGGTATCGGTTTTGGCTTTGGCTTTGCGGGCCTGGCGCTGTTTATTCTGTGGCAGTGGCGGCTGCGGCTGCGCCGTCAGCAACTGGGTCTGGCTCAGCCAGCCGCCACCGGCACCGTAGCGCGGCAGGCCATTACCGCCGTTCTGGTACTGGGTGCGATCTGGCTGCTGAATGATTATCGCGGCGTACCGACACCGGTCCTGCTGCTGGCATTGCTCATGCTGGTGGGGATGTTTATGGCCACCCGCACCGCCTTCGGGCGGCGTATCTATGCTATTGGCGGCAACATTGATGCCGCGCGGCTCTCCGGCATCAACGTGGCGCGCACCAAGCTGGCGGTATTTGCCATCAACGGCCTGATGGTGGCGATTGCCGGGCTAATCCTCAGTTCGCGCCTGGGGGCCGGTTCGCCTTCCGCCGGGAATATCGCCGAGCTGGATGCGATCGCGGCCTGCGTTATTGGTGGTACCAGCCTGGCCGGCGGTGTCGGTTCCGTCGCGGGCGCGGTGATGGGCGCGTTTATTATGGCCTCGCTGGATAACGGCATGAGTATGATGGATGTGCCGACCTTCTGGCAGTACATCGTTAAAGGTGCGATTTTGCTGCTGGCCGTGTGGATGGACACTGCAACGCGCCGCCGCATGTAATCGTGTGAACGATCACACTGTGGCGCAAACCATTTCTGTGGCGCATCCGGCTGTGCTATGCAATGCGCTGGGAGTTAAAGGGATGTGCCACTATGCATGAAAAACGATACCGCATTACCCTGCTGTTTAACGCCAACAAGGTTTACGATCGTCAGGTGGTAGAAGGCGTTGGCGAGTATTTACAGGCTTCGCAGACCAACTGGGATATTTTCATTGAGGAGGACTTCCGCTGCCGCATTGAGAATATCCATGAATGGCTGGGCGACGGCGTCATCGCAGATTATGACGACAGTGCCATTGAGCGTTCGCTGGCGGACGTGGCAGTGCCGATTGTCGGCGTAGGCGGCTCTTATCACCGTGAAGAGGATTATCCGCCAGTACACTACATCGCCACCGACAACAGTGCGCTGGTGGAAAGTGCCTTTCTGCACCTGAAAGCGCGCGGCATCAACCGTTTCGCCTTTTACGGTTTACCGGCTTCCAGCGGCAAACGCTGGGCGCAGGAACGCGAACTGGCGTTTCGTAAAATGGTGATGCGCGAACGTTACATGGGCGTCGTCTATCAGGGCATGGAGACTGCCTCTGAGAACTGGCAGCATGCACAAAACCGCCTGGCCGACTGGCTGCAAACGCTTCCTCCCCATACCGGCATTATTGCCGTCACCGACGCCCGCGCGCGTCATCTGCTGCAGGCCTGCGAATACCTGAAGATTCCGGTGCCGGAGAAGCTGTGCGTGATTGGTATTGATAACGAAGAGCTGACGCGTTACCTGTCGCGGGTAGCGCTGTCCTCCGTGGTTCAGGGCTCGCGCCAGATGGGTTACCAGGCCGCCAAACTGCTGCATCGCCTGCTGGATAAGCAAACCCTGCCTCTGCAGCGTATCTTAGTACCGCCGGTAAAAGTCATTGCCCGCCGCTCTACGGACTTTCGCTCACTGCACGATCCCGCCGTGATCCAGGCGATGCACTTTATCCGCTTCAACGCCTGCAAGGGCATTAAGGTAGAGCAGGTGCTGGATGCGATTGGCATGTCGCGCTCAAACCTGGAGAAGCGTTTCCGGGATGAAACCGGCGACACGATTCATGCCATGATCCACCGTGAGAAGCTGGAGAAGGCTAGGGAGCTGCTGGCGGGCTCGTCGCTGAGCATCAATGAGATCTCCCAGATGTGCGGTTACCCGTCGCTCCAGTATTTCTACTCCGTGTTTAAAAAAAGCTATGCCACCACGCCGAAGGAGTACCGGCAGGAGAATGGTGAGGTGATGTAGATGCTTAACGCTTGCCTGGATCGCTGCATGAGGCAATAAGGTTAACCGCATCATTCGACCTTTTCACGAGCAACACTCGCGTATTCTGCTGAAGCTGGATGGCAAGAAACGGACAAAGGCACAGTAAAAAAACGCTCACCAAGGGTGCCAGCTGACTCCCTTTCAAAAGGACAGGAAAACCGCCAGCGCGAAAATATCGTCTTAGTTTTTTGGTCACACCGTCTCACTTCTGCGCATCGGCTTGACGATGATCTTAGTGAAGATGCCCTGCTGATAGCACCTGTCG
>Ga0207655_1004193_pt1 | contig 10342 bp, 4 predicted proteins | sample KBSM44metaG_FD_184398 | JGI IMG/M metagenome (GOLD analysis project Ga0207655, IMG submission 184398) | Miscanthus rhizosphere microbial communities from Kellogg Biological Station, Michigan, USA - KBS M4-4 metaG (SPAdes) (version 2) | ecosystem: Host-associated > Plants > Roots > Rhizosphere >... | reverse complement strand
CCGGGCGTCGTTGACCTGCACCAGGGCGGCGAGCACCGGGTCGGTGGGCGCCAGAATCGAGCCGATCAACACGGACGCGCCCCAGGACAATTCGAAACCGTAATGCAGCAACAGACTGACACCGGCAATGGTCAACACCATGACCGGGCCGGCCAGGCCGTAGGCAATGCGCCAGTTCTTGTCCCTGAGCGGCAAGCGCAACTTCAAACCGCAGACAAACAACGAAAACAGCACCGCGACTTCCGTCAGATGCTCCATCCAGGTGGACGCATCATCGGTGTCCAGTTTCAACAGCCCGAACCCCGCGGGCCCGATGGCTACACCCAGCACCAGGCACACCGCCGACGTAGTCACCGGCATCCAGCGCAGGTACGACGACGTCAGTGCCAGCGTCAGCAGCACCGCACCCAACACCGCCACCCACAAAATGAAACTCATGCTCGGTACTCGTCGGGTGCGTGCCGCGATGTCGTGCCTTTGGTGATTGATCGACGGTCGCGGGCAGGTATTCAGGCGTCAGTACGTTGAACCATAGCAGGATCATTGAGAGCAGGAGGGTGACTAGCGCCACTCCTGAATATCGATTCGTCTGCAGAGTACTACGTCTCTATTTCGCCTCAGCGCCTGATGGCGGACTTGGCCTTGCAGGTGCACGATCAACGCCTTCTCGACTTGGCCGCCCAATGCCTCACGCGTACCGCTGAGCGCGGCGGTTTATTTTGGGACCATCCCCGGGGGATGCGTTTGGCGTGGTCACTCAGCTCTCTGTTGGGTGGCTTCTACTTGTGCTGTCTGGATGTGGCCTTGACGCGGCCAGATGTGTTCCAACTGCGTTATATGGATAACGTGCTGGTGCTGACGCCGACACACCATCAATCGGATCAGGCCGTGCGCGTGGTCAATGACCTGTTTGATGAACTCGATTTACTCAAGCATCCCGACAACACCTACATCGGGCGCATCGAACGCGGCTTTACCTTCCTGGGCCGGCGTTACCCGCCTCCCTAGACTCGCGTTCATCGAGATGAAGGTCCGCGCGTCCGACGACTGACCCGAGCCATACAACGCTTCGGCGGTAATGCTGTGAGCCGCCACCGACGGTCCCCGCCCAGGTCACGCTCAGCTTGTCCGTGGCCAGCATGCCGGTGTAGTGCGGCACGACGACGGTCAGGCGATCCTTGGCGGCGATCGGGTCCAGCTTGCCGTCAGGGGCTTCTTTCACGCGAGGAGGGCGCAGCGTCAGGCGAATGCGGTCGTAGGCGCGCCGGTTGGTGTAGTCGAAGCCGAATACCACGCCTTGCGCAGCCTGTTCGGCATCCACCCCCTGATCCCGGACGGCCGTCGGTATTTGCAGCCGCATGCCTGCAGGTGCCGGTTCGCCGGGCGCACGAAGGTGGTACAGCACCTCCAGGACTCGGGATTTTTCGGCGCCGTTCCCGCCGGGCCGGGTGACGATGTAATGGAGCGTGTTGACACCGTCCTGCAGCTGTCCGTGTGGCACGTTCAGGCGAATACGAAGATTTTCCTCGCCAGGATTGATGGTCTTGCCATGAACGGGTGTCGCTGCGTCGTTGACATACAAATCCACACGATCATCCACCGCCAGGGTCCAGGACTGAACCTCGGTCCATGGATCGATCAAGCACTCAAGCTCCGTGAGCACCCCATCGTAAAGTGATTTTGGAATACCCCCGTCCGCGGTACCGGCGGGCAGGACAGGACTGATCCAGCCTTGAATAATCACTGGATAGAGCACGAACAATTCGTTCAGCGCGGCAGACTGGATGTCCATCATTCATTCCCTGTGTGGTTAACCCTGGCCTTCGAGGGGGCAGGCTCATCACACACCAGAGGTGTGAATAGGGGCTACTGTCAGATCTGACAGTAGCGACGAACGGTTGCAGTGTCGCGCACGTCGGTCACTCGAAAACCGACCTAAAGCTCACAGCCTTTGGCAACGCCTATGCAGAGATCGGAGTCATTGGGGGTATTTATTCCAATACTTGAGATGGCTTTTGTGGTGCGGGTCGGATGACAGCTGTTCACCTTTTGAAATCAGCGTTCGACGCTCCTGACGGAGCGCCGAGTCAGGTGCAACGCAAAGGTTAGCGAACCTCGGTTGGCGGGGTCTCGTTGAGCGCTGCGCAGCGACTGGCTTTCAGGGCCAGCCCCCTTGACGCCGGGCTGGCCTGGTAGGAAACCTGGCCAACCAGGCGATCCTGGACGGCGCTGCTGTCGCCTCCGTACTGAGGATAACCCCAGGTCACGACACGACCATCGGCGGTCAGGGCGGTAAAGCCATAGTCATTGCTGTAAAGCGCCCGTACATTGGTCAGTTGGCTGACAACTGCTGACGTATCGCCGCCCCTGGTGGCATCCCCCCAGGCCACCACGGTGCCGTTCTGGCGCAAGGCGGCGAACGCGGTGGATGTACCGCACACCTGAACGATGTCGTCCAGCGCCGCGATCTCGGCAGGCACCACACCGCCGAATTCGGAATGCCCCCAGCCGACGACATGGCCATTAGCCCGACGAGCGACGAATGCACCCTCGCTGGCAGTGACTTCAACGATATCGGTCAGCGCTCCGAGCCACGGGTCAAGGGTGCCCCCCACGCCCGGATGCCCCCAGGCCACAATCTGGCCGGTCGCCCGTCTTGCGGTAAAAGCCCGTTCAGTGGCGCAGCTCAGTTCAATGATGTCGGTCAGGGCGGCGATATTCGCCGGCACGGTTCCACCGTATCCTGCGTCACCCCAGGCTACGAGCCTGCCGTTGGCCCGGAGTGCCGCAAACGCACCCACACTGCCGAGGAGTGTCTGGATATCGGTGAGCGCGGCAATGTCGCTCGGCACGCTTCCACCCAGGGCGCCCACCCCCCAGGCGATCACCTGCCCGGTGGCCCGCTGCGCAGCAAACGTGCATCCGTTGGCGACCAGCCGCACTACGTCGGTCAGCGCGCCGACCGGAGCCGAGACGGTGCTCCCATAACGGGTATCGCCCCAGGCCACTACCTGCCGGGTGTTTTTGATACCGGCGAAGGCAGCGTAGTTACCAACGACCTCCACAAAGTCCTGAGGCGAGACGCCGCCCATGTTTCCACCAAAATTCGCTAAGCCCCAAACCACCACTATCCCATTGGCTCGTCGGGCGGCGTAGGCGGAATCGGTGCAGCTCACCTCGACAATGTCGTTCAGGGCGATGATGGGCGCGGGAATCGTTGCCCCATAGTCCGCAAGGCCCCAGCCCACGACATCCCCCCGATCCCGATGCGCCACGAACGCCGCCTCATTGCCAATGATATTCGCCGGATTCAGCGTAATCTGATCATCAGCAGTGCGCACCTGCAGCGGTAGCTGCGGCGCAGTATCGCGCCAGGTGGTGCCGGCCGACCATTCGCTGTCGTCAGGGTATTTCCATTGCGCCTCGAGCGGCTGGCCTGTGGTGGCGTTGAACGCGCTCAACATACTTGAAGCGCCGGAAGCTCTCCAACTGCTACGCTGAGCACGCGCCCCCATGACCCTCAAAATACCTGAACCAATCACCTTGCGAACATCGTAAACCGTGGGGTCCGAGGGCCCGTCCGTGCCCCCGGCTTTGCGCTTGACGAGGTAACTCAAGTTAAGGCTCAAGCCGTCGTTGGCCTCGATCAGCGTGTGCGGCACCTTGATGGAGGACAACTCCGTGCCTGCTTCCGCAGGCAGGACCCTGTGCGGGTACGTGGTGATGGTCTTGCTCTCGACGGTGACGATGACGTCGTCATCGGTTTTCAGCAGGGCTGTCGCCGGGATGATCACGGTGGCGCCAAGGGGGAACACATCGTCCGGGTTCAGTTGGTCTTGCTGTGCACCGGAGGCCTCTTTGAAGGTCGCGACCGGCAGTCTCACTGCCACGCTGACGGTGTAGGTGCGTACCGGAAAGCTCACCGCCTCTTTGTCGTCCGGACTCTTGCCCAGCGCGGCCTTGAACCTCATTGTCAGGGTTTTGCCATCGCCCAGGTCTTTCAGATAGTCGTAGGGCAATGTCACGTCGTAATAGCCCTGATTGATCCAGGCCTGATTCACGTAGCTGCCCGTCGCCTGCATCAGCCGGCGATTGTGGATAGTGCCATCGGCTTTGAAACCCTCAAGATCCAGCCACACATACTGGCCGGTCGTAATCAGTGGCCAACTGGGCGAGCGTGTTGTCGCTCCACCGGTCACGTCGCTCAGGTTCAACACCGTGCCTTCACCGTTGTTGGCGGCCTGCAGGATCAGCGGCGGTTTGAGCTCACTCACCGGCAGGGTCAAGACATTCAGCGTGAAGGTCTCCGAGGGTGGATAGGTTGTGCCGTTGCGGATCACCGTGTAGCTCACCGTCACCGGCTTGCCCAGGTTGAAGGCCACCACGCTGTTGGGGATCGGGACTTCCTTGATGCCGACGCTGCCCACCTCAACCGGGGCCGAGGTGTGCGAGCCTTCACCGGCGGTCCCCGCCCAGGTCACGCTCAGCTTGTCGGTGCCCAGCATGCCGGTGTAGTGCGGCACGACGATGGTCAGTCGGTCCTTGGCGGCGATCGGGTTGAGGCTGGTACCGACGGCTTCTTTCACGCTCGGTGCGGGCAGGTTCAGGGCGGCCCCCACCTGCAAGACGCGGGTGAAGGACCCCGGTTTTTTGCCGTTGGCGCGCAACACTTCGTACCGGACCTGCACGGTATTGTTGAGGTTAGCCGTGACGTATTTGAGTTCGACGTCGAACTTCACTTCCTGGCCGACGCCGGCAGTATTGATCGGTACATAGTCGCTGGTGCTGCCGGCTTCGGTCGCGCCTTGCCAGAAGAACGTCACCTTGTCGCCGTCGGCCATGCCATCGTACGCGGCGATGCGCACCTTGGTGCCGACAGGCGGGACCAGGGCCGGGTCGAGCACATCGTCGGCAGTGGCGTAATCCACGCTGGGCTTGGGCAGCAGGGCGCCGCCACCGAGGACCGTCAACTCCAGCGGCGGTGACTCCAGGGTGGCACGGGCAAAGGTCACCACTTTGTAGGAGACGCTCAGGCGCCCACCGACCAGAGGGCTGAGCTTGTCCTTGGGCACCAGAAAGCGCACCGGCTGGTCATCCGAACCGCCGGTGATGGGTTTGTCATCGGTGTGGATCAGCGGTGAGCCGCCTTCGGTTTCGCCGGCCCAGGTGAGGTAGACCCGGTCGCCGGGCTGCATCAGGTCGCCGTAGGGCGCGATGATCACGGTGGCCCCGGTGGCGGGGATCAGGGCCGGGTCCAGGGTTGGCCCGGTGATCCCTTCGATCGACGGCGGTGCCAGCTCAAAAGCCTGGCCACTGACCGTGACCCGTTTGCGCCGTGAGCGATATTTGCCACCGATCAGCGGCTGCACTTCATACAGAACCGTTGCTTCGCCGCCGCCAATCGCCCGCACGATGCTGTTGCTGATCGGCAGTTCCTTGGAAAACCCCAGGTCATCGGGGACGACGTCGTAGGTGACGACCTCCGGAATCAGGGTGCCCTCGCTGGTCTGGCCGTTCCAGGTCAGGATGATGTGGTCCTTGTCCGCCATGCCCGGGTACACCGGCAAGGCAATGCGGGCGTCTTTGCTGCCGAGCTCGGCCAGGTTCAGGTCATCGTCGCCCAAGGCATCCAGCACCCGCGGGGCCGGGAACGCGCCACCGCCGGCTTCAATGTCGGTATTGGCGGCGAGGGAGAACAAGGACCAGTTGTTGACCCGGTCACGGATTTCATAGCGCACGATCAGCGGGCCGTCCCCCGGAGCCACGATGACGTCGGGTTCGACGCGGATGGTAATGGGCGCGTTGATGTCCACGATGGTGTGTTTGATCGGGTAGCGGCTGCCGCCCCAGAACAGCGTGACGATGTCGTTGGCGGCGATGTAGGCATAACGTGCCAGCGTCACGGCGAGGCCGTTCGCCGCTTCGGTGTCGCCAATGACCGGCGGGATACCGCTGGGGGCGAAGAGGCGTTCATTGATGGTGGGGGTGGACGGGTCGGGGTCCGGGTCGCCGGGGATTGTGGTCTTGACGAGCACGTCCAGGTGAAAGGAGATCGACACGTTGCTGCCCACGAAGGTGGTCACGCGGTAGAACAGCCGGGCATCGCCTTCGACAATGTGCTGGGGGAGGACGGCGAAGGTCAGGCTGTGGGAGTCGATGTGGCCCTGGTTGACCGGGAAAAAGTCGACAGTGGCGCCGTCCCACACCAGCTCGATGCGGTCATTCAGGGCGATGCCGGGGTAGCCCACGGCGGTCACATGCACCGGCACGGTGGGGTCGTTGAGGTCCTGAAAGCGCAGGCCGCCATTGATCTGGGCGACCGGGATTTTTGGGGCGACCAGGGTGGGCGCCGGGTCGGCGCGTTGGGACAAGGTCGTGGGTTGCAGCGGGGCGTCGGGTGAAGTGTTCATGTCCATGATGAAGTCCATTTGCAGGAAGTGGGGATGAGCGACGCCTGCCCGCCGCCTTAACGGCGTGGCGGGATGGGGCAGGTCGATTCGTGTGGCAATTTCACATCGATCAGGACAAAGGCTTCACGCGATGTGGCTTTGGCGCCGCTGACTTTGGCGGTGACCCTGTATCTGACCTTGGCCGAACCTTGGGTACAGATATGCAGAATGTTGAGCGCTGGAATCGGGAAGTCGATGTACCCACGGGTCATATCGGCGGCGACCACGTCATGGATCGGCTCAAAACGTGACGCTTCGATCTCGTTTCCGGTACCGGCATAATTGTCGATGCCGATGAAGAACAGTTCGATTTTGTCCTCGACTTTCATGTTCAGGTAGTTGGTGATGCGCAGTGGAGTGCTGCCATCCTCAATCACCGCACGACCAATCGCGTTGTCTGCGTTCGCCTCGGTGAAAACGCCTGGCCCCAGGCCGCCGACGCCACCGGGCAAGTCGCCGGCCGAAAGGACACTAACGTTCTGGACCGGTGAGCGACTGACGCCCTCGTGAGGCGCGGTGGCCAGTTTGCGGGTGACGGTGTAGCGGACCGGCACATCCCCCGAGCCTTCCAAGGCAATGATCGCCTGTAGAACTGGCAGCACCAGATCAGCAGCATCGGTGGATTTTACGGGATACGGTGCGAGTGACTGGGTGCCCCAGAACACTTGGACGATGTCCCCCGCGACCATATACGCGTTGCCCGTTTTGTCCCGCCACGGGATGGTCGCCGTGGCGTCCAGCTCGAAGTCTTGCGGTGTAATGACATTGGGGGTTTTGCTGGCACCGAGCACGAGGTTAGGCCGCAGGTTTTCATTCTCCGGGGTTTCAGGATCCGGGTCCGGGCCGCCCGGAATACTCAGGTCCACCACCACCGGTGTCACCGGGGAGGTCTTGGCGATAATCGTGCTGCGGCGAAATTCATACTTGACGTCAATCGGGCCCTGACCGGCCGACTCCACCAGCGCGTACAGCAGCTTGACGCCAATGATTGGATCGTTGGGCAGGTCCGCATCGATCAGCGTCACCGGCGCTGCACGTTTTGAGCCCCAGAGGACGGTGATTTCATCGCCGGCCAACGCATTGTTGAAGGTCGGAATCAGCACTTCAACCGGTATCCGGGCATCGGCGTCGGTGACCAGACCGTCGTCAAACGCCGGCACCCGGGGGGCTTTCAGCGGTCCAGGTTCCTCACCTGAACCCATCACTTGAGCCATCGCCTCTTTCGAACGTCCCACCACCTGGCCATTGCGCACCAGCTCAAAAGCCACCCGCACCTGGCTGCCGCTAATGACCCGGTCATTGGGGACTGGCATGAGGCAGGGCTTGAACTGGCCAAACCCATCCTTTTCGACGGTGCCTTGCGTCGGGACCTCGAGGTCGGGCGGGGTCGAGCGATAGATCGCCTGAACGGTGTCCCCGACCTGCCAGGTCGGTGCGCGCGGCAGAACCACCACCCACAAAGGCCCGCCCTTGAGTTTGTCGCGATCAATGAGACCGGGATCATCTTCGCTGTCATCGAGGTCTTCCCGCAGGAGCGGGGCGTCGAGCGTCGTATGTGCCAGGTCAACGTCAGCTACGATGACGTGCGATTCGCGCCGTCTATCCGTCGGATTGTTCACCTGAGAAATCACGGTGTAGCGGATCTCGAAGGCGGGGTTGTCACCGGCCTGTTCAAGCAGGTCCTGGGTCAGGAGAATCACATAGGGTCGGTTCTCTTCACCCGGTTGCAGGGTGAAGGTAAACCGCTTGCCGTTGAGCATCAGCAGGATGTTGTCGTAAGGCTGGCCGTGGGGGTAAGACACGGTCAGGGGCACGCCCTTGGCCGCTTCCTCTTTGCCGATCCGGGGCGGGTTGCCCAGTTCCGGTGGCAGGCTGAGCATCAGATAAGGATGAGCCCCGGTGCCCGGGACATCATTGCCGCCAGGGAGTTGGTGATGGTACAGCGCCCAGGACGCAATTGAGGGCCCGTCATTGCCGCTGCTGCGCTCGACCACATAGAAAAAAATGTTCACGCGCTCGACAAGCAACGACTGGAACACGTTGAAAAAGGTGGGGCTGTTTTGGTCTTCGGCGGCCACGGATTTTCGTTCGACCAGCAGCGGTTGCGGATCATCGAGGGTTTTCATGTACAGCGCGATGGCGTCATATTCCCCGCCGCTCGGGGGGTCGATCTTCACCTGGGTCGCCCCCTCCCGGCGACTGGGGTCCTGGGTGAACGTGGAATGGGCCAGTCCTCCGACCGGCACGTTTGCGGGGGGCAGAGGGTCACTGATCACCGGGTAATTGGCGCTGGTAAAGCGCAAAGGGTAGAGCACCAACACACCGGGATTAGTTTGATCAGTCGCCATCAGGTACCTCCGAGGTCATGACGCCGGGCGCGTCCGCGTCGGAACATCAAACACCGGGGGTAGAAGGCTGGCTACTGTCATATTTGACAGGTAGAGGGTGGATTCAGACGGACGGTCGACCTTAGGTCGATAGGAGGAGGGTGCTTTAAACGACAAAAATGAGCATCAAAACTGTGGGTGGGCCAGCTGTCCTGACGCATTAAAGGAAGTGATGCAGCCGCTGCCGAATGCATCGGTTTGCGTGATCGTTCCCACGCTCCGCGTGGGAACGATCATCATCAGGCTTTGCGATTGAGCAAACTACGCTCCATCCGCGCAATGCCTTCTTCCAGCAATGCCCGTGGGCAGCCGAAGTTCAGGCGCACGAATTGTTTGCTGTCATCGCCGAAATCCAGACCAGGGCTCAGCCCGACCTTGGCGTGCTCAAGGAAGAACTGCTGAGGGTTATCCAGTCCCAGTGCCGAGCAATCGAGCCACGCCAGATACGTGCCTTGCGGGATATTCATGGTCACACCCGGCAGCCGGGTGTTGACCGCTTCCACCAGATAATCCCGATTGCTTTGCAGATACGTCTTCAACCCGGCCAGCCAAGGGCCGCCTTCGCTGTAGGCGACGCGTGTCGCTTCCATGCCCAACGGGTTTACGCTGTCGACCATGCCGCAGCGGGCGTGGTTGACCTTTGCACGCAACGCCGAGTCCTGAATGATCATGAAAGACGTCTTCAGTCCGGCAATGTTGTAGGCCTTGCTCGCCGACATCAGCGTGATGGTGCGCTTGGCGATTTCCGGGCTCAGGGAAGCGGTCGGAATGTGCACGCGCCCGTCGAAACACAGCTCGGCGTGGATCTCGTCAGAGATGATCCAGGCATCGTGCTCCAGACAGATGTCGGCGACGGCTTGCAGTTCTTCTCGCGGGAAGACTTTGCCCACCGGGTTGTGCGGGTTGCTCAGCAGCAGCGCACCGCCACCGGTCAGCGCCCGATTCAAGGCATCGAGTGGCGTGGCGTACGTGCCGTCCGCCAATGCGTCGAATTCGAGTTCAACCTTGTTCAAACCCCAGTGCCCCGGCGCATGTCGCAGCGGCGGGTAGTTCGGGACCTGAACCACAACGTTCTGCTGCGGCTGGACCAGCGCATTCAGCGCCATGTTGAAACCCGACTCCACGCCGGGCAGGAAAATCAGTTCCTCAGGCAATACGCGCCAGGCGTACTTGTTCCAGAGGTCGGCGACGATGGCATTGCGCAAGTCATCCTGGGCCACGCTGTAGCCGAGCATCGGGTGTTCCAGACGTTTTTGCAGGGCCTGGATGATCACCGGCGGTGCGGAGAAGTCCATGTCGGCCACCCACATCGGCAACACGTCGGCCGGGTAACGGCTCCATTTGGTACTGCCGGTGTTGTGGCGGTCGAACACCTGATCAAAATCGAAAGTCATGCTCAGTCTCATAAAGGGCAGGGTAAATCCGACGCTCATGATAAACGCCAAGCCCCTGTGGGAGCGAGTTTGTGTGTGATGGCTGATGCTCCGGTATTGCCCGATGGTCGGT
>Ga0207655_1004189_pt1 | contig 10348 bp, 6 predicted proteins | sample KBSM44metaG_FD_184398 | JGI IMG/M metagenome (GOLD analysis project Ga0207655, IMG submission 184398) | Miscanthus rhizosphere microbial communities from Kellogg Biological Station, Michigan, USA - KBS M4-4 metaG (SPAdes) (version 2) | ecosystem: Host-associated > Plants > Roots > Rhizosphere >... | reverse complement strand
TCGGTGATCGCCCCCAGCCACGGCTCCATTTTCTCCGCCTCGGTGCCGGGCAGGAAGCCGATTTCCTGGTCCAGGCCCTGAACGCTGCGGGTGGCGATGATGCGGCGATAGCGCTTGGTCACCATGGTCTGCTCGATGGCGGCAGCCAGGGCAAGAATGGTTTTACCGGAACCGGCCGCACCGGTCAGGTTGACCAGGTGGATGTCCGGATCGAGCAGCGCATACAGCGCCAGGCTCTGGTAGATATCACGCGGTTTCAGGCCCCAGGCTTCCTGGTGCAACAGGGGTTCCTGATGCAGGTCGAGAATGAGCAGCTTGTCGACCTGGATCTCTTTGATCCAGCCCACGAAGCCCTGTTCGTCGACGATGAATTCATTGATATGCACGGCCGGCAGGTTGTCGATCAGTTGCACCTGGTGCCAGGTGCGGCCATGGCCCTGGCGGGTTTCGACCTTGCTGACGCGGTCCCAGAACGAGCCGGTCATCATGTGATAACCCCGGGAAAGCATCGACACGTCGTCGACCAGTTGGTCGGTGCTGTAGTCCTCGGCAGCGATCCCACACGCTCGTGCCTTGAGGCGCATATTGATGTCTTTGGTCACCAGCACCACGCGCAGGTCCTTGTCGCGAGCGTGCAGGTCGATCAATTGGTTGATGATTTTGTTGTCGTTCAGGTTTTCCGGCAGCAGGCTGTTGGGCTCGCTGCGCTTGCTCATCAGAATCGACAGCAAGCCCTTGGGCCCGCCTTTGCCACGCTGGATCGGCACACCGACTTCAACGTCTTCGGGTGAGGCTTCACCCAATGTTTTATCGATCAGGCGAATGGCCTGGCGGCATTCGGCGGCCACGCTGTGGTGTCCGCTTTTGAGTTTGTCGAGCTCCTCAAGCACGATCATCGGGATGGCGACGTGGTGTTCTTCGAAGTTAAGCAGCGCGTTTGGATCGTGGATCAGTACGTTGGTATCAAGCACATAAAGGATTGGCTGGTCGGAAGAAGGGTTACGTCCATGATCATCCATACTCGGTCACCTTTGTGGGAGCCATTCGACGCAATACCTGGGCGGTGCTGCGCCTCGATTCGACCACCGACTGCACTTTAAGTGACGTCAAGTGCAGTGCCCACATGAGGAGTCTTGGAAGACGCCACCTGTGTTGCAGGTTTCGGCGATCTGACTTCGTAATACCGCAAAAGCCATGACAGGAAAAAGCACTTTGACGCTTTTTTGAAGTTTATTTTTCAGGATGACGAATAGCACTAGCCGAGTGCCAGCGACCCCGTTAAAGTCGGAAGTCCGCCTGCATCGAAACACCCTCGAAAATCACCCCAAAAATGCCTCATCCCCAACAGGGCCGGGCACTTCGTGATTTCAGCGAAACGCCTCCCGACAGTCCTGCCAACCCAGCCCGCTTTGCGCCGTTGCCTGCATCAATAAAGGCAATGCCACCCGCGCCTTGTCCTGGGTGTCGTGGAACACAATCACACCCTTGCGCCACAGCAGCATCAACGTCAGCACCCGTTGCGCCGACTCGTCGGGCTTGAGCTTGCCCGGGTCATCCTGGGAGTCGATGTCCCACAACGCCACCTGCAAACCCTGGGACTGGAAGAACCCCTGGCTGTCCGCTCGACGCTGGCCATAGGGCGGGCGAAACAGCGGCACGTAGTTCTCCGGCATCAGGTTCTGTACCAGCGAGGCCGTGCGGGTAATGGAACTCTGCCAGTCGACCCAGTGGCTGTGTGAACGGTACTGCCAGCCCTGGATGCCCACGCACTGCCCTTGGTACAACGCCTGCACATCAGCGGCAGAGCTGCGTTCCACGCGGGTCTGCAGGCTGCTGCCGAGGGCAAAGAAGGTCGCGTTCATTTTCTGTTTGCGCAGGTAATCGGTGAGCCAGTCGGTGTTGCCGCTGACCGGCGCCGGGCCGCCGTCGAAGGTCAGCAGGAACAGGCGGTCGTTGAGTTCGTCGCCATTGCGTTCGTGGTCACCAAAACGCGCGACTTCGCTGCTGATCTGCGGAAACAGCGCGGCCTTGCGCAGCAGTTCGTCGAGGTAGCGTTCGTGAAAGTGATGACTGGGCCCGGCCCAGCCTATATAGAAGGAGTTTTCGCTGACTTCGAACTTGCCCGCCTGCTCGCGCAGGTCGTCCATGTTTTCCACCAGGTAACAGAACGAGGCGTCCTCCTCGCAGCTCTGCTGGGCGAAGGTGTAGTTCTCCAGCAAACGTTGCCACAGCTGACGGCGCAGGTCGTCGATGGCCGCCAGGTTGATGATCTTTAACCCCAGGCGTTGCTTGAGGGCAGTCTCGTCCTGGCTTTCGCTGGCCAGCAGGCTGTGGGCGAACATCAGGATTTCGGCGCGTGAGGCCACATCGAACAGCGCGGGGCTGCTGAGCTTTTCAGGCCAGGTGCCACGGTCCAGGCTGGCCACGTCCACGGGTGCTGCCTGGGCGCCCAGGCAAAACAGGCAGGCGGACAATAAAAGCGCAATTCGCACAAAGGGTCTCCCTTTCCAGAGTCGTCGGCCACTATAGCCGATCCACCACGCCCAGCGATTGCGCGTCTATTGGCGTGATAGGTGGAGTCGAACGCCTCAACCCCCTAGAATCCCCCCACGATTTAAGGAGACGACTTCATGCTGACGGTGATTTCCCCCGCCAAGACCCTCGATTTCGAGACTGCGCCTGCGACCGAGCGCTTTACCCAGCCGCAATTCCTGGACCACTCCCAGGAACTGATCGAGCAGCTGCGCACGCTCAGCCCGGCGCAGATCAGCGAATTGATGCACGTGTCCGACAAGATCGGCGGCCTCAATGCTGCCCGTTTCGGCAGCTGGACCCCGGCTTTCACCCCCGCCAACGCCAAGCAGGCATTGCTGGCGTTCAAGGGCGACGTGTACACCGGCCTGAATGCCGAAACCTTCAGCGATGCCGACTTCACCTACGCCCAGGACCACCTGCGCATGCTCTCGGGCCTGTACGGCCTGCTGCGCCCCCTGGACCTGATGATGCCGTACCGCCTAGAGATGGGCACCAAGCTGCCCAATGCGCGCGGCAAAGACCTGTATGCGTTCTGGGGCACGCGTATCAGTGAGTGGCTGAATGAAGCCCTGGCCGAGCAAGGTGACGACGTGCTGCTGAACCTGGCATCCAATGAGTACTTCTCGGCGGTCAAGCGCACGGCCCTGAACGCGCGGATCATCAACACCGAGTTCAAGGACCTGAAGAACGGCCAGTACAAGATCATCAGCTTCTACGCCAAGAAGGCCCGGGGCATGATGAGCCGCTTCGTGATCGAAGAACGCATCAACGACCCGGCCAAGCTGAAGGAATTCGACGTGCAGGGCTATCGCTTCAATGCGGAGCAGTCCAAGCCCGACAACCTGGTGTTCTTGCGCGATCACGCACCGGAATAAAGCCCTCGAAAGCACAGATGTTCAAATGTGGGAGCTGGCTTGCCTGCGATAGCGTCGGTGAATTCAACACCGCCATCGCAGGCAAGCCAGCTCCCACATTTTTTAATCGTATTTCGCCCTCCGAATCGCCATTATTTTGGCGTCAAAAAATATCTTGACGCATTCCTAACGAATCTTTCACTCGACAATTTTCATTTTTTTTCGTAGTGGCACCACTTTTTTTAAACAGTAGTGGCACAAAACTATCCCCCCGCACCAACTCCCCACAACTACTGGCCCAAATAGCAAGTGCTATCAATATAGTACCAGTGCCATCTTTCCTAATATTTCAAGAAATTTCCGGAAACAGGATGAGCGGCCTGGAACTTCGTCAAAACGCACGGCTCATACCACCGGTAACGAAATTCTCTGTTTCTGTAGGAGATGACTTACATAGCGACCCAAGGAAGTAGCAAAGTTGCCCCATCAACTTTGACTCACGGGTCATATCATCAACTGAATTGAGTTGAGGGCGGCGATAAGGACTGGTTGCTATCCCCTATAGGCCAAGGCAGCGCTTACCTAAATGTGTCGGTGGTGACACCCAGGTGATTGATAGTTAAAGGCTTTCAGCCTCTATCCAACCCCTGCGGCACCGGCGTCGGGCCCTTCTCCAAGGTAGTCCGGCTGCATTTCAGGGCAAGCCCCAATAACAAGGCCAAGTTGCGCACAACTTGAGTGCAATAGTTAGTCACTCGCTATTTAACATGCCTGTACGCGGTAAGTCGGCGTCTATTCGTCTAACTTTCGCGGCAACAGTGACGCTTGCAAACATGAACTCCGGCCATCTAATTGGCATGATTAAAATCGTCTTCAATGACAAGAGGTAAATGCGATGCGCATCAGCATATTTGGTTTGGGTTACGTTGGCGCAGTGTGTGCCGGTTGCCTGTCTGCCCGTGGCCACGAAGTGGTTGGCGTAGACATCTCCAAGGAAAAGATCGACCTGATCAATGCGGGCAAATCGCCAATCGTTGAACCGGGTCTGGGTGAACTGCTGAGCCAAGGGATCGAAACCGGTCGACTGCGCGGCACCACCAACTTCGCCGACGCCATCCGTGACACTGACCTGTCGATGATTTGCGTCGGTACACCGAGCAAGAAAAACGGCGACTTGGAACTGGACTACATCGAAGCCGTGTGCCGCGAGATCGGTTTTGTCCTGCGTGACAAAGCCACCCGTCACACCGTCGTCGTGCGCAGCACCGTGCTGCCAGGCACCGTGGCCAACGTGGTGATCCCGATCCTGGAAGACTGCTCGGGCAAAAAAGCCGGTATCGACTTCGGCGTCGCGGTCAACCCGGAGTTCCTGCGTGAGTCCACCGCCATCGCCGACTACGACCTGCCACCGATGACCGTCATCGGCGAGTTCGACAAAGCTTCCGGCGATGTCCTGCAGTCGCTGTACGAAGAACTCGACGCACCGATCATCCGCAAGGACATCGCCGTTGCCGAAATGATCAAGTACACCTGCAACGTGTGGCACGCCACCAAGGTGACCTTCGCCAACGAAATCGGCAACATCGCCAAGGCCGTCGGCGTCGATGGCCGTGAAGTGATGGAAGTGGTGTGCCAGGACAAGACCCTCAACCTGTCCCAGTACTACATGCGCCCAGGCTTCGCTTTCGGCGGTTCGTGCCTGCCCAAAGACGTGCGCGCCCTCACCTACCGCGCCGGCTCCCTGGACGTGGAAGCGCCGCTGCTCAACTCGCTGATGCGCAGCAACGAGTCCCAGGTACAGAACGCCTTCGACATCGTTTCCAGCCACGACAAACGCAAAGTCGCCCTGCTGGGCCTGAGCTTCAAGGCCGGTACCGACGACCTGCGCGAAAGCCCACTGGTTGACCTGGCCGAAATGCTGATCGGCAAGGGCTACGACCTGAGCATCTACGACAGCAACGTCGAATACGCTCGTGTCCACGGCGCGAACAAGGACTACATCGAGGGCAAGATCCCCCACGTGTCGTCCCTGCTCAACTCGGACTTCGATGATGTGATCAACAACTCCGACGTGATCATCCTCGGCAACCGCGACGAGAAATTCCGCGCCCTGGCGCAGAACGCTCCACACGGCAAGCAAGTGATCGACCTGGTGGGCTTCATGTCCAAGGCCACCTGTGCGACCGGTCGTACCGAAGGCATTTGCTGGTAACAGCAACGGCAAGTTTCAAGCGGCAGGCGTTTCCATCCCCAGCGCCTGCCGCCTGGAACCTCCTTCACCTTCGGATGACGCTTATGTCCAAGTTAAAACATGTACTGCTGCAATCCGCCGGCTGGCTGTTCTTCCTCAGCCTGCTGATGGGACTCGCCCTGCTGCTGCCGGCGAGTACGTTCGACTCGGAGTCGAAGAATTTTATTTTCCTGATTGGCGCCGTGGGTATCTGGCGCTACTCGATGGGTGCTACGCATTTCTTTCGCGGCATGCTGTTCCTGTACGTGGTCTACCCGCACCTGCGCCGCAAAGTGCGCAAACTGGGCAAGGCCGCCGACCCGTCCCATGTGTTCCTGATGGTCACCAGTTTTCGTATCGACGCGCTGACCACCGCGCAGGTCTACAGCTCGGTGATCCGCGAAGCCATCGAATGTGGCTTCCCCACCACCGTGGTGTGCTCGCTGGTGGAAATGTCCGATGAACTGCTGGTGAAAAGCCTGTGGGAGCGCATGAACCCGCCGGAACACGTGAAGCTCGACTTCGTACGCATCGCCGGTACCGGCAAGCGTGACGGCCTGGCGTTCGGTTTTCGCGCCATCTCCCGCCACCTGCCGGATGACCGCGCCGTGGTCGCCGTGATCGATGGCGATACCGTGCTCGCCGAAGGTGTGGTCCGCAAGACCGTGCCGTGGTTCCAGCTGTTCGGCAACGTCGGTGGCCTCACCACCAACGAATTCTGCGAAGTGCGTGGCGGCTACATCATGAGCGAATGGCACAAGCTGCGCTTCGCCCAACGTCACATCAACATGTGTTCCATGGCCCTGTCCAAGCGCGTGCTGACCATGACCGGTCGCATGTCGGTATTCCGTGCCAGCGTAGTGACCGACCCCGGCTTTATCGCCGACGTGGAAAGCGACTCGCTGCAACACTGGCGCCTGGGCCGCTTCAAGTTCCTCACCGGTGACGACAAGTCCAGCTGGTTCAGCCTGATGCGCCTGGGCTACGACACCTTCTACGTGCCGGACGCCGCGATCAACACCGTGGAACACCCACCAGAAAAAAGCTTTATCAAGGCCAGCCGCAAGCTGATGTTCCGCTGGTACGGCAACAACCTGCGCCAGAACTCCCGTGCCCTGGGCCTGGGTGTTCGCCGCCTCGGCCTGTTCACCAGCATCGTGCTGTTCGACCAGCGTGTGTCGATGTGGACCTCCCTGCTCGGCCTGACGGTGGCGATCATCGCCACCTTCAAGTACGGCGGCGCGTTCATCCTCGCCTACCTGCTGTGGATCGGCATCACCCGCCTGATTCTCACCCTGCTGCTGTCGTGCTCCGGCCACAAGATCGGCCCGGCCTACCCGGTGATTCTCTATTACAACCAGATCATGGGCGCGCTGGTGAAGATCTACGTGTTCTTCCGCCTTGATCAACAGTCCTGGACCCGCCAGGACACCAAACTGACCCGCGATTTGGCCAGCTTTCAACGTTGGTTCAACACCTGGTCGTCTCGGACCATGACCTTCTCCGCCGGCAGCATTTTCGTCGCCGTGTTGCTGATGATGGTCTGACCCTGCCAAGCCTGAATTAACCTAGGAATTACACCGATGAATAGCCAAGCAAACGTCAACGTTGTCCACGAATCCGAAGCCCAGCGCCAGCATGCCCGCGTAAAAATCCCGGCCAAGCTGCGCTTCTTCAACACTGACCGCACACCGACCGAAGCACGGGTGATCGACCTGTCTGCCGGCGGCCTGGCCTTCACCTCCACCCAGCCGTTGACCGTCGGCGAAGTGCACAAGGGCCGCCTGCAATTCGTGATCGATAACTTGGGCCTGGCCATGGACGTGGAGCTGCAGATCCGCTCCTACGACCGCCAGACCGGCCGCACCGGTTGCCAGTTCCAGAACCTGGAACCGCAGGATATTTCTACCCTGCGCCACCTGATCACCTCGCACTTGTCCGGCGACATCGTGACCATGGGCGACGTGCTGGCGACCCTGCAACGCGACAACTTCACCAAGGCGCGCAAGGTCAAGGACAGTGGCAGCGGCATGACCGCTTTCGGTCGCCTGCGTGCGGTTACCTTCAGCGCTGGCATCTTCATCGTCGGCCTGGCCGCGTTCGGTTTCGTGTTCAAGTCGGTGTACGGCATGTACTTCGTCAGCCATGCCCAGGCGGGCCTGGTCAGCGTGCCGGGCATGAACGTAACCATGCCCCGCGACGGCACCGTGCAGAGCCTGCTCAAAGGTGACGCGGTGGCCGCCAAGGGCGCACCGCTCGCCACCTTCAGCACCAGCATGCTCGATGTGCTCAAGGGCCACCTGGACGAAGACCAACTGCAACCGGCCAAGGTTGAAGAGCTGTTCGGCAAACAAATGACCGGCACCCTGACGTCGCCCTGCGATTGCGTAGTAGCCCAGCAGTTGGTGGCCGACGGCCAATACGCCAGCAAAGGCGACGTGATCTTCCAACTGGTGCCGCGCGGCAGCCTGGCCAACGTGGAAGCGCGCTTCACCTATCGCCAGTTCGCCGACGTGCGCCCAGGTACGCCGGTGAGTTTCCAGGTGGCCGACGAAGAGCAGGTCCGCACCGGCACCATCGTCAGCAGCACCAGCCTGAACAGCGCCGACCTGTCCTCCGACATCCGCGTGCAGATCAAGCCTGACGCACCGCTGGACAGCACCTACGCCGGCCGCCCGGTGGAAGTGACCAGCGACCGTGGCCCTTCGCTGAACTGGCTGATCGACAAAGCCATGGCTCACGGTCTGTAAGCAGAGGACATGCCTGTGATGACTCCTATGAAAACACCGCGGTCCCTGTGGGAGCGGGCTTGCTCGCGAAAGCAGTGTGTCAGCCAACACATGCATCAACTGACACTCCCTCTTCGCGAGCAAGCCCGCTCCCACATTGGATCTCTGTGCACATTGGCATTAGCGGTCTCTCTGGCCGGTTGTGCCGGCCTACCCGACCAGCGCCTGGCCAATGAAGCGCTCAAGCGCGGCGACACCGTCACCGCCCAGCAGAATTACCAGCAACTGGCCGACCTGGGTTACAGCGAGGCCCAAGTGGGCTTGGCCGATATCCAGGTGACCACCCGTGACCCCGAGCAGATCCGCCAGGCCGAAGCCACCTACCGCGCCGCCGCTGACACGTCGCCGCGCGCCCAGGCTCGCCTCGGTCGCCTGCTGGTGGCCAAGCCCGGCGCGACCGAAGCCGAGCAGCACGAAGCCGAAGGCCTGCTGAAAAAAGCCTTTGCCAATGGCGAAGGCAACACCCTGATCCCGCTGGCGATGCTGTACCTGCAATACCCTCATAGTTTCCCGAACGTGAACGCCCAGCAGCAGATCAGCAAGTGGCAAGCGGCGGGTTATCCGGAAGCCGGTCTGGCCCAGGTGCTGCTGTATCGCACCCAGGGCACCTACGACCAGCACCTGGATGATGTGGAGCGCATCTGCAAGGCCGCGTTGAACACCACCGATATCTGCTACGTCGAGCTGGCCACGGTCTACCAGAAAAAAGCCGAACCCGAAAAACAGGCCGAGCTGCTCAAACAGCTGGAAGCCGGCTACAGCCGTGGCACCGTCACCGCGCAACGGGTCGACAGCGTCGCTCGCGTCCTCGGCGATGCCACCCTGGGCAAGCCGGACGAGAAAACCGCCCAAGCCCTGCTGGAAAAAATCGCCCCTGGCTACCCAGCGTCCTGGGTCAGCCTGGCACAACTGCTTTACGACTTCCCGGAACTCGGCGACGTCGACCAGATGATGAAGTACCTGGACAACGGCCGCGCCGCCGACCAACCGCGCGCCGAGCTGTTGCTGGGCAAGCTCTACTACGAAGGCAAGTGGGTGCCGGCCGATGCCAAGGCCGCCGAAGCACACTTCGAAAAAGCTGTGGGCAAGGAAGTGGCGGCCGATTACTACCTCGGCCAGATCTACCGCCGTGGCTACCTGGGCAAGGTCTACCCGCAAAAAGCCCTGGACCACTTGCTGACCGCTGCGCGCAACGGCCAGAACAGCGCCGACTTCGCCATCGCTCAATTGTTTTCCCAAGGCAAGGGCACCAAGCCCGACCCGTTGAACGCCTATGTCTTCAGCCAGTTGGCTAAAGCCCAGGACACGCCAGAGGCCAACGACTTGGCCACTCAGCTTGAAGCCCCGCTGACCCCGGAGCAACGCACCCAGGGCCAACGCCTGGTGCAACAAGAGCTGGCCGCCCGCGGCACCCTGGCCCAGAGCACGCTGCAATTGCACGCCCTGGATGAAGAAGACGGCGAGGAATCCCTATGAAGCTCAATCCATTCGTCAAGGCCGGTATCGGCCTGACCTTCGCCCTGTTGTGGTCGTGCCCGACCCTGGCTGCGCTCACCGAAGCCAAGAACTTCGGCCTGGAAGTCAAAGCCACCGCGCAGTCCGAAGATGACCGCGACCTCGGCACCCAGAAAGGCGGCGACGTCAACGGCATCGGCCTCGACCTGCGCCCGTGGATCTACGGCGAAAGCGGCGCGTGGAGTGCCTACGCCATGGGCCAGGCCGTGACGTCCAGCGACATCATCGAGACCGACACCCTGCAACAGTCGGCCGATGACACCACGGAACAGTCGAGCAACGATGACCGCAAGGCCAAGAAAAACTACCTGGCCCTGCGCGAGTTCTGGGTCGGCTACAGCGGCTTCACGCCCTACCCCGGCGAGATCCTCAAGTTCGGTCGCCAGCGCCTGCGCAATGACGACGGCCAATGGCGCGACACCAAC
>Ga0207655_1004184_pt1 | contig 10357 bp, 12 predicted proteins | sample KBSM44metaG_FD_184398 | JGI IMG/M metagenome (GOLD analysis project Ga0207655, IMG submission 184398) | Miscanthus rhizosphere microbial communities from Kellogg Biological Station, Michigan, USA - KBS M4-4 metaG (SPAdes) (version 2) | ecosystem: Host-associated > Plants > Roots > Rhizosphere >... | reverse complement strand
CTGAACAGCACCATGTGACAACCGGCACCTGCCAGCGCACTGGTGGCGACCGCATCATTGCCCGGCGCACTCAGCAGATTCAGCCCCGGCGTTTTTAACCGTTCGCCATACTTCAGCACATCGACCACCTGGCTCTGCCCCGCTTTCTGAGTACAGCCCAGCGACTTCTCCTCCAGCGTGGTGATACCGCCCGCTTTGTTGCCTGGCGACGGGTTTTCGTAGATCGGCTGCTGGTGATCGATAAAATACTGTTTGAAATCGTTGATCATCGCCACCGTTTTGCTGAAGGTCTCCTCGTCGCGACAGCGACTCATCAGAATCCGTTCTGCGCCAAACATTTCCGGTACTTCGGTCAGTACGGTCGTGCCGCCATTGGCGATCATCTGGTCCGAGAAACGTCCCAGCAACGGATTGGCGGTGATGCCAGACAAACCATCTGAACCGCCGCACTCCAGACCAAACTTCAGCTCGCTGAGTTTGCCCGGCTCGCGCTGGTCGTGACGCATTTTTTCATACAATGCGTGCAGCCGCTCCAGCCCGGCTTCCACCTCATCGTCATGCTGCTGGCACACCATAAACTCGACCCGGTCGCTTTCAAACGCGCCGAGGGTGTCACGGAAGGCATCAACCTGATTGTTTTCGCAGCCGAGACCAATCACCAGCACCGCGCCAGCATTAGGATGGCGCACCATGTTCTGCAGCATGGTGCGGGTGTTTTCGTGATCCTGCCCCAGCTGCGAACAACCGAAGGTATGGCTGAACAGGAACGCGCCATCGATATCTTCTGCCTCCTGCGTCTCTTTCAGGAAACGCTGCAGGATCTGACGCGCAATGCCGTTGACGCAGCCGACGGTTGGCAGGATCCACAGCTCATTGCGGATGCCAACCTCGCCGTTAGCACGACGGTAGATCTGCACCTCACGGTCACCCGGCTGCGGCGGCAGCGTCACAAACTCGGGCTGATACGCATACTGATCCAGATCGCTGAGATTGGTGCGGGCGTTCTGCGAATGGATTAACTCACCGGCGGCCACAGGCTGCGTGGCATGGGCAATCGGCAGCCCATATTTGATCACCAGCTCATCCTGCGCGATAGGCTGCAGGGCAAATTTATGCCCGCGTCCGACCGCCTGTTGCACCGCCACACTCAGTGGCGGCAGCTCTATCATGGCGCCCGCGTCTAAATCACGTAACGCCACGGCGACATTGTCGCGGGGATCAATTTTAATTGCGTCTTGCATAGCGTTATCTCAGTTGGCTCAGCGCCTCACGCATTCCGTGGGCGATGATATTTTGCAGGTGTTGGGTGACAGCCGCAGCCAGTCCGGGCTGACGGGTTAAATCTTCACCCCAGTGTTGCGCGTCGCTGAGTACGCCGTTCACCAGCTGTTGCGGTGACAGCTGATCCGCATCAAGTGCTTTCCAGGCGTCGGCGTAGCGCTGTAACCACTGCGGCTCGTCCTGCAATGGCCAGCTTTTGCCGGCTGACTCGCCGCGATAAAAAGCGATCAGCGCGGCCAGCGCAAAGGTGATGTGTGTCGGCCACTCGCCGGTTTGCTGATGCGCGGCAAGGAGTGGGGTCAGCAGACGGGTGCGGAATTTGGTCATGCCATTAAGGGCAATCGACAGCAGCGCGTGGCGAATAAACGGATTGCGGAAACGACGCTGTACCGCATCGGCAAACGCGTGCAGTTCATCGGCAGGCAGATCCAGCGTCGGGATCACTTCGTGACGCAGCAGGTTATCCACAAATCCGGCGATAGCCGGATCGGCCATCGCCTCTCCCACACTCTCAATACCGGCCAGAAACGCGACCGGTACCATTGCAGTGTGCGCGCCATTGAGAATGGCCACTTTTTGCGCTTTATAGGGCGCAATGTCATCCACATGCCGAACCTGCGGCGACAGCGCCGCCAGCTTCAGTTCATTAAACAGCGCCGACGGCCCCTGAATCACAAACTGATAGTAGACTTCGCCCGCCACCAGATAGCGATCTTCATAACCCAGCTCGCGTTGTAGCTGCTCGCTTTCCGCCGGGAAGCCGGTGACGATGCGGTCGACCAGGGTGTTATAGAACGCGCAGTGCTGATGAACCCAGGTTTTAAATTCGGAGGGCAGATGCCACTGATCGGCGTAGCGCAGCACCAGATCGCGCAGCGTGTCGCCGTTATGGTCAATCAGCTCGCACGGCACCACCAGCCAGCCCCGGTCGCTGGCGCCATTGAAGTGGGAATAGCGCGCCCACAGCAGCTGCGTCAGTTTGCCAGGGAAACTGCTGGCAGGCTGATCGGTAAGCTGATCCGTGCCGACAAAGGCGATGCCCGCTTCGGTGGTATTGGAGAAGACCATGCGCAGATCCGGATTACGGGCCAGCGCCATAAACTCGCCGAACTGCTGCCAGGGCTGGATTTCACGGTTGAGACTGCGGATCAGCCGGGTTTCGCTGACCTGCTCGCCCTGATCGTTCAGCCCGCGGATCAGTGTGGTATAGAGTCCATCCTGCTGATTCAGGCTGTCGCTGACTTCACGGTTGCGCGGCCGCACCACCACGATCCCGGCATCGGTGCCCTGATGTTCATTCAGCCAGTCGATCTGCCAGTCAATAAAGGCGCGCAGGAAGTTGCCTTCGCCGAACTGGATCACCCGGTCGCGATAGACGGCGCCCGGAAAGTCGTGACGGTTTAGCCTTTTCATTATCAGGCTCCCAGCTCGATGCCGAAGTAATCGCGGGCATTGTTGAAGCAGATGTTCTGTACCATCTGGCCTAACAGTGCTTCATCGGCTGGCGCTTCACCCTGCTCCACCCAGCGGCCTATCATCTGGCACAGCAGCCGGCGGAAATATTCGTGGCGGGTGTAGGAGAGGAAGCTGCGGCTGTCGGTCAGCATGCCGACGAAACGGCTCAGCAGACCAATCTGCGCCAGCTGCGTCATCTGACGCTGCATACCATCCAGCTGATCGTTGAACCACCAGGCTGAACCGAACTGCATTTTGCCCGCCTGACCTTCGCCCTGGAAGTTGCCCGCCATGGTGGCCAGCACTTCGTTGTCGCGCGGGTTCAGGCAGTAGAGAATGGTTTTAGGCAGCGCATTATTGAGATTCTGCGCGCCCAGCAGGCGTGCCAGCGGTTCGGCCAGCGGCTGGTCGTTGATCGAATCGAAGCCGACATCAGGCCCCAGCAGCTGGTACTGGCGCGGATTGGTGTTGCGCAGTGCGCCAATGTGATACTGCTGCACCCAGCCACGGCGGGCATATTCGCTGCCCAGCCAGACCAGCACCGCCGTTTTAAACTGTGCCGTTTCCTGCGGGTTGGGCGCGGCACCGCTGCGACGACGCGCCAGAATCGCATCCAGCGTAGCGTCATCCGCCTCGGCGTAGCAGACCACATCCAGCGCGTGATCGGAGACTTTACAGCCGGCGCGGCACCGCTGCGACGACGCGCCAGAATCGCATCCAGCGTAGCGTCATCCGCCTCGGCGTAGCAGACCACATCCAGCGCGTGATCGGAGACTTTACAGCCGTGCGCCGCGAAGTGATCCAGCCGCTGATGCAGTGCGCTGCGCAGATCGTCAAAACGCTGCACGCTGATATCCGTCAGCTGCTCCAGCGTCTCGATCCACGGCAGGAAGGTTTCCGCTTCGATATTAAACGCTTTGTCCGGACGCCAGCTCGGCAGCACTTTAACGCTGAAGCTGGCATCGTCTGCCAGCGCGCGGTGATGGCGCAGGTCATCCAGCGGATCGTCAGTGGTGCCCACCATCTTCACCTTCATCTGCTGCATGATGCCGCGCGTGGTAAAGCTATCCTGCGCCAGCAGTTCATTGCAGCGATGCCAGATGCTGTCAGCCGTTTTCTCAGAAAGCAGCGTATCGGTAATACCGAAAGGCCGGCGTAACTCCAGGTGGGTCCAGTGATAGAGCGGGTTGCCGATAGTGTGCGGCACGGTGCGCGCCCAGGCGTCAAATTTTTCACGATCGCTGGCGTTACCGGTACAGAACGCCTCAGCCACACCGTTGGCGCGCATGGCCCGCCACTTATAGTGATCGCCCTTCAGCCAGATGTCATAAAGGTTGGCGAAGCGATAATTTTCGGCAATCTGCTGCGGCGGTAAGTGGCAGTGATAGTCGAAAATCGGCTGATCCTTTGCATAGTCGTGATAGAGACGACGGGCGAATTCGGTATCCAGCAAAAAATCTTCGGTCATGAAACGTGACATACATGCTTCCTCATCGACTGAACCACGGATGGCCCAAAGTTATCATACCAATTTTAGTCCGTTACGGATTTATTTGCGATCCTGCTCACATAAACGGCGGTAGCTGGCTGCCGTTATGGACGTTTTTGTCGCCCGCATCGCGCTAAATGGCTGTCATTACGCAGGTTTCCAGTATCCCACAGTGCAGAAAGGGTTTTTGTGATGGCTCTCAACTTTTAAAGTTGTATAACAAGTTAGGCTCTCGCCCCATCGTGAGGTCGTTAGCGACTCACAAATGGCAAGGTCATAACAGGGTTGCTCATACAGAACCTGCGGGCGTGAGCAGAGCTGCATCACGTGCTGTCCCGCTCCAGATAACAACAGCGGCAAGACCGCATACAGAACTGGAAGAGGTAGAGGATGCGTAAGATCAAAGGGTTACGCTGGTACATGATTGGACTGGTGACGCTCGGTACGGTGTTAGGGTATCTGACCCGTAACACCATTGCCGTGGCGGCCCCGACATTAATGTCAGAGCTGCATATCACCACGCAGCAGTACTCCTACATAATTGCGGCCTATTCAGCCTGCTACACGCTGATGCAACCGGTGGCAGGTTATGTACTGGATCTGCTCGGCACCAAAGTCGGCTACGCGGTGTTTGCTATTATGTGGGCGATTTTCTGTGCCGCTACGGCGATGGCGGGCAGCTGGGGCGGACTGGCGCTGGCACGTGGCGCAGTCGGTGCGGCTGAAGCGGCGATGATCCCGGCCGGACTGAAAGCGAGCAGCGAATGGTTCCCGGCTAAAGAGCGTTCGGTCGCCGTGGGCTACTTTAACGTGGGTTCGTCTATCGGTGCGATGCTGGCTCCGCCGCTGGTGGTCTGGGCGATTGTGGCGCACAGCTGGCAGATGGCATTTATCATGACCGGTGTGCTGAGCATGGCCTGGGCACTCAGCTGGCTGGTGTTTTATAAGCACCCGAAACAGCAGAAGAAGCTGAGCGATGAAGAGCGCGACTATATTATCTCCGGCCAGGAAGCGCAGCATCAGACCGGCAACACCCGCAAAATGTCAGCACTGGAGATTATCCGTAACCGCCAGTTCTGGGGTATTGCCCTGCCGCGCTTTCTGGCAGAACCGGCCTGGGGAACGTTCAACGCCTGGATTCCGCTGTTTATGTTTAAGGTATACGGCTTCAATCTGAAAGAGATTGCGATGTTCGCCTGGATGCCGATGCTGTTCGCGGACTTCGGCTGCATCCTCGGTGGCTATCTGCCGCCGCTGTTTCAGCGCTGGTTCGGCGTTAACCTGATCGTCTCCCGCAAGATGGTCGTGACGATGGGTGCGGTGTTAATGATTGCGCCGGGCACCATCGGCCTGTTCACCAGCCCCTACGTCGCTATTGGTCTGCTGTGCATCGGCGGGTTTGCGCATCAGGCCCTCTCTGGCGCGCTGATCACCCTCTCCTCAGACGTTTTCGGCCGCAATGAAGTTGCCACGGCTAACGGCCTGACCGGCATGGCAGCCTGGACCGCCAGCACCATGTTTGCGCTGGTGGTCGGTGCACTGGCCGATACGCTGGGCTTCAGCCCGCTGTTTGCCGCGCTGGCGGTGTTTGATCTGCTGGGTGCCGTCGTTATCTGGACGGTTCTGAAAAATAAACCCATTTCAGAGCTGAATGCCGAAGCCGTTATTCCGCAGGCCAGCGCCGTTCGCAGTTAATCTGCCGGGCTGGCGCAAGCCAGCCCATTTCCTCGCACCTCCTGAAGTGGTATAACAACTTATCTGTCTGCTACCAGGATTGTGCTATGGACTTCACTGAATCCCGTCGACTTTATCAACAGCTGGCCAGCGAGCTGAAAAGCCGCATTGAAACCGGAATCTATCCGGTGGGTGACAAACTGCCTGCTGAGCGCCTGATTGCCGAAGAGATGGAAGTGAGCCGCACCGTCGTACGTGAAGCGATCATCATGCTGGAAGTTGAAGGCTATGTTGAGGTCCGCAAAGGCTCGGGCATCCACGTCATTGCCAGCCAGCAGCAGAACCGCATCGCCTCCACCAGCAGTCAGCTGGAGTTCGCCACGTTTGGCCCCTTCGAACTGCTCCAGGCTCGTCAGCTGATTGAGAGTAATGTGCTCGGGCATCCACGTCATTGCCAGCCAGCAGCAGAACCGCATCGCCTCCACCAGCAGTCAGCTGGAGTTCGCCACGTTTGGCCCCTTCGAACTGCTCCAGGCTCGTCAGCTGATTGAGAGTAATGTTGCCGAGTTCGCTGCGACGCAGGTAACGCGTCAGGACATTATCGACCTGATGGCGATTCAGGAAAAAGCCCGCCAGGAGGATCACTTCCGCGACTCCGAGTGGGATATGCAGTTTCATGTACGTATCGCGCAATCCACCCAGAACAGTGCCTTAGCCGCCATCGTTGAAAAAATGTGGCTGCATCGCCTGCACAATCCCTACTGGCTCAAACTTCACGAACACATCGACCAGCGCAGCATTCTCAGCTGGTGCGACGACCACGATCAGATTCTTAAAGCTCTGATGCGCAAAGATCCCGCCGCCAGCAAACTGGCGATGTGGCAACATCTGGAAAATACTAAACAGATGCTGTTTAACGCGACGGCGGATGATTTTGAATTTAACGTGGATCGATACATGTTTGGTGAGAATCCGGTCATCCTGCCTGATGGGTCCAATAACGCCCGCTAAAAGTGCCTGAAAATGCCCTGAGACGGTCAGTTAATCTGCAATAGTGTCAGGTCATGTAAAGCTCCTTTTTACACGCCGTTTCACAAGGTAAAACTCCTGTTCGCCAGAGAGTTTTCCTGTCTCAGACAGGCGATTTTTGTTACAGTTATCGCCCTTTTATTACCCTTTGCGACTGGGGGTTATAAAGTCGCTGATTTAACAATCAATTCTGGAAGGATCCGGAAAATCCCGCCCAGGCTGCGCTCCTAAAATTTATAACGAAATGCCGGTCTGCGTTTAAGTCCCTGTGGGACATGTTTAACAATGATGTTCAGGAATGAATTGATGGATATTTTGCAATCGTTGCTGCATGCCCTCTGGCAGCAGGACTACGAAACCCTCTCCGATCCCACGCTGGTATGGGCCATTTACGGCGTGCTGTTTATGATTTTGTTTTTAGAAAATGGCCTTCTTCCCGCTGCATTTCTGCCGGGTGACAGTCTGCTGATTCTGGTCGGCGTACTGATTGCCAAAGGCACCATGAGCTTCCCCCTGACGATTCTGGTGTTAACGACCGGTGCCAGTCTTGGCTGCTGGGTGAGCTACTTACAGGGCCGCTGGCTGGGTAACACGCCCACGGTACAGAAATGGCTCTCCCATCTTCCCGCCCAGTATCATCTGCGCGCGCACAGCATGTTCCATCGTCACGGCTTATCTGCCCTGCTGATTGGTCGCTTTATCGCGTTTGTGCGGACTCTGCTGCCTACTATCGCCGGATTGTCAGGCCTCAGTAATGCCCGCTTTCAGTTCTTCAACTGGGTAAGTGCGTTCCTGTGGGTGGTGATTCTGACCGTTATCGGCTTCGCGCTGGGTAAAACCCCGATTTTCCGTCGTTATGAAGATGAGATGATGTTCTTCCTGATGATGCTGCCGCTGGCGCTGCTGGTGTTTGGTCTGGTGGGATCGCTGGTGGTGATATGGCGTAAGCGTCAGGCGAATCAGAACGGGAAAGCCGAGTAATGAAACTGCTGCAGGCTAAAGCGTCAGGCGAATCAGAACGGAAAAGCCGAGTAATGAAACTGCTGCAGGCTATTCCTAAACGGTGGTTACCGTGGTTGATCGCTGGCGTCTTTGCGCTGGTCGCGCTTTGTGTGGTCCCCGGTCTGATGAAGCACGAGACGGTGGTGCAGATTCGGGTTTCCCATGCTGGCGCCACCCTGCCCGATGGTTTTTATCTCTACCAGCAATTAAGTGCGCAGGGTATTCGTATCAAAAGCATTACGCCTGCGGGTGATGCACTGATCATCCATTTTGATAGCGAAGAGCAGAGCCTGGCGGCCCAGAAGGTGTTACGCCGTCTGCTGCCACAGGGCTTTATTGTGGCGCAGCACGATCACTCTCAGCACCTCTCACTGGCGTAATCTCCCGACTCCCCTCTCCTTTTCAGACCGTCGCGCCATCGCTCGGCGGTCTGAAAGGCGCTCTATCTCCCGGTCTTCTTTGAACTTTTTACTATGGGTGTCTATGCTTAAGCGAGAGTCGATTCTTAGCACCCGCAGCCATATGATTACGCGGGTGATGACGGATCAGGTCGCAACACCCGCAGCCATATGATTACGCGGGTGATGACGGATCAGGTCGCAATGGAAGGGTCCAGGACCAATGAAATATCAAGTATTACTGGGAGTCGCGCTGTTTTCGCTGTCGGGTTCGCTGCTGGCGGCAGAATCGCTGTGTGAGCAGAAAGAGCAGGATATTCAGCGTGAAATCGGGATGGCGCAGAAGCATAACAACCAGCGCCGGGTTAACGGTCTGGAGCGCGCGCTGACCGAAGTCCGGGCCGATTGCAGCGACAAAAAGCTCGAGGCCGCCCATCTGGAAAGAATTAACGCTCAGAAGCAGAAAGTTGCTGAGCGTGAGCACGCACTCAGGGAAGAGCGTGAAGAGGGCCATGACAAGGAGAAGATTGCTAAGCGACAACAAAAACTGGATGAAGCGCGCCGGGAGCTGAAAAAGTTACAGGCGGAGCCCTATTAATCGGAACTAACCAACTGATGTTAAAGGAGTATTTTATGTCTAAAGACACATCATCGGAACATTTGCGTGCTGAACTGAAAAACCTGGCCGATACCCTGGAAGAGGTGCTGAGCAGCAGCACTGAAAAATCCAAAGGCGAGCTGGATAAACTTCGCAATAAAGCGCGTGTGGCGCTGGATAGCTCACGTGAACGTCTGGGCGAATCAAGCGAGCGCATTGCTGCGACCACCCGCGAAGCGGCGCAAAAAGCCGAAGGCTACGTGCGTGAAAATCCATGGCATGGTGTGGGTATCGGTGCAGCGATTGGCGTCGCACTGGGCATGCTCATTTCGCGTCGATAATTATGGCTGACTCACAGCATAACCACGGCCCGGCTAAAGGGGTCATTAACATCGGCCAGCGCATTGTTACCACGCTGGTTGGCATGGTCGAGACACGCGTTCGTCTGGCAGTGGTGGAACTGGAGCACGAGAAAGCTAACCTGATTCAGCTGCTGTTGATGGTTGGCCTGACAATGCTGTTCACTGCATTTGGTCTGATGAGCCTGATGGTTCTGATTATCTGGGCAGTGGATGCGCAGTACCGTCTGATGGCCATTGGCATCACGACCGGCACGCTGCTACTGCTGGCGGTTATTCTGGGGCTCTGGACGCTTCACAAATCACGTCAGTCCACGCTGTTGCGCCACACGCGCAAGGAGCTGGAAACAGACCGGGATTTACTTGAGGACCAGCGCTGATGAGCCGCCGCGAGCGTGAAGAACGCATCCATGAACTGCTTAAGCATGTGCAGCAGCAGCGGCTGGATTTAAGCGCTGCGCGGCGTGACTGGCTGGAAGGCACCGCCCATTACGATCGCGGCTGGTTCACCTTCCTCAGCTTACGCCGCTACCTGGCCATTGGCAGCAGTGCGCTGGCTATCTACTCCGTTCGCAGTCCCAACATGCTGTTACGCTGGGTAAAACGGGGATTCGGCGCCTGGAGTACCTGGCGCATGATCAAGTCCGCTCTGCCACCGCGTTAATTTTGCTAAAAGCCGGTCCTGAAAAGGCCGGCTTTTCTTCATCAGAATTTCTGAAAAACACTGACAGTATATCTCGCTTACAACCTTTCCACTCCGCGACTATCATCTCCAGCTATCAACCCAATGAACGCAATACTGCTTTCAGCGGGCATAAACCTTGCGGGCAGCTTGCCCTGCATCCCTGATAGCGCTGGAGTAAATGATGAAAAAATTCGAAGACGTTGGTTTGTTACTGGCTCGCATCCTGATGCCAATCCTGTTCATTACGGCTGGCTGGGGCAAAATCACCGGTTATGCAGGTACTCAGCAATATATGGAAGCAATGGGCGTCCCGGGCTTTATGCTGCCGCTGGTTATCCTGCTGGAGTTTGGCGGCGGTCTGGCTATCCTGTTTGGTTTCCTGACCCG
>Ga0207655_1004181_pt1 | contig 10359 bp, 8 predicted proteins | sample KBSM44metaG_FD_184398 | JGI IMG/M metagenome (GOLD analysis project Ga0207655, IMG submission 184398) | Miscanthus rhizosphere microbial communities from Kellogg Biological Station, Michigan, USA - KBS M4-4 metaG (SPAdes) (version 2) | ecosystem: Host-associated > Plants > Roots > Rhizosphere >... | reverse complement strand
CTTCATGTACCTGATCATGACCAAGCGCCTGTCGGCCTTGATCGCGCTGATCCTGGTACCGATCCTGTTCGCCCTGTTCGGTGGTTTTTCCGCCAAGATCGGCCCGATGATGCTCGAAGGCATCAGCAAACTCGCGCCCACCGGCGTGATGTTGATGTTCGCCATTCTCTATTTCGCCCTGATGATCGACTCTGGCCTGTTCGACCCGGCCGTGCGCAAGATCCTCAAGCTGGTCAAAGGTGACCCGCTGAAAGTCTCGGTGGGCACCGCCGTGCTGGCCCTGGTGGTCTCGCTCGACGGTGACGGCGCCACCACCTACATGATCTGCTGCGCCGCCATGTTGCCGATGTACAGCCGCTTGGGCATGAGCCCGCGGATCATGGCCGGGCTGATCATTCTCGCCGGCGGTGTGATGAACATGACCCCGTGGGGTGGCCCGACCGCCCGCGCCGCCAGCGCCCTGCACGTGGACCCATCGGACATTTTCGTGCCGATGATCCCGGCGATGCTGTTCGGCGTGCTGGCGATCCTGGCCATTGCCTATATGTACGGCAAACGCGAGCGCGCTCGTCTGGGTGAACTGCACCTGCCGACCGACGACATCGACCACAGCGAAATCACCGTTTCGCAGTACCCGGATGCGCGTCGCCCCAAGCTCCTGTACTTCAACGGCGCCCTCACCGCAGCCCTGATGGTTGCCCTGATCGCAGGCGTACTGCCACTGCCGGTGCTGTTCATGATCGCCTTCAGCATCGCCATGATCGTCAACTACCCCTGCCTGCAACAGCAGAAAGATCGCATTGCCGCCCATGCCGGCAGCGTGCTGGCCGTCACCGGGCTGATCTTCGCCGCAGGTATCTTCACCGGCATCCTGTCGGGCACCGGCATGGTCGATGCCATGTCCAAGAGCCTGCTGGCGGTCATCCCCGATGCAATGGGTCCGTACCTGGCGGTGATCACTGCGATCGTGAGCATGCCGTTCACCTTCTTCATGTCCAACGACGCCTTCTACTACGGCGTGTTGCCGGTGCTTGCCGAAGCGGCCAGCCACTATGGCATCAGCCCGGTCGAGATGGCCCGTGCGTCGATCGTCGGCCAGCCGGTACACCTGCTCAGCCCCCTGGTACCCTCCACCTACCTGCTGGTGGCCCTGGCCGGCATCGAATTCGGCGACCACCAGCGCTTCACCTTGAAGTGGGCAGTTCTGGTGTGCCTGTGCATAATGCTCGCCGCATTGCTGATGGGCATTTTCCCGCTGTTCAGTAGTCTTTAATAAACACGTATTACCCTACCGCGACGCGCCCCTTGTCCGGGCGCGTCGCCTTTATCGCTCGAAGGAATACACATGGAATGGCTGACCAGCCCGGAAATCTGGGTTGCCTTTTTCACCCTCACCGCGCTTGAGATCGTGCTCGGGATCGACAACATCATCATGATCTCGATCCTGGTCAGCCGCATGCCCAAGCACATGCAGCCACGTACCCGGATCTTCGGCCTGGCCCTGGCCATGGTCACGCGCATCCTCTTGCTGCTGTCGATCACCTGGGTCATGCGCCTGACTGCCGACCTGTTCGAGGTCTTCGGCCATGGCATCTCCGGGCGCGACCTGATCCTGTTCTTCGGTGGCCTGTTCCTGCTGTGGAAGAGCTCGCAGGAGATCTACCACGGCCTGGAAGGCGAAGACGAAAGCAGCGACGAGCCCAAAGGCGCGGGCGGCAAGTTCTTCTACACCATCATCCAGATCGCCATCATCGACATCGTGTTCTCGCTGGACTCGGTGATCACCGCAGTGGGCATGGTGTCCCATGTGCCGGTGATGATCGCCGCCATCGTCGTCGCCGTGCTGGTGATGATGCTGTGCGCCGGTGCCATCAGCAACTTCATCGACAAGCACCCTTCGCTGAAGATGCTCGCGCTGTCGTTCCTGATCGTGGTCGGTACCGTACTGATCGCCGAATCGTTCGACGTGCATGTGCCAAAAGGCTACGTCTACTTCGCCATGGCGTTCTCGCTGGCGGTGGAAGCGATCAACATCCGTATGCGCACTGCCTTGTCGCGCAAGGATGGCAAAGAGAATGATCCGGTGAAACTGCGCAAGGACATTCCGGGTCAATAAACCCAGGAAGCGTTTTGCAGAAAAGGGCCCTTCGGGGCTCTTTTTCGTTTATGCGGCCACAGAAATACAGGGCAATCATTCATGCGCGGTGTGTTTCAAATGAGTGACAGCCATGCGAAGCTGGCAACAGCTGCGCAAAACAACTAAAGCTTTGAGTGGGCACTGAAATTTCTCAAGCGCCCACGCTCCACTTCTTGGCCCGCATGGGCCATCGGCAACAGGGGGCTTCGCCATGCTGACCCTGCTCAACCTGCTCTCGGCCGTGACGCTATTGGTCTGGGGTACACATATCGTGCGTACTGGCATCCTGCGGGTATTCGGGTCCGACCTGCGCCGCATCATCAGCCAGAACATGAACAAGCGCCCCCTGGCGTTCATCGCCGGGATCCTCGTCACCGCTATGGTGCAGAGCAGCAACGCCACCGCCATGCTGGTCACATCCTTCGTCGGCCAGGGCCTGATGGCCATGACGCCAGCCCTGGCGATCATGCTCGGCGCCGATGTCGGCACCGCGCTCATGGCCAGGGTGCTGACCTTCGACCTGTCGTGGCTGTCACCGCTGCTGATTTTTCTGGGGGTGATCTTCTTCCTTTCCCGCAAGCAGACCCGGGTCGGCCAATTGGGCCGGGTAGGGATCGGGCTTGGCTTGATCATCCTGGCCCTGGAGCTGATCGTGCAGGCCGCTGCACCCATCACCCATGCCCAGGGGGTGAAAGTGCTGTTCGCCTCGCTGACCGGCGACATCTTGCTCGATGCCCTGGTCGGCGCGCTGTTTGCCATGATTTCCTATTCCAGCCTGGCGGCCGTGCTGCTCACCGCGACGCTGGCCGGCGCCGAACTGATCAGCCTGCCGGTGGCCATCGGCCTGGTGGTCGGTGCCAACATCGGTAGCGGCTTGCTCGCATTCATCAGCACCAGCATGCAGAACGCCGCCGGGCGGCGTGTGGCTCTGGGCAGCTTGCTGTACAAGCTGATCGGCCTGGTGCTGATCATTCCGGTGCTGCACCCACTGGTGACGTGGATGGACACACTGAGCTTCAGCCCTCAGGAGCTAGTGATCGGCTTCCACCTGCTCTACAACACCTTGCGCTGCCTGATCATGCTGCCCACCGTCAAACCTATGGGCCGGCTGTGCAACAGCTTGCTGCCCGAACGCGAAAACGGCAACGGCCAAGTGCGCCCGCGCCACCTCGATGCCTCGGCGCTCGACACCCCCAGCCTGGCACTGGCCAATGCCGCCCGCGAGACCCTGCGCCTGGGCGATATTGTCGACAGCCTGCTTGAAGCCATGCTCGGCGCCCTGCGCGGCACCCAAGCAGCCCTGCCACAGCAGGTGCGTGCCTTGGGCGAGGACGCCGAGGCCTTGTACAGCGCCATCAAACTGTACCTGGCGCAAATGACGCGGGAGGACCTCAGCGAGCGCGACAACCGGCGCTGGGCCGAAATCATCGAACTGGCGATCAACCTCAAGCTGGCCTGCGACCTGGTCGAGCGCATGCTGCGCAAGGTCCAGCAGCAGAAAACCAGCCAACGCCGGGCGTTTTCCCAGGTCGGCCTAGAGGAACTGACCGGCCTGCAAGAACAGCTGTTGTCGAACCTGCGCCTCGGCCTGTCGGTGTTTCTCAGCGCAGACCCCGAGAGCGCGCAGCTGCTGCTGCGCGAGAAACGCCGTTTCCGTGCGCAGGAAAGGCGCCTTGCCCACGCGCATGTCAGCCGCCTGCAACGCAAGGTGTTGCAAAGTATCGAGACCAGTTCGCTACACTTGGAGCTGATTGCCGACATGAAGCGGTTGAACTCTTTGTTCTGCAGCAGTGCCTATGTGGTACTAGGCGGCTCGGACACCGGCGGGCTGATGCTCGACACTGTGCCGGACGAAGCCCGCTTGCCGTGATTTCGCCTACCAGGAGAGCCAAGCTCGCCCATGCGTTGCCTGATGTTCGTTTGCCTGCTGATCTGCAGCCTGCCCACCCTGGCCCTCGACCGCTCGCGGGTAGAGGGGTACCTGTTGCCCAACGGTCTGCAGGTCATCCTCAAGGACGGCTATGAACGTGACCACGTGGCCATCCGCCTGGTGGTCGGGGTTGGCCTGGATGACTTCGACTGTGAGCAGAAGGAGCTGCCACACCTGCTCGAGCACCTGCTGTTCAGCGGTATCGACGAAACCGGCGAGGGCGGACTGGAAGAGCGCCTGCAAGCCTTGGGTGGCGAGTGGAACGCCTATACCAGCAGCGCCGACACCACGTTCGTGATCGAGGCACCTGCGCGTAACCAGCGTAAAGTGCTCGACCTGCTGCTGGCGGTGATCCGCGACACCCCTATCGACGCCAAGGCCCTGGCCACGGCGAAAAGGATCATCGAGCGCGAGGACGGCGGCCACTATGGCCACCTGCAACGCTGGTTGGACCGCCAGGACATCGGCCACCCCGCCAGTGACCAACTGGCGACCGAACTCGGCCTCAAGTGTGCCGAGCGCTCGAACATCGACGACATGACCCTGGAGCAGGTGCAGGCCTTGCGCGACCGCTGGTACGCGGCCAACAACATGACCCTGATCATGGTCGGCGGCCTCGACCGCCTGCTGCCGGCGTACCTGGAGCGCACCTTTGGCGAGCTGCCAGCCACCGAGCCGGAAGAGCGCCGCAACCTTGAAAGCATCAGCCAGCAGGCCGAGCAACGCCGCGACCTGACCCGCGGCTGGCTGGGCGACAGCGTCAAGCTGCACTGGCTGTTCATCGAGCCGGTGCTGGACAACGACCATCAGCCGACCCTCGACCTGCTGTCGCGCTACCTGGATTGGGCGCTGTACGACCAGCTGCGCCTGCGCAATGGCTTGTCCTACGGGCCGTCGGTACAGCGCGAGAGCTTCGGTGACAGCGGCATGCTCAGCCTCAACGCCGACCTGGAACGCGACGACGTCGACCAGGCGGTCAAGGTGATGCAGGGGTTGTTCGACCACCTGCGCAAGGAAGGCCTCGACCCGGATACCTTCGCCCGCATCAAGGGCGCCAGCATGGCCCGGGAAAGCTGGAGCACCCAGGGCAACAGCGCCTTGGCCGACTACTACTGGGGGGCGTTGAACGACTACAACGACGGGCGCTTTGCCAACCCGGTGCGAAAGTTGCGGCAGGTCAGCCTTGCGCAGGCCAACGAAGCGTTGCAGGCACTGCTCAAGGACCAGGGCTACCTGCGTATCGAGAAGCCCCTGCTGGGTTATGACGAGCTGTACGGGTTGCTCGCCTTGCTGCTGGGGCTGATCCTGGCGGCCGGGTTGCTGCGTTGGCGCCGGCATACCCCGCAACCACCGAGCGGTGCTACACGCAAAGCGTGATTCGGCGGTATCCTTTAGCCAGTACCGGCCTCTTCACGGGGTTGCCCGAAAAGAGGCCGGCACAGCCACCCTATCTCTCCCTGTTGTAGACCCATGCCCCCAATTCCCCGCATCGTCCAGCGCGTCATCGAACTGCTTAAACGCTACCCCGGCATCATCGCGCTCGGAGGCTTCCTCTCCGGCATCGGCAGCTTCATCCTGGTCGACCGCCAGGCCGGCCTGGCCAGCTGGGTGGCGATCCTGATGCTGGTCAGCTGGGTCTGGCTGATGCTGGAAAACACCCTCACCGGCCTGTTCGCCCGCACCTTCAACCGAGAGATCCCGCAACCGTTGCTGCGCTACGCGACGCAGATGATCCACCAGGAAACACTGTTCTTCGTCCTGCCGTTCTTCTTCATCACCACCACCTGGAACAGCGGCCAACTGGTATTCACCGGCCTGCTCGCCGCCGCCGGGCTGATCTCGATCGTCGACCCGCTGTACTACAAGTGGTTGGCGCCGCGGCGCTGGCTGTTCCTCGCGCTGCACACGCTGACCTTGTTCGCGGCGCTGCTCACCGCGCTGCCGATCATTCTTCACCTGACCACCGCGCAAAGCTTCAAGCTGGCGTTGATCATTGCCATGGCCCTGTCGTTCCCGAGCCTGGCCAGCAGCTTCCCGGTCAATACCTGGCGGCGCGGCGTGGCGCTGGTTCTGGTGACCCTGTCGGTGGGCGGCGGGGGGTGGTTGCTGCGCTCGTGGGTACCACCGGCGACGTTGTGGATGACCGAAGTGGCCGTCAGCACCGAAGTGCTCAATCGCCAGCCCGGCGAGTCACTGGACGAGATTGCCGCCAGCCGCATCAAGACCAGCGGGCTGTATGCGTACACCTCGGTCAACGCACCCCGGGGCCTGAACGAGCGCATTTACCACGTGTGGCAAAAAGACGGCAAGGAAGTAGACCGGATTGCGCTAGATATTCATGGCGGGCGCAAGGAAGGCTACCGGGCCTGGACCCACAAGCAGAACTTCCCGCCTAACCCGGTCGGTAAATGGCAGGTGAGGGTGCTGACCGAGGACGGCCAGGTGATCGGGGTGCTGCGGTTCAAAGTGCTCGACGATGCGCCGAGCTCATAGCTTCCTGGTTTGAGCACACAATCAATAAACCGCCCCATGCCCTCTGCGCTATGATCAGCCCCTAAGCCTTAGCGCCGAGTCAGTTGCATGGAGCCTATGACACCCCCCAGCGCCACCTTGGACACCAGCCACCAACCGCCCTGCCTGCGTATTACCGGTGACTGGACCCTGGCCCACTATGCCAGCCTCAAGCGCGACAGCGAACGCCTGCGCACGCTATGCAGCAACGACGCCGTTGCCGACCTCAGCCAACTGGGCCGCCTCGACACCGCCGGCGCCTCGCTGCTGGCCGAACTGCTCGGCGCCGAACGCCTGTCGCACTGCACCGATGGCCTGCCCGACGCCAGCCGTGCCCTGCTCAAGACCGTGTACTGCTCGGTGCAGGACTACTGCATTCCGGTCAAGGAGGCCGAACGCCCGGTGCTGCTGTTGCTGCTCGAGCGTATCGGCCGTGCCGTCAGCACCGTCTGGCAAGACACCCGGCAGTTGCTCGGCTTCGTCGGCCTGATTCTCGAAACCTTGCTGCGCCGGGCCTTCCAGCCCCACCGCTGGCGGCTTACGCCGGTCGTGGCGCACATCGAACAGACCGGCCTGGATGCTGCGCCCATCGTCGCCTTGCTGACCTTTCTGGTGGGCGCGGTGGTGGCGTTTCTGGGCGCAACGGTGCTGGCCGCGTTCGGCGCGACCCTCTTCACCGTCGACCTGGTGGCGTTCTCGTTCTTGCGTGAGTTTGCCGTGCTGTTGACCGCCATCCTCATGGCCGGCCGCACGGCCAGTGCCTTCACCGCGCAGATCGGCTCGATGAAGGCCAACGAAGAAATCGACGCCATCCGCACCCTGGGCCTCAACCCCATGGAGCTGCTGGTGGTGCCACGGGTATTGGCACTATTGATTTCGTTGCCGCTGCTGACCTTCCTCGCGATGATCTGCGGCATCGTCGGCGGCGCGGTGGTGTGTGCCCTGTCGCTGGATATCTCACCCGCCATGTTCCTGTCGCTGCTGCAGACCGACATCGGTGTGCAGCACTTCCTCGTCGGCCTGGCCAAAGCACCGTTTTTTGCCTTCCTGATCGCCGCCATCGGCTGCCTGGAAGGCTTCAAGGTCAGCGGCAGCGCGGAGTCCGTGGGCGCCCACACCACCTCGGCAGTGGTGCAGTCGATTTTCGTGGTCATCGTGCTGGATGCGGTGGCGGCACTGTTCTTCATGGAGATGGGCTGGTGAGTGGCCGGGAAACCGTGATCGAGGCACGGGGCATCTGTAACCGCTTCGGCAGCCAGAGCGTGCATGAAAACCTCGACCTGGACCTGTACCGGGGCGAGATCCTTGCCGTGGTCGGTGGCTCGGGTAGCGGCAAATCGGTGCTGTTGCGCAGCATCATCGGCCTGCGACGGCCTAACGAGGGGCAGATCAAAGTATTTGGCCAGGACCTGGCCGAGTTGCGTGAAGAACAGCGTTCGTTGGTCGAGCGACGCTTCGGCGTGCTGTTCCAGAAGGGCGCGCTGTTCTCGTCGCTGACCATCACCGAAAACGTCGCCTTGCCGCTGATCGAACACGCCGGCTTGTCCCGCGCCGACGCCGAGCACCTGGCCGGGGTCAAGCTGGCCCTGGCCGGCCTGCCCATCTCGGCTGCCGACAAATACCCCGCCTCGCTATCCGGCGGCATGATCAAACGCGCAGCGCTGGCGCGTGCCCTGGCACTGGACCCGGACATCCTGTTCCTCGACGAGCCCACCGCAGGCCTCGACCCGATCGGCGCCGCCGCGTTCGACCAGTTGATCCTGACCCTGCGCGACGCACTCGGCCTGTCGGTGTTTCTCATCACCCACGACCTGGACACCCTCTACACCATCACTGACCGGGTGGCGGTGCTGTCGCAGAAAAAGGTCCTGGTGGCCGGCCCCCTGGCCGAGGTCGAGCAAGCCGACGACGCCTGGATTCAAGAATACTTTCACGGCCCACGCGGGCGCGCAGCCGAACAGGCCGCCGCCCGCCCGGGCCAGGAGCGCTGAACGATGGAAACCCGAGCACATCACGTCCTCATCGGCCTGGTCACCGTCCTGGTGGTGGCCGGTGCCATGCTGTTTGGCCTGTGGCTGACCAAGTCCAGTGTCGACGATGCCTTCAAGGATTACGAAGTGGTGTTCAACGAAGCCGTCTCGGGCCTGTCCCGCGGCAGCCCGGTGCAGTACAACGGCATCAAGGTGGGCGACGTGTCGACCCTGCGCCTGGACCCGAAGGACCCTCGCCGCGTGCTGGCCCGGGTACGGCTGAGCGGCGACACGCCGGTCAAGGAGGATACCCAGGCCAAGCTGACCCTGGCCGGGGTCACCGGCAACGCGTTCATCCAGCTCAGCGGCGGCACGCCGCATAGCCCCGAGCTCAAGGGCAAGGATGGCAAGCTGCCGGTGATCATCGCCTCGCCTTCGCCAATCTCGCGCCTGCTCAACGACAGCAGCGACTTGGTGACCAACATCAACCTGCTGCTGCACAACGCCAACCTGATGTTCTCGGAAGACAACATCGGCCACCTCAGCAGCACCCTGGCCAATCTCGACAAGACCACCGGTGCCTTCGCCGGCCAGCACGGCAGTATTGCCGAGGCCATCACGCAGCTGGTGCAGGTCGGCAAACAGGCCAGCGCCACCCTGGCCGAAACCCAGGCGCTGATGCGCAACGCCAACAGCCTGCTCGGCAGCGAGGGCAAACAGGCCATCGGCAGCGCCGAGCAGGCCATGCAGTCGCTGGCCGAAAGCACGGCGACCATCAATGCGCTGCTCAAGAACAACAGCGAGGCCATCGGTGACGGTGCCCAGGGCCTGAACCAGCTAACCCCCGCCATCCGCGAGCTGCGCGAAACCCTCAACGCACTCAAGGGCATTTCCCGGCAGCTGGAGGCCGACCCGAGCGGCTACCTGCTCGGACGCGACAACAACAAGGAGTTCCAGCCATGAAAGCATCGCTGCGCCTGTTGGCCCTGGCGGCCGCGGTGAGCCTGGCCAGTGCCTGCTCGATCCTGCCGCAAAGCGAACCCGTGGACCTGTATCGCCTGCCGGTGAACCAACCCAGCCGCGTTGCCGCGCCGCTGGACTGGTCGCTGCGGCTTAACAAACCGCTGGCCAGCGAAGTACTGGCCGGCCCACGGATCGCGGTGATCCCACAGGGAGACGTGGTCAGCAGCTACAAGGGCGCACGCTGGAGCGACGCCGCGCCAGTACTGCTACGCAACCGCCTGCTCGATGGCTTCCAGCGTGACGGCCAGGTTCAACGCCTTAGCGCCGATGACAGCAACCTGCAGGCCGACTACGAGCTGGCCGGCGAGCTGCAGGCGTTTCAGAGTGAGTACCGCCCGGACGGGGCAGTGGAGGTGGTGATTCGCTACGATGCGCGTCTGGTCCAAGGGCGCAGTCAGCGTATCCTCGCCAGCAAACGCTTCGAGATCCGCCAACCGCTGGCCGCCAAGGAGGTTTCGGCAGTGGTGGCAGGCTTCGGCGGCGCCAGCGACCAACTGGTCGGGCAGGTGGTCAGCTGGACCGTCGCCCAGGCCACGCAGGCCCAAGCTCAGGTCCAGGCTCAGCCGAAGAACCAGTAGCAGACCAAGATCGCCGCGACCACGCCGGAAAATTCGGCCAGCAGGGCGCAACCGACCGCGTGGCGTACCCGCTGGATGCCCACGGCACCGAAGTACACCGCCAGCACATAGAAGGTGGTCTCGGTACTGCCCTGAACGGTCGCCGCGACCAGTGCCGGGAAGCTGTCCACACCGTGGGTCTGCATGGTCTCGATCAACATGGCCCGCGCC
>Ga0207655_1004180_pt1 | contig 10360 bp, 8 predicted proteins | sample KBSM44metaG_FD_184398 | JGI IMG/M metagenome (GOLD analysis project Ga0207655, IMG submission 184398) | Miscanthus rhizosphere microbial communities from Kellogg Biological Station, Michigan, USA - KBS M4-4 metaG (SPAdes) (version 2) | ecosystem: Host-associated > Plants > Roots > Rhizosphere >... | reverse complement strand
AAGGCCGCACTGAAAACTGTCCTTACAATCCCTGCATCGCCCGCCAGTTCCAGGCAGGCGTTCCTCTTCAGGAGACTCCGATGTCCGTTGAGCAAGCCCCGGTGCAACGTGCCGATTTCGACCAGGTCATGGTGCCTAACTACGCACCTGCCGCCTTCATCCCCGTGCGTGGCGAAGGTTCTCGTGTATGGGACCAGGCGGGGCGCGAGCTGATCGACTTTGCCGGCGGCATCGCGGTCAACGTGTTGGGCCACGCCCATCCGGCGCTGGTCGGCGCGCTGACCGAACAGGCCAACAAGCTGTGGCACGTCTCCAACGTCTTCACCAATGAGCCGGCCCTGCGCCTGGCCCACAAGCTGATCGACGCCACCTTTGCCGAGCGCGTGTTCTTCTGCAACTCCGGCGCCGAGGCCAACGAGGCCGCGTTCAAGCTGGCCCGTCGCGTTGCGTTCGACCGCTTCGGCACCGAGAAGTACGAGATCATCGCCGCGCTGAACAGCTTCCACGGCCGTACCCTGTTCACCGTCAACGTTGGTGGCCAGTCCAAGTACTCCGATGGTTTCGGCCCTAAAATCACCGGCATCACCCACGTTCCTTATAACGACCTGGCGGCGCTCAAAGCCGCTGTGTCGGACAAGACCTGCGCCGTGGTGCTGGAGCCGATCCAGGGCGAAGGCGGCGTGCTGCCGGCCGAACTGGCTTACCTGCAAGGCGCCCGTGAACTGTGTGATGCCAACAACGCGCTGCTGGTGTTCGACGAAGTGCAGACCGGCATGGGCCGCAGCGGCCACCTGTTCGCCTACCAGCATTACGGCGTAGTGCCAGACATCCTCACCAGCGCCAAGAGCCTGGGCGGCGGTTTCCCGATTGCGGCCATGCTCACCCGTGAAGACCTGGCCAAGCACCTGGTGGTCGGCACCCACGGCACCACCTACGGCGGCAACCCGCTGGCGTGCGCGGTGGCAGAAGCGGTGATCGACGTGATCAACACCCCTGAGGTATTGGCCGGCGTGAACGCCAAGCACGACCTGTTCAAGGCGCGCCTGGAACAGATCGGCAAGCAATACGGCATCTTCACCGAAGTGCGCGGCATGGGCCTGCTGCTCGGTTGCGTGCTGAGCGATGCGTACAAGGGCAAGGCCAAGGACGTGTTCAACGCGGCCGAGAAAGAAAACCTGATGATCCTGCAAGCCGGCCCGGACGTGGTGCGTTTTGCCCCAAGCCTGGTGGTGGAAGAGGCGGACATCAAGGAAGGCCTGGACCGTTTTGAACGTGCTGTGAAAGCGCTGACGCAAGCTTGATACACCGTTTGGCGTCCGAACGATCGGGCGCCGAACACACATTCAAAAGGCCGGACTGGATCAAATGTGGGAGCCGCTTGTGTGGCGAGGGAGCAAGCTCCCTCGCCACACAAGCCCGCTCCGAATCAGAATCTGTCCGGCATTTTTTCCTCTGCAAGTTTTCGAGTTAAGGAGTGACACCATGCTGGTGATGCGCCCCGCGCAAATGGCTGATCTGGGCGAGGTACAGCGTCTGGCTGCGGACAGCCCGATTGGTGTCACCTCCTTGCCGGACGATGTGGAACGCCTCAGCGACAAGATCGCCGCCAGCGAAGCGTCCTTCGCCGCCGAGGTGAGTTTCAACGGTGAAGAAAGCTATTTCTTCGTGCTCGAAGACACCGAGAGCGGCAAGCTCGCCGGCTGCTCGGCCATCGTCGCTTCGGCCGGTTATTCCGAGCCGTTCTACAGCTTTCGTAACGAGACCTTCGTGCACGCCTCCCGCGAGCTGAAGATCCACAACAAGATCCACGTGCTTTCCCAATGCCACGACCTCACCGGCAACAGCCTGCTCACCAGTTTCTACGTGGTGCCCGAGCTGGTCGGTTCGCCGTGGTCGGAACTCAATTCCCGTGGCCGCCTGCTGTTCGTCGCCAGCCACCCCGAGCGCTTTGCCGACTCGGTGGTGACCGAGATCGTCGGCTACAGCGACGAGAACGGTGACTCGCCGTTCTGGGACGCCATCGGCCGCAATTTCTTCGACCTCAACTACGCCGCCGCCGAGCGCCTGTGTGGGCTGAAAAGCCGTACCTTCCTCGCCGAGCTGATGCCGCATTACCCGATCTACGTGCCGCTGCTGCCGGACGAAGCCCAGGAAGCCATGGGCCAGGTGCACCCGCGTGCGCAGATCACCTTCGACATCCTGATGCGCGAAGGCTTCGAGACCGACCACTACATCGACATCTTCGACGGTGGCCCGACATTGCACGCACGGGTCTCGGGCATTCGCTCCATCGCCCAGAGCCGCGTGGTGCCGGTGAAGATCGGCGAGATGGTCAAGGGGGCCGGCCGCCAGTACCTGGTGAGCAACGGGCAGTTGCAGGATTACCGTGCGGTGATGCTGGAGCTGGATTACGCGCCGGGCAAGCCAGTGACCCTGGACCTGGCCGCCGCCGAGGCCCTGGGTGTTGGCGAAGGCGCGAGTGTGCGCCTGGTTGCGGTTTAAAGAATTGAGTGTCGCGGGTGGCTGCCAGGCAGCGGCCCGTCTGAGGAGATAGCATGATCGTTCGTCCCGTACGCAGCAGCGATTTACCGGCCCTGATTGATCTGGCGCGCAGCACCGGCACCGGCCTCACCACCTTGCCGGCCAACGAAGAGCGCCTGACCCATCGGGTTGGCTGGGCGGAAAAAACCTTTCGCGGCGACGCCGGACGTGGCGATGCCGACTACCTGTTCGTGCTGGAAAACGACGAAGGCCGCGTAGTGGGCATTTCCGCCATCGCCGGTGCCGTCGGCCTGCGTGAGCCCTGGTACAACTTCCGGGTGGGCCTGACCGTCAGCGCCTCCCAGGAACTGAATATCTACCGCGAGATTCCGACGCTGTTTTTGGCCAACGACCTCACCGGCAACTCCGAGCTGTGTTCGTTGTTCCTGCACGCCGATTACCGCACCGGCCTCAACGGCCGCATGCTGGCCAAGGCACGCCTGCTGTTCATCGCCGAATTCCCGCAGCTGTTTGGCAACAAGATCATCGCCGAGATGCGCGGTGTGTCCAACGACGCGGGGCGTTCACCGTTCTGGGAAAGCTTGGGCCGTCACTTCTTCAAGATGGAGTTCAGCCAGGCCGACTACCTCACCGGTGTGGGCAACAAGGCGTTTATCGCCGAGTTGATGCCGAAGTTTCCGCTGTACAGCTGCTTCCTGTCCGAAGACGCGCGCAACGTGATCGGCAAGGTGCATCCGGACACCGAGCCGGCGCTGAGCATGCTCAAGAGCGAAGGTTTCAGCTACCAGGGCTATGTCGATATCTTCGACGCCGGCCCGGCCGTGGAGTGTGAAACCACCAAGATCCGTGCGGTGCGCGACAGCCAGTCGCTGGTGTTGGCCATCGGCACGCCGGGGGACGACGCCACGCCGTTCCTCATCCACAACCGCAAACGCGAAGAGTGCCGTATTACCGCCGCACCGGCCCGCCTGGCAGCGGGCACTTTGGTGGTCGATCCGCTAACCGCCAAGCGCCTGCAACTGGTGGTGGGTGATCAAGTGCGTGCCGTACCGTTGTCCGCTGCTCGGGAGTCCAAGTAATGAATTCGCTGTATATCGCAGGTAGCTGGCTGGCTGGCCAGGGTGAACTGTTCGAATCGCGCAACCCGGTGACCCAGCAGGTGCTGTGGGCGGGCAATGGCGCCACGGCCGAGCAGGTTGAATCCGCCGTGCAGGCCGCGCGCCAGGCATTCCCGGCCTGGGCCAGGCGCCCGTTGGAAGAACGCATCAGTGTGCTGGAAACCTTCGCTGCTACCCTGAAACAACGCGCCGATGAACTCGCCCATTGCATCGGTGAAGAGACCGGCAAGCCGCTGTGGGAGTCGGCCACCGAAGTCACCAGCATGGCCAACAAGATCGCCATCTCGGTGCAAAGCTACCGCGAGCGTACCGGCGAGAAGAGCGGCCCCCTGGCCGACGCCACTGCCGTATTGCGCCACAAGCCCCACGGCGTGGTGGCGGTGTTTGGCCCCTACAACTTCCCGGGTCACTTGCCCAACGGGCACATCGTGCCGGCGTTGCTGGCGGGTAACACCGTGCTGTTCAAGCCCAGCGAGCTGACCCCCAAGGTTGCCGAACTGACCGTGCAGTGCTGGATCGAAGCCGGCTTGCCGGCGGGTGTGTTGAACCTGCTGCAGGGCGCGCGGGAAACCGGTATCGCCCTGGCGGCCAACCCGGGCATCGACGGGTTGTTCTTCACCGGTTCCAGCCGTACCGGCAACCATCTGCACCAGCAGTTCTCGGGGCGTCCGGACAAGATCCTGGCCCTGGAAATGGGCGGCAACAACCCGCTGGTGGTGGATGAAGTGGCTGACGTGGATGCGGCGGTCTATACCATCATCCAGTCGGCGTTCATCTCGGCAGGCCAGCGTTGCACCTGTGCGCGCCGCCTGCTGGTGCCGGAAGGCGCGTGGGGCGATGCGCTGCTGGCGCGCCTGGTGGCGGTCAGCTCGACCATTGCAGTGGGCGCGTTTGACCAGCAACCCGCGCCGTTCATGGGCTCGGTGATTTCCCTCGCGGCAGCCAAGGCACTGATGGAAGCCCAGGAATTGATGTTGGCCAACGGCGCGGTCGCGTTGCTGGAAATGACCCAGCCCCAGGATCAGGCGGCGTTGCTGACCCCAGGCATCATAGACGTGACCGGCGTGACCGAGCGTGAAGACGAAGAGCTGTTCGGCCCGCTGCTGCAGGTGATCCGCTACACGGGTTTCGAAGCGGCGATTGCCGAGGCCAACAACACGCAATACGGCCTGGCGGCGGGCTTGTTGTCGGACTCCGAGGCGCGCTACCAGCAGTTCTGGCTGGAAAGCCGGGCGGGGATCGTCAACTGGAACAAACAGCTGACCGGCGCCGCCAGTACCGCGCCGTTTGGTGGGGTAGGGGCCTCGGGGAACCACCGCGCCAGTGCGTATTACGCGGCGGATTATTGCGCGTACCCGGTGGCGTCGTTAGAAACCCCAACCTTGGCGGTGCCAGCAACCCTGACCCCTGGCATTACGCTGATCTAAAGGTGGGGCTGATTTGTGTGGGAGCAGGCTTGCCTGCGATTGCATCACCCTGGTCCAACTGACGGACCGAGGTGTCTGCATCGCCGGCAAGCCAGCTCCTACAGTTGATTGGGTTTACAGATAGAGAGTTGCGGTGATTTAAGCGTCGCAGCTGATGCCTATAAAAACAGATGTTCGTGGAGCCTCGCCGATGAAATCCTATGAAGTCAATTTTGACGGTCTAGTGGGGCCGACCCATAACTATGGCGGTTTGTCCTTCGGCAACGTCGCGTCCCAGAGCAACAGCCAGCAGCATTCCAACCCCAAGGAAGCGGCGTTGCAGGGCCTGCAGAAAATGAAAGCCCTGATGGACATGGGCTTTGTGCAAGGCGTATTGGCGCCCCAGGAACGTCCTGATGTGGCCGCCTTGCGCAGCCTCGGTTTCAGCGGCAGCGACGCCCAGGTGATCCAGCAGGCCGCCAAGCAAGCCATGCCGCTGCTGGTGGCGAGCTGCTCGGCGTCGAGCATGTGGGTGGCCAACGCCGCCACGGTCAGCCCGAGCGCCGACACCTTTGACGGCCGCGTGCATTTCACCGCCGCCAACCTCAACTGCAAATACCACCGCAGCATCGAGCACCCGACCACCAGCCGCGTGCTGGGCGCGATGTTCGCCGATGGGAAGCACTTCGCCCATCACGCCGCCTTGCCGGCCGTGGCGCAGTTTGGTGACGAAGGCGCCGCCAACCACACGCGTTTCTGCCGTGAGTACGGCGAGGCGGGCGTTGAGTTTTTCGTGTTCGGCCGCAGTGCGTTCGACCCGCGCTACCCGGCGCCGCAGAAGTACCCGGCGCGCCAGACCCTTGAAGCGTCCCAGGCCGTTGCACGCCTGCACGGGCTCAAGGACGACGGCGTGGTCTACGCCCAGCAGAACCCGGCGGTGATCGATGCCGGCGTGTTCCACAACGACGTGATCGCGGTGGGCAACGGCGAAGTGCTGTTCTATCACGAGGACGCGTTCCTCAATACCGAACAGATGCTGGGTGAACTGCACGCCAAGTTGGGCAAGCTGGGCGGCAACTTCCAGTCCGTTTGCGTGCCGCGCGCCCAGGTCAGCGTCGAGGACGCCGTGCGTTCGTACCTGTTCAACAGCCAGTTGCTCAGCCGTGCCGACGGCTCGATGCTGTTGATCGTGCCGGAAGAATGCCGCGCCAACGAGCGCGTCTGGCAGTACTTGCAGGGCCTGACCGCTTCCGGTGGGCTGATCCGCGAAGTGAAGGTGTTCGACCTCAAGCAAAGCATGCAGAACGGCGGCGGCCCGGCGTGCCTGCGCTTGCGCGTGGCGTTGAATGAAACGGAACTGGCGGCGGTGAATCCAGGCGTTATCATGACGGCGCCGTTGTACGAAACGCTGACCCAATGGGTAGGCAAGCATTACCGGGACAGCCTGCGCGAAAGCGACCTGGCTGACCCCCAGTTACTGCTTGAATGCCGGACGGCACTGGATGAACTGACGCAAATCCTTAAACTGGGCTCGGTTTATCCTTTCCAGATCAATTAACGCCATACGGCTGAGAACTATAGTTATGACCACCGACACCCTGAAGCTGATCCTTGAAGACACCGACGGCACCCAGCTGGAAACTTCCTGCACCCGCGTCGCGGTGGTGTGGCAGGGCAAGGAGATCTGGATCCAGCACGACGGCCGTGGCCAACTGCTGATCGGCGTGGACGTGGAAGAAGGCGACGCCGAGTACGCCAACCTGCTGATGCGCCCGCTGGCCACCAACCTGATGAGCCTGCAACTGGAAATGGAACCGGCCGACGTTGAAGGTGACGACGACGATCACGTCCACGGTCCAGGCTGCAACCACTAAGGAAGCTGCTTATGCTCGCCCTCGGCAAACTGCTTGAACTGACCCTCGCCGGTCGTGAACCGGCGCAAAAAATTCAACTGACTGTCGACGGCGTGCAGATGCGCTGGCTCAGCGAGGGCGCGCTTGAAGTACGCCCGCCGCAGGGCCGCGACAACGGCAGCGACTTGCTGCTGTCGTCTGGCATCCATGGCAACGAAACCGCGCCGATCGAACTGCTCGACCGCCTGTTGCATGGCATTGCCCGTGGGGAGATCAAGCCCCGCAACCGCATCCTGTTCCTGTTCGGCAACCCCGAGGCCATGCGTCGCGGCGAGCGTTACCTGGAACTGGACGTCAACCGGCTGTTCAACGGCCGTCACGAACAAAACATCGGCCCGGAGGCCATGCGCGCCGCCGAGCTGGAGCAACTGGCCCGCACCTTCTTCAGCCTGCCGGGCCGTTCGCGCCTGCATTACGACCTGCACACGGCGATTCGTGGTTCGAAGATCGAACAGTTTGCGCTGTACCCGTGGAAGGACGGGCGCCAGCATTCACGCCGCGAACTGGAACGCCTGCGTGCCGCCGGCATGGAAGCGGTGTTGTTGCAGAACAAGACCTCGATCACCTTTACCGCATTCACCTACGAGCAACTGGAGGCCGAAGCCTTCACCCTGGAATTGGGCAAGGCGCGGCCGTTCGGGCAGAACCAGGGCGTGGACGTGTCCCGCCTGGAAACCCGCTTGAAGCAGATCATCGAAGGCACCGAACCTGAGGTGTCCAGCCTGGATGGCCTGCAACTGTTTGCCGTGTCCCGTGAAGTCATCAAGCACAGCGATGCTTTCCTGATGCACTTGCCAGCGGATGTGGAAAACTTCTCTCCGCTGGCCAAGGGGTATCTGCTGGCAGAAGACGTGGCCAAGACCCGTTGGGTGATCGAGGAGGAGGGCGCGCGGATCATCTTCCCCAACCCGAAGGTCAAGAATGGCCTGCGGGCAGGGATTCTGATTGTGCCTTGCTCGGATGCGGCGCTGGGCTAGTCGCCTTTCTTGCTCGAAAAGTAGCTGCTGCGCAGCGGCAGTCCGAACTCCTTGCGAATGCCATTTTCGGTGAAGGCTTCGGGGTTGGTCTGTGTGGGCGGCGTCGCAGGGTTGAAGTCGAAGTCAAAAGGCTCCATGGCAATGGGCAGGCCCACGGCCTGACGCTCTCGGTTGGGCGTCTGTACGGTTTTGCTCCCTTCTGTTTCTGCGGTCTCGCCAGGGACTGCGGTGCCGGTCACAGCGTTGTAGGCGTGACACAGCTCGTGATACAGCCCGATGATCGGCAGCAGACCTGACGGGCTGAAGTTCGGGTTGTATTTCACCAACCCCCCGTAGGCCGGGGTGCCAGGTTGGCCGTTGCGAAGGACGGGTTCCTCTGTTGTGGAGGACAGCGTGAACGACGCGTTCGCCATTTCAAAGAACTCAATTCGCACCGGTTGCCCGCCCTTTTGTGCCGCAGTATCCAGCGCCAGCAACAGCTGTTGCCCATTGGGTGAGAGGCGAAACAGCGCAAGGTCTGCCTCTACGCGCGCGATGAAATCCGCCGTGCCCTCGACCCGTACGCCGGTTTTACCGGCGTCACTGGCAGCCACCAGCGTGTGATTGACGGCATTGGGATCGTCAGGCATCAGCACCGCCATGATCTGTTCGACACTGGGTAAAGGCAGGGTGTTGAGTTTTTCCAGCATCCACTCACGGCGTTGAGCATTGCTGATGGCGACCATTTTCGTATCCGGCTGGCTGTATACCGTGTCGATCGGTTTTAGCCGACTGACAAGGTCATGCCCCTGGCCGGGGTAGATGACATGGGTGCCAGTGCCGGCATTGATGGCGTCGTTGCCGTCACCCCCACTGAGAATGTTATGCCCGCTGCCGCCGGTGATGACATCATCGCCGGGGCCGCCGTCGATGAAGTTCAACCCGCTGCCTGCTTGAACACGGTCGTCGCCCAGGCCGGCATAAACCCGGGTGTTCTCAGCGCTGGAAATGTGGATGCTGTCATCGCCGCTGCCGGCGTCCAGGTTGCAGATGCCCGAGGTGACTTTAACGGTATCGTTACCCTCGCCGGTCAAGAGGGTAGTATGCCGACCGCCGACATTCAGGTAGTCATCTCCGGAACCTGAGTTGATAACGACGGGGTTTTCTATGCCATCGTCCAGGTGCAAGGTGTCTGCGCCCTCACGGGTAGTGAGGATGAGGGTCTGTTGTCTGGATGAAGGGATGATCCGGTAGAGCGTGTTGGCCACATGGAGATGTAACTGATCGCCCTCGGTGGTGAGCCAGAGCGAGTTTTGCTCGGCCTTGAAGGTAAACCGCAGCAGGTCGTCCAGCGGGGGCTTGCGGTTAAGCGTGCGCAACCTGACGCGCACGACGTTCAGGTGATTGTCCTGGTAGACCATTTTTTCCGACGATAAAGGCAGGATGGGCTCCAGTCCCAGGTCGTTGAGGGACGGGCAGCCACCGTATATGGCATAGGTGTCGCTGGGGGTGTCAGGCACAAAGTGGGGGCGGGTCATGGTCGTGCAGGCCTCATGTGAGTGGTGGGCTGGGGATCAGCCGGTGGCTCACTAGACCGCATCTACCTGGAACGTCGGTGGTAGATGCTTCAATGAAAACGCCCCGGTCACGGGGGTGAGCGGGGCGTTTTCGACGCGGCCTGGATTCAGACGGCCAGCTTCTGCTCGCTGCGGCGGATTGCACGTACCTTGTGCAGGGTATCGGCGCAGGTGCGGGCGGCTTCCTGGCCCTTGTGCACGAAGTGATCGAAGAAGAAGGTGTGGTGTTCGCTGCCCGCGTGGAAGTGGTGCGGGGTCAGGGACACCGAGAACACCGGTACTTCCGTTTCCAGCTGCACTTGCATCAGGCCGCTGACCACCGATTGGGCGACGAATTCGTGGCGGTAGATGCCGCCGTCCACCACCAGCGCGGCGGCGACGATACCGGCGTAACGACCGGTCTTGGCCAGCAGCTTGGCGTGCAGGGGCATTTCAAAGGCGCCGCCGACTTCGAAGAAATCGATGTCCGATTCCTGGTAGCCCTGGGCGATCATTTCAGCGAGGAAGCCTTTGCGTGATTGGTCGACAATATCCTTGTGCCAGCAGGCCTGGATAAACGCGACGCGCTCGCCGTGGTGGTGCTTGATTTTGCTGTCGATTGCGGTGGGTTGCATGTTCTGACTCCTGTTTAAGAAAAAAACAGGGCGTTATGAATCGAATGGGATTTAAGGGTACGGACAGCTTCGTCATGCAAGCATGAGGTCGGCGCGCGGCCCTTAGGTGCCAATCCCGTTCTCTCTTCATCCGGACTATGACCGTCGGCCCCGGGATCACACCGGGTCTGCTGACCTTGTCGCCGTCCTGCGCGAGCAGTTCGAGGCGCCAAGCGCTCGCGGGCTATGCACATTGCGTGCAATTACCGCCGGTGGGGAATTGCACCCCGCCCTG
>Ga0207655_1004178_pt1 | contig 10361 bp, 5 predicted proteins | sample KBSM44metaG_FD_184398 | JGI IMG/M metagenome (GOLD analysis project Ga0207655, IMG submission 184398) | Miscanthus rhizosphere microbial communities from Kellogg Biological Station, Michigan, USA - KBS M4-4 metaG (SPAdes) (version 2) | ecosystem: Host-associated > Plants > Roots > Rhizosphere >... | reverse complement strand
CAGCGACGGCCTTCTGGGCGGCGTCCTTGGCGGCGTGACCGATGGCGGCACGGGCGGCCTGCTCGACGGCGTGCTCGGCAGCGACGGCCTTCTGGGCGGTGTCCTCGGCGGCGCGACCGGTGGCGGCACCGGCGGCCTGCTCGATGGTGTGGTCGGCAACGACGGCCTCGTCGGCAGCCTCCTGGGCCAGGACGGCCTGGTGGGCAGCCTGCTCGGCGGCTTGTCGGGTGGCAGCAGCCCGGTGGCAAACATCCTGGAGCCCGTCACCAGCGTGGTGAGCGGCGTGACCGATGCTGCTCCGGTGGCATCGAACCCGACGAGCGCGGTTTCCGACCTGCTCGCCCCGGTGACCGACATCCTGGCCGGTTCGGGGGCCGCTTCCCCGGCCGGCGACCTGGTGGGCAGCGTCACGCACGCGGTCACTCCGCTGGTGACCGACGTCGTGACCCCGATCACCAGCCTGGTCGATCACAGCCCGACCGGCACCGCCCTGTCGCCCGTGACGAACGTGCTGCACGGCCTGCTGGGCTGAACGGCAACAAGAACGCAGAAGGAGCAGTGGGGGAGCGCAGCACCAGGGACAGGCCGCCACCGGCCTGTCCCCCGAAAGGATCGATATGAAGAAGAATTTCCAGACACTGGCCATCGTCGCCCTCGGCGCAGTCCTCGTGGGCTGCGCGGCCCCGAAGACGGGCCGCGACGACGCAACCTACTACTACTCGAACAAGGGCGCGGCCGCCCCGGTGGCGAAGGTGGAGCCGCCCCCTCCGCCGCCGGTGCAGAACGGACCGGCCGGCGTGGCGAAGATCGTCTATTTCGACTTCGACAGGTACAACATCCGGCCCGGCGACCGCAACGTCGTCGAGGCACACGCGGGCTTCATGCGCAACCGGCCGGCGAGCCGGATCGTGATCGAAGGCCACACCGACCAGCGCGGCGGGCGCGAATACAACCTCGCGCTCGGACAGCGCCGCGCCGACTCCGTGCAGCGCACGCTCACGCAACTGGGCGTGCCCGCCGAGCGCATCGAGGCCATCAGCTGGGGCGTGGAGAAACCCGCGTCCACCGAAACCACCGAGGAGGGCTATCAGCTCAATCGCCGAGCCGAATTCAGCTACCGCTGAAGCCGGATCACCGCGATGACTTCGACGGCAGTTCCCGGTCTGCGCACACGCCATCGAAGCGAGAGCAGATGACGGGCGCGGCCGGTCTCCCGCATTGGATCGGGGCCGAATGATGTCCTTCACAGACCAGCTCCACGCCTGCCACGAACGCCTGGCTTCGCTGTGCGCGGCGCTGCCGGCCCCCTATCCGGCGTTCACGCTGTTCTTCTCCGTGAGCGATGGCGCGCAGCGCGCACACGTCGTGCACGCGCGGGCCGCCGAATTCGAAACCGCCTGGCGCGAAGGCGCCGGGCGCGTCGAGCGCTGGGTGCGCGAGCGCGGCGTCGTGTCGCCGTGGCTGCGCATCGACTGGGTCGAGGGCGCGAGCCCGATGGAGTGGGTGCAGTTCAAGACGCAGCTCACCGCCGTCAAGCGCAACTACTTCCGCCTCGGCCTGGCCTTCGACCAGGACTTCGCGCTCGCCTTCACCGAGCAGGAGCTCAATGCCAACGCCATGCTGTGCGGCGACTCGACCATTGCGCATTCGGTGGTGAACCCGCGCAACTTCGAGGTCTACGGCCAGGAGCGCTTCCAGTGTTCGCCGCCGCTGGACAGCATGCCCTCGGAGCAGCCGGTCTACCTGCTGGCGACGGTGGGCGTGTTCTGCCAGCCCGACGGCGTGGTGCACAAGCTCGTGGGTACGGGGCTCGATGCGGGCCGCCGGCAGCTGCCGGCGCTGAACCCGCAGTCGGTGCTCGACCTCGTGCGCAGCGGCTCTTCGTATCTCGCGCGCCAGGTGCAGAGCGACGGCCTCTTCGTGTACGGCTATTTCCCGTGCTTCGATCGCCGCATCCCGACCTACGACGCGGCGCGCCATGCGAGCGCGCTCCACGCCATGCTCGAGGCGTGGGAGCTCACGCGCGACGAAACGCTGCGCGCGGCCATCGACCGCTCGCTCGACCATCTCACGGCCTCGCTGATCCGCGACTACACGCTGGCGGATGGGCGCGCGGTGGCGTTCCTGGTCGACACCGGCGGCGAGATCAAGCTCGGCGGCAATGCGGCCTGCGTGCTCGCGCTGGTGAAGTACAGCGAGCTGATGGACACGCGCCACTGGCTGCCGCTGCTGGAAAAGCTCGCGCTCGGCATCGTGTCGCTGCAAGATGCGTCCACCGGCCGCTTCAACCACGTGCTGCACGCGGCCGACCTCACGCTCAAGCAGGCCTCGCGCATCGTCTGCTACGACGGCGAGGCGGCCTACGGCCTCATGCGCCTGTACGGCCTCACACGCGAGCCGCAATGGCTGGCCGCGGTCGAGAAGGCCTTCGACCATTTCATTGCCAGCCAGCATTGGCAGGTGCATGACCACTGGCTCAGCCGCTGCGTCCACGAACTCACGCACTGGAGCCCGCAGGAGAAGTACTTCCGCTTCGGCCTGCAGAACGTGGCGGGGTATCTCGACTTCGTGCTCGACCGGAAGACCACCTTCCCGACGCTGCTCGAGCTCATGCTGGCCGCGCAGCAGATGCTCCAGCGGCTCGAAGGCATGCCCGCGATGCGGCACCTGCTCGACGAGCTCGACACCGAGAAGTTCTATCGCGCGCTCGACTACCGCGCGCACTACCTGCTCAACGGCTTCTTCTGGCCCGAGATGGCGATGTACTTTCGCCGGCCGTCGAGCATCGTCGGCTCGTTCTTCATCCGCCATCACTCGTTTCGCGTGCGCATCGACGACGTGGAGCACTACCTTTCGGGCTTCGCCGCCTACCACCGCTACCTGGTGGAGCGGCGCACCTTGCCCGGTGCGGGCGGCGGCGGGAGTGCCGGCGTGGGCGGCGTGCGCGACGACGGCGCCGCCTGGACCGCGAGCGAGATGGCGCACGTCACCGGCGGCGAATGGGTCGTCAAGCCCGAGGACGGCTGGCGCGCCACCGGCGTGGCGCAGCGCTCGTTCATGCGCAAGGGCCGCGTGGTGTTCGACCACCAGGCGCGGCCGTCGAAGACGCCGCTGGCCGCCGTCACGCTCAAGGGCGTGCTGCAGCCGGCCGCCGCCGTGCTGTGCACCGACCCCAAGCCGCACCTCGACAAGCGCGTGCCCGTGCTCAAGGTGCCGAACGTGCTGCAGGCCGTGCTGGAGCTGGGCGATCATGCGCGCGCCGAGTTCACCGGCCGCGTGTGCGGCGTGCTCGGCAGCGGCGCGGCGAACGGCGTCGCCAGTGGCACCGTGGCCGCCATGCTGGCCGGCGCGCTCACCGTGTGGGGCGAGGTCGGCCAGCCCGAGGGCAACGTCAGCCTGCCATCGGGCATCGCCTGGAACATGACCTGCATGCCACGGCACGCCGCCTACTGGGTGCTGGAGATGGGCACCTCGCACATGCCGGCCTCGGCGCAGCTGGTGCGGCCTTCGCTGCTGGTCGTGACGGGGCTCTCGGCTGCGTCGCAGAAGCACCGCGGCCCGACCGAAGCCGCCGCGCGGCTCGACAGCCGGATCCTGCAGGCCATGGCGCCGGGCGGCAGCGTGGTGCTCAACCGCGACATGCCCGAGTTCGCGACCTTCGCCGAAGCGGCAACGGCGCGGCAGCTGCAGATCGTCACCTGCGGCGAGCACGAGGATGCCGACGTGCGCCTGCTCGCCTTCGACCACGGCGAGGTGCAGGCGCTGGTGGCGGGCGAGCCCTTCCAGCTGCGGCTCAATGCACCGGGGCGCCACATGGGCGCAAGCGCCATCGCCGCGCTTGCGGCCCTGCAGGCCATGCGCCTGCCGCTGGCCGCCGCGGTCGAGCCCTTCGCGCATTTCGAGCCGCCGGGCGGCCGCGGTGCGCTGCACACCATTCACATCGGCGGCGGCAGCTTCAAGCTGATCGACGAGACCTACGACGCCAACCCGAGCTCCATGCGCGCGGCGCTCGAGATGCTGTCGCAGGCCCCCTGCGAGCCGGCACGGCGCGTGGCGATCCTCGGCGACATGCAGGAGCTCGGCCCCGCCGCGCAACGCCACCACCTCGACCTCGAGGCCGAGCTGCTGGCCTCGCAGCCCGACCGCGTGCTGCTGTGCGGCCCGCTGATGCGGGCACTGCACGCGCGCATTCGTACAAAGGTTCGCTCGCACTGGTTCGTCGATGTGTCCGACCTGTCGACCGCGCTCGGCGGGCTGCTGCAGCCCGGCGACTGGGTGTTGGCGAAGAGTTCCGCAGGCGTAGGCCTGTCCCGGTTAGCCCGGGTTTTGAAAGCACTGCCATGAGCACGAGATGGGATGTACTTCCGCAATCGCCCTTCGACCATGAGGCGCCGCCGCCGCGGCGGCGGCCGCCGATGCGCCGCTGGTGGCTGGGCTGGGCGCAGCTGCTATGCGCCTGGGTGCTCTGCATGCTGCTGTGCGCCAACATCGCACTGGTGCTGGCCGGAGCGTGAATTATTGCCTTGTAACAGTGAGGTAACAGTTGATAATGGCTCAGGCGTCATTGCACGACGGATCGGCTTTTTCCCATGATCAAGTTTCTCTTGCCCAGCCAGCTGGTTGCCGAAACGCCGGACGAGCCGGGTGCCAGTCCTTATGCCGGGGCACTGAACGCCGCGTTCCGCGCGGCCTACCCGCTCGTGAAGAGCGCGGCATGGCGTTCGCTTCCCATCAGCCTGTTCGGGCTGCTGCCCTCCATCTTCCTGCTGCAGGTCTATGACCGCGTGCTGTCGCGCAGCGGCTTCTCGACGCTCGCTGCGCTGGTGAGCGGCATCCTGTTCTTCCTGTGCATCGAGTTCTGGCTGCGCACACGCCGTTCGCGCCTGTTGCGCAACGCGGGCGCCATCATCGACCACGGCGTTTCCGGTGCCCTGCTGCAATCGATGCTGGCCCGGCCGCTGCGCGCGCTCGAGGCACGTCCCGCCTCGGTGTGGCAGCAATACTTTCGCGACGTGGGCTCGGTGCGCGGCACCGTCACCGGCGGCCTCGCGCAATCGATCTTCGACCTGCCGATGGCGATCTTCGCGCTCGCCGTGATCGGCATCGTCGCCTTGCCGGTGCTGCCCGTGGTGGCGGCGTTTCTCGCCATCATGTCGTTCCTGGCCTGGTGGTGGGCCGACGAGGTCCGCGCCGGCCGCGTGGAAGAAGTGCAGCGCGGCCGCGGCCTCGACCGCATGACCGCCGAGATCTGCCATGCGCGCGAAACGCTGAAGACGCAGGCCAACGACGGCCCCATCAGCGACATGTGGCGCCAGACCTACAACGCCTGGCTCACCGAGAGCTTCAGCAAGAACGGCCAGATCGAGACCGCGCGCGACGGCACCACCGTGCTGCTCACGGTGTTCTCGGTCATCGTGGTGACCGTGGGCGCCGTCTCGGTGATGGAGCAGTGGATGACGGTGGGCGGCCTCGTCGCCTCGAACATGCTGGCGCTCAAGGCGCTGCAGCCGGTGGCCGGGCTGGTGTCGAACTGGCGTTCGCTGGCCACCGCCAAGGAAGCCGCCAAGCGGCTCGAGAGCGTGCTGTGCGAACCGGTCGAGAAACCGCCCACGGGCATGACCCTGCCGCAGCCGCTCGGCCGCATCACCCTGAAGGACGTGAGCTTCAGCTTCACCGACACCGCGCAGCAGCCGGTGCTGGAAAACGTCGACCTCGACATCGGCCCGGGCGGGCTGCACGTGATCGTCGGGCGCAACGGCGCGGGCAAGTCGACCATGGTGAAGCTGCTGTCGGGCCTGTACACGCCCACGCGCGGCATCGTCAGCATCGGCGAGTACGACCTCTCGCAGTTCGGCCGTGAAGAGCTGTCGCGCTGGATCAGCTACCTCTCGCAGGAGGTCTACTGGTTCGGCGGCTCGCTGATCGACGTGATGCGCCGCACGGCGCCCGGCCAGAGCGACGAGCAGATCGTCGCGGCCTGCAAGCTCTCGGGCGCGCACGACTTCATCTCGCGGCTGCCTGACGGCTACCGCACCATGATCGGCGAAGGCGGCACCGGCGTGTCGGTGGGCGAGCGGCGCAAGCTCGCGCTGGCCATGAGCTTCCTGCGCAAACCTTCGGTGCTGGTGCTCGACGAGCCCAGCAACGACCTCGACTTTCAGAGCGAGCGCAACCTGCTCGCCACGCTGCTCGCGGTGGCCAAGGTGCGCACCGTGGTGGTGGTCACGCATTCGCTGCGCATCGTCTCCGCCGCCAACGTGGTCTATCACGTCACGGGGCAGGGCAACGTGGAGCAGGGCGCGGCGGCGGTGATGGTGCCGAAGCTGTTCGGCGTGAAGAAGCCGCTGGTGGCGCTGGGCGATGCGGAAGACGGCGCGGGCGCCGCTGCCTCCCGTTCGATGGCGTGACGAACAACGAACGAAGAGCGAATGACGAGTGATCGGGGACGCGACTTGAAATCAGATTTGCCGCAGATTCTTCAGGACGAGAACGACAGGCGCGCGGCCCAGGCCTCGCCGCAGGGGCGGCGGCGGCAATGGATCATCGGCGGCGCAATCGGCGTGCTGGCGCTGGTCGGCCTCGGTTTTCCGATGGAAACCGTGGTCGTCGCACCTGGTCGCGTGATCCCCTCGGACCGCGTCAAGTCGATCCAGCATCTGGAAGGCGGCATCGTCAGCAACGTGCTGGTGAAGGAAGGCGAGAAGGTCAAGCAGGGCCAGTCGCTGGTCGAGATCGATCTTGGCGGCAGCGGCCTCAACTTCGAGGAGCTCTCGGCCCGCTACGCGGCCACGCAGGCCACGCGCGTGCGGCTCATGGCCGAGAGCCGCGGCCAGCCGCTCAAGCGTGAATCCTTCGCCGCCGACATCGACGAAAGCGTGTTCGAAGGCGAGACCGGCGCCTACCAGGCGCGCGCGCTCGAACAGCGCGGTGTCATGGCCGGCGCCGTGTCGGGCCTGGAGCAGGCGCGCAGCAAGCAGCTGGAGCAGCAGGCCAAGGTCAAGGGCCTGAGCGACCGGCTGGCGCTGATGCAGAAGGAGCTCGAAATCTCCGAGCAGCTGTTCAGCGAGAAGCTGGTCGGCCAGGTCGAGGTGCTGGAGAAGCGCCGGCAGGCCGAAGGCGTGCGCAGCGAACTCGCCGTGGCGCGCCAGGGCGTGATCTCCGCCAACGCGTCCATCACCGAGGCGCAGGCCAAGATGGCCGAGGCCGAAGGGCGCTTTCGCCGGCGCGCGTCGGACGAACTGGCCACGGTGGAGCGACAGTTCGCGAGCCTGAGCGAAGACCTGGCGCGCGCGCGCACCCAGCGCTCGCGCACCGTGGTGAAGGCGCCGTCGGACGGCATCGTCAAGGGCCTGCGCAACTCCAGCCCCGGCTGGGTCGTGAAGCCCGGCGAATCCATCCTCGAGGTGGTGCCCGACGAGGACGAGATCATGGTCGAGGCGCGGCTCAACCCCAACGACCGCGGCTTCATCGAAGTGGGCCAGCCGGCGCGCGTGAAGATCACCGCCTACGACTACCTGCGCTACGGTGCCGTCGACGGCAAGGTCAAGCTGGTGGCGGCCGACGCCGACCGCGACCCCGCCATCGCCAGCGGCGCGCCGTACTACCGGCTGCTCATCAGCATGTCGCAGTCCCATGTGGGCCGCGACGAGAACCGCATCACGCCCGGCATGGAGTCCGAAGTGGACTTGCGTGTGGGCACCGATCCGTTCATCTGGTACATCCTGCGACCTGTGCTCAAGCTGCGGCGCGAAGCCTTCCGCGAACCATGAAGTACCGCCAACCGGCCGACCGACGCCGCATGGGCGCCGGCGTTGTCTGTGCAGCGCTGTGCGCGAGCTTCGTCCTGCCGCCCGTCGCCTTCGCGCAGGAGCAGCAGGAGGCGGGTGCCCGGCTGTTGCTTGCGCGCCGGCTGTCCCCGCCCTCGCTCGGCGCCGCGAGCTACACCCAGCAGGTGAAGCAGGCCCTGGTCGCGCTGTCGCAGGACTACCCCGAAGTGCAGACCGCGCAGGCCGCGGCCAACACCAGCAGCTACGGCGTGGACGCGGCCAGGCAGGCGCGCTACCCGCGCTTCAAGTTCGGCACCTCGTCCGGCAACTACAACAGCGGCGCGGCCAATGCCAAGACGCAGAGCTACACCGTGCTCACCGCCGAGGCGCGCGTGAGCCTCCTCGACGGCGGCGCAATGAGCGCGGCGCAGCGCGCCGCCGAAGCGGCCAACCAGGCAGACGACGAGGCCGTCGTCACCACCTCGCAGAAGGTGGTGCTGGATGCGCTCACCGCCTACCTGCAGGTGCAGCGCTTCGACCTGAAGAAGCAGATCGCGCACAAGGCCACCGAGGTGGTGGCCGAAATCTCCAAGGCCGAAGCCCGCCGCGTGGCATTGGGCGTGAGTGGCGACAACGACCTCAACATGGCGGCCTCGCGGCGCGCGCTGGTGGCCGCGCGCGAGTCCGACTTCGAGGCGCAGCGCGACGAGGCCCTTGCCAAGTTCCGCAACTACTTCAAGTTCTCGCCCAATGCCGAGTCGCTGCCCGTGCTCGCGGCGCCGGCGCAGTGGCGCATCTCCTCGCAGGAAGAGGCGCTGCGCCGCGCCGAGTCGCGCAGCACCGAGATCGCCGAGGCGCAGGGCCGCATCGACCGCGCCAAGGCGCTGGCCGACCAGCAGGACGCGAGCCTCTACCCCTCGCTCGACGCCGTGCTCGTGAAAAGCAAGGACCCGCGCGGCGTGTCGCCGCAGGACCCGACGCGCGCCGCCTTCGAACTCAACTGGAACTTCGGCAACGGCTTCGACCGGCAGCTGCGCCTGAAGTCGGCGCTGGCCGAAGTCGCCAACCAGGAAGCCAAGCTCGAAAGCGTGAAGCTCAACCTGTTCGAGCTCACGTCGGCATCGTGGGCGCGCACCGTGTCGGGCCGCGAGCGCGAGCGCCAGCTGATGGAAGCCGTGAGCACGGCCGGCCAGGCCTTCCGCGGCCGCCGCCGCCTCATGGAGTTCGGCCGCGAGACCCTGCCCAAGGTGCTCGACGCGCAGCTTGACTACTACACCCTGCTGTTCGACTACATCGATGGCGTGTTCGACCTGCGCATCTCCGAGCTGCGCCTGGCGCGCACCACCGGCGAACTGCGCATCGACCCGGCCGGCCCCAACGGCTGGATCGACCGCCTCTTCGGCGCGCCGAGGCGGCAGGTGCTGACGGAAGACGGGCTGCTGGGTGCGCTGTGCATCTCGAGCAACGCGGCGTGTGCGAGCGAGCCCGTTGCCGAACGCACCGTGGGCACGGCAGGAGCGAACCCGCCGCTGCGCAAGGCCTCGCGCCTGTCGACGCGCTGAGAGATCAGGCGTCCTCGGGGATGCCTGGCTCGCCGTCCAGGATCTGGTACTTGCGCATCTTCTCCCACAGCACCTTGCGGCTGATGCCCAGATGCTGCGCGGTGTCCTGGCGTTTCCAGTCGTTGATCTCCAGCGCCGCGATGATGCGGTTGCGCTCGCTGCTGTTCCAACCCTTGCGGTCGCCGCTGCCATCGAGCGAGCCGTTGCCGTTGCCCATGCCGTTGCGCTCGCTCGGGGTCGCCGGTGCCGGCGTGCCGCGCGTGAGCGCAATCGCGCGCTGGATCAGGTTCTGGTCCCAGCCGTGCAGCTGCCGCGCGATCACGCCCACGCGCTCCGCGAGGTTGCGCAGCTGCCGCACGTTGCCCGGAAAGTAGGTCTCGGCCACCGCATCGCTGAGCCAATGCGGCGTTTCGCCGAGCGCTTCGAGCTCGTCGCCGAGCACGTTGCCCAGCAGCGCCTTGAAGATCGCGATCTTGTCGACCTCGCCGCGCTCCTCGAGGCTGGGCACGTGCAGCTCGATCACCGCGAGCCGGTAGAACAGGTCGGCGCGAAACTCGCCGCTCGCCACCATCTCGCGCAGGTTGCGGTTGGTGGCCGCCACCAGCCGGAAGTCGACCCGCACCGGCGCCGTCGCGCCCAGGCGCGTGACCGCGCTGTCTTCCAGCACGCGCAGCAGCTTCACCTGCTGGTAGCGCGGCAGGTCGCCGATCTCGTCGAGAAACAGCGTGCCGCCCGTGGCCTGCTCGAAGTAGCCGCGGTGCGCGTGCACCGCGCCCGTGAACGAGCCCTTGGTGTGGCCGAAGAACAGCGACTCGAAAAGCCCGTCGGGAATCGCGCCGCAGTTCACCGCCACGAACGCGCCCTTGCTGTAGTGCTGGTGCCCGAGGTGCAGCTGCTGCGCGATGCGCTCCTTGCCCACGCCCGTCTCGCCGCGCACCAGCACGCTGTGGTTGCAGTCGGCAAAGGCGCCCACTTCGGCCAGCAGCGCCTTCATTGCCTCCGAGTGCGCAACAAGAACGTCGGGCGCCTGCGG
>Ga0207655_1004176_pt1 | contig 10366 bp, 6 predicted proteins | sample KBSM44metaG_FD_184398 | JGI IMG/M metagenome (GOLD analysis project Ga0207655, IMG submission 184398) | Miscanthus rhizosphere microbial communities from Kellogg Biological Station, Michigan, USA - KBS M4-4 metaG (SPAdes) (version 2) | ecosystem: Host-associated > Plants > Roots > Rhizosphere >... | reverse complement strand
CCTCCAGGCTTTCGACGCGGTCGGTGCGCCGCTGCAGCAGCGGCGTGGCCTGCGGATCGACGACGATGAAGTCCGCCTCCGCGCCGGCGCTGAAATTGCCGATCGTGCCTTCAAGCTGCATGCTGCATGCTGCGCCCAGCGTGGCCAGGTAAAACATCCGCAAAGCCGGCAGATAACTGCCGCCCAAGCGCGCTACTTTATAGGCTTCATTCATGGTTTGCAACATCGAGAACGAGGTGCCGCCGCCGACATCCGTCGCCAGAGACAGCAGAACGCCTGCCGTGTCGGCCCGCTCGAAGTCGAACAGGCCGCTGCCCAGGAACAGGTTGGAGGTCGGGCAGATGGCGGCGGCGGATCGGGTTTCGGCCATGCGCTCGCGGTCGCGCTCATTGAGCCAGATGCAGTGGCCGTACATCGCGCGCGGACGCAGCATGCCGTAGCTGTCGTAGACGTCGATATAGCTGCGCGACTTGGGGAACAGTTCGCGCACCCACGCGCATTCGGCCTCGTTCTCCGATACGTGGGTCTGGATGAAGGTGTCCGGATAGGCGCGCGCCAGTTCGCCGGCCAGGTGCAGCTGTTCTTCGGTGGAGGTGGGCGCGAAGCGCGGCGTGATCGCGTACAGCGAGCGGCCATGGTTGTGCCAGCGCTTGATCAGCGCCTCGGTGTCGCGGGCGCTCGATTCGGCGGTGTCGCGCAGGTAGTCGGGGCAGTTCCGGTCCATCATCACCTTGCCGGCGACCATGCGCAGGCCGCGCTGTTCGCTGGCGGTGAAGAAGGCATCGACCGATTGCGGATGCACGCTGCAATAGACCATGGCGGTGGTGGTGCCGCAGCGTAGCAGCTCGTCGAGGAAGAAGTCGGCCACGCCGGCCGCGTGCGACGGGTCGCCGAATTTGCTCTCGACCGGGAAGGTGTAGGTCTCCAGCCATGGCAGCAGGCCTTCGGCCGGCGAGGCGATCATGTCGGTCTGCGGGTAGTGGACGTGGGTGTCGATAAAGCCGGGCATCAGCAGCTTGCCGCTGTAGTCGTGCACTACAGTTTCCGGCGGGAGTGTGGCGTGAAGCGTGGCGTAGTCGCCCGCCGCCTGGACTTTGCCGTCGGCGACGATCAGCAGGCCGTCTTCGTGCCAGTCGTGCGACTGGTCGCTGAAGGCCGGATCGGCGAGGAAGTGGAGCAAGCTGCCTCGGTAGGCTTGCAGGTTTGGGGTGGACATAAGTTCTCTCAAAAATTTCGTGGTTCCACTTGGGCGCATTGGCGGAACCGCATGGTTTGGTTCGACCTGGGTCCCCTCAAAAATCCCGCGGGTCCACGTAGGGCGGATTAGGCGGAACGCCGTAATCCGCCATCTGTGAGCCGCTAGCGGAGCGTGCATGGCGGATTACGCTGCGCTAATCCGCCCTACGTGGAGTAACATCGGATCATGATTTAACGGCCGCCGGTCAGCATGAGGCCAGGCGCACGGGCGCCGATTCGTTAAGGGCGGCACTTTGCTGCGCTTCCCAGACCATTAACAACTGGGCGCAAACCGAGGCGGCGATGGCGGCGGGCAGCTTGTTTGTGATGCCGGCCAGGCCGATCGGACAGACCATGGCGTCTATGCGGTCCTTCGGCAGGCCGCGCGCGGCCATCCTGCGTTCGAACTGCACGCGCTTGGTCCTGGAGCCTATCAAACCAAACCAGCCGACGTCAGCGCGGGCCAAAATCGCTTCGCTCAAGCGCTGGTCGAGCGCGTGGCTGTGGGTCATCACCAAGTAACTGGCGCCGGCCGGCGCGCCGGCGACAAACGCCTCCGGCACGTCGGTCGCTTCCACCGTGACATTGGCGGGTATCGTCGATGGGAACATGTCCTCACGCTCATCGACCCAGCTCACCGTGCACGGCAACTCGCCCAGCATGCGGACGATGGCCGCGCCGACATGGCCGGCGCCGAACAGCAGCAGGTGCGCGCGCGGAGCGAGGCACGGATCGGCAAGCCAGCGGCGACCGGTAGCGTCTTTCACCACATGCGTGCCGCGCTTGCGGTCAACCAGTGGCGCGCCTTCGCCCTCCCCCGCGACCATCATGCCATCGGCATCCAGCAGCAGCGCGCAAGGAGGGCCGTCGATGGCGCCCAGGCGCCAGCTGTCGTCGCGGCGGCGCGTTCGCAAGCTTTCCAGCACCGAACGCAGCGAAACATCGATCAACTCGAACGCAAGATGGACCACGCCGCCGCAGCATTGACCCAAGGTCGGGCCGAGCGCGTAACGCTCCAGCCGCGCCGCGCCAGCGCCGGCCAGCATCCCGCGCGCCACCTCGACCGCGCACATCTCCAGATGCCCGCCGCCGATGGTGTCGACCTGGCCTTGCGCCGTGACCAGCATCTTGGCGCCCGGCTCGCGCGGGCCGGAGCCTTCGACGATGGCCACCGTCACCAGCACCGCCGGTTCCGTGATCCGCGCTGTCAGCCACTCGTCCACTTAAGCCGCCATTTCCACCGCGGACACCGCGCGCAGTATCTCTTCGCTGGTCGCGGGCGCGTTCAGCGGCGGGTTGACGCGATGTCCGCCGACGCTGGAAATCGCATCGCGGATCGCGAAGAACACCGAGAACGGCAGCAGCAACGGCGGCTCGCCCACCGCCTTGGAGCGGTGGATGCTGTCCTCCACATTGCCGTTGTCGTACAGCTTGACGCGGAAATCCTCCGGGCAGTCGGACACGCCGGGAATCTTGTACGTGGATGGCGCGTGCGTCATCAGGCTGCCCGCCGGGTTCCACCACAACTGCTCGGTGGTCAGCCAGCCCATGCCCTGGATGAAAGCGCCCTCCACCTGGCCGATATCGATGGCCGGATTGAGCGAACGGCCGGCGTCGTACAGCGCGTCCGCGCGCAGCAGCTTCCATTCGCCGGTCAGCGTGTCGACCACCACCTCGGACACGGCGGCACCGTAGGCGTAGTACGAGAACGGATGGCCGTTCATGGTCTTCGGGTCCCAGTGCAGGCCGGGCGTGGCGTAGAACCCGTCGGACCACAACTGCACCCGTGCCAGATACGCCTTCTGCACCAGTTCCGGGAACGGCACGGCATGGCCGTTGACGTGGACGGCGTTGTCGAAGAAGCGCACCGGCTGGCCGTCATCGTCGCCATACAGTTTGACCGCGTAGGCGGACAGGCGCTCGCGGATCTGGCGCGCGGCATCCTGCGCCGCCTTGCCGTTCAAATCCGCGCCGGTCGATGCCGCCGTCGCCGACGTGTTCGACACCTTGCTGGTGTCGGTCGCCGTCGCGCGCACATGTTCCATGTCCAGGCCCAATTCATGCGCCACCACCTGCATCACCTTGGTGTTGATGCCCTGCCCCATCTCCGTGCCGCCATGATTGACCAACACCGAGCCGTCCACGTACACGTGCACCAGCGCGCCGGCCTGGTTCAAGTGGGTGACGTTGAAGGCGATACCGAACTTCAGCGGCGTGAGCGCCAATCCTTTCTTTAAGACCGGGCTGCCCGCGTTGAAGGCGTCGATGGCCTTGCGGCGGGCGCGGTATTCGCTGGTTTGCTCCAGCTCCGTCGTCAGCGCCTCGATGACGTTGTCGACGATCTCCTGGCCGTAAGGCGTGACATTGCGTTCGGTCTTGCCATAGAAATTCAGGCGGCGGATATCGAGCGCGTCGCGACCCAGGTTGCGGGCGATTTCGTCGATCACGTATTCGATGGCGATGGCGCCCTGCGGACCGCCGAAGCCCCGGAAGGCGGTATTCGATTGGGTGTTGGTCTTGCCGCAGGCGGCGCGGATGTCGACGTCCGACAGATAATAGGTATTGTCGAAGTGGCAGACGGCACGCGTAGCCACGGGGCCGGACAAGTCGGCCGAATAGCCGGCGCGCAGCGTCATGTCGACCTTGGCGGCGAGGATCTTGCCGTCGTCGTCGTAGCCGACTTCATATTCGTAGAAGAAGCAATGCCGCTTGCCGGTGACGAGCATGTCGTCGTCGCGGTCGGCGCGCAGTTTAACCGGCCGGCGCAGCTTGGCGGCGGCGATGCCGGCGGCGGCGGCCCACAGCGCCGATTGCGATTCCTTGCCGCCGAAGCCCCCGCCCATACGGCGGCACTCGACCTGCACCTTGTGCGAATGCACGCCGATCGCATGGGCGACGACGTGCTGCATCTCGCTCGGGTGCTGGGTGGAGCACTGCACCAGCATGCCGTTGTCCTCCTTCGGGATCGCGTAGGCGATCTGGCCCTCAAGATAAAACTGCTCCTGGCCGCCGACGAACAGCTGCCCCTTGACGACGCGCGGCGCCGCGTCGAACGCGGTCTGGAACTCTCCGCGCTGGAGCCGCATCGGCGGCAGCACGTACGATTGCGCGGCCTTGGCCTCCTGCGGCGTGAAGATGGCCGGCAGCTCATCGTATTCGACAACGGCGCGGCGCGCGGCGCGGCGGGCGTTGTCGTGCGTGTCGGCGACGACGACGAAGATCGGCTGGCCGACATACATCACCTCTTCCACGCAGAAGATCGGGTCATCGTGGATGATCGGGCCGCAGTCGTTGGTGCCGACGATATCGCCGGCGGTGTACACCGCCACCACGCCGGCCGACGCGCGCACCGGCGCGAGGTCGAGCGCGGTGATGCGCGCGTGCGCCTTCGACGACAGGCCCAGCGCGGCGTGCAAAGTGCCTTGCAGCTCGGGGATGTCGTCGGTATAGGTGGCCTGGCCAAGCACGTGCAGCTCGGCCGATTCATGCGGGCGGGCGACGCCGACGGCCTTCCACGCCTCGGCGGCGGCGGCCTTGGCGGCGTCTAAGGCGATTGGCGCAAGTTCAGGAGCGGCTGGATGGTTCATGATGACTCCTTTCAGGCGCGGCATGCGAAGGCGTTGACGGCATCGGCCGCGAGCGGCGCGTCGGCGCGCGTTTCGAACCAGAAGCGGCGCAGCAAGTTCTGCGCCGTCTGCATGCGGTAGGAACTGGAGGCGCGCATGTCCGACAGCGGCGCGAAGTCTTGCGCCAGCATGTCCATCGCCACACGCAGATTGGCCTCGTTCCAGCGCAGTCCAATCAAAGAAGCCTCGGCGCGCGGCGCGCGGCGAGGCGTTGCGGCCATGCCGCCGAAAGCGATGCGGGCGTCGACAACCACCTCGCCATCGAGCTTGAACGCGAACGCGGCACAGACGGCGGAGATATCCTGGTCGAAGCGCTTGGCCAATTTATAGGTGCGGAATTCGATGCCGGCGCGCGGCAACGGCACGCGCACGGCGACGACGAATTCGTCCGGCCGCATATCCTTTTTCTGATAGTCGAGGTAGAACGCCTCCAGCGGCAACACCCGCTGGCCGGACGCGCTTTGCAGAACGACTTCGCTGCCGAGCGCGATCATCCACGGCATCGAATCTCCGATCGGCGAGCCGTTGGCGACATTGCCTCCCAGCGTTCCGGCGTTACGAATCGGCAGCGAGGCAAAGCGCTGGCGCATCTCGCTCAATTGGGACGGATAGAGTTCGGCCAAGGCCCGATACGCGTCGTCGAGCGATACGCCGGCGCCTATTTCCAGCATGCCGTCCTTTTCGCCGAGGGTTTGTAGCGCGGCGACGTGACCGAGATAGATGATGTCGCCCAGCTCGCGCATCTGCTTGGTGACCCACAGGCCGATGTCGGTGGAACCGGCCAGCAGCGTCGCCTTCGGATGCGCGGCGCGCAGGGCCACCAGTTCGTCCAGTGTGCGCGGCGCGTGGAAGGTCTGGCCATGCGCGGTGTAGCTGGCGCCCTCGTCGCGGCGCAAGCCGCGCAATTGCTCCGCCAGGGCTTCGCGGTCGAAACCGACTTTCGGCAGCTCCGTCATGCGGTGCGCGGCGTCGATGATGGGACGGTAGCCGGTGCAGCGGCACAGGTTACCGGACAGGCAGTCGTCGATTTCCTTGCGCTGCGCCGGCTGGCCGTTTTTATCCAGGTACATGCCCCACAGGGACATGACGAAACCGGGCGTACAGAAGCCGCATTGCGAACCGTGGCATTCGACCATCGCCTGCTGGACCGGATGCAGGGCGCCGTCGGCCTGCTGCAAATCCTCGACGGTAAACAGCGCCTTGCCGTCAAGGGTGGGCGCGAACTGGATGCAGGAGTTCACGGACTTCATCTCCAATTGGCCGCCGGCGTTCAAGCTGCCGATGACGACCGTGCAGGCGCCGCAATCGCCCTCGGCGCAGCCTTCCTTGGTGCCGGTGCAATGCAAGTCCTCACGCAGGTGCTGAAGCACGGTGCGCGTCGGCGCGGCGTTGGTGATCTCCTGGACAGCGCCACGGAAGTAAAAACGAATCGGTTCGGACATCGTGGTCTCAATCTACGAATGGGTGTGTGGCGCGCCAGTGGTCGGCGATATCGATGCGGCGCGTGATCCAGACCTTGTCGTGCCCCTGCACGTAGTCGAGGAAGCGCGCCAGCGACGCCGCCCGCGCCGGGCGGCCGGCGATGCGGCAGTGCAGGCCGATCGACAGCATCTTCGGCTGGTTCAAGCCATTCGGATCGCCTTCCGCGTACAGCACGTCGAAGGCGTCCTTCAGATAGTCGAAGAACTGCGTGCCGGAGTTGAAGCCCTGCGCGGCGGCGAAGCGCATGTCGTTGGTGTCGAGCGTGTACGGCACGATCAGCTGCGGCGCCGTCGCGGCCTTGCCCGCGGCGTCGGTGTAATCGACCTTTTGCCAGAACGGCAAGTCGTCGCCGTAGTGGTCGGAGTCGTAGCGGAAGCCGCCGTGCTCCATCACCAGCCGGCGCGTGTTGGGCGAATCGCGGCCCGTGTACCAGCCTTGCGGCGCGGCGCCGGTCAGTTCACGGATGATATCGACCGCCTCCTTCATGTGGGCGCGCTCGGTGGCCTCGTCCATGTTTTGATAGGTAATCCAGCGCAGCCCGTGGCAAGCGATTTCGTGGCCCAGCGACTGGAAGGCGGCCACCGCCTCCGGATGCCGCTTGAGCGCCATCGACACGCCGAACACCGTCAGCGGCAGCTTGCGCTCCTCGAACATGCGCAGCAAACGCCACAAACCGGCCCGCGAGCCGTACTCGTACAGCGATTCCATGCTCATGTGGCGGTTGCTGAACGAGGCGGCGCCGATAATCTCGGACAGGAATGTTTCCGATCCGGCATCACCGTGCAGCACGTTGTTCTCGCCGCCCTCCTCGTAGTTGAGCACGAACTGGAGGGCCACCCGGGCCTGGTTGGGCCATTGGGCGTGGGGCGGTTTCGGCCCGTAGCCGATCATGTCGCGCGGATAGTTGTCGTAAGTGGTCATGGGCGCTGGCAAGTCGATGGGGAATATATCTGTAATCATATATGCGTAGGCCGCCGTCGGTATATGATTTGTACGATAGATACTTATGACGTACACATATAGGACAGACCATGGGCAAGCTGAGCACGCACGTTCTCGACATCACGCAGGGCAAGCCGGGGGCCGGCGTCAAGGTGGCGCTGTACGCCGTCGGCGCGCAGGGGTGCACCTTGATCAAGACCGATGTCACCAATGCCGACGGCCGCTGTTCGGCGCCGCTGCTGGAGGGCGAGACGATGAAAACGGGGAAATATGAGCTGGTTTTCAGCGCCGGGGATTATTTCGCCGCGCAGGGGGTGGAGCTCCCGGAGCCGCGTTTCATCGACGAGGTGACGATCGCCTTCGGCGTGGCCGGCGCGGAGCAGAATTATCATGTGCCGCTGGTGGTGTCGCCCTGGGCGTATTCGACCTATCGCGGCAGTTAAGAGGGCGTTGGCGGCTCGTGGATGGCGGATTACGGCGTGCCGCCTAATCCGCCATCCGTGAGCCGCCACCAGCGCTTGTCTGCGGCAACGAAAGCCCCTAAGATGCGCACACCATGACCGAATCCCACTCCGCCCTCGAAGCATCCTTCCTGCAACAAGCCGTCGAACTCCACCAGCAAGGCCGCCTCCAACCGGCGCAGGCGCTGTACCGCCAGGTCCTCGAGCTCAATCCCCGCCAGTTCGACGCGCTGCATCTGCTGGGCGTGATCGCCCGCCAGCAAGGCGACGCGACTACGGCCATCGCGCTGATCTCGCAAGCCATCGAAATCAACGGCCAGCAGGCCAAGGCCCACGCCAACCTCGGCGCCGCGCTGCTCGACGCCGGACGCGCCGACGAAGCGCTGGCCAGCCACGAACGCGCCATCGCCCTGCTGCCCGACTACGCCATGGCCTGGAGTAATCGGGGCAACGCGCTACGCAAGCTTGGCCGGCTCGACGACGCGCTGCTCAGCTACCAACGCGCGATCGAAATCCAACCGAATTACGCCGAGGCGCACTGCAACCGCGCCATCGTGCTGCAGGACCAGGGCCGCTATCTGGAGGCGCTGGGCGCGGCGGAAGACGCGTTAAACATCAAGGACCGCCACGCCGACGCCTGGTTCGCGCGCGGAAACGCGCTGCACTGCCTGCGCCAGCTGCCGGACGCGGTGGAAAGTTTTGACCGCGCCATCCATCTGCGTCCGCAATGGGCGGAGGCCTACAGCGCGCAGGGCTCGAGCCTGTTCAAGCTGGGCGAATTCGAGGCGGCGCTGGACAGCTACGACCGCGCGATCAAGCTGAAGCCGGACCATGCGCTGGCGCACTACCATCGCGGCAACGCCCTGCGCTCGCTGGCGCGCAACGACGAGGCGATCGCCGCCTACCGCGCCGCGCTGGCCCATGGCGACAATCCGGAAACCATAGCCTTCGCCCTGGCGTCACTCGGCGTGGGCGAGACGCCGGCGGTGCTGCCGGCCGAATACGTGCGCTCGCTGTTCGACCAATACGCCAACCACTTCGACGAGCATCTGGTGCAGGTGCTTGACTACCAGACCCCGGCATATCTTGACGCGATGCTCCGCCGCGTGGCCCCGGAGGCCGATCTGGACACGCTGGACATCGGCTGCGGCACCGGCCTGTGCGCCCCGTATCTCAAGGCTTACTCGCGCCGCCTCGACGGCGTCGATCTGTCGCAACAGATGCTGGACAAGGCGGCCCAACGCGGCGGCTACGATACGCTGGCCTGCGCCGATCTGCTGAGCTATCTGGACGGCTACGCCGACCATTGGAACCTCGCGGTCGCCGCCGATGTTTTCGTCTACATCGGCGACCTGAAACCGGTGTTCGAGCGCGTGCACCGCGCGCTAAGACCTGGCGGACGCTTCTGCTTCTCCGTCGAAGCCGGCGACGATGACGACTTCACCTTGCGCCCCACCAACCGCTACGCCCACACGCTGGCCTATCTCGAGCGCCTGGCGAGGGAGACGGGTTTCGAGCTGCTGGCTGCCGAGCCGCTTGCAGCCCGCCAGGAGAACGGCGCGACCATCGCCGGTCACGCCGTGATGCTGCGCGCCTAAGGTCAGCGCAAAATCTTCTAAATCACGTAGGGCGGATTAGGCGGAACGCCGTAATCGGCCATACATGAGCCGCAAGCAGCGCAAGCATGGCCGATTACGCTTCGCTAATCCGCCCTACGAGAATCGAAGACACATCGACGTCATCACGACGACATGCCGGCGTCCCGTTCACTTGCTGTAGTCCATGATCAGCCGCGTCAACAGATACAGGCGCGGCGCGATGCTGTCGACTTCGATATATTCCTCCGGCGTGTGGATGCCGCCGCCGACGATGCCCAAGCCGTCGATGGTCGGCACGCCGGCCGCCGCGATCAGGCTCGAATCGGCCGCGCCGCCGCTGCCCTCCAAGGTCAGCTTCTTGCCTAACTCGCCGTAGATGGCCTGCGCGCGCGCCGCCATGCCGTCGGTAGCCGCGTTTTGCGGCATCGGCGGGAAGCCACGGCGCAGCTTCGCGCTCACCTGCGTGTCGGGGATCAGCTTGTTGGCGGAGATGCGCGCCATGTCCTTCTCCACCCGGTCGAACTCCTCCGCCACCGCGACCCGCACGTCGGCCTCGGCGTGCGCGGCGTCCGGTATGACGTTGCTGCGCTCACCCGCCTTGATCACCGTGAAGTTGACCGTGGTCTGCTTGCCGGCGTCGCCCAGTTTACTCAGTTGCAGCACCTGGTGCGCCGCCTCCATGGCGGCGTTGCGCCCCGCGTCCGGCGCCACGCCGGCGTGCGCGGCCTTGCCCTTGACGTCCAGCTCGATGCCGCCGCTGCCCTTGCGCCAGATCACCAGGCCATCGGCCGGACGGCCCGGCTCCAGGTTAAAGGCCACATCGTGTTCGCGCGCCTGCTTGTCGATCAGCGCAAGCGTGCCGGTCGAACCGGTTTCCTCGTTGGTGTTGAGGATCAGGGTGACCTTGGCGTATTCGTCGAACCTGGCCTCGCGCAGCAGCTTCATCGCATACAGCGCCATGACGATGCCACCCTTGTCGTCCATGATGCCGGGGCCGTAGGCGCGCTTGCCGTCGACGCGG
>Ga0207655_1004173_pt1 | contig 10367 bp, 10 predicted proteins | sample KBSM44metaG_FD_184398 | JGI IMG/M metagenome (GOLD analysis project Ga0207655, IMG submission 184398) | Miscanthus rhizosphere microbial communities from Kellogg Biological Station, Michigan, USA - KBS M4-4 metaG (SPAdes) (version 2) | ecosystem: Host-associated > Plants > Roots > Rhizosphere >... | reverse complement strand
TGCTCGCGCCACTCGGATGCGGCGTGCGCACGGGGTTCGGGTCGATGTGGAACGTGCTCGATCCGCACGTCACCGACACCGTTGCCGTTTACGGGGCGGGCGCGGTGGGCCTGTCCGCGGTGATGGCGGCCGCCCACCGGGAGCCGGCGATGCTCGTCGCGATCGATCTCCTCGACGATCGTCTGGACCTCGCGCGGCGGCTCGGGGCGACGCACACGATCAACGCCGCCGCGGACGACGTCCCCGCGCGCCTCGCCGAACTCACCTCGGGTCGCGGAATCGACCTGAGCTTCGACACGACGGCGAGCCCGCGGGTCGCCCGTCAGGCACTGGATGCCGCGGCCGTCCGCGGCACCGTGCTCGTGTGCGGCGCGCCACCGCCCGGCACCGAGATCGGCGTCGACATCCAGGGCATCCTGACGGGCAAGGTTCTGCGCGGCGTCACGATGGGTGACACCGTGCCGCAGCACCTCATCCCCGAACTGGTGCGCCTCCACTCCGAGGGACGCCTGCCGCTGGAGCTGCTCGAGAGAAGCTATCCGCTCGAGGAGATCGCTCGCGCCGTTGCGGACATGGACGCGGGCACCACCGTCAAGCCCGTGATCGTGTACTGAGCTCTCGCGCGCGAGCAAAGGGGTGCCCGTGTCGGACGGGTGCGGCAGAGTGGAGGCAGCACGTCGCCGCACCCTCCCCGGAAGGAACGCCATGAAGCAGCGCACGATCGGACCGTTCACCGTCTCGGCCATCGGTCTGGGCGCCATGCCCCTGTCGATGAACAACGATCGCGTCTTCCCTGAGCGCGATGACGCGATCGCGACCGTGCATGCCGCTCTGGATGCCGGGGTCACCTACATCGACACCGCCGACATCTATGCCCCGTCGTGGGACCAGATCGGGCACAACGAGCGCATCGTCCGGGATGCATTGGCGTCGTGGGACGGCGACGCGAGCGGAATCCTCGTCGGGACGAAGGGCGGCATCACACGTACGGCGGAGAAGGACTTCGGGCGCGACGGATCGCTGTCGTACCTGCGGGAGGCCGCTGAGCGCTCGCTGGAGAATCTCGGGGTCGATGTGATCGACTTCTACCAGTACCACCGCCCCGACCGGTGGCTGGGCTACGGCGAGGTCATGCAGAACCTGAAGACGCTGCAGGATGAGGGCCTCGTCCGCGTGCTCGGAATCTCCAACGCGAGCGTCGAAGAGATCGCCATCGCGCGCGAGGTGCTCGGCGAGGGGAACCTCGCCAGCGTGCAGAACGAGTTCTCACCGCGGTACTCCCGCAGCTACGACGAGCTGCGGTACTGCGACGAGCACGGCATCGCGTTCCTGCCCTGGAGCCCGCTCGGCGGCACCGGCGGCGGCGGCCGCAACGTCGGCGACGAGTTCGGCGTGTTCCGCGAGATCGGCGTCGCGCACGCCGTGAGCCCGCAGCAGGTTGTCCTCGCGTGGGAGCTGTCGCTCAGCTCGGTCGTCATCCCCATTCCCGGAGCGCGGCGTGCGGCATCCATCCTGGACTCGGCCCGCGCGGCCGACCTCGAGCTCACCGCCGACGAGCTCGCGCGCTGCTCCGCCGCGGTGGGCATCGAGGCCTGACGCCGCCTTTTTGCTGCGTCCTGCGTTTCGACTCTGCGTTTCGCCTCAGCCCCCGGCGGCGACTCCCTCGCGCCGCGAGAACGCGAACGCGTCGAGCAGCCGCTCGGTGTCGGCGAGTTGATCGAGCCACGTGACGCGCACGATGTCGACGCGGTTGTCGGCCTGCTGCAGACGGCCGAGGTACTCCGCCACCGGGGCGAATCCGGAGGGCGCGTTCTCGTGCAGCTCCAGCATCTTCATCGCCAGCTTCGTCTGCTCTCCGTAGATGGGAAGCTGCGGACCGCGCGGCGCCGTCAGACCGATGAAGTAGAGCTTCTCGAGCCCCTTCGGCACGATGCCGCCCGCGTAGCGCAGCGGCACCGCGGAGCGGCGTTCGATCAGCGCCTCGTCCAGGAACGGCAGCGAGACGTGGAAGCCGGTCGCCCACAGGATCGTGTCGTACTCCCCCTGCGTGCCGTCGGCGAAGTGCACGGTCGTGCCCTCGATGCGGTCGATGCCGGGCCGGATGTGCACGCGGCCGTGCTGCACCCAGTAGAGCAGCAGATCGTTGACGACGGCCCGCCCCTCGGCGAGCGTGGCCGCGGCCGGGGCGGGCATGCCCGGGTAGTCCTTGGCCTCCCCGATCGAGACCTTGGCCAGCATCCGCGCGATGAAGTCCTGCTCGGTGGGCGAGAACTGCGCCATCCAGGGCACCTCCTGGCGCGGCACCCCGAAGTACGACTTGGGCTGGAAGAACATGCCCTCGCGCATGACGATGTCGACCTCGAGCCGGTGCTGAGCGGCGTCGACCGCCAGATCGCACCCGGAGTTTCCGGCACCGACGACGAGCACCCGGGTTCCGGTGATGTCGGCCGTGTTGCGGTACGAGCCCGAGTGCACCTGTGTTCCGGTGAAGTCGCGGCCCACCGCGGGGACCTTCTGATCCCAGAGATGCCCGTTCGCGACGAACACCCCGTCGTAGTCGCGGGTCTCGCCCGTGGACAGTGTGACCCGCCAGCCCGCCGATCCCACCGGACCGTCCGTGGCACGGGGCTCGACCGCGACGACGGCGACACCGAACGCGACCTTCTCGTACAGGTCGTGCTCGGCCGCGTAGGAGGCGAGGTAGTCGCGCACCTGATCGCGTCGCGGGAAGTACGGGTAGTCGGCCGGCATCGGGAAGTCCTCGAACCCCGTCATGTCGCGCGAGGTGATGAGGTGCAGCGCGTCGTAGTCGGTGTTCCAGTGCCCGCCGACACGCTCGGTCTTCTCGAAGCAGTCGACGTCGTAGCCGGCACGGGTGAGCTGGACGACGGCGGACATGCCGGCGGCGCCGGCGCCGATCACGCAGTATCGGGTCATTCGGGGTTTCCTTCCTGGGAGGGGGATGCCGCGGCGGGGCCGATCAGGCGCCGCGCCGTGATGCGGAGCGCATCGTGGCGGGTTCCGGACGGGCGCACATGACCGCGCGGTGTCGGGCCGATCCCGGCATCCGAGAGCCGCTGCAGCTGCAGCACGTGTTCGAGAGCGAGCCGGTTCGGGTCGATCACCGGCACGTCGGGCGCGCCGCCGACGGACGCGTAGCCGTGCGCCGCGAAGATGGCGCCGAGATAGCCGCAGCCCACGACGACGGCGTCGGCGCCGTCGTCGACGGCGCGGCGGGCGGTGCGGTCGAACCGGTCGATGAGCTCTCCGGGATCGGTCACCGCGCGCAGCACGTCGTGGTGCGTCGACTCCGGCGCGTAGGCGCGCACCGGGGTCGGGAGGAAGGCCGGTGCTCCCCCGAGCTCACGGACCTCGTCGGAGAACACCGGGACGAGGCTATCGGCGACCGTGACGACGGCGCTGCGGCGCCCGAGCGTCGACAGCGCCCGCACGCTCGACTCGGCGAGCCCGGTGACGGGAGCCGAGACGGCGGCACGCACCGCCGTCGTGGGGGCGCCCCAGCATCCGATGACGATCGCGTCGGCCTCTCCGGCGCGTTCCTCCTCGAGGGCGCGCGCGAGCACGACGGCGTCGCTGAGCAGACGGGTGGGCGCGGTACGGATGCCGCCGGCGTCCGTACCGGCGTGCACCAGGCGGGTGCGTACCCGTCCGGCCGCGAGAGCGTCGACGTGGTGTGCGAGGAAGCTCCACAATCCGTCCAGCGCGGGGTCTCCCGCGGTGGCTTCGATCCACAGCAGCGTCTTCACGCGTACCCCCGGTTCAGACGTCGCTCGACCCCGACCGACAGCCAGGTCGCGGGTACGGCGATCGCCGCGTAGATCAGCCCCGTGAGCGCGTAGACCCAGAGGTACTGGAAGGTGATCGTGCTGACCTGGTACGCCTGGCTCATCAGCTCGTTGACGGAGATCGAGTAGGCGAGCGAGGTCCCCTGGAACGACATGATCGCGAGGCCCATGAGAGCGGGGATCGAGGCACGCATGCCCTGGGGGAGCACGACGCGCACGAAGGTCGTCGTGCGCGACAGCCCCAGCGCCGCCGACGCCTCGCGTTGACCGGCCGGCACGGACTGGATGCCGGAGCGGATCATCTCCGACGAGTACGCGGCCGCGGTGAACGTGAGGCCGATCACGGCGGCCCAGAAGTTCTCGAAGAGCACACCGAGCACCGGCAGACCGAAGTAGACGATGTAGAGCACCACGAGGGCGGGGATCCCGCGGCCCACTTCGACGAGCACGAGGCACGGCCAGCGCACCCAGCCGCGCTGCGCGGAGACGCCGAGCGCGAAGAAGAGTCCGATGACATAGCCGAGCACGACCGACAACGCGGTCAGCTGCAGGCTGACGATGAGACCTTGCCCGAGGCGGGGGAGGTAGACGGCGAGGTCGATCATGCGACGGCTCCCTTCCGTAGGCGCGTGTCGAGGCGGCGCGCGCTGATCGCGATCGGGATCGAGACGACCAGGTACACGGCCGCGGCCAGGAAGAAGGGGACGATTCCGGCGACGGCCGGGTTCTGCCGGGCGAACATCGTCGCCTGGAAGACCATGTCGGCGACCCCGATCGTCGAGGCGATCGACGAGTCCTTCAGCAGCGACAGCAGGAAGGTCGCCATCGATGGCAGAGCCGTCCGGAACGCCTGGGGGGCGAGGATCCGGGCGAAGGTGGTGACCCGCCCGAGCCCGAGGGCGGCGGCCGCCTCCCCCTGCCCGCGTGCCACGGTGGCGAACGCCCCGCGGTAGATCTCGGCGAGGTAGGCGCTGGAGATCACGCCTAGACCGATGACGGCCGCCGACAGGGAGTCGAAGCGGATCGTCCCGAGCTGCACGCCGAAGTAGATGAGGAAGAGCCACACGATCGGGGGCACCCCGCGGATGATGTCCACGACCAGCCGCAGCGCCAGCCGCAGCGGCGCGATGCGCGAGCGCAGACCGAGCATGAGCGGGATGCCGAGGACGAGCCCGACCGCGTAGGCGAGGGCCGTGACCAGCAGGGTCATCGGGAGTCCGGCGAGCACGAGGAGCATCGCCGCCGAGACATCGACGCCGCCCATCTCAGCGCTCCAGCACGGCGCTGAGGAAGCGCCGTGTGCGCTCTTCGCGCGGATCGGCCATCACCTCGTGCGGCACGCCCTCCTCGATGATGCGCCCGTCGGCCATGACGACCAGGTGGTCGCCGACGTCGCGGGCGAACTGCATCTCGTGGGTGACGACGATCATCGTCATGCCCGACTCGGCGAGCTCGCGCATGACGGCGAGCACTTCGACGCCGACCTCGGGGTCCAGCGCGCTCGTCGGCTCGTCGAACAGCATGGCCCGCGGGTTCAGCGCCAGCGCGCGCACGATCGCGATGCGCTGCTGCTGCCCGCCGGAGCAGCGCCCGGGGTGCTGGTGGGCCTTGTCCTTGAGGCCGACGCGCTCGAGAAGTGTCAGTGCGCGAGCCTCGGCCTCCTCGCGGGAGCGGCCGAGGATCTTCTCCTGGGGGAAGGCGACGTTGCGCAGCACGCTCATGTGCGGGAAAAGGTTGAACGATTGGAAGACCATGCCCACCTGGCGGCGAAGCGCCAGAAGGTCGCGGTCGGAGACGCGCCGACCGGCGGTCACCGTCTGCGAACCGACGGTGATGGTGCCGGCATCCGGGGTCTCGAGGAGGTTCACGCAGCGCAGCAGCGTGCTCTTGCCGGAGCCCGACGGACCGATGAGGGCCGTCACGCTGCCGGGGTTCACCGTCATCGAAATGTCATCGAGCACGAGGTGGTCGCCGAAGCTCTTCGACAGGTGGGCGATGCTCACACCGGCGATCGCGAGTTCGTTGGCCTGCGTGATCAGGGGTCGGGACACGGTGTCTCCTCAGGTCCGAGGGGGGACGGGCGGGCGGGGTCAGGGGGCGGGGTCGCTGGGGGCGGGTCGCTGAGGGCGGCGGGGGCGTCCGGGGTCGCGCCCCCGCCGCCGCGGGGGTCAGCGGATGGAGCCCGCCGCCTTGTCGGCGGGAACGATGAGCGAGTCGGGCAGGTCGTAGCTCGCGTTGAGCTTCGCGAGCGTGCCGTCGGCGCGGAAGCCGTCGATGAGCTCGCTGAACGCGTCGGCCAGCGCCTTGTTGTCCTTATCGATCGGGAAGGCGATCATCGGCTGCGACGTGGTGATCGCGACGCGGTCGTCCTCTTGCGCCGGCTTCACCTGGAAGCCGGTGCCCTTGTAGGCAACGGTGGCGACCGCATAGCCGTCGAGGGCCGCCTGGATGCGCCCGTTGAGCAGATCCTGCTTCATCTCCGCCGTGCCGGGGTAGGTCTTGAACTTGTCGCCGAGGATGCCGGACATGTCCGCCTCCCACGAGAAGCCCGCGCCCGAGCCGACGGCGCCGACGCTCTCCAGTCCCGTCACCGTGTCGATGCCGTCCTTGGAGATGATGCCCATCGAGTCGTAGAAGGTGGGGCTGGTGAATCCGACCTTCTCGGCCCTGGCGGCGGTGACGTACCATCCGCCGGTGATCATGTCGGTCTTGTGCTGCTCGCTGATCATCGGGATGCCGTTGGCATACGTGATCGGCACGAAGGCGAGGGCGAGGCACTCGGCATCCGCGAGCTCGCGGACGACGTCGATCTCGAGACCCGACGCGTCCGCGCCCTTCGTCTGCGTGTACGGGAGGTTCTCGGGGACGCCGACGGTGAGCGTTCCGGGAGTGAACGTCTTCAGTCCCGCGTGCTTCGGTGTGCAGTCCGAGGCGACGGTGGAGGCGGGCGCGGCGGCGCCGGCGCAGCCGGTGAGCAGCACGGCGACGGAGGCGATGGACACGAGCGCCGTGGCGGCGCGAGCGCGGGTGATGCGGGGCATGGCTTCCTGCTTTCTGGAGTGGTGCTGGGTGGGTTTTCGGGTGGGCTGTGGTCAGATGGCGGTCAGGCCGCCGTCGATCGTGAGGACGGATCCGGTGACGAACGAGGACGCCTCGGAGACGAGATAGCGCACGAGCGGCGAGATCTCGTCGGGCCGGGCGCGGCGGCCGAGGGGAGCGCGGGACGAGCTGCCGCCCTCGGGTTCGTCGTCGTTCATCGGGGTGTCGACGCCGCCGGGGCAGATCGCGTTGACGCGGACGCGGGGGGCGTACTCGACCGCCGCGACGCGCGTGAGGGCGATGACGGCGGCCTTCGAGGCCGAGTAGGCGGCGTAGCCGGCCGTGCCGACCAGGGCGGCCGTCGAGGAGACGTTGACGATCGATCCCCCGTCGCGCATGAGCGGAGCGAGCACACGGATGCCGAGGAATGCGCCGAGCGCGTTGACCCTGTCGTGCAGCAGCCACGTCGCCGCGTCGGTGTCGGCGATGGCTCCGTAGCGGAGGATGCCGGCATTGTTCACGAGACCGACGACCTCCGCGCCGCGGTCGTCGAGCTGCGTCGCCAGCGCGGCCCAGCCGCCCTCGTCGCCGACGTCCAGGGAGTAGTACTGCGCGTCGGCGCCGCGGTCGCGCAGGGCGGCGGCGACCTTCTGTCCAGCGTCGTCCATCCGGTCGGCCAGCACCAGGGAGTAGCCCGCCTCGGCGAGCGCGGCGGCGTGGGCCGCTCCCTGGCCGCGTGCCGCACCGGTGACGACGACGGTGCTCATCGCATCACATCCGCCCCGGAGAGCACGATCGTCTCCCCGTCGAGGAAGGCGCCGTACTCGGGCTGCGAGACGAGCCAGACCCAGGCCGCGATCTCCTCCGGCGTCGCGACGCGGCCGAGCGGGATGGATTCCGCGGCCGCCTCCATACGGCCGGTCGCCGCGTTGCCGGGAGTGGCCACCCAGCCCGGCGCGATGCCGTTGACGCGGATGCCGTCCGGAGCGAGCTCGAGGGCGAGGGACTTGGTGAGCATGACGACGGCGGCCTTCGACGCGCCGTAGAGCAGCTGTCCGCGTGAGACCGCGAAGGCGTCGACCGAGGCGAAGTTGACCACCGAGGCGCCGCGGCCCAGCCGCGGGCGGGCCGCGGCGATGACGTTGAGCACCCCCAGCACGTTGATGTCGAAGATGCGCCGGTAGGTCTCGTCGTCGTAGGTCGCGAGCGTGGTGGGCGGGTAGACGCCGGCGATGTTGGCGACGACGTCGATGCCGTCCTCGGCGGCCAACGCGCCGTCGAGCGCGGCGGCGACCGCATCGCGGGACCGGACGTCGGCAACGACCCGGCGGAGCGCGCCGTCGGAGTCGGCAGCGGTCTCGGGCCAGGCCACGTCGAGGGCGACCACGGTGTAGCCGCGCTCCAGGAACAGGGCGACGGTGCTCGCGCCCATCCCGCTCGCCGCCCCGGTGACGAGGGCGACGGGTGGTGTCGTGGTCTGCATGGCGGTGATCTCCTCGGGTCGGTCGGGCCGTGTAAAACCAGTGGACCACCAACCCGGCACAAAGGACAATCCTCAAACCGTTATAGTCAGTACAGGACAAACCTATATATCGGAGGATCCGTGGCCACTCCCACCGTGCGCCAGTTGCAGTACTTCCTCACCGCCGCGCGCCTGGGCACCTTCTCCGCCGCCGCGGCGGAACACCACATCGCGCAGCCCAGTCTCTCGGAGCAGATCTCGGTGCTCGAGGCGAGTCTCGGCGTGCGCCTGTTCACCCGCACGACCCGGCGCCTGCTGCTGACCGACGTCGGCAAGCAGCTCGTTCCGCTCGCCGAGAAGGCCCTCGCCGACGTGGATGAGATCGCCGACTTCGGACGTCGGGTCGGCTCGCTCGAGGAGGGCACCGTCCTGTTCGGGACGTTCAACAGCGCCCACCTGTACCTGCTGACCGACCTCATCCGCGAGTTCCACTCCCGGCATCCGGCGGTGAAGGTCAAGGTCACCGGGCTCAACTCCTCCGAGGTGGCCGAGTCGGTGCGAAACGGCGACCTCGAGGCCGGGATCGTCCAGCTGCCGATCGACGACCGTCAGCTGCGGCTGATCCCGGGCGTGTTCGTCGACCACGTCGTCTACGTGTCCCGCAATCCCGAGCACACCCGCGCGCCGATCGATATCGCGACGCTGTCCACGCGGCCGCTGATCCTCTCCGAGGCGCGATGGTCGCTCGACGATCCCCTCCGGGTGTCACTGCTGGAGCGGGCGCAAGCGGCCGGCGTGCGCCTCGATCCGATCATCGAGGTCGAGTTCCAGACCCACGCGCTCGAGCTGGCGGCGCAGGGCGTCGGCGATTCGCTCGTGTCGTACCACGTGGGACGCACGGTGATCGCGGAGCGCGGCCTGTACATGGCGCCGCTCACCCCCGCCGTCGAGGAGCACTACGCCTTCGTCACCCGGCGCGCCGGCTCGATCTCGCCGGCGACCGCGGCATTCATGGCGCTCGCCCGCCAGATCCTCGCCGGCCTGCAGGCGCCGCCGCCGGGCCCGACGATCGGTTGATTTTTCACGACACGCGTACGCGTGTGCCGCACGACCGAAACACGCCGCCCCCATGATTGCGGGATGACGGACAACGAGTCGATCCGACGGATGGATCCGGAAGATGCCCGCGAGAACACCCGCGAGTTGACGGGCGATCGTATCGAGGCCGCACAGGACTTCAGCAGCGAGGATGCCGGCTACCACAAGAGCTTGAAGCCCCGACAGATCCAGATGATCGCGATCGGTGGCGCGATCGGCACCGGTCTGTTCATGGGCGCCGGCGGGCGCCTGGCATCCAGCGGACCGGCGCTCATCCTCGTCTACGCCGTGTGCGGGTTCTTCGCGTTCCTGATCCTCCGCGCTCTCGGCGAGCTCGTGCTGCACCGTCCCTCGTCGGGGTCGTTCGTGTCGTACGCGCGCGAGTTCTACGGCGAGAAGCTGGCGTTCGGCGCCGGGTGGATGTACTTCCTCAACTGGGCCATGACGTCGATCGTCGATGTCACCGCCGCGGCTCTGTACGTCAAGTTCTGGGCACAGTACTGGGAGCCGCTGCAGCAGATCCCGCAGTGGCTCATCGCGCTGGTCGCCCTCGTGGTCGTGCTCTCGCTCAACCTCGTGAGCGTGAAGCTGTTCGGTGAGATGGAGTTCTGGTTCGCCCTGATCAAGGTGGCAGCCCTCATCATCTTCCTCATCGTCGGCACCTGTTTCCTGATCTTCGGCGGGAGCACGGATGCGGGAGCCACCGGCTTCAGCGTGCTTTCGGACAACGGCGGCCTGTTTCCGATGGGCTTCGTCGCACCGCTGCTCGCGATCTCGGGCGTCGTCTTCGCCTACGCCGCGATCGAGCTCGTCGGCACCGCCGCCGGCGAGACGGCGAACCCAGAGAAGGTCATGCCCAAGGCGATCAACACCGTCGTCATCCGCATCGCGGTCTTCTACGTCGGCTCGATCCTTCTGCTGTCCCTCCTCCTGCCCTTCACCACCTACGAGGCCGGCCAGTC
>Ga0207655_1004172_pt1 | contig 10369 bp, 8 predicted proteins | sample KBSM44metaG_FD_184398 | JGI IMG/M metagenome (GOLD analysis project Ga0207655, IMG submission 184398) | Miscanthus rhizosphere microbial communities from Kellogg Biological Station, Michigan, USA - KBS M4-4 metaG (SPAdes) (version 2) | ecosystem: Host-associated > Plants > Roots > Rhizosphere >... | reverse complement strand
ATAGAAAGCTAATTTATCTTCATAATGTGCGTAATTACTGGCATGAATGAAGCCAGCAGGGAGAGGCAATGGCCACGGTAGTAAAGCATCGGAAAGTAAAGATTGTCGTGCTGGAGCGCGGCGAGGTCCGCAAGGCCTGGTCGGGCGGCATGACCAACTCGAACGGGCTCGGTTTCAGCCCGGACGGCAAAACCATGTACCACGCCGACACGACGGCGCACCTGGTGCGGCGCTTCGACTTCGACGTCGACGGCGGCACGGTGGAGAACCAGCGGCCGTTGATGCAGTTCTCGGCCGACAAGGCGAATAATTATGGCGGGCGGCCGGACGGCGCGGCGGTCGATAGCGACGGCAACTACTGGAGCGCGCTGTTCGAGGGCGGGCGGCTGGTCAAGTTGTCGCCGGAGGGCGAGCTGCTCGACGAGATCAAGCTGCCGTTGCGCTGCCCGACGATGCTGGCCTTCGGCGGCGCCGATTTGCGCACGTTGTATGTCACCAGCGCCGGTGAACGGCCGGCGGCGGAGCTGGCGCAGTACCCGCTCAGCGGCAAGCTACTGGCGATCAAGGTCGATGTCGCCGGCCGCGTGGAGCCGCAGTACCGGAATTAATTGGCGTCGCGGGCGGCTCACACATGGCGGATTACGCTGCGCTAATCCGCCCTACGTGCCTCCGATGCTCCGCGCGTGACATGGGAGAATCGCACATCGCACATCGCACGACAGCGGCACGCAGCATGGACGAACCAAGGATCCACGTAGGGCGGATTAGGCGGCACGCTGTAATCCGCCGCGCGCCGCCACAGTCCCGCCCCGCACCCGGCAAAAACCGGCGCGACACTGACACTGTATAGTACCCCCATGCCCCAACCAGCAATCCATAACAAAAACACCAACAAAATGTAGTAAAATTACTTGCAATTCACCGCTTATCGTAGTAAATTTACACAATGAAAAATCGCCTCCGGTTATAGTGTCAACCCGGCGGCGGCGCTCCGCAGCGACTCCCATTCAGGCACACCCAACTCTTGCGACGACTCTCAATTATGGCTCTTACCGATTTTGATCTGGTTCTGTTCGGCGGCAGTGGCGATCTGGCGATGCGCAAATTGCTGCCGGCGATGTACGCCCGCGACGTGGCCAACGACCTGCCCCCGACCGCGCGCATCATCTGCGTCGGCCGCGCGGACGCCAGCCAGGAGGACTTCCTGCACACGGTCGAAACCACCTCCAAGCCCCACATCAAGTCGCCCGCCGTCACCCCGGCCGCCTGGACCCGCTTCACCGCGCGCATCGTCTATGTGTCGCTGAACGCCACCGATTCCGGCAGCTACAAGAACCTGGTCGAGGCGCTGCGCAAGGACGACGCCATCACCCGCGTCTACTACCTGGCCACGCCGCCGGCGATCTTCTCGCAGATCTGCGACAACCTCAAAGAGAACGGCCTGGTCACCAAAAACTCGCGCGTGGTGCTGGAAAAGCCGCTCGGGCGCGACCTCGCCTCGGCCAAGCAGATCAACGCCGAGGTGGGCAAGGTCTTCGAGGAATCGCAGATCTACCGGATCGACCACTACCTCGGCAAGGAAACCGTGCAGAACCTGCTGGCCCTGCGCTTCGGTAACATCCTGTTCGAGCCGCTGTGGCGCCGCGAATGGATCTCCGACGTCCAGATCACCATCGCCGAGAAACTCGGCGTCGGCAACCGCATGGGCTACTACGACACCTCCGGCGCGCTGCGCGACATGCTGCAAAACCACCTGCTGCAACTGCTGTGCATCGTCGCCATGGAGCCGCCGACCTCGATCGCCCCGGACGCGGTGCGCGACGCCAAGCTGCAGGTGCTGCGCTCGCTCAAAAAATTCACCCCGACCACCCTGGCGCAAAACATCGTGCGCGGCCAGTACCGCGCCGGCCACGTCGACGGCAAGGCCGTGCCGAGCTACCGCGACGAGCCGGACGCGCCGGAACACTCGCGCACCGAAACCTTCGTCGCCATGAAGGCCGAGATCGACACGTGGCGCTGGGCCGGCGTGCCGTTCTACCTGCGCACCGGCAAGCGCATGGCCGACGGCCTGGCCGAGATCGTCGTGCGCTTCAAGCAGATCCCGCACTCGATCTTCGCCCAGCCGACCAACAGCTTCCAGCCCAACTCGCTGGTGATCCGCCTGCAGCCCGACGAGGGCCTGCGCATGAACCTGATGGCCAAGACGCCGGGCGACGGCATGCGCCTCAAGCAAGCCGAGCTGGAACTGGACTTCCGCGAATCGTTCAAGTCGCCCCGCATGGACGCCTACGAGCGCCTGCTGCTGGACGTGCTGCGCGGCCAATTGACCCTGTTCATGCGCGGCGACGAACTGGAAGCGGCGTGGGAATGGGTCGAGCCGATCCTGAACAACTGGGAAGCCGACGACAGCTACCCGATCCCGTACGCCTCCGGCACCTGGGGTCCGGCCGCCGCCTCCGCGCTGATCGGCCGCGACGGCCTGCAGTGGCGCGAAGAAGCGCTGCCGGAAGACTAAGACCTGGCCCGACGCTCCGATGCTGCTCGATTCCATCCGTACCCAGCTCGACTCGCTCTCCAAATCGGAGCGTAAAGTCGCGCTGGCCGTGCTCGACCACCCCGGCCAGACGGTCAGCCAGAACATCACCGCGCTCGCCAAGAGCGCGCAAGTGTCCGAGCCGACCGTGGTGCGCTTCTGCCGCACCCTGGGCTACGACGGCTGGCACGAGTTCAAGCTCAAACTGGCGCAGGGGCTGGCCTTGGCCCTGCCCGGCCTGAACGAGCAGCCGACCCAGGACGACCTCGCGGCCGATCTGGTCAACAAAATCTGCAGCCGCTCGATCAACACCCTGCTGGACCTGCGCAACAACCTCGATCCGGACGCGATCCAGAAGGCGCTCGACATCCTGGCCAAGGCCAACAAGATCGAGTTCTACGGCCAGGGCACGTCCGGCATCGTGGCCGCCGACGCCCAGCACAAGTTCTTCCGCTCCGGCGTGCCGACGGTGGCCTACGCCGACCCGCACATCCACAGCATCGCCGCCGCCCTGTTGCGCACCGGCGACGCGGTGGTCGCCATCTCCCAGCGCGGCAACAGCCCGTCGCTGGTGCGCTCGATCAAGCTGGCCCGCCGCGGCGGCGCCGACGTCATCGTGCTGGCGCCATCGGGCACGCCGCTGGCCGACCTGGCCACGGTGCTCATCCCGATCGACCTGATCTTCAACATCGACCCCTATACGCCGATCTCGGCGCGCCTGGCCTACCTGGTCGTCATCGACGTGCTGGCCGTCGGCCTGGCGCTGCAGCGCGGCCCGGAATTCCGCAAGAAGATGCAAAACGCCCAAAAGGCGCTGCAAGAGTTCGACTTGCAATTCGACTCCTTCATCGGCTAAGCTCTCGCCTTACAAAAAAACCACTACCTGCCTGCGTGGGTGTGCTGGCGTACGTGGGCTTCGCGCTGGCCCTCCTATAATTCTTGCTGTGCTACAGTGTGTCTGTTTTTTACGCAGACGCAATATTGCAGTTTGCACACGCAGTACGTTCGTGGCCGACGAGCCCCCGAGAGTGGACATGACTACCTTTACCTCCTATACCGCCCAACCCGCAGTGCGCATCCCGCTGCTGCAGACGGGCGTGTCCGGCCTCGACCAGATCCTCGGCGGCGGCTTTCCGGCCCACAGCCTGTATCTGATCCAGGGCCTGGCCGGCAGCGGCAAGACCACGCTGGCCTGCCAGATCGGCTTCCAGCATGCCCACCAGGGCAAGAAAGTGCTGATCCTGACCCTGATCGCCGAGACCCACGGCAAGATGCTCAACCATCTGAGCAGCTTCTCCTTCTTCGACGAGAAACTGGTCGGCGAGCGCATCGTCTTCCTCGGCGCCTACAACGAACTGCTCAAGGGCGGCCTGCGCGAGCTGCTCAAGTCGATCGCCGCCACCCTGGCCGACCAGCGCCCCGACATCATGATCATCGACGGCTTCCGCACCGTGCGCGAGGCCAAGCCGTCGGACGTGGCGCTGTCGGAGTTCATGCTGTCGCTGAACTCGCTGGTGGCGACCATGCAGTGCACCACGTTCCTGCTCTCGCCCACCGAGGGCAACGTGGCCGACTCCGAAAACACGCTGGTCGACGGCTTGATCGAGTTGAGCCAGTACGAGCAGGGCTTGCAGCTGATCCGCGAGATCAAGGTTTTCAAGTTGCGCGGAAGCAAGCATTTGCTGGGCCGCCACGTGTTCGAGGTCGGCGCCGACGGCATCGCCATCTACCCGCGCCTGGAGGCCGTCAGCACCGTCTCCGGCGCCACCCCGGCCGTCTCGCGCCAGCGCCTCGGCTTCGGCATCGAGGGCTGGGACAAGCTGACCAACGGCGGCGTGGCGCGCGGCTCGACCACGGCGTTGCTGGGCAATCCGGGCGTCGGCAAAACCCTGATGGGCCTGCATTTCATCTACGAGGGCCTCAAGCGCGGCGAGCACTGCCTGATCGCCGGCTTCTACGAGTCGCCGCTGCGGCTGCTGGAAAAGTCGGCCAGCGTCGGCATGGACATGACGCCCTACTACGACAGCGGCGCGCTCGAGATCATCTGGCACCCGCCGCTCGAGGTGCTGGTCGACGCCATGGCCCAGGACATGCTGCGCAATGTCGAGCGGCGCGGCGTCACCCGTCTGCTGATGGACGGGCTGGACGGCCTGCGCGAGATCGTCATCCACGAGGGCCGCTCGCGCTCCTTCCTGGCCGCGCTGGTCAACGAGCTGCGCTGCCGCAACGTCACGAGCTTTTTCACGCAAGAGCTGCCGTACTTCGGCACCGGACCGGCGCACAGCGAGGTGTCCGCCTCGATGTTGTTCGAAAACATCATCCTGTTGCGCTATGTCGACGTGCGCGGCATCAACCGGCGCCAGATCGGCGTGCTCAAGCTGCGCGAGAACAGCTACGACGCGGCCAACCACATCCTGCTCATCACCGACCAAGGCATGACGATCGAGGGCGCCGTGTTCGGCCCGGTCGTGCCGCCGCAGACGCTATAGCGAGATGACATGAGCGACTCCCCGGCTATCATGGACGCCAACCCGGATGGAAAAATCATCCTGGTGGTCGACGACGAGTTCGACGTCCTGTCGGCGTACACGATGCTGTTCGAATACCGCGGCTACCGCGTGCGCACCGCCGGCAACGGCGCCGAGGCGCTGCAGCTGGCCGCGCGCGAGCGGCCGGACATCGTCGTCTCCGACTACATGATGCCGGTGATGGACGGCGCCCAGCTGTGCCTGCGGTGGCGCGCCGATCCGCACCTGGCCGACATCCCCTTCATCCTGGCCAGCGCCGGCATCCCGCGCAAGGACGAGGTGCTGCCCTACGACACCTTCTTCCGCAAGCCGATCCGCTTCGAAGTGCTGCTGGCCGAGATCGCCCGCCTGATCGCCGGACGGGAACGGACCTGAACCGGTGCCGGCCACCTTGGTCGCCGTCGTCCTGTTCGCCGCTCTGCTGCACGCCGGCTGGAACGCGCTGGTCAAATCCGGCACCGACAAATTCCTCAGCACCACCCTGGTTTCGGGCGCCGCCGCGCTGGTGGCGCTGCCGCTGTTGCCGTGGCTAGCGCCGCCGCTGCCGGCCAGCTGGCCGTGGATGGCGGCCTCCGCCTGCTGCCAGGTGGCCTACAACCGGCTGTTGGCGGCGGCCTACCGGCACGGCGACATGAGCCTGGCCTACCCGCTGATGCGCGGCGCGGCGCCGCTCATCGTGGCGCTGGCCAGCCTGCCGCTGCTCGGCGAGCGCTTGGCGCCGGCGCAGTTGGCCGCCGTCGCGCTGATCTGCGGCGGCGTGCTGGCGATGTGCCTGCCGCGCGGACGCCACGCGGCGGCGGCGATGGCGGGCGCCGACCACGCGGCGGTCCGCCATGCGGGCCGCCGCGCCACCGGCTTTGCCCTGCTCAACGCCGTCGTCATCGCCGGCTACACCATGATCGACGGCATCGGGGTGCGCCGCTCGGGCGCGCCGGCCGCCTACACGACGTGGCTGTTCGTGCTCACGGCCGCCGGTCTGCTGGCGAGCGCGCCGGGCCGCTGGCCGGAACTGCCGGCCTACGCGCGCCGCCACGCCGGCGTGGTGCTGCTCGGCGGCGCAGGCTCGCTGGCCTCCTACGGGCTGGCGCTGTGGGCCATGACGCACGCGCCGGTGGCGGCCGTGGCGGCGCTGCGCGAGACATCGATCTTCTTCGCCGCCGCCATCGCCGTGCTGTTCCTGCGCGAACGGCTGGCGCCGGGCCGCGTCGCCGCCGTGCTGCTGATCGCCTGCGGCGCCGCCGTCATGCGCCTGGCGTAACCTGCCGTGCAATCCGAGGCTTATTGTCGGGAAATATAGCCACTATTGCGCGCGCTTGCTTTCCGGACCCGCCACCCTTGAGTACAATAAGACAACGCAATCCCCTTACCTCTGATTGGCAGCGCACATGAACCAACTCGAACAGCTCAAACAATTCACCACCGTCGTCGCCGACACCGGCGACTTCCAGTCGATCCAGGCCTACACCCCGCGCGACGCCACCACCAACCCGTCGCTGATCCTCAAGGCGGTGCAAAAGGACGAATACAAGCCGCTGCTGGAAAAAGCCGTACGCGACAACCTCGACCGCTCGATCCCGGACACCATCGACCACCTGCTGGTCGCCTTCGGCAAGCAGATCCTGCGCATCATCCCGGGCCGCGTGTCGACCGAGATCGACGCCCGCCTGTCGTTCGACGTCGAGGGCTCGGTGGCCAAGGGCCGCGACCTGATCAAGCTGTACGAGGCGGCCGGCATCGAGCGCGAACGCGTGCTCATCAAGATGGCCGCCACCTGGGAGGGCATCCGCGCCGCCGAAATCCTGGAAAAGGAAGGCATCCGCTGCAACATGACCCTGCTGTTCTCGCTGGGCCAGGCGATCGCCTGCGCCGACGCCGGCGCCCAGCTGATCTCGCCGTTCGTCGGCCGCATCTACGACTGGTACAAGAAATCCACCGGCCTCGACTATACAGGCGCCGAAGACCCGGGCGTGCAATCGGTCAAGCGCATCTACAACTACTACCGCAAGTTCGGCTACAAGACCGAGGTCATGGGCGCGAGCTTCCGCAACACCGGCCAGATCCTGGAACTGGCCGGCTGCGACCTGCTCACCATCAGCCCGGACCTGCTGCAGAAGCTGGCCGACACCGACGCCCCGGTCGAGCGCAAGCTCAGCGCCGACGCCGTGCCGGCGTCGGGCATCATCAAACTGACGCAGGACGAGAAAACCTTCCGCTTCCAGCTCAACGAGGACCAGATGGCGTCCGAGAAGCTGGCCGAGGGCATCCGCGCCTTCTGCGCCGATTCGGGCAAACTGAAACAGATCATCTCCGGCATGCGCTGACCCCGGCATGACGGGCCGGGTCGAGCCGGAGGGGGGCGGGAGCACGGCGGCGGCCGTCCTCCCGCCCTTTGCGTTTTATGACGGCGTTCCGGCAACCAATGGTCAAAATTACGCTACCGCCCGACGTTCATCTCGCACCAAAATGCAGCAATTTCGCGCAACTTGGCACATATCGATATATACAAAACGTTACATAACTGACTGTATTACAATGTTGCAGCCTCAGCCGGCACCCGCTCCGGTGGCGTACGTCCAACACTATCCTTTTCAGAGACCATCCAATGAGATCCGTCCCTCGTTCCACCACATTCGCCTGCGCCGCCCTCACCCTTGCCGTGCTCAGCGCCTGCGGGAAAAAAGACGCCGCGCCCGCCGCCCCGCCTCCGCCGAAGGTGGCGGTGGTCACGGTGGCGCCGGCCAGCGTCACGCTGACCAGCGAACTGCCCGGCCGCACCGAGGCCTCGCGCATCGCCGAGGTCCGCGCGCGCACCGCCGGCATCGTGCTGAAACGGGTGTTCAAGGAGGGCGGCGAGGTCAAGGCCGGCGAGGTGCTGTTCCGCATCGACCCGGCCAGCTTCCAGGCCTCGTTCGACAGCGCCCAGGCGGCCGTCGGCCGCGCCGAGGCCAACCTGGCCCAGGCCGACCTGCGCGTCAAACGCTACACGCCGCTGCTGGCCGCCCAGGCCGTCAGCCAGCAGGAATACGACGACGCCATCACCTCGCAGAAGCAGGCCCGCGCCGACCTGGCCACGGCCAAGGCCGCGCGCACCAACGCCGGCCTGACCCTGGGCTACGCCACCGTCACCGCGCCGATCTCGGGCCGCATCGGCCGCGCGCTGGTGACCGAGGGCGCGCTGGTCGGCCAGGGCGAAGCCACGCCGATGGCCACGGTGCAGCAGCTCGATCCGATCTACGTCACCGTCACGCAATCGTCGACCGAGCTGCTCAAGCTGCGCCGGGCGCTGGCCGACGGCAAGCTTAAAAGCGCCGGCAAGGACGAGGCGCGGGTCTCGCTGGTGACCGAGGACGGCCAGACCTACCCGCAGACGGGCAAGCTGCTGTTCGCCGACGTCTCGGTCGACCAGACCACCGGCTCGGTGTCGATGCGCGCCGAGTTCCCCAACCCGAACCGCACGCTGCTGCCGGGCATGTACGTGCGCGCGCGCCTCGAGCAAGGCGTCAACGAGGCCGCCATCACCGTGCCGCAGCAGGCCGTGGTGCGCGGCACCGACGGCGCCACCGTGCTGCTGGTGGGCGCCGACAACAAGGTCACGGCCCAGCCGGTCAAGGCCGACGCCGCGCAAAACGGCAACTGGGTCGTCAGCTCCGGCCTCAAGGGCGGCGAGCGCGTCATCGTCGAGGGCTTCCAGAAGGCCAAGCCCGGCGCCACCGTCGCGCCGGAACCGTGGAAGGGCCCGGTCGGCAGCGCCGCCGCCCCGGCCCCGGCCGCGCCAGCCGCCGCCACCAAATAATCGGGAGACCAGATGGCCAAGTTCTTCATCGACCGCCCCGTTTTCGCGTGGGTGATCGCCCTGTTCATCCTGATCGGCGGCGCGCTGTCGATCACCATGCTGCCGGTGGCGCAATACCCGACCATCGCGCCGCCGTCGATCGTCATCGACGCCACCTACCCGGGCGCCACCGCCCAGATCCTCGACGACGCCGTCACCAGCGTGATCGAGCAGGAAATGAACGGCGCCGACGGCCTGCAGTACGTCGAGGCCGTCAGCGAGGGCAACGGCGCGGTGTCGATCACCGTCACCTTCCTGCCCGGCACCAACCCCGACCTGGCCGCCGTCGACGTGCAAAACCGCATCAAGCGGGTCGAGTCGCGCCTGCCGCAGGCCGTCACGCAGCAAGGTGTCAACGTCAACAAGGCGCGCAGCAACATTTTGATGTTCGTCGGCGCCTCGTCGACCGACGGCAAGATGGACACGGCCGCCATCGGCGACTATCTGGCGCGCAACGTCGTCAATGAACTCAAGCGCCTGCCGGGCGTGGGCCAGGCCCAGCTGTTCGGCACCGAGCGCGCCATGCGCGTGTGGGTCGATCCGGCCAAGCTGGTCGGCCTGCGCCTGACGATGGCCGACGTCACCGCCGCCATCCGCGCCCAGAACGCCCAGGTCACCGCCGGCACCCTGGGCGACCTGCCGTCGCCCGAATCGCAGGCCTACGCCGCGCCGATCGTCGTGCAGGGCCAGCTGACGTCGCCCGAGGAATTCGGCAAGGTGGTGCTGCGCTCGAACACCAACGGCTCCATCGTGCGGTTGAGCGACGTGGCCCGCGTCGAGATGGCCGGCGCCAACTTCAACCGCAGCGCCCGCCTCGACGGCAAGCCCTTCGTCGCCGTCGCCGTCCAGCAGTCGCTGACCGGCAACGCGCTGGCCACCGCCACCCTGGTGCGCGCCAAGATGGACGAGCTGTCCAAATTCTTCCCGCCAGGCCTGAAATACACGGTGCCGTACGACACCTCGACCTTCGTCAAGATCTCGATCGAGGAGGTGGTCAAGACCCTGTTCGAGGCGGTGCTGCTGGTGTTCATCGTCATGTACATCTTCCTGCAGAACCTGCGCTACACCTTGATCCCGACCATCGTCGTGCCGATCGCGCTGATGGGCACCTTCGCCGTCATGCAGCTGGCCGGCTTCTCGATCAACGTGCTGACCATGTTCGGCATGGTGCTGGCGATCGGCATCCTGGTCGACGACGCCATCGTCGTCGTCGAGAACGTCGAGCGCATCATGAGCGAGGAAGGCCTGTCGCCGCGCGACGCCACCCGCAAGGCGATGTCGCAGATCACCGGCGCCATCGTCGGCATCACGCTGGTGCTGATCGCCGTGTTCATCCCGATGGCCTTCTTCGGCGGCGCCGTCGGCGCCATCTACCGCCAGTTCTCGCTGTCGATGGTGTCGGCCATGGTGTTCTCTGCGCTGATGGCGCTGACCCTGACGCCGGCGCTGTGCGCCACCATCCTCAAACCCGTCGAG
>Ga0207655_1004171_pt1 | contig 10370 bp, 9 predicted proteins | sample KBSM44metaG_FD_184398 | JGI IMG/M metagenome (GOLD analysis project Ga0207655, IMG submission 184398) | Miscanthus rhizosphere microbial communities from Kellogg Biological Station, Michigan, USA - KBS M4-4 metaG (SPAdes) (version 2) | ecosystem: Host-associated > Plants > Roots > Rhizosphere >... | reverse complement strand
CGAGGTGACGGAGGTCAACAGCCGCAGCCGAACTTGACCGACGATCGGCGGCGGCCACTCGTCGTCGACCTCGTCTCCGAGACCCCGTGTCTGTTCGCTCATCCGCACATGCACACGGGTGCGCCGGGGTGCACCGATCGAACTCAGCGAGTTTTCGCCCGCGTCATCCATGACGAGGTCGAGATCGGTGCCTCGCTGGTTGGTCTGCCCCATCCGCCCGTTCGCCGAGGCGATGGTCGGATCGATCTCGATCTCGCCGGCGAAATCCCATGCGCCGTACATCCCGAGGTGCACCCGCAACCACACGTCTCCGTCGAAGGCGAGGAACATCTGCTTGCCGACGGCGCGCACCTCGACGGCTTCGCGTCCGTTGAGGACGGAGGCCCCTTCGGCGAACCGCCCCTGCGGGCTGGATGCCAGGACCTCGCGCCCGACGAAGTTGCGATCGAACTGACGCGCGATGCGATGGACGGAATGACCCTCGGGCATCAGCCGGCTTCGGGGTCCATCGCGTCGGACGACTCGCCGCCGACGGGAGCCGCCGCCGCGGCGCGCGGGTCGGGAAGCAGCGTGCCGTCGTTCTCGAAGGCGGCGAGCTGCGCGATACGGCGCGCGTGACGCTCTTCGCCGGAGAAGGGCGTCGCGATGAAGCGGTCGATGAACGCGATCGCCTCATCGACCGTGTGCTGGCGGGCTCCGATGGAGATCACGTTGGCGTCGTTGTGCTCGCGGGCCAGCTCCGCCGTCGCGATGCTCCAGACGAGGGCAGCACGAACACCGCGGACCTTGTTCGCGGCGATCTGCTCGCCGTTGCCCGAGCCGCCGAACACGATGCCGAGGGTCTCGATGCCGGCGGCCTGATCGCGGACGACCGCCTGCGCCGCGCGGATGCAGAACGCAGGGTAGTCATCGACCGGGTCGTACTCGATCGGTCCATGATCCACGACCTCGTGCCCCTGCTCCGCGAGATGGTGCTGCAACTGCGTGGAGAACTCGAGACCCGCATGGTCGGTGGCGATGTGGATGCGCATGGTCACCATCCTAGGGATGCCGCCCCTCGCCCCGTCCGCTGTCGGGATGGAACAGCAGACATCGATATGATGACTTCATCATGCCATTCACACAGACCCAACGCCCGCTGTACGAGGTGAAGGCGAACCTGTTCAAAGGGCTCGCGCATCCGTTCCGGATCCGGCTGCTCGAACTGCTGGCCGGTGCGGTGGAGGTCAGCGTGGCAGACCTGCAGCGGGAGACGGGACTCGAAGCATCCCACCTGTCGCAGCATCTGGCCGTTCTCCGCCGCCATCGGCTCGTGGAGTCGGAGCGCCGTGCGAGCCACGTCTACTACCGGCTGGCCGACCCGCGCGTCGCGGACCTCCTGACCGCCGCACGCGAACTGCTTCTCGGCATCCTCAGCGCCGATGGCGACCTCCTGGTCGACGCGCAGTCGCTTCCCGCGCTCCCGGCCACGATCGCACGGAGTTGATCATGGCCGTGCGGAGTCTCCTTCCCTCCCCGCGGGACTACGCGCACGTGGGACGCACGTGGCGGGGCGACCTGATCGCCGGCGTCACGGTGGGCATCGTCGCCCTTCCCCTCGCTCTCGGTTTCGGCGTCAGCTCCGGCCTCAGCGCCGAAGCGGGTCTGGTCACCGCGGTCGTCGCGGGCATCATCGCCGCCGTCTTCGGCGGCTCGAACGTGCAGGTGTCCGGACCGACCGGGGCGATGGTGGTGGTCCTCGTTCCCATCGTCGCGGCGCACGGACCCGCTGCAGTCGCGGTGGTGAGCCTGATGGCCGGGGTTCTCGTCGTCGCGGCCGGCGCACTGCGGCTGGGACGGGCCGTCTCGTACATTCCGTGGCCTGTCATCGAGGGCTTCACCCTCGGCATCGCGGTGATCATCTTCGCTCAGCAGGTTCCATCGCTGGTGTCGACCCACACCGCTGAGGCGAGTGAGCACAGCTCGAACGCGGTCGTCGCCGCCGTGCAGTCCTTTGCGCGCTTCGACCCCGGCTACGCCGCGTGGGCGCTGTGCGCGGTCGTGATCGTCGCCGTCTGCATGTGGGGCGCGCCCCGCGTGCATCGCGCCGTTCCCGGTTCGCTCGTCGGCATCGTGATCGTCGCCGTGGCGGGCCTCGTCATCGGGGCGCCGCTGGCGCGGATCGGGGCCCTTCCCTCCGCTCTTCCCGCCCCGGCGCTCCCGACGATGGACCTCACCACGCTCGGCGCACTGGCGGCTCCCGCCGCAACCGTTGCCGCATTGGCGGCGATCGAGTCCCTGCTGTCGGCACGGGTGGCGTCGAGCCTCGCCGACACGGGGCCGTATGACCCCGACCGTGAGCTGGTGGGACAGGGACTCGCCTCGATCGGCTCGTCGCTGTTCGGCGGGATGCCGGCGACGGGTGCCATCGCGCGCACCGCCGTCAACGTCCGCGCGGGAGCGCGCAGCCGGCTCGCCGCCGTCGCTCACGCGCTGGTACTGCTGCTCGTCGTGCTGGTCGCCGCCGGTCCGGTAGGACAGATTCCGCTCGCCGCGCTCGCGGGCGTGCTGATGGTCACGGCCGTGCGGATGGTGCACCTCGACACCGTGCGTGCCATCCTCCGATCCACGCGGGCCGACGCGGTCGCGTTCGTTGCGACCGCGGTCATCACCGTGTCGTTCGACCTGATCGTCGCGGTCGTCATCGGCGTCGCGGTCGCGGGCTTCTTCGCCCTCCGAGGCATGTCGCAGGCATCCCGGGTGCGCCGTGAAGAGGTGCGCGATCCCCACCCCGGTGACGACCGCATCGCGATCCTCCGCTTCGACGGCCCCCTCTCTTTCACCTCCGCAGACCGCGTGTTCGCGGAGGTGGATGCCCTCGGAGCCGGGCCGAGTCGGGATGTCTCGGTCGTGATCATGCGGATGAGCCAGCTGGAACTGGTCGATGCGACCGGTGCGCACATGTTGGGCGAGATCACCCAGTCGCTCGAGCGACGCGGGATCACGGTCCTCATCAAGGGGGTGCAGCCGCGCCACGAAGACCTGTTCCGCTCGGTCGGCGTGCTCGCGGCCCTCCGCCACCACAACCACCTGTTCACCGACCTGCCGACCGCCATCGCCCACGCCCGCAGCCACGTGCGGCGGGAATCAGCGACCGCGTAGGCTGGGTGGGTTGCCGTCGGCGCCAGCAGTGCCGGATGGTTCCGTCCACACCCTCACCCCTGGGAGTACCGCAGTGCCTGGAGAGAACCTCACCCGCATCGAGGCGCAGGAGCGCCGCGCGATCGTCGACACCCAGTCGTACGACATCGCGCTCGATCTGACCCGCGGACCGGAGGTGTTCGGGTCGCGAACCGTCGTGCGTTTCACCGCCGCTGCCGGCGCGTCGACCTTCATCGACCTCATCGCTCGCGAGGTGCGCGAGATCACGCTCAACGGCGTCGCCGTCGACGCCTCTGCGTTCGCAGATTCGCGCATCGCGCTGGACGGGCTTCGTGCCGAGAACGAGCTGATCGTCGACGCGGATTGCCTTTACACCAACACCGGCGAAGGGCTTCACCGCTTCGTCGACCCGGTCGACGGCGAGGTGTACCTCTACTCGCAGTTCGAGGTTCCCGACTCGCGGCGCGTGTTCGCGGTGTTCGAGCAGCCCGACCTGAAGGCGACGTTCCGCTTCACCGTGACCGCGCCGGCCGCGTGGAAGGTCGTCTCCAACTCCCCCACCCCCGAGCCCGTGCCCGGCGACGGCGACGCCGCGATCTGGGCGTTCGAGCCGACGCCGCGGATCTCCTCGTACATCACCGCCATCGTCGCAGGCCCCTACGAAGCGACCTTCTGCGAGCTGACGAGCGCTTCGGGTGCGGTCATCCCGCTCGGCGTCTACGGTCGCAAGAGCCTCTGGCAGCACCTCGACGCCGACTACATCTTCGACAAGACCCGCGAGGGCTTCGCGTACTACGAGGAGAAGTTCGGCGTCCCCTACCCGTTCGCGAAGTACGACCAGCTCTTCGTGCCCGAGTTCAACGCGGGCGCGATGGAGAACGCGGGCGCGGTGACGTTCACCGAGACGTACGTCTTCCGCAGCAAGGTGACGGATGCCGTCAAGGAGCGTCGCGTCGTCACGATCCTCCACGAGCTCGCGCACATGTGGTTCGGCGACCTCGTGACGATGAAGTGGTGGAACGACCTCTGGCTGAACGAGTCGTTCGCCGAGTGGGCCTCAACGATCGCGACCGCCGAGGCCACCGAGTGGACCGAGGCGTGGACCACGTTCAACGCGATGGAGAAGACCTGGGCCTACCGTCAGGACCAGCTGCCGTCGACCCACCCCGTCGTCGCCACGATCAACGATCTCGAGGACGTCCAGGTCAACTTCGACGGCATCACGTACGCCAAGGGCGGCTCAGTGCTCAAGCAGCTGGCCGCGTGGGTCGGCATCGACGCCTTCTTCGCGGGCGTCGGGCAGTACTTCCAGAAGCACGCCTTCGGCAACACCGAGCTGTCCGATCTGCTCGTCGAGCTCGAGTCCACGAGCGGCCGCGATCTGTCGGGGTGGTCGCAGAAATGGCTCGAGACGGCGGGCGTGAACACGCTGGCGCCCGAGCTTCGCGTCGGCGACGACGGCATGATCTCGCGCTTCGCGATCGTCCAGACGGCACCGGCCGATTACCCGACGATCCGACCGCACCGACTCGGTGTCGGCTTTTACGCGCTGGAGGGCGACGCGCTCGTGCGCACGCGCCACGTCGAACTGGATGTGGACGGTGACCTCACCGAGGTTCCGGAGCTTGTCGGCGAGCGTCAGCCCGACCTGATCCTGCTCAACGACGAGGACCTCGCGTACGCGAAGATCCGTCTCGACCCGCGGTCGCTGACGACGGCCATCGATCACCTCGCCCGCATCAGCGACCCGCTCGCACGCTCGCTCGTCTGGGGCGCGGCGTGGGATCAGACCCGGGATGCCGAGGCCTCGGCATCCGACTACATCGACCTGGTGCTGCGCAACATCGGGGCCGAGACCGAGTCGACGACGGTGCGCACCACCCTGGCGCAGCTGCAGCTCGCGGCCAACGCGTACGTCGCCCCGGAGAAGCGGGACGCCGCGCGCGTGCGGGTCGCCGAGGGCCTGTGGTCGCTCGCGCAGGAGGCGGAGGCCGGCAGCGACAGCCAGCTGCAGTTCGTCACCGCGTTCGCCTCCGCCGCAGCAACCCCCGGTCAGTGGGAGCAGGTTCGTGCCCTCCGCGACGGGGAGGCCACCCTGCCCGGCCTGGAGATCGACGCCGACCTGTCGTGGGCGCTCCTCGTGTCTCTCGCCGCCGGCGGCGTCGTGACCGCGGCGGACATCGAAGCGGCCCTCGCGGCAGACAACACGTCCAAGGGAGGCGAGTTCGCCGCGCAGGCCAAGGCCGCACTGCCGAATGTCGACGCGAAGCGCGCGGCGTGGGCGTCGTTGGTCGACAACGCCGATCTGCCCAACACGGTCGTGCGCGCCGCGGCGCTCGGATTCGTCCACCCCGCGGGCACCGCTGCGCTGGCCGAGTTCGTCGCGCCGTACTTCGAGATGCTCCTGCCGGTGTGGGAATCGCGCACCTACCAGATCGCGAACTACCTGATCACCGGTCTGTACCCGGCGCCGCTCGCGTCGGTGGAGCTGCGCGACGCGACCCGTGCGTGGCTCGCCACCCACACCGAAGCGCCCTCCGCGCTGCGACGTCTGGTCAACGAGAACCTTGCCGGCGTCGAGCGCGCTCTCGCCGTTCAGGAGCGCGACATCGCGAACTGAGTCGTCTACCGGCCCTACCGGGACGCGCGTTCGAGACGGCGCGCGACCCGGTGGGCGGGGACGACGCCGAGGGTCACCCACCCGATCGACCAGATCACGGCAACGCCCAAAGCCGGCGCCGCCGTCGCCGGGCTGGCGAGAACAGCAATGGCCACCGACGACAGGGCGCCGCACGCCGCCCCTCCGGCGGCGATCACGAGTGCCGGCGAGGTCGCGCGGTTGACGGCACGCCAGGCGTCATCGTCGGCGAGGGTGAGGCGACTGCGGTAACCGAGCACGCGGTTGCGCGGCAGATGGCCACCCCACACGGCCCAGGCCCACCACGCGAGCAGGAGCGAAAGCGCCGACACGGCACAGGCGCTCAGAACGATACCGACCACGGGGTCTCCCTTCCGTCGTCTCCATGCTCGCGAGCGACGAGGCGGCCGTGATCGTCCAGAAGGACGACATCACCTCGGCGCGATCTCATCCTCACGCAGGATGCGGCATCCGCCCGCGCCACCGTAGCGTCGAAGCATGATCGTTGCTGAGAACCTCACAAAGAGATACGGAAGCACCACCGCCGTCGACGGCGTCTCCTTCACCGTTCGCCCCGGGCAGGTCACCGGCTTTCTCGGGCCCAACGGTGCGGGCAAGTCGACCACCATGCGGATGATCGTCGGACTCGACGCGCCGTCCGCGGGACATGTGAGCGTCTCCGGTCACCGCTACAACGAGAGCCGTTCGCCCCTCACCGAAGTCGGTGTATTGCTGGATGCGAAGGCCGTCCACACGGGACGCTCGGCACGCGGGCATCTGCGGGCCATGGCGGCCACCCATGGCATCCCGAATTCGCGCGTCGACGAGGTGATCGCGCTGACCGGCCTCGAAGCCGTCGCGAACAAGCGCGCCGGAAAGTTCTCCCTCGGCATGGGACAGCGCCTCGGGATCGCGGCCGCCCTCCTCGGTGACCCGCAGACGCTGATCCTCGACGAGCCCGTCAACGGTCTCGACCCCGAGGGCGTGCGTTGGGTGCGCGAGTTCGTGCGGCACCTGGCCCAGGAGGGCCGCACGGTGCTGCTGTCCAGCCACCTCATGAGCGAGATGTCCCAGACCGCCGACCACGTCATCGTCCTCGGCCGCGGCCGGGTGCTCGCAGATGCGCCGCTGGCCGAACTGGTCGGCGCGTGGACACGCAATGAGGTGCTCGTGCGCACGCCGCGGGCGGCCGACCTGGCATCCGCGCTCGCGGCTCCCGATGTCACGGTGACGGATGCCGGCAACGGTGCGCTGAGCGTGTCCGGAATCTCCGCGAGCGCCATCGGTGATCTCGCCGCCGAGCGCGGCATCCCGCTTCACGAGCTCACGCCCCGTACCGGATCGCTCGAAGAGGCCTACATGGCGCTGACGGAAGGCGCTGTTCAGTACAAGTCCAAGGAGATCGCATGAGCACCGCGACCGCACCCGCCACCACGGCCCCGACGGCACCACGCCCCGCGGCGTCGACGTACCACCTCTCGTTCGCCCGAGTCGTCCGCAGCGAGTGGATCAAGCTCCTGTCGCTTCGGTCGACCTGGTGGTCGCTGGGCATCACCGTTGTTCTTTCCGTCGGTATCTCGCTGATGATGGCCGCGGCGTTGCGTGACTTCGACGCCGGCTTCGCACCCGTGATGGTCATCGTCATGCCGATGCAGTTCACGATGCTCGTGGCCGGCATCCTCGGCGCGATCGCGATCACCGGCGAATACTCGACCGGGATGATCCGCTCCACGTTGACCGCCGAGCCGCGCCGCGGCGCGGTTCTGCTCGCAAAGGCTCTCGTCGTGATGGTGGTGCTCGCACTCGCGACCGCGATCACCTACGCGATCGCCGTCGTGGCGACGGCACCGATCCTGACGACCGGGATTGACTGGGGCGAGCCGACGCAGTCGATCCTGCCGCTGCTGGCCGGTGTCTTCGCGATGGCCACCTTCGCGCTCATCGGTCTCGGCTTCGGCTTCATCATCCGAAACGGCGCCGGAGCGATCGCGGCGACGGTCGGTGTGCTGTTCGTCCTGCCGATCGTGCTGAGCATGTTCTCCTTCGCCGGCGAGAGCTGGCAGTGGATCGTGGACCTCACGAAGTACCTCCCCGTGTCAGCGGCGCAGGTCGCGACCGCCGCCGGCGGAGACGACGTGGTGCGGGGACTCGTGACCCTCGCCGTCTGGCCGGCCGCTCTGCTCCTGGGCGCGTGGGTGAGTCTTCGCAGTCGGGACGCCTGAGCTGAAAGCCTCGGCCGTGGGCAGCCGCAGTTCGCTCGATTCGACATCGGGTGAGCTGCGGCTCCCGCGTCCACCGGGTGTGATCCGTCGGTTCTGGAGCCGGCATCCGCGCGTCACCGACGTACTCATCGCCCTGTTCACCGCCCTCTTTACGTTTCCGGCGCCCGCGCGCGACGATCTCTCCGGTGACAGCCACCTGTGGGTGGCGCTGCGACCCGCCGTCGTGGTGATCCTCACGCTGGCGTGCGTGGCGATGCTGTGGCGGCGTCGACGACCCCTGGTTCCCTTCACAGCTGCTGCGGTGGGGGCCGCCCTGGCCATCGCATCGGGCTCTGGCGTGGGTTCGGGAACCGCCGCGGTCGCGATCTACGCCGTCGCGGTCTACGGTGGCGCCGCGCTCGCGTGGATCTCCGCCGGCATCGCCCTCGGCTGCGCCCTGCTCCTGGCAGGGGTGGCGGTTCTCACGGGCGCCCTGTCGTGGATCACCGGAGCCAATGGGTGCGCCGCACTGCTGGTGGGGCTCTTGATCGGCTGCCTGATCGGTGTCAACGTAGGCAACCGCGCGCGTTACCTCGCCGCCCTCATGGAGACGTCGCGGCGTCTGTGGTCAGAGCGTGAGCAGCAGGCCCGTCTGGCCGCCGCGGCCGAGCGCACCCGCATCGCACGGGAGATGCACGACGTCGTGTCGCACTCGCTCACGGTGATGATCGCACTCGCGGAAGGAGCCACGGCGACGACGGATGCTGCGCGCGCCCGGACCGCCACCGCGCAGATCGCGACGACGGGACGTGGCGCCCTCGGCGAGATGCGCGCCATGCTCGGCGTGCTCCGTGGGGACGACGGCGATCGAGACGCACCGCTCGTTCCCCTGGGCGGCGACGTCGGCGACACCGTGCGCGCGGCCGTCGCCGCGGCGCGCAGCGCCGGCATCCCCGTCGCCCTGACGACGACCGGCGAAGAGATCGCCGACCTCCACGTGCGACTCGCCGTGGCGCGCGTCGTGCAGGAGGGCCTGACGAACGTCATCCGCCATGCCCCGACCACGCGTGAGGTGAGCGTGACGATCTCCTCCGGCGTCGACCGCGTCGAGGTCGAGATCGTCAACGACGGCGTCGACGGTTCACCTTCCGAGGGCGGGTACGGCATCCGCGGCCTTCACGAGCGCGCCGCGCGCATCGGTGGCACCGTGCATGCGGGACCGGATGCCGAGGGACGCTGGCGCGTGCACCTCTCTGCACCGGCGGTGGCTGCGCGCGAGGAGGAGCCATGACCGTGCCGATTCGCGTTGTCATCGCCGACGACCAGCAGCTCATCCGTCTCGGTTTCGGGATGGTGCTCGATGCGGAACCGGACGTCGACGTCGTCGGCGAGGCGGCCGACGGAGAGGAGGCTGTCGCGCTGTGCACGGCGCTGCGTCCCGACGTCGTCCTGATGGACGTCCGTATGCCGCGGTTGGACGGCGTCGCGGCGACGGCGCGGGTCGTGGTGGAGGCGCCGGATACACGGGTGCTCGTCCTGACGACCTTCGATCTCGATGAGTACGCCTTCGGCGCTCTGGATGCCGGCGCCAGCGGATTCCTGTTGAAGGATGTCGATCGCGCCGCGCTCGTGGCCGCGATCCGCGCCGTCGCCGGCGGCGATGCCGTTCTGTCGCCGCGGATCACGAAGGAGGTTCTCCGACGGCGCGCCGCGGCGGCCGCTGCTCCCGGGCAGTCGGCAGACCCTTCGGCGACGACCGACCGACGTCGCGTTGCGGACCTCACGCCGCGCGAGCACGAGGTGTTCCTCGCGATGGCCCGCGGGTTGAGCAACGCGGAGATCGCGGGCGAGCTGTACCTCAGCGAGACGACGGTGAAGACCCACGTGGGACGGGTGCTGGCGAAACTGGGTGCCCGCGATCGTATCCAGGCGGTCATCGTCGCTCATCGCGGGGGCTGGGCCGACGACTCCCCCGCGGGTTCACAGAGCGGGCCAAGCGCTGCTCGTTAGGATCGAGGCGATGCGGTACTTCTCTGACTCCGGCGACGGCACGACGGCACCGGCCATCGACCCGAGTGTGTGGACGGGTGTGCTCGCCTGGCTGAGCGAGGCCGGGTTCAAACTCCTGGCGAGCGCCGGCATCATCGTCGGGGCTTTCGTCGTCTCCTGGGTGCTGCGCTTCGTCATCCGCCGAATCGTGAACCGGATCGTGTCCGGAGCGAAGAGCAAAGCCAACGTCGACGACACGCAGGCCCTGGAGCGTTCCCCCCTTGCCGCCATGCGGCTCGTGCAACGAACCCGCACGCTCGGCTCGATCCTGCAGAACATCGTCAACGTCGCGATCGTCATCATCGCGATCCTGCTCATCTTCAACGTCCTGGCACCCAGTG
>Ga0207655_1004170_pt1 | contig 10372 bp, 8 predicted proteins | sample KBSM44metaG_FD_184398 | JGI IMG/M metagenome (GOLD analysis project Ga0207655, IMG submission 184398) | Miscanthus rhizosphere microbial communities from Kellogg Biological Station, Michigan, USA - KBS M4-4 metaG (SPAdes) (version 2) | ecosystem: Host-associated > Plants > Roots > Rhizosphere >... | reverse complement strand
GGCGGTGGTCTGATCTGAGTTTTGCAGTGCACAGACTGGCCTCATCGCGGGCAAGCCCGCTCCCACAGGGATTGTGTGAGCAGCGGAGATTCTGTGGGAGCTGGCTTGCCAGCGATGAGGCCGGTGAGGCTGCATCAAAATTATGGTTGAGGTAAGTGATGTCCCAGGCTGAAAAAATCGTTATCGCCGACGCCCCGATGCGTTGGCAGGATGTGGTCGCAGTCGCCCGTCACGGCGCGCAGCTCGAGCTGTCGGCCCAGACCTGGGCGCGCATTGAAAACGCTCAGGGCATCGTCCAGCGCATCGTCGCCAGCGGCGAACGCGCCTATGGCGTCAACACCGGGCTGGGCGGTTTGTCCAACGTCTCGCTGCAGGGTGAACAGCTCAGCCAGCTGTCGCGCAACACATTGCTCAGCCACGCCTGCGGCGTCGGTCCGGTACTGGCTGACGAGCAGACCCGCGCCATCATGTGCGCCGCGATCCGCAACTACAGCCACGGCAAGTCCGGCATTCATCGCCGGGTGGTCGAAGCGCTGCTGGCGCTGCTCAATCGCGGTATCACCCCGCAAGTGCCGTCCCAGGGTTCGGTGGGTTATCTGACCCACATGGCCCACGTCGGCATCGCGCTGCTGGGCGTGGGCAATGTCAGCTATCGCGGGCAAGTGGTGTCCGCACAGCAGGCGCTGACCGAAGAGGGCCTGCAACCGGTGCAGCTCGGGGCGAAGGACGGTTTGTGTCTGGTCAATGGCACGCCGTGCATGACCGGCCTCGGTTGCCTGGCGATTGCCGACGCCACGCGTCTGCTGCAATGGGCCGACGTGATCGGTGCCATGAGCTTCGAAGCCCAGCGCGGCCAGATCGCCGCGTTCGATGCCGAGATCATCGCGCTCAAGCCGCACCCGGGCATGCAACAGGTCGGCGTCAATCTACGGGCGCTGCTCGATGGCAGTGAAGTGATCGCGAAGAGCAAAGGCATTCGTACCCAGGATGCGCTGAGCATCCGCTCGATCCCGCAGGTGCATGGCGCCGCACGCGATCAACTGGAGCACGCGATCAAACAGATCGAAACCGAACTCAACGGCTGCACCGACAACCCGTTGCTGCTGGGCACGCCGGACGACTTCCGGGTGATGTCCCAGGCCAACCCGCACGGGCAATCGGTGGCGCTGGCGGCGGACTTGCTGGCGATTGCGATGGCCGAAATCGGCTCGATTGCCGAGCGACGTCTGGATCGTCTGATCAACCCGCACGTCAGTGGTCTGCCAGCGTTTCTGGTGGCCAACCCAGGGGTGAACTCCGGGATGATGATCGTGCAATACGTCGCCGCGTCGCTGTGTGCGGAAAACCGCCAGTTGGCGCAACCGGCGGTGCTCGACAACTACGTCACTTCGGGCCTGCAGGAAGACCATTTGAGCATGGGCACCAACGCCGCGCTGAAGCTGCACCGTGCGCTGGAAAACTGCACGCAGATCCTCGCCATCGAGTACCTGCTGGCGGCCCAGGCTTTTGAATTTCTCAAGGAACAGCGCTTCGGCGCGGGCACCGATGTGGCGTGGCGACTGCTGCGCGAGAAGGTCCCGGCCTACGATCAGGACCGCTGGCTGGCGCCGGATATCGCCGCTGCTGCAAGTGTTCTGAAAGACTCGAACCTGTTGCACAACGCCTTACCGAATTTGCACTGACAACTACCCATACCAGCGTGCCAAGGCGCGGATCGTCCAAAAGGCGAGAGGCGACGGATAACGGAATGCTCCGGAGCGACTGGTAGTTAATAACAATGCCTCAAAAGGAGCATTTAAATGACTGCGCTGAACCTGATCCCCGGCCAACTGAGCCTGTCCCAACTGCGTGACGTCTATCAGCACCCGGTCAAGCTGACCCTCGACAACAGCGCCAGCGCCCAGATCGAAGCCAGCGTCGCCTGTGTCGAGCAGATCCTCGCCGAGAACCGCACCGCCTACGGCATCAACACCGGTTTCGGCCTGCTGGCCTCGACCCGCATCGCCAGCGAAGACCTGGAAAACCTGCAGCGTTCGCTGGTGTTGTCCCATGCCGCCGGCGTCGGCCAGCCGATCAGCGATGAGCTGGTGCGCCTGATCATGGTGCTCAAGGTCAACAGCCTCAGCCGTGGTTTCTCCGGCATCCGTCGTGTGGTGATCGACGCACTGATTGCGCTGATCAACGCCGAGGTCTATCCGCACATTCCTTTGAAGGGTTCGGTGGGTGCATCCGGCGACCTCGCGCCATTGGCGCACATGTCGCTGGTGCTGCTGGGCGAAGGCAAGGCGCGTTACAAGGGCGAGTGGATGGAAGCCACCGAAGCGCTGAAAGTCGCCGGTCTGACGCCGCTGACGTTGGCTGCCAAAGAAGGTCTGGCGCTGCTCAACGGCACGCAGGTTTCTACCGCATTCGCTTTGCGCGGTCTGTTCGAAGGTGAAGACCTGTTCGCCGGCGCGCTGGCGCTGGGCGGGCTTACAGTTGAAGCGGTATTGGGCTCGCGCTCGCCGTTCGATGCCCGTATCCACGCCGCCCGTGGCCAGAAAGGCCAGATCGACACCGCCGCCGCTTATCGCGATCTGCTGGGCGAGCGCAGCGAAGTCTCCGACTCGCACCAGAACTGCGAAAAGGTCCAGGACCCGTACTCGCTGCGTTGCCAGCCACAAGTCATGGGCGCGTGCCTGACCCAGTTCCGTCAGGCCGCCGAGGTGCTGGTCATCGAGGCCAACGCCGTGTCCGACAACCCGTTGGTGTTCGCGGCCGAAGGCGACGTGATTTCCGGTGGCAACTTCCACGCCGAACCGGTGGCCATGGCGGCTGACAACATGGCGCTGGCCATCGCCGAAATCGGCTCCCTCAGCGAGCGCCGTATCTCGCTGATGATGGACAAGCACATGTCGCAACTGCCGCCGTTCCTGGTGGCCAATGGCGGGGTGAACTCCGGTTTCATGATCGCCCAGGTGACCGCTGCGGCGCTGGCCAGCGAGAACAAGGCGCTGGCCCATCCGCATTCGGTGGACAGCCTGCCGACCTCCGCCAACCAGGAAGATCACGTGTCGATGGCCCCGGCTGCCGGCAAGCGTCTGTGGGAAATGGCCGAAAACACTCGCGGCATTCTCGCGGTGGAATGGCTGGCGGCGGTGCAGGGGCTGGACCTGCGCAACGGCCTGAAGACCTCGACCAAACTGGAACTGGCCCGAGGGATTCTGCGTCGCGAAGTGCCGTTCTACGAGAAGGACCGCTTCTTCGCGCCGGACATCAATGCGGCGACCGAGCTGCTGGCTTCGCGGGTTCTGACTGAACTGGTTCCGGCGAAACTGCTGCCGAGCCTGTAAGAGCCACCCCTCACCCCAACCCTCCCGAAACGTCGGACCGCCCCAAGGGGGAGAGGGGAAAGGGAGCCGATCTTCATGATTTTCCAGACTTGAGTTCGACTCGATATTTCAGGTCGATGTACTTCGCAAGAACAACCCGGTCAGTCCCCTCTCCCTCCGGGAGAGGGCTAGGGTGAGGGGGCTTTTGAAGGCTGCCCACCAAACAGAATCCAACGGAGGCCTACAGTGAAAACCCTCTGGCAACACTGCCACGTCGCAACCATGGCGCAAGGCGTCTACTCGATCATCGAGGATGCGGCCATCGTGACGTCCGGCGCACTTATCGAGTGGATCGGCCCGCGCAGCCAATTGCCGTCCGGCGAATACCCGGCGGTCAATGATCTGCAGGGCGCGTGGGTCACCCCCGGCCTGATCGACTGCCACACCCACACCGTGTTCGGTGGCAACCGCAGCGGTGAGTTCGAGAAACGCCTGCAAGGCGTCAGCTACGCCGAGATCGCAGCCGCCGGCGGCGGCATCGCCAGCACCGTGCGCGCCACGCGTGAAGCGTCGGAAGACGAACTGTTCGCCAGCGCCGCCAAACGCCTGAAAAGCCTGATGCGTGATGGCGTGACCACGGTCGAAATGAAATCCGGCTACGGCCTCGATCTGGCCAGCGAGCGCAAGATCCTGCGGGTCATCCGTCGTCTCGCCGCCGAGCTGCCGATCAGCGTGCGCAGCACCTGCCTGGCTGCCCATGCCTTGCCGCCGGAATACAAGGATCGCGCCGACGACTACATCGATCACATCTGCGCCGAGATGCTCCCCGCCCTGGCCGCCGAAGGTCTGGTGGACGCGGTGGATGCGTTTTGCGAATACCTGGCGTTCTCCCCGGAGCAAGTCGAGCGGGTGTTCATCGCCGCGCAAAAACTCGGTCTGCCGGTGAAGCTGCATGCCGAGCAATTGTCGTCGCTGCACGGCTCCAGCCTCGCCGCGGGTTATCACGCATTGTCCGCCGATCACCTGGAGTTCATGGACGAAGCCGACGCCATCGCCATGGCCGAATCCGACACCGTCGCGGTGTTGTTGCCGGGTGCGTTCTACTTTCTGCGCGAAACCCAGTTGCCGCCGATGGACGCCCTGCGCAAACACAAAGTGAAAATCGCCATCGCCAGCGACCTCAACCCCGGCACTTCGCCGGCGCTGTCGTTGCGCCTGATGCTGAATATGGCCTGCACCTGTTTCCGCATGACCCCGGAAGAGGCGCTGGCCGGCGCCACGATTCACGCGGCGCAAGCCCTGGGCATGGCCGAGACCCACGGTTCGCTGGAAGCCGGCAAAGTCGCGGATTTTGTCGCCTGGCAGATCGACCGTCCGGCGGATCTGGCGTACTGGCTCGGTGGTGAACTGGACAAACGCGTCGTGCGTCACGGCGTTGAATCAAGTCTGTAGGAGAGTGGTTGTGGATAAGGTTCTGAACTTCAAACAAGGTCGCGTGCCGCTGCTGATTAGCATGCCTCACGCCGGTGTGCGCCTGACTCCGGCGGTCGAGGCCGGATTGATCCCGGACGCGAAAAGCCTGCCGGACACCGACTGGCACATTCCGCAGCTCTACGACTTCGCCGCCGAACTGGGCGCCAGTACCCTGGCGGCCGAGTACTCGCGGTTCGTCATCGACCTGAACCGGCCGTCAGACGACAAACCGCTGTACGCCGGCGCCACCACCGGCCTGTACCCGGCGACGCTGTTCGATGGCATTCCGTTGTTCAAGGAAGGCCAGGAGCCGTCGAAACAAGAGCGTGCGACCTATCTGGAGCAGATCTGGACGCCGTACCACCGCACCTTGCAGGAAGAGCTGGCGCGGCTGAAGGCCGAGTTCGGTTACGCGCTGCTGTTCGATGCGCACTCGATCCGTTCGGTGATCCCGCACCTGTTCGACGGCAAGCTGCCGGACTTCAATCTCGGCACCTTCAACGGCGCCAGTTGCGATCCGCAGTTGGCTACGCAACTGGAAGCAATCTGCGCACGCCACGGCGATTACAGCCATGTGCTGAACGGACGCTTCAAGGGCGGCCACATCACCCGTCACTACGGCAACCCGGCCGAGAACATCCACGCCGTGCAGCTGGAACTGGGCCAGTGCACCTACATGGAAGAGTTCGAACCGTTCCGCTACCGCGCCGATCTGGCCGAGCCGACGCGGGTGGTGCTCAAGGAGTTGCTGCAAGGGCTGCTCGCCTGGGGCAAATCCCACTACAACGCATAACTAATTGTGGGAGCGGGCAAGCCCGCTCCCACAAGGGTTTTGGGTTTTCACAGGTTTCGCGTTCCAACAGGGTCGCCACCGTGCAAATCCCGGTCGCCACAGTTCGCTTTTCCGTCTCGCCTGCTGCGTAATGTTTCGGCCACGGTGCAAGAAGACACCGATCCGAACAATAAACCGCTGCCGCACGAGACGATCCCACATGAAAAAACTGTTCACTCGTTGTGCGTTAATCCTGACCGGCAGTGCGCTGCTCAGCGCCGGCGCCATGGCTTCCGACGATGCATCCTGCAAAACCGTGCGCATGGGTGTGGTCAACTGGACCGACGTGATCGCCACCAGCGGCATGGCCGACGTGCTGCTCAACGGTCTGGGCTACGAGAGCAAGCAGACCAGCGCCGTGCAGCAAATCATCTTTGCCGGCATCCGCGACAAGCGTCTGGATATTTTCCTCGGCTATTGGAAACCGGCGATGGACAAGAACATCGCGCCGTTCCTCGCCGCCAATCAGGTCAAGGTGATGGACAAGCCAAGCCTGGCCGATGCCCAGGCGACGCTGGCAGTGCCGGACTATGTTGCGGCGGCGGGGCTGAAAACCTTCGGCGACATCGCGAAATTCAAGGATCAGCTCGGCGGCAAGATCTACGGTATCGAGCCCGGCAGCGGCGCCAACACCACGATCAAGACCATGATCGAGACCAACCATTTCGGCCTGAAGGACTTCAAGATCATCGAATCCGGTGAGGCCGGCATGCTCGCCGCCGTGCAGCGGGCGGTGAACCGCAAGGAATTCGTGGTGTTCGTCGGCTGGACCCCGCATCCGATGAACATCAACATGAAAATCACCTACCTGACCGGCAGCGAAGACGTTTACGGCCCCAACGAAGGCGCCGCCACCGTTTCCACCGTCACCGCGCCGGACTACGCCGAGCGCTGCCCGAACGTCCATCGACTGCTGGAAAACCTGACCTTCACCGCCGCCCAGGAAAGCCAGTTGATGGTGCCGATCATGGAGCGCAAGACACCTCAGGAAGTGGCGAAAACCTGGCTGCGTGAGCATCCCGAAGACTTGCAACGCTGGCTGGCGGGTGTCAGCAGTTTTGACGGCAAGGACGGCGTGGCCACAGTCCAGGCCAGCCTGAAAAACTGATGAGCACTTATCCACTTTCACCGGCGATGGCGGCGTTTGTCGCCAGAACCGAAAGCTTCGCCAGTGATGACGGCAGCCTCGCGGGTTTGCGCAAATCCTATGACGACATGTGCCGGGCCTTCGCGCCCGAACGGCCGGCGGGGCTGGAGGTGGTGGATTTCCAGTTGAGCGGGGTGGCGGTGCGTTCGTATCGCCCTCCCGTCCGGCCATCGGTCAGTGGCTGGCCGTGCGTGTTGTATCTGCACGGCGGCGGTTGGGTGGTCGGCGGGCTGGATTCCCATGACTTCATCTGCTGTGAACTGTCCATCTCGCTGGGGGCGATGGTGGTGGCGGTGGATTACCGGCTGGCGCCGGAGCATCCGTTCCCGGCCGGTTTCGAGGATTGCCTGACCGTCTGGCGCGCGTTGCGCAGCGGGCCGTTCTGGTTCGATCCCGGGCGGATGCTGGTAGCCGGCGACAGCGCAGGCGGCAATCTGGCGGCGGCGTTGTGCCTGGCCTTGCGCGATGCCGGCGAGCCGCTGCCGGGCGCGCAGGTCTTGATCTATCCGGGGCTGGGAGGCGACGCACAGTTACCGTCGCGCAGCGAATGCGCCGATGCGCCGCTGCTCGCCAGCAGCGATGTCGATTGTTATCACGCCTTGTACCTGCGCGGCACCGCGAAGCCGAACGCCTATGCGATGCCGTTGCTGGCCGATGACTTCAGTGGTTTGCCCCCGGCCTGGATTGCCGTCGCTCAGTTCGATCCGCTGCGTGACGACGGCGTGTGCTACGCCGAACGGCTTAACGCGGCGGGCGTCGACGCGTCGCTGTACTACGGCGAAGGGCTGGTTCACGGTTGCCTGCGGGCGCGGCATCAGGTCGCCGAGGTCGATCGTCTCTTTGAGAACCTGCTGGGGTTCATGACTGACAAAATGTGACAGCGCGCGGGCATGCTCATTGACGTAAATCGGGTTTATGATGCCGGACGGCAGAATAATAGAAGTCCCCCCAGGGATGACCTCGACCCCTTACGGAGCGCGCAATGCAGACTTTGTTTCCGCAGATCAAACCTCACGCACGGCACGATCTGGCCGTCGATGACACCCATACGCTGTACGTCGACGAAAGCGGTTCACCGGAAGGTTTGCCGGTGGTCTTCATCCATGGTGGCCCGGGCGCGGGGTGTGATGCCCAGAGTCGCCGCTACTTCGATCCGAATCTGTATCGCATCGTCACCTTCGACCAGCGTGGCTGCGGACGTTCCACCCCCCACGCCAGCCTGGAAAACAACACCACCTGGGATCTGGTCGAAGACCTCGAGCGTATCCGCAAACACCTGGGCATCGACAAATGGGTGCTGTTCGGCGGTTCCTGGGGGTCGACCCTGGCGCTGGCCTACGCGCAAACTCACCCGGAGCGTGTCCATGGTCTGATCCTGCGTGGGATCTTTCTCTGCCGTCCGCAGGAAATCGAATGGTTCTATCAGGCTGGCGCCAGCCGTCTGTTCCCCGATTACTGGCAGGACTACCTCGCGCCGATCCCGCTGGATGAGCGCGACGACCTGCTCAGCGCGTTCCACAAACGCCTGACCGGCAACGATCAGATCGCCCAGATGCACGCGGCCAAGGCCTGGTCGACCTGGGAAGGGCGCACTGCGACCCTGCGCCCGAACCCGCTGGTGGTCGACCGGTTCTCCGAGCCGCAGCGTGCCTTGTCGATCGCGCGGATCGAATGCCACTACTTCACCAATAACGCTTTCCTGGAACCGAACCAGTTGATCCGCGACATGGGCAAGATCGCCCATCTGCCTGGCGTGATCATCCACGGCCGCTACGACGTGATCTGCCCGCTCGACAATGCCTGGGAACTGCATCAGGCCTGGCCGAACAGCGAGCTGCAGGTGATCCGCGATGCCGGTCACGCGGCCTCGGAACCGGGTATCACCGATGCGCTGGTACGCGCCGCCAGCAACATGGCCCGGCGCCTGCTCGACCTGCCGCCCGAAGAAGCATGAAGGGGCTATTGCAGCGCGTGAAAGGCGCGCGGGTCGAAGTGGCGGGGGAGGTGGTCGGCAGTGTCGATCAGGGATTGCTGGTGCTGGTGGCGGTCGAACCCGACGACACGCAGGCCAGCGCCGACAAACTTCTGCATAAACTGCTTAACTATCGAGTATTCGGTGACGCCGAAGGCAAGATGAATCTGTCTTTGGCGGATGTGGGCGGCGGGCTGCTGCTGGTCTCTCAGTTCACCCTGGCTGCCGACACCAGAAGCGGGTTGCGTCCGAGTTTCTCGACCGCCGCCCCTCCGGCGCTGGGCGAGGAATTGTTCGACTATCTATTCAGCAAAGCGAAACAGATGCATGGCACTGTGGCATCAGGTAGATTCGGCGCGGATATGCAGGTTCACCTGGTCAATGACGGCCCGGTAACCTTCCTGTTACAGACATGAAAGTGCTTGAAACACGTTTTTAAGGGCTTTTCGACTGAAAACAGGGAATTTTCGCGATAAATACTTTGTTACCCCTGATGCGTTGTCACGCGGGCTACTAGATAATCGCGCGCTACGGGGATCAGCGTTCGTTGGTCCATTTTGACTTAGGTAGAGACTTGTCCGGATCCGATTGGGGAATCATTTCGACCCAGCGGAGTCGGAACAATGCTCGCCAACTTGGCAAGGGTGTCCTGCAAGGTCGGTTATTTTTGTACCGAATACCTCACAGGCGCTTCATCTGGCCGTTGGTTTATTGATCTGTTTTCGGCGAGGGTTGCTCGTGATTGTTAGTCCCTGTAATGCAGCAAAATTGTCTGCCAAACGCTTGCGCAGCGCTCTGGTAGCGGGCTCGGCAGTTCTCTGCCTGCTCAGCGCCGGCCAGCTTTGGGCATTCAATCTTGACGATGTGTCGGCCAAGGCCAAAGAGCTGGCCGGGCAGAAGTTCGAAGCCCCGCGCAGCAACCTGCCGAACGAATTCCGTGAGATGAAGTTCGCGGACTATCAGAAGATTCGTTTCCGCACCGAAAAAGCCGAATGGGCCGACCAGAAGACCCCGTTCAAGCTGTCCTTCTATCATCAGGGCATGCACTTCGATACGCCGGTGAAAATCAACGAAATCACCGCGAACACCGTCGAAGAGATCAAATACGATCCGAGCCGTTTCGATTTCGGCGATCTGCAGTTCGATCCCAAGGCCACCGAACAGCTGGGCTACGCCGGTTTCCGTGTGCTGTACCCGATCAACAAGGCTGACAAGCAAGACGAAATCATGACCATGCTGGGCGCGAGCTACTTCCGCGTTGTCGGCAAGGGTCACACCTACGGTCTGTCGGCCCGTGGCCTGGCGATCGATACCGCTTTGCCGTCCGGCGAAGAATTCCCGCGTTTTCGCGAGTTCTGGATTCAACAGCCGAAGCCGGGTGACAAGCATCTGGTGATCTTCGCCCTGCTGGATTCGCCGCGTGCAACCGGCGCCTACCGCCTGATCCTGCGTCCGGGCAGCGACACCATCGTCGACGTCAAGGGCCAGATGTACCTGCGTGACAAGGTCGGCAAGCTCGGCATCGCGCCGCTGACCAGCATGTTCCTGTTCGGCGCCAACCAGCCGTCGAAAGTGCTCAACTACCGTCGTGAACTGCACGACTCCAGCGGTCTGTCGATCCATGCCGGCAACGGCGA
>Ga0207655_1004158_pt1 | contig 10388 bp, 8 predicted proteins | sample KBSM44metaG_FD_184398 | JGI IMG/M metagenome (GOLD analysis project Ga0207655, IMG submission 184398) | Miscanthus rhizosphere microbial communities from Kellogg Biological Station, Michigan, USA - KBS M4-4 metaG (SPAdes) (version 2) | ecosystem: Host-associated > Plants > Roots > Rhizosphere >... | reverse complement strand
GTGCCATCCACCTCCAGATCAACTTGCATATCACCCCAATATCATTGGCTCGCGGTTCATATCGTTACGATATAACGAAAAGCGTGAAATATTCGTACACAATTACGCGTATTCAAAGACGCCCAACCTGTCGCTTGCCTGAAGCCTTGACCGAAAAGCCTCGAAACGCACATATTACGTTCGTAATTTTTATTCAGAACTACTTTTAGCGATCCGCATCCATCCAACAGGAGCAAGCGCATGAGCAACTATGACGTGGTGATTCTGGGCGGCGGCCCCGGGGGTTATAACGCGGCGATCCGCGCCGGCCAGTTGGGCCTCAAGGCCGCTTGCGTGGAAGGTCGTGCGACGCTGGGCGGCACTTGCCTGAACGTCGGTTGCATGCCGTCCAAAGCCCTGTTGCATGCCTCGGAGCTGTACGAAGCGGCGATGGGTGCGGAATTCGCCAACCTCGGCATCGAGGTCAAACCGACCCTGAACCTCGCGCAAATGATGAAGCAGAAAGACGAGAGCGTGGCGGGCCTGACCAAAGGCATCGAGTTTCTCTTTCGCAAAAACAAAGTCGACTGGATCAAGGGCTGGGGCCACATCGATGGCCCGGGCAAAGTCACCGTGACCGACGATCAGGGCAACAAGATCGAAGTGACCGCCAAGGACATCATCATCGCCACCGGCTCCGAGCCCACTCCCCTGCCCGGCGTCGAGATCGATAACAAACGCATCCTCGACTCAACCGGCGCGCTGTCGCTGAATGAAGTGCCCAAGCATTTGGTGGTGATCGGTGCCGGGGTGATCGGCCTGGAACTGGGTTCAGTCTGGCGACGCCTGGGCGCGCAGGTCACCGTGGTCGAATACCTCGACCGCATCTGCCCCGGCGTCGATGGCGAGGCCGGCAAAACCCTGCAACGCTCACTGAGCAAACAGGGCATCGCGTTCAAGCTGAGTTCGAAAGTCACCAGCGCCACCTCTTCCGCCAACGGCGTGCAACTCAGCGTCGAGCCGGCCGCTGGCGGTACGGCCGAGTTGCTCGAAGCCGATTACGTGCTGGTGGCTATCGGTCGTCGTCCGTATACCCAAGGCCTCGGTCTGGAAAACGTCGGCCTGAGCACTGACAAGCGCGGCATGCTCGCCAACAAACAGCACCGCACCGAAGCGGCCGGGGTCTGGGTGATCGGCGACGTGACCTCCGGGCCAATGCTCGCGCACAAGGCTGAAGATGAAGCGATGGCGTGCGTAGAGCAGATCCATGGCAAGGCTGGCGAGGTCAATTACGACTTGATCCCCAACGTGATCTACACCCGACCGGAACTGGCCAGCGTCGGCAAGACTGAAGAACAACTCAAGGCCGAGGGCCGTGCCTATAAGGTCGGCAAGTTTCCCTTCACCGCCAACAGCCGGGCGAAGATCAACCATGAGACCGAGGGTTTCGCCAAAGTCCTCGCGGATGAACGCACCGATGAAGTCCTCGGCGTGCACCTGGTCGGCCCGAGCGTCAGTGAAATGATTGGCGAGTTTTGTGTGGCGATGGAGTTCAGTGCTTCGGCTGAGGACATAGCCCTGACTTGCCATCCGCACCCGACCCGTTCCGAGGCGTTGCGCCAAGCGGCGATGAATGTCGAGGGGACGGCGACGCAGATGTAGGCCTCTGAAATCCGGGTGGCTGAAACACAGCTTTCGCGAGCAGGCTCGCTCCCACAGTTGACCGTGTTCTTCTGAAGGACTGCGGTCGAATGTGGGAGCGAGCCTGCTCGCGAAGGGTGCACCTCGGTCTCAGGCGGGAAGATGCCCCAGCGGCAACGCCCCCGGCGTCTTCACCGTGTGAATCGCAAAATTGCTGCGAATGTCGCTCACCCCCGGCAGCTTCAACAGGCAACCACTGAGAAAGCGGTCATACGCGCGTAAATCCGGCACCACCACTTGCAGCAAAAAGTCCGATTCCCCCGACACCAGAAACGCGGAAATCACTTCCGGCAACGCCGTCACCGCACGGTAAAACGCCTCGGCCTGCTCATCGTTGTGGCGCTCGACCTTAACCCCGACAAACACCGTCAGCCCCAGCCCGACTTCATCGCGATCAAGATTGGCCTGATAACCGCGAATCACCCCGGCCTCCTCGAGCATCCGCACCCGGCGCAGACACGGCGAGGCCGACAGGCCTATTTCATCCGCCAGCTCGACATTGCTCAGGCGTCCGTTGCGTTGCAGCGCCGCGAGAATCTTGCGGTCGAAGGCGTCGAGTTTCATGTTTGGCAGATCCTGATAGTCGTTACGGTGAAAACCAGCAGGTTATGCCAAAGCAGCAGGCTTTTGAAGCGGACTACGCAAGCACCTGCCGCACACTTCGGCCCTAGACTTGGCTCACCGAATCGACAACGAAAGGGCGGCAACATGGCGAGTCTCTGGCTGTTTTTCCTGGCATTGGCGGTGGTCTATCTGTTGCCCGGCCCGGACATGATCCTGCTTCTGCAAACCGGAGCGCGACAGGGACGCGGCGCGGCACTGGCCACCGCTATCGGCCTGGGCGTTGCTCGCGGTTGCCACGTGGCGCTGGCGGCGTTGGGGCTGGCCGCGCTGTTCAAGGCTGCACCGTGGACATTCGAGGTCGTGCGTTTGGCGGGGGCGGCGTATCTGTTGTGGATTGGCATTCAATGCCTGCGCAGCACTCTGCTGCCGAACCTGAATGCGGGTGAGGCTGGTGACGTACACGGGCAATGGTGCGAAGCCGTTCGACGCGGTTTGCTGACCAACCTGCTCAACCCAAAAGCGCTGCTGTTCTGCTCGGTGCTGCTGCCGCAGTTCATCGTCAATGACGGCGCACCGGTGCTGAGCCAGTTCGCCGTTCTCGGCATGTTGCTGGTCGGCGTCGGCCTGCTGTTCGACAGCGCCTACGCCCTCACCGGCGCCGCATTGGGTCGTTGGCTGCAACACAGTCCAACCGCCCAACGCGTGCAACAATGGCTGTTCGGCAGCCTGCTGATCGGTTTCGCCATACGCCTGACCTTCGTCCAGCAGGCTTAGCCTTTGCGGACCTTGCGCTGGCGACGGTTGATCAGCAGCAATGCCGCAGCGCTGACCAGCACAACCGCACCGATCTGCACTGGCCACTTGTACGGCCGCAGTGATGAACGCACGGCATCCGTGACCTGAGTGACGTAACGCTTGTCAGCGTTTTCGAAATCCGGATACGGGCACTGATTGCCGAAGTCCACCGCCCACGGGACGAACGGACCTTCCTTGATGTAACGCTGATACAGCGCGCTCTGATCTTCCAGGCTGCTGTTCCAGCCGGCCGCGTTGCACAGCACGGCGGCGAATGCCTGACTGGTGTGCGGCAGGTTGTCAGCGGCACGCCCGGCCAACTCCGTGGCGACGAAACGGTAGTGATAGCGCTGATCCGGCTTCGCTTCACTGGCGACCTGCCGTTGCACTTCGGCCTCGCTCACCAGCGGACCGACTTTCAACTCAACACTTTCCAGGCTGTAGTTGCCACCGAACGTGGCGTAGTCCGGCGCCATCTCGTACCCGAGAATGTCCATGCCCCACTCGCGAGCCGTCCACGCGGCGTTATACAGCGCACTGGCGCGTTTGGTCGGCCACCAAGCGGCATCGGCCTTCAGCCGTTGTTCGCCGTAGAGTCGAGCCTTGTTTTGCAGGTCGGGATTATCGAAGTACGCGACCGCGTCGGCGTAATGCCCTTCGCGCAGCAAACGCCGGCCGAGCAGGTTGCGCAGACTGGCGGCGACCGGCAGCGGCACGTAGTTATCACGCTCCTGTTGAGTCAGCGCGGGCGGAGCCGGGACGTTGTCGTCGACGTACTTTTTCAGCTCATCGACGGTCAGTACGCGCTCGGCCACGGTCGCGGCATCGAACCAATAGACACTGTTGCTGCGATACAACTGCACGAAAGCCTGCAGGTACTCGCCACGTTGCAACGCAAGAATCGCGCTTTCGCCCTCGACCCGGCATTTCGGCTGAACCGTTTCAAACGCCCAGTCCGGCGTACGGCGATAACCCCAGTCTTCGCTCTGCGGGAAGGCTTGCGCGGCTTTCGAATAGGCTGCGGCTGCGGCGTTCTTGTCACCGTCACGCACCGCCAGTTTGGCCCGCAGCCACCAGGCCAGTCCGCCGTCGCCGGCGTTCTCGAGAAAGGCCTTGGCACCGGCGTAATCGCCCTGTTGATAACTCATCGCCGCCAGACGATCCGCGTTTTCGAGGCTGCCGCGGGTGCTGTTTTGCAGCAGTTTCACCAGTTTTTTCTCGTTCGGCGGCTCATCGCCAAACGACCAGCCTTGACGGCTCACCAGCGATGCCGTGACCAGTTGCTGCACGGCCTTGTGCTGCAGCAACTCGGCGAGTTCGGCCTCGGGCAATTCCGCCAGTTCATTCATCAATTGCTTGAGCGAGGTGTAACCCACAGCCGAGCCGTGCAGATTCTGTGCTTCATACAATTCGATGGCGCCGCTCCAGTCGCCCGCCGTGCGCAATGCCCGCGCCTCTTCGCCGAGGCTGGCAACGCCCAACTCCAGCGGATCGCTGAAACCGTCGATGCTCATCTGCCGAGCCTGACGGAACGCAGCAAGCGATTGCTCCAGCGCTTCGATCGCATCCCCGCCTTCGCTGCTCATGGCAAACCAGGTACGGCCCAGCGAATACGCCGCCCACGTGCTGCGCAACGGACGCTGATCCGCCGGTAGCGCCAGCAGCTTGTTGAAATACTCGACGGCGAGCTGATGGTCGCCCGTGGCAAATGCCACCGCACCAGCCACGTACAAGCGGATTTCCGCCGGCAGACTGGCGCCCTGCACCTCGACCTGACGCGCATCGGTCAGGCCGCGCAGTTGTTTGACCAACGCTTGCTGCTCGGCGCTCAAACCAGCCTGCTCGGCTTTCTCCCGTGCCTCGGTGGCCGCGTTTTCCTCGCCGTACAGGTCGTTCGGATTGTGCGTTGCAGCGGTGACGTTCTTCAGCCCGGCGATGGCTTTGCCGAGGCGACTGAGTTCGAAGTTGAAGTTGCCCTCAGGCAGATCCGCCAGGGTCTGCCCGCGATTGTCGAGCAGGCGCATGGGGAAATCCGGCCCGCAGGCGAACGCCGAACCCAGCGGCAGGCAGAGGCTCAGGCAGAGCAGATGGCGGGGCCAGTTACGGGTCAACATGCGAACCTCCTTGATCAATATTGGCGCAGCGCGCCCAACCGATGGCGCGTTGTCCACCCGCCGGCAAGCGGCCGTCGCGCAGGCGGGTGAAGGTAAGCAGATCCGGGCTTTGTTGCAACGAGTAACCGGCGAGCGCATCGGCGCCTTCGCAGCTTTGTGCCTTCAGCGTGATTCGCGCTGGCCAGGCACTGTCGAGGTTGCCGGCGTTGTCGAGTTTGATGTCGTAGAGACCGTTGTGTTCGCTGAGCGTCACATCGAGCTGACTGTTAAGTTGATCGCCACGGGCGATCGCGCGCAGGGTGGTCAGGCTCCAGGCACGGCGGTCATTGGCCAGCGGCAGGCGAAACCAGATCAACCCGGCCAGATTCGCCGGCGGGTCTTCGCGCAAGGCCTTGCCGAGTTGGCTCAGTTGCAACGGATCAGCCAGCAACTCGCGGCGCTCACCACCCCGTTCAAGTTGCACCTCGCTCTCTACCACCGGCGCCCCGCCGTCATCGGGCAACAGCGCGACACCGTAGGCCGGCAGCGCCAGATAGAACGGTTTGTCCGCGATACGCGCCCAGGCTTTGGCCCACGTCAAGGCTTGATCAGGGTCGAACAACCCCCGGCGCGGATCGCTGACGGCGTGGACTTGCAGCACGCTGCTGTCGACGGTTTGCAGAAGCGCGGGCAAATGCGCGCTGTCGAGCCAGGCTGGCAGTGCGGTGATGCTCAGCGGCAGGGACGTCGGCAATGCCGAGCGCAAATGTTTGAGGAATTCAGCGTAAGCCGGCAAACGCGCGTTACCCGCGTCATGATCGATCTCGACACCGCTCAGCGTCAGACCTTGCGCCTGCCAATCGGCAAGCGTCAGCAGAATCTGCGCAGTGACCTGATCCTGATCCAGCGACCTGAGCTGGCCGTCGAGACGAATCACCGCTATCAACGGACGGCCATCGGCTTTCAATAATTGCCCATCGATCCGCACCCGGCTCCATCCGGTATTTGGAAAGGCTTGCAGTGCCAGCACGCGCAGCGTCGAGAAGTCATCGCGGCTGTCACGTAGCGACGCCGCGTGGGCCGGCGTCCATTGGCGTTGCCAGATATAGAGTTGTTGGTCGAGGGGTGGCGCGTCCTGCTGCTTGCAAGCAGACAACACCATCAAAGCAAACAGACCAATAATAAACCGCATACCTTCCAGATCCCTGACACCACAGGGTTGCAAGGTTACACAAATCCCTGTGGGAGCGAGCCTGCTCGCGAAGGCGTTGTGTCATTCAACCAAGATCTTGTCTGACACAGCCTCTTCGCGAGCAGGCTCGCTCCCACACGTCGGTCAGGACGTCACTTCAGAAGACGGCACGTTCGCTCGGGACGTTGCGAGACGTTTTACCAGTGCGGTGCCACGGTCGCGCATCGGCATTTCGATGAAGCGGTAATTCAGTTCGCTGAGCAATACGATCAGGCCGCATGCCAACAGCAAGGTAATGATCGGGTGCCCCGCCGGGCTTGGCAGGCCTGCCCCCTGCAATCGGAAAATCACTTCGCGCACCAGAAAATACACCGGAATGTGGATCAGGTAGATGCCGTAGGAACGACTGCCCACCCACGCCATCAGCCGCTGCAAGCGGCTGGCCGGCAACAGATAATCGCGGTTGTATGAGGCGATCCACACCAGTATGGCACTGAGTATGGCGATAGCGCCGATGCGATAGTGACTGGCCGAAAAAGGGTCGGTGGCCAGGTAACTCATCAGTAACCCGACGACGATCAGTGCTGAAATCCCGACCCAGGGACGTCGTAGAACCGTCGGTTGAAAGCGTTGGTAGCTCGGTTGAACACTCCACATGGCCAACAACACGCCAAGGGCCAGCGCGTCTGTTCGCACGACCATCAGCAGCGGCGTACGCACCAGCAACAGTTGCGCGGCCACCAGCGCCAGCAACACCCAAACCAGGTGTTTGCGGCACAGCAGAATTAGCAGCGGAAACAGCAGGTAGAACTGCTCCTCCAGCGCCAGACTCCAGTAGACGAAGCTGCTGCCGTACTCGTAATGGAAGAAGGCGTCGGCAAAGCGGAAATTGGCGTACTGCAATATCCCTGCGAGCGTGGCCTGCAGATTGGCCTGTACCGTTCCGAATGCCCCGGAGCGGTTGAAAAACATGCAGAGCAACAACACCAGTGCCAGCCACAACCAGGCCGATGGCAACAGGCGAAAGACTCGACGCAACCAGAAGTTACGCGTTTGCTCCCAGTATTCCTGACGGTTGCTGCAACCTCGTAGTGCGGGAATCAGACTGCGGGCGATGACGAATCCGGAAATGGCAAAAAAAAGGTCCACGCCCCACCACGGCTGCGCCCAGGCATGAATGGATTCGAGCAGTGGTACAGGATCACGGAACAGATTGCCGGACAGGTGATGAAACAACACCCCAAGCACTGCAATGGCGCGCAGTACCTCGATATCCATGATTCTTTTACTGGTCATCCGGTCTCCCCGCATCGAGCGGTTTACGGGCAATGATCACCTGACTCTTGGGCATGAACTGGTCGAGGATCTGTTTGATCGCCAACCCGTCTGGCCGGTCGAGCATCTCCTCCCAGGTTCTGGCCCATCCGCCCATCAAATGCGGAAAGGGTGGCTGAATGCGATCGCGCACCGCACCGCCCGGATCCTTGCCGGCAGCCTTTTCGCTGGCCCAGAAGAAAATCATCCCCATCACCCAAAAGAACCCGGTGGCTTGCCGATGTTCGATGACCAATCCGGCCTCCTCGATCATCGCCTCGAAGCGTTCAGGGGTAAAAATCTGCACATGGTTGGGTGACTGGTAATAACTGCCGGGGGCGATGCCTTTTTGCAAATGCTCGCCAACCGGCGCCGGCACACTGAGCAGATACAACGCACCGGGCCGGCCCATACGCGCCAGTTCGGCCATGAACGGCTCGGGTTCGTCGACGTGCTCCAACACCTCCATGCACACCACTCGGCTCGCGCAGCCATCGGCCAATGGCAAGGGCAAGCTGTTGCTGACCAGCCCCAGACTCGGCCTGGAGCTCTTGGCTTCAACCTGACGCGCCAGCTCGCTCACTTTGTCGTGCTCGCTGTCGGTGAAGATCACCGATGCGCCCTGACGTACCGCAAACAAGGTCGCGGCACCCTCGCCGCAACCGACGTCAAGCAAGGTGTCTTCAGGCGTTATGGCGAAGCCTTTGAGCAATTCGCCGCTGTCATTGAGAAACCAGCCGTCCAGGACGGCATCACGCAAACCGACATCGCGGGGGGACCAGGTGAACAAGGGTTCAGGTTCAGATTCGGCTGTCTGCTCAACTACCGGTTCGGTGACCGGTTCAACGGCAAGCGGCGGTTGCGGTTCGGCGAAAAAGCGCTGGAGCAGTCGACGTATCATGCTCCGCTCACCTCCCTGGTCAATTCAGTACGCCGCTCGAGCAGTTGCGCAAAAAATACCTGCAAGCGCTGCTCGGCCACGGCTTGACTGCAAAATCCTTGCAGACTCTGCACAGCCTTCGCCGACATCTGCGCATAACGCTGTGGATCGTTTTTGGCCACCTCGTAGCTGGCTCGATAGGCCGTGCAAATCGAGGCCCAATTGGCCGCGTAGCGCAGGGTCCGGTAAGCCGAGCGAGGATCGTGCGGCCAGGCCGTAAACTCCTCGGTCGACTCGATCACGAACGCATTGTCGGCATTCAGATAGTCGATCATCGCCGTCGTGCATGGCGCCACGGCCGGTTTGCCGCAAGACATGAACTCCATCAGCGGCAGGCACTGGCCTTCGCCATAGGACGTGTTGACGACGTAGCGGGTCGCCTGCACCAGCCGTTCGTAATCCGCGTCCGCCAGATAGCCATAGACCAGCACGACGCGGCAGCGATAAGGCTGGTTTTTGTACAGATGATGCAGGATGTCGGTGAGCGCTTCTGCGGCATCGTGGTGCGTGAGCTTGAGCACCAGTGTCGCGTCATCGTGGTCACGGAAAGTCGCACAGAAGGCACTGATCATGTCCTCCCAGTTCTTGCGACCGTCGCGCGGGTTGAACACCGAGGTGTACACCACGCCTTCAAGCAACAACACTTGCTCGGTGACCGGTGCGAGGAAGTCGATACCCGGGCCACTGCGCAGATGCACCGGGCCAAAGGCATCCAGATCGATCTCGCGACTGTCGACCACCAGTCCTTTGATCGTCAAACGTACCGGATCGACCACAGGCTGCCCCTGCAACTGAACGCCACGCGCCGCGAATCGATCCCAGACCGGGGCGGGCACGGCGACAATCGGGTAATCGGCGGTCATCGCTTCGCGCACCGCCTCGACGGTGTAGGTGGAATGGGTGATTGCAGCGCCGCAGGCGTTGAGCACTGTGCGCCAGTCGTTCAACGGATCACCGGCAAACGGCTCGTTGGGGATGGTGCTGAACTCCCAGGCGAATACCGGCAACGTCGGGCAGGCCAGGTGCACCGGGGTGCGGTGTGGTGGCGAGAACGACAGAAACACACAAGGCTCGCCACGGGATTGGCAATCCGCGTACAACGCATCGACTTCGATGTTCGGCTCCATGACCTCGATCACTCGCCCGAGGCGCTCCAGCACCGGCCGATACTCCTTGAGCACGAAAAAATAGCTGTACTCCGAACGCCCGAGGTTGCGGCTGATGGTGTGCTGGTTGGTTTCGGAATGGATGATGATCAGCATGAGGCGTTATCCGTAACCGGGGCAACATTGCCGGCCTGTGATGCCAGCCCGAAAAAATCTTCCACTCGTTTTTGCAGAGCCGGTTGCGCGCAGTAGTCGCGCATGCGTTCGGCCACCGCCAGCGACATGCGCTGATACTCCTGTGGCTGTGTCTTGGCCATCCGATAGCTGTTTTCGTAGGCCTTTTTCAACGATCCCCAGTCCGGGCGATGGCGCTGTGCGCGAAAGAGCATTCGCGGGTCATGGGGCCAGGTGCACACCTCTGCACTGGAGCCGACCACGAACGCCACGGACTCATCGATGTAATCCTGCATTGCCGTGTGATCGGGAGCGATCACCGGTTTGCCGCTCGCCATGAACTCCATCAGCGGCAGGCACAGGCCTTCGCAATGCGAAGCGTTGACGTAAAAACTCGCCGCCTGGTAGAGCCGTGCATATTCAGCAGTATCCAGGTAGCCCTGAATCATCACGACCCGGCAGGCAAAGGGTGCCAGTTGCGCCAGCGGCGTCATCAGGTGTGCGTAGACGGCCTCCAGATCACTCTGCGT
>Ga0207655_1004156_pt1 | contig 10395 bp, 9 predicted proteins | sample KBSM44metaG_FD_184398 | JGI IMG/M metagenome (GOLD analysis project Ga0207655, IMG submission 184398) | Miscanthus rhizosphere microbial communities from Kellogg Biological Station, Michigan, USA - KBS M4-4 metaG (SPAdes) (version 2) | ecosystem: Host-associated > Plants > Roots > Rhizosphere >... | reverse complement strand
TGGAAAACATGCCACGCAGTTTCTTGAACATGGGAAAGGGACCCTAGGCAACGCGTGGGTAAAAAAGTGCGGCAAACTCTAACAACGACAGGGATTTTGGGCAAGGCGCCAATATGTTAAATTGGCTGCTTTTCTGTGCACCAAGCACCACAATCGCGGCCTTGAGACCGTAGATATGCGGTAGTGTTCCGACAATCTAACACACGGACGCGGTCCGTTTTGTTTTCCACTGGAGATTCCCATGGCGCTTGAACGCTCCGACGTGGAAAAAATCGCTCATCTGGCCTGCCTTGGCCTCAATGATGCCGATCTTCCACACATCACTTCGGCCCTGAACAGCATTCTCGGGCTGGTCGACGAAATGCAAGCGGTCAATACCGACGGTATCGAGCCGCTGGCCCACCCACTGGAAGCCAGCCAGCGCCTGCGTGCAGACGTCGTGACCGAGACCAATCATCGCGAGGCCTATCAGTCCATCGCACCAGCGGTCGAAAACGGCCTGTACCTGGTTCCGAAAGTCATCGACTAAAGGGAAAGAGCCTGCAATGCATCAATTGACTCTGGCCGAGATCGCCCGCGGACTCGCCGATAAAAAGTTTTCCTCCGAAGAGCTGACCAAAGTCCTGCTGGCGCGCATCGCCCAGCTCGACCCGCAGCTCAACAGTTTCATCAGCCTCACCGAAGACCTGGCACTGCAGCAGGCGAAAGCCGCTGACGCACGTCGGGCCAACGGTGAGAGCGGCGCCCTGCTCGGTGCGCCGATCGCCCACAAAGATCTGTTCTGCACCCAGGGCATCCGCACCAGCTGCGGCTCGAAGATGCTCGACAACTTCAAGGCGCCGTACGACGCCACCGTGGTCGCCAAACTGGCCGCTGCCGGGGCCGTGACTCTGGGCAAGACCAACATGGACGAATTCGCCATGGGGTCGGCCAACGAGTCGAGCTACTACGGCGCGGTGAAAAACCCGTGGAACCTGGAATATGTTCCGGGCGGTTCGTCCGGCGGTTCCGCGGCGGCGGTGGCCGCTCGTCTGTTGCCGGCGGCAACGGGCACCGACACCGGCGGCTCCATTCGTCAGCCCGCTGCGCTGACCAACCTAACCGGCCTGAAACCGACGTACGGTCGTGTTTCGCGCTGGGGCATGATCGCCTACGCATCCAGCCTCGATCAGGGCGGCCCGCTGGCCCGTACCGCCGAAGACTGCGCGATCCTGCTGCAAGGCATGGCCGGCTTCGACCCGCAGGACTCCACCAGCATCGACGAGCCCGTGCCTGATTACAGCGCCGGCCTCAACGGTTCGCTGCAAGGCCTGCGCATCGGCGTGCCGAAGGAATACTTCAGCGCAGGCCTGGACCCGCGCATCGCCGACCTGATCATGGCCAGCGTTGAAGAGCTGAAAAAGCTCGGCGCCGTGATCAAGGAAATCAGCCTGCCGAACATGCAGCACGCGATTCCTGCGTACTACGTGATCGCCCCGGCGGAAGCGTCCTCCAACCTGTCGCGTTTCGACGGCGTACGCTTCGGCTATCGCTGCGAAGACCCGAAAAACCTGGAAGACCTGTACAAGCGTTCCCGTGGCGAAGGTTTCGGCCCGGAAGTACAGCGCCGGATCATGGTCGGTGCCTATGCACTGTCGGCCGGTTACTACGACGCCTACTACCTCAAGGCGCAGAAGATCCGTCGCTTGATCAAGAACGACTTCATGGCCGCCTTCAATGAGGTCGACATCATCCTCGGCCCAACCACGCCGAACCCGGCCTGGAAGCTCGGCGCCAAGAACAACGACCCAGTCGCCGCGTATCTGGAAGACGTCTACACCATCACCGCCAACCTCGCCGGTCTGCCGGGCTTGTCCATGCCTGCAGGTTTTGTCGATGGCCTGCCGGTCGGCGTGCAACTGCTCGCCCCGTATTTCCAGGAAGGTCGCCTGTTGAACGTTGCCCATCAGTATCAGCAAAACACTGACTGGCACACCCGCACCCCAACCGGCTTCTGAGGAGAAACACATGCAATGGGAAGTCGTGATCGGGCTGGAGATTCATACCCAGCTCACCACCCGGTCGAAAATCTTTTCCGGTAGTTCCACCACCTTCGGTTCCGAGCCGAACACCCAGGCCAGCCTGGTTGACCTCGGCATGCCCGGCGTATTGCCGGTGCTGAACCAGGAAGCAGTGCGCATGGCGGTGATGTTCGGCCTGGCCATCGATGCCGAGATCGGTCAGCACAACGTGTTCGCCCGCAAAAACTACTTCTACCCGGACCTGCCCAAGGGCTACCAGATCAGCCAGATGGAATTGCCGATCGTCGGCAAGGGCCACCTGGACATCGCCCTCGAAGACGGCACGGTCAAACGCGTCGGCATCACTCGCGCGCACCTGGAAGAAGACGCCGGTAAAAGCCTGCACGAAGAATTCAGCGGCGCCACTGGCATCGACCTGAACCGTGCTGGCACGCCGCTGCTGGAAATCGTTTCCGAACCAGACATGCGCAGCGCCAAGGAAGCCGTAGCTTACGTCAAGGCGATCCACGCGCTGGTACGCTACCTGGGCATCTGCGACGGCAACATGGCCGAAGGCTCGCTGCGTTGCGACTGCAACGTGTCGATCCGTCCGAAAGGCCAGGCCGAGTTCGGTACTCGCTGCGAGATCAAGAACGTTAACTCGTTCCGTTTCATCGAGAAGGCAATCAACAGCGAAGTACAGCGCCAGATCGAGCTGATCGAAGACGGCGGCAAGGTGATCCAGCAGACTCGCCTGTACGATCCGAACAAGGACGAAACCCGTCCAATGCGCAGCAAAGAGGAAGCCAACGACTACCGTTACTTCCCCGACCCTGACCTGCTGCCGGTAGTCATCGAGGACTCGTTCCTCAACGAGGTGCGCGCCACCCTGCCGGAACTGCCGCCGCAGAAACGCGAGCGTTTCCAGCAGCAGTTCGGTTTGTCGGTGTATGACGCCAGCGTCCTGGCTACCAGCCGTGAACAAGCCGATTACTTCGAGAAAGTCGTGAGCATCAGTGGCGACGCCAAACTGGCGGCCAACTGGGTCATGGTTGAACTGGGCAGCCTGCTGAACAAGCAAGGCCTAGACATCGACCAGTCGCCGGTTTCGGCCGAGCAACTGGGCGGCATGCTGTTGCGCATCAAGGACAACACTATCTCCGGCAAGATCGCCAAAGTGGTGTTTGAAGCCATGGCCAACGGCGAAGGCAGCGCGGACGAAATCATCGACAAACGCGGCCTCAAGCAAGTGACCGACACCGGCGCGATCTCGGCGGTACTGGACGAAATGCTCGCGGCCAACGCTGAACAGGTCGAACAATACCGCGCGGCAGACGAAGCCAAACGCGGCAAGATGTTCGGCTTCTTCGTCGGCCAGGCCATGAAAGCCTCCAAAGGCAAGGCCAACCCGCAACAGGTCAACGAACTGCTTAAAAGCAAGCTCGAAGGCTGATGAGAATGGAGCCAACTTTCAATATTGGCTCCATTCCTTGTGGCGAGGGAGCTTGCCCCCGCTGGTCTGCGAAGCAGGCCCAAATCGGCAACCGCACTCTTTCAGCGAGAATGCATCAGCCGATTTTGCGACCGTTTCTTGGTCGAGCGGGAGCAAGCGCCCTCGCCACATTTATTTTGGGAGCCGTCCAAATGAAACGTCTGCTCAGCGCGTGCGCCTTACTCTCTCTGCTGGCCGGTTGTGCCAGTACCGACACCATCGATCCACACGGCTACGACAAGACCGGCACGGCTTCGTATTACGGTGCCAAGCACCATGGCAAAAACACCGCCAGCGGTGAGCGTTTCAACCAGCATGGCCTGACCGCTGCCCATCGCCAGTTGCCATTCGGCACCCGGGTGAAGATTACCAACCTGAATAACGACAGATCCTGCGTGGTACGCATCAACGACCGTGGACCGTATTCTCGCGGGCGCCTGATCGACGTGTCCCGTGAAGCGGCCGAACAGTTGGGCATGCTGCGCAGTGGCACCGCGAAGGTTCGGGTGCAAGCCCTCGACGACTGATAGATGGAGCGCTGACTATTTTCGGACTGGCCGATTTACCCCTGATCAGCGTGATTGAATTGCTCTGCGGTCTGTTTTTATTGATCGCCGGCGCCGAACTGATGGTGCGCGCCGCGGTACGCCTGGCCGCGCGCCTGCATGTGCGGCCGCTGATCATCGGCCTGACCATCGTGGCCCTCGGCAGCAGCGCACCTCAGATGGCAGTCAGCTTGCAAGCCACCCTGGCGCAAAACGCCGACATCGCCGTGGGTAGCGTGATCGGCAGCAGCATCTTCAACATCCTCGTCACCCTCGGGCTCTCGGCGCTGATTACTCCATTGCGGGTTTCGCGACAATTGGTGCGTCTGGATATTCCACTGATGATCGGCGCCAGCCTGCTGGTGTTCGTACTGGCGTGGAACAAAGAACTGAATCGGGTCGACGGCATGATGCTGCTGGCCGCGCTGGCGCTGTACCTGGGCTTGCTGCTGCGCCAGTCGCGGCACTCGGCCCGTCCGCCATCAGGGGCTCATGAAGCGTCGCAGGCACCGTGGTTCAGCAGCCTGCTGATGATTGTCGCCGGGCTGGCGATGCTGGTGTTCGCCGGGCACTTGTTGCTCGGCGCCGCGGTGGCGGTCGCGACCGACCTGGGGTTGTCGGAGCGGATCATCGGCCTGACCATCGTCGCCGTCAGCACCTCCCTGCCGGAACTGGCCACTTCGTTGATCGCCGCGCTGCGCGGTCAGCGGGACATCGCGGTGGGCAACGTGATCGGCAGCAACCTGTTCAACCTCTTGGGCGTGCTCGGGCTGACCGCATTGATCGCGCCATCACCACTGTCGGTCTCGCCCAACGCGCTGGATTTCGATTTGCCGGTGATGCTTGGAGTCGCGCTGCTGTGCCTGCCTGTGTTCTATTCCGGCTACCGGGTGACCCGCGCCGAAGGCCTGCTGTTTTTGGGCTTGTACCTGGCCTATGGGCTGCACGTGGTGTCGTTCACCGCGGGCATGCCACTGGCCGGCAAGCTTGAACACCTGATGCTGTTTTTCGTCCTGCCAGCGCTGGTGGCGTTTTTGCTGTTCACCTCGCTTCGCGCCTGGCGTCGCCAACACCACAAGAGGGAAATGCCATGAGCACTGATAAGAAGCCTGGGGTTGAAATCCGCCGCCAAGTGATGGGCGACGCGTTCGTCGACCGCGCCCTGGGCAACGCCACCGAATTCACCCAGCCGCTGCAGGACTTCGTCAATGAGCACGCCTGGGGCGGCGTGTGGAACCGTGAAGGTTTGCCGCTGAAAACCCGCAGCCTGATCACTCTCGCTGCGCTGACCGCGTTGAAGTGCCCGCAAGAACTGAAAGGCCATGTGCGCGGTGCGTTGAACAACGGTTGCACGGTGGAAGAGATTCGCGAAGCGCTGCTGCATTGCGCGGTGTATGCCGGCGTGCCGGCGGCGATCGATGCATTTCGGGCGGCGCAGGAAGTGATCGACACCTATCAGAAGCCGGAGTAGGCGACCTGAAGAACACCGCAAATCCCGAGGTTAGATCCACCCACCCCACTGCAACAGAAAGATCCCGATGTTGGTGGTGACCGCCGCCATCAGTGTAGTAATCACGATGATCGCCGCCGCCAGTTCATGATTGCCATTGGCCTGCCGGGCCATGACGAAACTGGCCGCGGCGGTCGGGCTGCCGAAGTACAGAAACAGAATCCCCAACTCCGCCCCACGAAAGCCCCAGAGCCAGGCGCCGAGTGTCGCCAGCACCGGCAGGCCGATCATCTTCACCAGACTTGAACTCAGCGCCATCGTGCCGCTTTTACGCATTGCCGCCAGCGACAACGTGCCACCGATGCAGATCAATGCCAATGGCAAGGTGGTTTGCGCCAAATATTGACCGGACCTCTCCAGCCATCCCGGCAAGCCGATCTGGAACCAGGCAAATGGTGCGGCCGCAATCACACTGATGACCAGCGGATTGGCCATCACACTTTTGCAGATACTCCACGGATCAGACTTGATCACCGGGCTATAGACCGCCAGCACAATGGTTGAGAGCGTGTTGTAAAACAGGATCACCAGCGCCGCGAGAATCGCCCCAAGGGAAATGCCATAGTCGCCGTACATGCTCGCCGCCAGGGCCAGGCCGATTACCCCGTTATTGCCGCGAAACGCGCCTTGGGTGTAAATGCCCCGATCTTCCCGCGGGCATTTCCAGATCGCCCAACCCCAGGCAATTGCAAAGCACATCAGGGTCGCGACCGAGAAGTAGATCAGCAGCGCCGGTTGCAACGCAGCGTGCAGGTCGGCATGCAAGATGCCCAGAAACAGCAACGCCGGCATGGTGACATTGAACACCAGGGCCGACGCAGTATGGATGAAGTTGTCGTTGATCCAGTCGATGCGCTTGAGCAGCACACCCAGAAACAGCATGGCAAACACCGGCGCAGTGATGTTCAGGGTTTCGAGGAAAATAGCCAGCATGCCGGGGGAACCTTGGGTGGGCGTCGTTAGGGGGCTAATGATAAGCCACCGGAGACGTCGGCGTCTGGTAGACCGTCTTCGCAGGCTTGCCCGCGAAGACGTCCTGATAAACGCCAAATTAACCTCAGGTTACTTACCGATAGAAATCTTCGGCGCCCAAGTCAGCCATTCATCTTCAAACTTGTCGAACAGCGGAAACGTTTGCTCGGGCCGCGCCGGGACACCCATGCGGTCGCCATCCGGTGTGGCAAAGGCGATACCGCCCTGGATCAGCGTCTCCAGCGATTCGGTGCGTATGGTTGCGCCTTTGAACAAGCCGTAGTCAAAACCAAAACCACTGGTGTTCCAGAACCGCGTGCCACTGCGCACCAATGGCGCGTACTTCGGCTCGATCAGGATGTGTACCAACACTCGATCCGCCGTCTGGCCCAGCTCATAGCCAGTCACCTTGCCCACCGTGATTTCGCGATAGGTGACGGGCACACCGGTCTTCAGCGAGCCTCGACGAGCAGCACTCAATACCAGGCTCAAACCGGCCTCTTCCTTGGCGGTTTCCGGAGGATTGGTCAGCGCTACGAAGTCCTTTTGCGGACCGAGATTCTTCGGCGCCGGTTGCACTTCGATGTACTGCCCGGTCACCAGCGTCTCAAGGTTGGACGTCTTGATCAGACCTAATTCAGGTTTGACCACCCAGAACTGACTGCCCACTCGAGCGATACGCTCCGGCACTTCCGTGATTCGCGCAGTCAGCAGCACCGATTGCAGGTCGTCGCTGAGGTCGACGTCTTCGACCTTGCCGACGTCGAGGCCTTTGAACCGGATCGGCGTGCCCGTGCGCAGACCATCGGCGCGATCGACCTTGATGGTCACCACGGCGCCTTTCTGGTTTGCCTCTTCATGACTGGCGAACAGACGGAAACGTGGAATGCGCTTCTGCAACGGCGCTTTGGCTTCCGGGGTTTCGAAAGCAATGCCGCCGGCCATCAGGCTTTGCAAAGACTCACTTTTGACCTGGATGCCGCCGGTCAGTCCACCCGTCAGCGTAATACCGCTGGCATTCCAGAAGCGCGTCGAGGCGTTGACCAGCCCCTCGTATTCCTTCTCGATGTGCACACCGATCATCAGCTGTTTTTTAGTGCGAGAGAACTGGTAGCTCTGCACCGAACCCACCTTGACCTGCTTGTAGAGAATCGGACTGCCGACTTCCAGTGAGCCGAGGTTTTCGGTGAACAGCACCAGATGCAGGCCCGGCGAACGCAGATCCAGCGGCGGAGCCTTGGCCCGTGCTTCGAACTCGCGCTGCGGTGCGCCACCCTTGTCGCCAGGGCGCACGGCGATGTAGTTACCTTTGACCAATGCTTCCAGACCGGTGATACCGGCAAGCGAAATTGATGGTTTGACCACCCAGAACTGTGTGCCGGTGACCAGGTAATCCTCAGCCAATGGGTCGAGCGTCAGCTCGGCGGTTGCGCTGGAGAGGTCCGGGTCAATCTTGAGCGCTTTCAGATTGCCGACCTGAATGCCTTTGTACATCACCGGTGTACGACCGGCCTGCAGGCCTTCGAAATCGCTGAGTTTGACCTTGACCCGAATACCGGCGGCGGCTGCATCGAAGTCTTCGTAGAGACGGAACGGCAGGCTTGGATCGGTGGGCGGGCTGTCCTTGCGGTTTTCCGGTGTAGCAAACGCAATACCACCAGCGACGATGCTGGCGAGGGACTCGCTACGCACTTTCACACCGGACAGGTTGGCATCGATGCTGATACCGCTGGCATTCCAGAAACGCGTGTGTTTGCGTACCAGGCTGGCGTAGGTCGGTTCGATGAAGACTTTGAGTTCAACGGTGTTCTGGTCCGCGGACAGCAAATAGCTTTTGATCTGACCGACCTGGATCTGCTTGTAGAACACCGGGCTGCCGCGATTCAGCGAACCGAGACGATCAGCCTTGATGGTCAGGTGCAGACCAGGCTTGGCGTCCGACAGCGGCGGCTCTTCGGCCAGGGCCTTGAACTTGCGGGTCGGTTCGCCCTCTCCCGGACTGACAGCCACATAGTTACCCGAGACCAGCGTCTCCAGGCCCGTGATACCGGCCAGGGTTACGCTCGGCTTGACCAGCCAGAAACGCGTGCTGGTTCTGAGGTATTGCTCCACGTCCTTATTCATCTCGATGGTGGCGATCACGCCTTTGGAGCTGCCTTCGTCATCGAGTGTGAGGGCTTTCACCTTACCGACCGACATACCTTTGTAAACGACTTCGGTCTTGTTGGCCTGAATACCTTCGCCGCTTTCGAAGCGCACATGGATCTCAATGCCTGTCTCGCTATAGGCACGCCAGGCGAGCCAACCGCCAATGAGCAAGGCGATCAGGGGCAATACCCAAATGGCAGACCAGTTAGAGGCCGGTCGGGTTTTCGCTGTAGGCAAATCAGTCATGGTCGTCGTCCGACTCCGTGTTATCCCAAATCAGTCGGGGATCGAAAGTTACCGCGGCAAGCATCGTCAGAATCACCACACTGGCGAAGGCGATGGCGCCAAGGTTGGCTTCGACGCTGGCTAGCCGTCCGAAATTCACAACCGCCACTAGGATAGCGATCACAAAAATATCGAGCATCGACCAGCGGCCGATGAACTCGATAAAGCGGTACATCCATATACGTTGGCGTGCGGAGAGTGGCTGGCGGCGCTGCACCGAAAACAGCAGCAACCCGATGCCCACCAGTTTGAACGTAGGAACCAGAATACTGGCGATAAAAACCACAGCAGCGATTGGAATCATGCCGTGCTGAACCAGCTGGATCACGCCGGACATGATGGTGCTCGGATCACCCTGCCCCAGGGAACTGACGGTCATGATCGGCAGCACATTGGCCGGGATGTAAATAATCGCAGCGGTGACCAGCAGCGCCCAGGTACGCATCAGGCTGTTCGGTCGGCGCGCATGAACCAACGCACCACAGCGGGTGCAGACCTGCTCGTCGGTGCCAGCTTCCTGCTTGTTCAACTCGTGGCATTCGGCACAAATCAGAATGCCCGCATCAATCGCCCGCATGGGCATCTTCTCCTGATAATGCCTGCCAGATCTGGTGCGGCGACATCACCACTTCCAGCCAGACCTGGACCAACAACAAACTGATGAAGCACGCCAAACCAAGACCTACGGTAATCGCCGCCATATCGGCCAATTTGACGATCGCGACCAGCACGCCCATGAGGTAAACCTCAAGCATCCCCCAATCCCGAAGATGGTGATAAATGCGGTAGAGCAGCAAACCGTAGCTGCGTCCGATATTGAATCGGATACTCAGCAGCACCACCAATTGGCAGAGCAGCTTGAGCAGCGGAATCCCCATGCTGCAGAGAAATACGACTGCTGCTACGCCCTGCATACCGGTATCGAACAAACCGAGAACACCGCTCCAGACAGTGTCATTCGATGACTGCCCGAGTAGATGGAGCTGCATGATGGGTAAAAAGTTCGCGGGGATATACAACAACAGTGCGGCAATGACCAAGGCGAGACTGCGCTGCACGACATTGTGCCGATGGGCATACAGCTCATAACCGCAGCGTGGACAAATGGCCTTCTCACCATGGGCGAGTTCAGGCTTGCGCATCAGCAAGTCGCACTCATGACACGCCACCAAACCGTCCAGTGGTAAATCTGACAGCCCAGGGGCGTCAACCGGATCTGGCATAAAGGCTCTGGCTCCAAAAATGTTGGACCTATTCTAGTGTCCTGACTCGAAAATAACTGTGCATTTTTGTGTTGCCAGAGAAGTAGACTTTTTCTGCGGGCAAAACAAAACCCCTACCTGCATACGCAGATAGGGGTTTCGGAATTTAATCTTGACGATGACCTACTCTCACATGGGGAAACCCCACACTACCATCGGCGATGCATCGTTTCACTTCTGA
>Ga0207655_1004155_pt1 | contig 10396 bp, 6 predicted proteins | sample KBSM44metaG_FD_184398 | JGI IMG/M metagenome (GOLD analysis project Ga0207655, IMG submission 184398) | Miscanthus rhizosphere microbial communities from Kellogg Biological Station, Michigan, USA - KBS M4-4 metaG (SPAdes) (version 2) | ecosystem: Host-associated > Plants > Roots > Rhizosphere >... | reverse complement strand
GCAAGTCGCCGAGCTGCAGTTGCAGGCCGAGGAATGGCTGGACGGTGACGTCGAACCCGCCGCGCCACAGATGGCCGGGCTGACCGATCTGGATCTCAATGGCCACAAGCTGCTGGCCGCACCGGGTCAGGCGCGCAATGTGCTGATCATCGCCCTGGAAGGCATTCCCGGCGCTTACATCCGCGCCAATCGTGAGGCCATCGGCAGTCATTATCAGGAAGACCTTATGCCCAATCTCAGCCGCTGGGCCGAGCGCGGCATGAACACCCCGGATTACGTGCTGCATACGCACCAGACCATTCGCGGCCTGTACGCCATGCTCTGTGGCGATTACGACAAGCTCAACAACGGCACGCCCAAAGGCGTGGAAATGCTCACCCAGCAGGAGCGCAATCAGGCCTGCCTGCCGGCGCAGCTGCGGCAGAACGGCTTCAGCACTCATTACCTGCAAGGCGCCGGTCTGCGTTTCATGGCCAAAGACAAGATCATGCCGCACATCGGTTTCGATGCGACCCATGGTCTGGAATGGTTCACTAACGCCAATTATCTGGAGTTTCCGTGGGGCAAGGATGACAAGGCGTTCTTCGAAGGCGCGCTGGATTACGTCGGCCAACTGAAGAAGCAGAAGCAACCGTGGATGCTCACCCTGCTGACTGTCGGCACCCACCAGCCCTACTCCGCACCGGAAGACTATCTGGCGCGCTACGAGACGCCGAAACAGGCCGCCGTCGGTTATCTCGATGATGCGCTGGAGCAGTTCCTCAGCGGCCTCGAACGCCAGGGCGTACTGAAAGACACGCTGGTGGTGATTACTTCGGACGAATCCCACGGCATCGATGGCGTGCGTCTGGCGTCGTCCTGGGGTTTCAACCTGACCTTGGCCCCGGAACACGAGCAACTGCCGCGACTGAATGCCGGGGTCTACGGTCATGTCGATCTGAGCGCGTCGATCCTCGACTATTTCGATCTGCCGGTGCCGTCGGCGCTGAGCGGCCGTTCGCTGTTCCGCGACTACGACAGCGGACGCGAAATCATGTCCTACACCAACGGCAAGCTGCGCTACCACAACGGCCAGGGGATCTTTTCCGAGTGCGACATGCCGCGCCGCTGCCGCTACTACGAAAGCGCCGGGTTCATTGCCGAGCGGGCCACCTTCAAGGGCAATGAAAGCAGCCAGCAGGCCCGGCAGATTGCCGCGCGGGCCATGGCGCTGGACCTGTCGCTGCTGCGCACCCCGCTCAATCAGCGTTACCAGTTCGGCAGCAACAACGTCATCCCGCTGCAGGCGCAGATCAAGGATGACTGGGCCGATAACCTGATCGGTGCGCAATACCTGGAAATGCCCAAGGGTTCGCACACCCGCGTGCGCCTGACCGTGCGCTCGGTGGACCCGCAGCAGGCGGCGTACATTCAGCTCAAGGCCAAGGAGTTCGAACAGGACGTGCAACTGGGCCTGCCGACCGAGATGGTCGCCACGGCCGATCAGCCGCTGCAGATGGATTTCAGCTTCGACAACCCGCAGCAGCGCAAGGCCTTTTCGTTTCACTTGCTGGGTTATGGATTGGGTGCGGTCGAGGTCACGGATTTCAGTGTGATTACTGAATTGCCGGGGCAGGAAGATCCGCTGGATGCGTTGCCGGATGATGAGACTGTGCAATCGAGTTGAAATCAGGGAAGGGACGGATTGGCTGGATCCGTCCCTTTACGTTTACTCACGGAGCTTAATTTCAAATTTACCTGTTATTTTCCCTACTCGAGGCAAACTAAAATCGATTTCACCTTTAACACCGTATTTATATTCGCCGCTTTGTAAGAACGTCACAGTTGCCACCCCTTGTTGAATCTCGTGAAAATCGCCGCCCTTACTAACGCTCCAAACCAGACCACCTTTGTACCACTTCACCTCGTGAGGGCCTTCTTTTATAGCCCATGGAACACAGAAGGCTACGGAGTTTTTATTATCTCTATCAGCCCCAACAATGTAATATTCCTCTCCTGCCCTGTGAAACACCACGTTCGTATCCGCGAACATGAACTCTACGTTATCAACGCTAGCTTTAAACGTGCCTTTATATTTACCGCGACCTTCATGAATCAGCTTAAGAATTTGCTCTTCTGGTTTAATTGAATTTTTCATGCAAATACACTCCCGACTCGATTGCCAACAAAGGTTTGTGATTCATCAGGCCCTTAACATGCAGCCAATATATTTTTTATTAATTCCTCCGCGCACTGTCAGAAATGACAGTCGTTTAGTCGATTTCGAGCTAAAAACCTTTCAACTCATTCCATAGCATCATTCATTGAAGAGTTTGCCTATCAGCCTCCAATAGTCGGCCTATTAGCTGACTGCCCGAGTCGGGTCTAGCCTTACTAGTCCGAAGTCGGCATGAGCCGGCCGCACAAGACCTGATAAGGACTCGAACATGGCAAACGAATCGAAATGCCCGTTCAACCACGCCGCCGGTGGTGGTACGACAAACCGTGACTGGTGGCCGAATCAACTGAACCTGAAGATCCTCAGCCAGCACTCGCCCAAGTCCGATCCGCTGGGCAAGGACTTCGACTACGCCAAAGCCTTCCAGAGCCTGGACTTCCAGGCCCTGAAACAAGACCTGCGTGCGCTGATGACCGACTCCCAGGACTGGTGGCCGGCGGACTTCGGCCACTACGGCCCGCTGTTCATCCGCATGGCCTGGCACAGCGCCGGCACCTATCGCACCGCCGATGGTCGCGGTGGCGCCGGCTCCGGGCAACAGCGTTTTGCCCCGCTCAACAGCTGGCCGGACAACGTCAGCCTCGACAAAGCGCGGCGACTGCTGTGGCCGATCAAACAGAAATACGGCCGCAATATTTCCTGGGCCGACCTGATCGTGCTCACTGGCAACGTTGCACTGGAGTCCATGGGCTTTAAGACCTTCGGCTTCTCCGGTGGACGTCCCGATGTGTGGGAACCGGACGAAGACGTGTATTGGGGTTCGGAGCGCGAATGGCTCGGCGGCGACAGCCGCTACGGCAAAGACAAGTCGGCCATGCAGGAACCGGGTGACGGTACGCTGGTGGCCGAACCGGACTTGCACGGCAAAGAGCAAAGCCGTACCGATCAGGGCGAACGTAATCTGGAAAATCCGCTCGCAGCGGTGCAGATGGGCCTGATTTACGTGAACCCGGAAGGCCCTGAAGGCAATCCCGACCCGGTTGCCTCCGGTCGCGATATCCGCGAAACCTTCGGCCGCATGGCCATGAACGACGAAGAAACCGTCGCGCTGATCGCCGGCGGTCACGCCTTCGGCAAGACCCACGGCGCCGGCCCGGCCGATAATGTCGGGCCTGAGCCGGAAGCGGCTGGCCTGGAAGAACAAGGCCTCGGCTGGCGCAACGCATTCGGCACCGGCAAAGGCGCCGACACCATCACCAGTGGCCTCGAAGTTACCTGGACCACCACTCCGACCCAGTGGAGCAACAACTACCTGGAAAACCTGTTCGGTTTCGAGTGGGAACTGTTCAAAAGCCCGGCCGGTGCGCATCAGTGGAAACCAAAAAACGGCGCCGGGGCTGGCACTGTTCCCCATGCGCACGATCCGAGCAAAAAGCTCTCGCCGACCATGCTCACTTCCGACCTGGCGCTGCGTTTCGACCCGATCTACGAGCCGATCGCCCGCCGTTTCCTGGCCAACCCGGACCAACTGGCAGACGCCTTTGCCCGCGCCTGGTACAAGCTGATCCACCGCGACATGGGCCCGCTGTCGCGCTACCTCGGCCCAGAATTGCCCAACGAAGAACTGCTGTGGCAAGACCCGATTCCTGAGGCCACTCACCCACTGATCGACAGCAACGACGCGGCTGCGCTGAAAAGCAAAGTGCTGGCGTCCGGTCTGTCGGTGTCGCAACTGGTTTCCACCGCCTGGGCCGCCGCATCGACCTTCCGTGGTTCGGACAAACGTGGCGGCGCCAACGGCGGACGTCTGCGTCTGGCCCCGCAGAAATTCTGGCAGGCCAACCAGCCGGAGCAACTGGACAAGGTGCTGAAGAGCCTTGAGGGCATTCAGAACGAGTTCAACGCCGGATCATCCGGCAAGAAAGTCTCGCTGGCGGATCTGATCGTGCTGGCGGGTAACGCCGGGGTCGAGCAAGCGGCGAAAAACGCCGGGCACTCGGTCTCTGTGCCGTTCAATCCAGGACGCACCGACGCGACTCAGGAGCAAACCGATGTCGAGTCGTTTGGTTTCCTCGAACCGATTGCCGATGGTTTCCGCAACTACAGCAAGGGCAAATACACCGTGTCGGCCGAAGCGCTACTGATCGACAAGGCGCAATTGCTCACCCTCTCCGCTCCGGAAATGACCGTACTGGTCGGTGGTCTGCGGGTATTGGGGGCGAATGTCGGGCAGAGCCGGCATGGCGTGTTCACCTCGCGCACGGAAACCCTAAGCAACGACTTCTTCACCAACCTGCTGGACATGGGTGTGGAGTGGAAGCCGACGTCGGCAGCGGCGGACGAGTTCGAAGGACGCGACCGTAAAACCGGTAGCGTGAAGTGGACGGCGACGCGGGTTGATCTGGTGTTTGGTTCCAACGCGATACTGCGCGCGCTGGCCGAGGTGTATGCGAGTTCTGACGCGAAGGAACAGTTCGTCAAAGACTTCGTGGCGGCGTGGGCCAAGGTGATGGAGCTGGATCGGTTTGATCTGAAATAACAGAAAACGCAAAAACCTGTGGGAGCGGGCTTGCTCGCGAATGCGGTATACCAGTCGACATCTCCGTGTCTGATACACCGCTTTCGCGAGCAAGCCCGCTCCCACATTTCGTTATGCGTTACGCCAGGCTTTTGCTCACCACTTCATATACATCGCTGGACAGCTGACCGGAAGCCAGAATCCGCTCCAGCTCAGCCTTCATCAACGCCTGACGGGCGCTGTCGTATTTGCGCCAGCGAGTCAGCGGCGCCAGTTGCCGCGAAGCGATCTGCGGGTTGAAGCCGTTCAGTTCGATCACCAGATCCGCGAGGAAGCGGTAGCCCGAACCGTCGGCGGCGTGGAAGTTGATCAGGTTCTGCCCGGCAAACGCGCCGACCAGCGCACGCACCTTGTTCGGGTTCTTGATATTGAACGCCGGGTGCTGCATCAACGCCTTGACCCGCGCCAGACCGCCCGGCAGTGTGCTGCCGGCCTGCACGCTGAACCACTGATCCATGACCAGCGGATTGTCCTTGAAGTGCTCGGCGAACGTCGCCAGCGCTTTGGCCTTGTGTTCTTCGAACGGCGAGTTGACCAGCACCGCCAGCGCGGTCAGGCGCTCGGTCATGTTGTCGCTGTTTTCGAACTGTTCCTGCGTAGCGGCCAGCACTTCCGGCTTGCCGCTGAGCATCAGATACGACAGCGCAATGTTCTGCAGCGCGCGACGGGCAAAGTGTTCAGCCTCGGCCACGTATGGCGTCTGCTTCGACAAATCGCGGTTGGCCTGATAACGCAGCCACAGCGCTTCGAACAGGTTGTCCGCCAGTTGCTTGCGGGCAAACTCGCGAGCGGTGTGGATCGCCTCGACATCCGCCACTTCGCTGATTTCGGTCAGATACGCTTCACTTGGCAGCGAGAGCATTTCGGCGACCATGGCCTGATCCAGCGACTCGTCGGACAGCACGGTTTTCAACGCCGAGATCAGACGCGGATCGAGCACCAGGCTCTCGCCCTTCTGCTGCTGGGTGATCAGTTCTTGCAGGACCTGCACCGACAGTTGCTGACCGGCATCCCAGCGGTTGAAGCCGTCGCTGTCGTGCTGCATCAGGAACATCAACTGGTCACGGTTGTACGGGAAGCTCAGTTTCACCGGTGCCGAGAAACCACGCAGCAACGATGGCAGCGGCTGTTCAGCGATGTCGACGAAGGTAAAAGTCTGCTCAGCCTCGGTCACCGAGATCACGCGGGTGGTGCCCTGGGCCGACGCTTCACCGGCCAGACGCAGAGCAATCTCGTTGCCTTTGCTGTCGAGCAGACCGAGTTCGACCGGGATCACGAACGGCAGTTTTTCCACCTTGTCCGGGGTTTCCGGGCAGCTCTGGCGGAAGGTCAGGCTGTAGGTTTTCGCCGCGGCGTCGTAGGACTCGCTGACCGCCAGACGCGGCGTGCCGGCCTGGCTGTACCAGCGTTTGAACTGGGTCAGGTCGACACCGTTGGCATCTTCCATGGCCTTGACGAAGTCGTCGCAGGTCACGGCCTGGCCATCATGGCGTTCGAAGTACAGGTCACTGCCCTTGCGGAAGCCTTCGGCGCCCAGCAGGGTGTGGATCATGCCGACCACTTCCGAGCCTTTTTCGTACACGGTCAGGGTGTAGAAGTTGGAAATCTCGATGAAGCTGTCCGGGCGTACCGCGTGGGCCATGGGACCTGCATCTTCGGCGAACTGGTGAGTACGCAAGTACGCCACGTCCTGAATGCGCTTGACCGTGGCCGAGTTCATGTCCGAGGAGAAACCGGCGTCACGGAACACGGTGAAGCCTTCCTTGAGCGACAGCTGGAACCAGTCGCGGCAGGTCACGCGGTTACCCGACCAGTTGTGGAAGTATTCGTGGGCGACGATTGCCTCGACCCGCTGGTGCGCGGCGTCGGTGGCGGTTTCTGCGCGAGCCAGCACGGCGCTGGAGTTGAAGATGTTGAGGCCCTTGTTCTCCATCGCGCCCATGTTGAAGTCGTTGACGGCGACGATCATGAAGATGTCCAGATCATACTCGCGACCGTAGACCTCTTCGTCCCAGCGCATCGACTTCTTCAGGCTGTTCATCGCGTGCTGGCACTTGTCGATGTTTTCCGGCTCGACGTAGATCCGCAGCGCGACATTACGATTGGTCATGGTGGTGAAGGTGTCTTCGACACACCACAAATCACCGGCCACCAGCGCGAACAGGTACGCCGGTTTCATGAACGGGTCTTCCCAGGTCGCCCAGTGTCGGCCGTCTTCGCCCGGGCCGGAGGCAATCGGGTTGCCGTTGGACAGCAGCACCGGATAGCTGTGCTGCTCGGCGACCACCGTGGTGGTGAACTTGCTCATCACGTCCGGGCGGTCGAGGTAATAGGTGATCTTGCGGAAGCCTTCGGCCTCGCACTGGGTACAGAACATCGTGCCGGACTTGTAAAGGCCTTCCAACGCGGTATTGGTTTCCGGGTGAATCCGGACGCTGGTGTCGACCGTGAAGCTGGCGCTGGCCGGCTGCAGGGTCAGGGTGTTTTCGCTCAGCTGGTAATCACTGGCGCTCAGTTCCTGGTCGGCCAGGGTTACCGACAGCAGTTCCAACTGCTGGCCGTCGAGCACCAGCGGCGGCAGGCCCGGGCCACGCTCCGGGTTGCGGCGCATCACCAGTTGCGCGTGGACCAGGCTGTGGTCCTCGAACAGCTCGAAGGTCAGGTGCGTCTCGTCGATCAGGTACTCGGGCGCCTGATAGTCCTTCAGGTAAATCATCTTCGGTTGTTCGGTGCGCATGCTGGAATCCTTATTGATGCACGGCGAGCTGATAGGCCGTGTATTTACGAATGTTGATCACGCCGGTGTCAAAAATCAGGTACTGCCCCTTGATTCCCAGCAGCGTGCCTTCGGCAATCGGGTTCTTGTCCAGGTTGAAGCTGACGATTTTGGCCGGGTATTGCTCGACCGGATAGCGGATTTCGAGAGGTTCTACATCGGCAATCGTCTGAATTGCTTGTAGGCCGAATCGCTGTTGCAGGCCTTGCAAGCCCTCGGCGCAGCTTTCAAACAGCTGGTCGCGCATTTGCGCCAGATCCACCGCCGCCGCATCGCCCTTGAGCAAGGCGCGCCAGTTGGTCTTGTCGGCCACCTGGCTGCGGAACAGGTCTTCGACGAAGCCCGACTGCTGGCGCGTCGATACGCGCATGATCGGCAGCGCCTGACTCGCGCCCTGATCGAGCCAGCGGGTCGGCAGTTGCGTGGCGCGAGTAATACCGACCTTGATCCCCGACGAGTTGGCCAGATACACCACATGATCAGTCATGCAGAACTTCTGCCCCCACTCCGGCTCCCGGCAGGTACCGGCCTCGAAGTGACAACGCTCCGGGCTCATGATGCACAGATCGCACTGCGCCAGTTTGGTCATGCACGGGTAGCAGTAACCCTGACTGAAACTGGTTTTGGTCTTGCGCCCGCAATGGGTGCAATGAATCGCCCCCAGATACTCCAGACGCACAGTGGTGCCGATCATGGGGTTGACCGGGACCTCGACGTCATCCAGACGAAACGCGTATTGCACATTCGGCCCGTCCAGGCGCGCCGACATTTTGCTGATTGCACCGCGGCCAATCTCGATCAATGGATGGCATCCGACTTGAACAGGATGTTCGGTACTTCGATCGACTTCGACGCACATTCCTGCGGGCCCATGTAACCGGTGCGCTGATCTTCAGGCAGGTTCTGGATTTCCCAGGCGATCATCGCCTGCAGCGACAGCTCGCGCTGTTCGGCGGTGAGTTTGCCACCGTCGGACCACTTGCCGATTTCCACGGCCAGTTTCAGGCTCTCGTAGATGTCCGGGGTGATGTTTTTGATCATGTCGTTAAAAGAGGACATCAGGGTCTCCGTGCTCTTTATTCACTTAAAATTTCAGGCGGCCAGTTTACGGCGGTTATACAAACCGCCCAACAAACCGGTGAAGCATCCGATGAGTAACCCGCTGACGTGCGCGGCGTTGGCGATCTGGCCGAAACCGATCATCGACACCAGTCCGGACATGCAAATCACCAGCCACACCAGCATCATCACCAGCACGCCTCGCGGCAGGCGATACGCCGGGTTCGGCGCCAGCAACTGGAAAATCCAGCAATGGCCGAGCAAACCGTAGAGCACGCCGGACAAGCCGCCAAACAGGCTCGGGCCGCTCCAGGCAAACTGCGCGTAGTTCGACACTAGGCTGAACAGCAGGGTCAGCCCGAGCAGGTTGATGCTGCCCTGACGTGACTCGATGCGCCGCCCCAGCTCCCAGTACCACATGCCGTTCATGGCCAGGTGCAGGATGCCGAAGTGCAGCAGCATCGGCGTGAACAGGCGCCACCACTGCCCCGCCGCCAGGCTGTCGGCCAGCGGCGTGAACTGGATGTACTCGCCGACCACGCGGAAGTCGAGGAAGGTCAGCCAGCGAATGGTATCGAGGTTGTCACCCAGATAGGTCAGGCCACCGACCAGCAGGCTCAGCAGCAGGATCAACCCGGTGGCCTTGGCGTGTTTGAGTTGTTCGGCGAAGCTCGGGCGCTTGAAGGCCGGCGCCGCCGGGATGTCCAGTTGCTGATCGGGGTCACCGGCCGGGAAGCGCTCGTACAGTGAACGCACGTCCTCGCTGATTTCCGCTGGCGCCCACAGCACCTGCTCGCCCGCCTCTTCGCTGACTCGATGCGGCACCTGCATCCGTTGCAGCAGTTTGACGAAACCGCTCAGATCCACCGCCAACGGCAGACGCAATACCGCTACCGCACTCATTGCAGCACCTCCGGCCGCTCGACATCGACCCAGACAAATTTATGCGGATCCAAGCGTGTTTCCTGATCCAGACGATAGGCCACCAGTTTGCCGTAGAGCACCGCGCTGTAATCGAGACACGCGAGGTTCGGGCGGATCGGCGCCGGTTTGCCGCTGCGCCAGTAGTGGCCGACGAACAGCAACGGCTCGTCGATGCCATAGCGCAGCAGATTGTTTTTTTCGCTGGAGGTCAGCGGCTTCTGCGCCACCGGCTCCGGCAATGCATCCGGCTGGAAGACGATGTCGCCGTAGGTTTTCGGGTCGTCTTCCCAGAATTTGGTGCGGAAGAACGAGCGCACCAGACCGTCGCCGCTGGTCATGGTCAAGCCATCCGGCAGGCGCATGTCGGTGCCGCGCAGCAAGCGGTCGAACACGGTGCAGGCGAAACTGCCGGGCACGGCCGAGGCCTGGAGAAAATGCTCGTCGATGCGCGCATCGGGAAACAGCCCGCGCAATGGTTCGATCAGGCTGGCATCCCAACAGGCGTGCACCACACGGAAGCGCCCGGCATCAACCACCAGCGGCAGCTCGTAGAACCAGTTGAGAAAATCATGCCAATCGCCCGGATGGTCTTCGAACTGGGTCAGGGTTTCGTGCAGCAGGCGCGCGTGCCGCGGCGTGTGCTCACGGACGAACTGCTTGCCGCTGCCCGGCAGCGCCGGCGTGCTCCAGCCCAGTGCGTTGAATTCGTGGTTGCCCATGATGCACAGCGCCTGCCCGGCCTCGACCATGTCGTGGACGATGTGCAGTGCCTCGCGGATTCGCGGGCCACGGTCGATGATGTCGCCGACGAACACGGCCATGCGCGATGGATGCCGCCAGACCCCGCCCTGCTTGTGATAACCGAGACGGTCAAGCAAGTGTTCGAGGGTCAGGGCGCATC
>Ga0207655_1004151_pt1 | contig 10398 bp, 9 predicted proteins | sample KBSM44metaG_FD_184398 | JGI IMG/M metagenome (GOLD analysis project Ga0207655, IMG submission 184398) | Miscanthus rhizosphere microbial communities from Kellogg Biological Station, Michigan, USA - KBS M4-4 metaG (SPAdes) (version 2) | ecosystem: Host-associated > Plants > Roots > Rhizosphere >... | reverse complement strand
TAACTATTCGTGCAATGACTAAAGAAGAATGGCGCAAAGCCAGTATGTTTGGAGCTTAAGCGTCAATGGATAAATTTGTCATTCAAGGTGGTGTAAAACTCGAAGGTGAAGTTCGTATTTCTGGTGCGAAAAATGCGGCTTTACCTTTATTGGCTGCAATGATTCTTGCAGATACACCAATTACATTAAAAAATGTTCCAGATCTAAAAGACGTTCGCACTTTAGTTAAGCTGATTGGTGGTTTAGGTATCACCATGAGTTATGAGGGCGAAACGGTTATCGCAGATACCTCTACACTGGATAATCAATTTGCGCCTTATGAACTGGTTAAAACCATGCGCGCATCTATTTTGGTGCTTGGGCCACTGTTGGCGCGCTATGGTAGTGCAAAAGTTTCACTTCCTGGTGGGTGTGCAATTGGTTCACGCCCTGTTGATCAGCATTTAAAAGCCTTAGAAGCTTTGGGTGCACAAATTGAGGTCGAAGCAGGTTATGTTCACGCTAAAGTGGATGGCCGTTTAAAAGGTGGTGAAGTCATCTTTGATATGGTGACTGTCGGTGGAACTGAAAATATTTTAACTGCAGCAGTATTGGCAGAGGGTGTTACAACAATTCGTAATGCTGCGCGCGAACCTGAAATTACAGACCTTGCACTAATGCTGATTAAAATGGGTGCAAAAATTGAAGGTTTAGACACAGATACCTTAGTGGTCACTGGTGTTGAAAGTCTGCATGGCTGTGAATATTCAGTGGTTGCTGACCGTATTGAAACCGGTTCATATTTGGCGGCGGCAGCAATTACGGGCGGTAAGGTCAAAACCACACATACTGATCCAAATCTTCTTGAATCTGTTTTAGATAAATTTGAAGAAATGGGTGCAGAAGTCACACGCGGTGAAGATTGGATCGAATTGGATATGCTGGGGAAACGTCCGAAAGCTGTCAGCTTCCGTACCTTGCCACATCCAGAATTCCCAACGGATATGCAAGCACAGATCATGGCGGTAAATGCCATTGGACGTGGTTTTGCAACAATTTCTGAAACGATTTTTGAAAATCGTTTTATGCATGTACCTGAATTAGCACGTATGGGCGCAAATATTCAGGTTGAAGGCAATGATGCTGTAGTTACAGGTGTGGAAAAATTATCTGCTGCACCTGTTATGGCAACTGACCTACGTGCTTCGTTTTCTTTAGTTTTGGCTGCTTTAGCTGCTGAAGGGGAAACCATCATCGATCGTATTTATCATATTGATCGTGGTTATGAAGATATCGAAGCAAAGTTACAAGGTCTAGGTGCCCAAATTAAGCGAGTGAGCGAGTAAGTTAATGAGCGATATGAGAAACGATGATCCAAACTTTGACGTAATGGGCAATTTTGATCATGGTTTAACTTTGGCATTGAGTAAAGGGCGTATTTTAAAAGAAACGTTGCCTTTACTTGAAACTGCTGGAATTAACTTATTGGAAGATCCTGATAAATCTCGTAAGTTGATTTTTCCAACCACACATAAATCCGTTCGTATTTTAATCTTGCGTGCTTCTGATGTACCAACTTATGTGGAAAATGGTGCAGCGGACATAGGTGTAGCGGGTAAAGATGTGTTGATGGAACATGGCGCTCAAAATGTCTATGAACCATTGGATTTAAAGATTGCCAACTGTAAATTAATGACAGCTGGTAAAGTAGGCATGGTTCGTCCTAAAGGGCGTTTAAAAATTGCCACTAAGTATGTAAATTTAACTCGTCAATATTATGCAAGCTTAGGTGAGCAAGTTGATGTGATTAAACTTTACGGCTCAATGGAATTAGCCCCATTGGTTGGTTTGGGCGATTATATTGTTGATGTGGTGGATACTGGGAACACTTTGCGTGCCAATGGTCTAGAGCCTTTGGAAGAAATTTGTAAAGTCTCTTCACGTTTAATTGTGAATAAAGCGAGCTTTAAGCGTAAGCAAACTTTATTAAATCCAATTCTTACTCAGCTTGAAAAAGCAGTAGAAGAGCGTCAAAAAAACAATTAATCCATTCATGTTTGTTCAATAAAGATGCCGTCTAATTTTAGGCGGTTTTTTATGTAATTTATGTTAAAAAATAACCATGCATGAATCAAAAAAGAGCTTATGAAAACACCTCAACAACGCAAAGAACAGTCTATTTTAAAACTTAAAAATTATTCAATTCCTTATATTGACTGGTTACCTGTGATTGAATCTGCAGAAGATGTTCAAGCACGCAGTGCAGAACAAATTGCAAAACGCGCGATTGCTTGTTTATGGGTGATTCAGGTCGCATGTGACCTGAATAATGATCAATATGATGATGAAACAAAGATATTTATATTTGATGTTTTAAAAAAAATGCAAGTTTTTGATGCTTTAACAGAAAAAGAACAGGCAATTTTAAATCGTGATGCTTCCGCACAAGATGTCATCAATATGGTGTGGAAATATGAAGCATATTGGGTGCTGTTATGGGCTTTGGGTATTGTGGATGATTTGAGTTATCCGGTAGATATCGTTGATTGTGATTTTGCAATTCAAGCCGTTTCATCGTGCGATACATTTGCTGCATTTATGGAAAAAGTCCAATTACGAGATATTGAAGAAATCTTAGATCAGGCTGATTTAATTTATCGTTATGATTGGGCATGTGTAAATGCGCGTTTAAAGCAACAGGATGCACCTGAAAATTTAAATTCATCTGTTGTTGTGGAACGGCATGGCGCCTTGAACTGGCTGATTCAGACTGATAGTGACTGGGATTATCCTGATGTGAGTACCTAAATAAAAATTTGCTATATCAAAAGTCATTTGCAATCAAACTTTCCTCTGAAAGTAAATTGAAATGTTGCGGTGATGTTGCCCACAAGATACTTAAAACAAGGTAAACTAAATCTTTCTTAAACAACCTTGTGGGTAAATTGATGCGACGTTTATCGACTCAAGAGCAGAACTTTAAACAAGTCTTTGCTGACTTGTTAGCTTTTGAAACAGTGAGTGATCCTGAGCTTTTAAAAACAGTAGACCAAATTATTGCAGATGTACGCCAACATGGCGATGCACATGTACTTAAACTCACTCAACAGTTCGATCGACATCCAGCGCATCAATTTTCAGATTTAGAACTGACACAAGAACAACTTAAAGTTGCATTTGAAGGTTTAACCGTAGAAGTACGTGACGCTTTGGAATTGGCGGCCAATCGGGTTCGCTCATTCCATCAGGCTCAAAAACAAGACGGTTGGTCTTATGTGGATGAATTAGGAAATACTCTGGGTCAAAAAGTCACCCCTTTAGACCGTGTTGGTATTTACGTTCCAGGTGGTTTAGCTTCTTATCCGTCCTCTGTGCTGATGAATGCTTTACCTGCGCATGTGGCTGGGGTAGCAGAAATTATTATGGTGGTACCTGCGCCAAATGGTGATTTAAATCCTTTGGTATTGGCAGCTGCTTATTTAGCAGGCGTAAGTCGTGTGTTTACGATTGGCGGCGCGCAAGCAGTTGCCGCGCTGGCTTATGGAACAGAAACAATTCCAGCAGTGGATAAAATTACAGGACCAGGTAACCGTTTCGTTGCTGCGGCAAAACGTGCTGTTTTTGGTCAAGTCGGTATTGACATGATTGCAGGGCCTTCAGAAATTTTGGTTTATGCAGAAGGTCATAATGACCCGAAATGGTTAGCGATGGATGTTTTGTCACAAGCTGAACATGATACGGTTGCGCAAGCGATTTTTATTACGCCTGATGAACAGCTGTTAAATGATGTCGAGCAAGCCATTGAGGAACATTTGGCTGCACTACCCAAAGCTGAAATTGCACGAACTTCGATTGCAAATCGTGGTGCTTTGGTCTTGGTTAAAGATCGCCAAGAAGCCATTGATTTGATTAATCAAGTTGCGCCTGAGCATTTGGAATTGTGCTTAGATGACGCTGAGCTGATGTCAGAAAGTATTCGCCATGCAGGTGCAATCTTTATGGGGCGCTATACACCAGAAGCGATTGGTGATTATTGTGCGGGACCTAACCATGTCCTACCTACTTCTGGTACAGCACGCTTTTCATCACCTTTGGGTGTTTATGATTTTCAAAAACGTTCAAGTTTGATCATGTGTTCTGAGCAAGGGGTAAAATCGCTTGCCAAGGCTGCGGATATTCTTGCACAGCAAGAAAATTTAGATGCGCATGCCCGATCAGCAAGATATCGTTATCAGTAATTCACCAATGGCCCAGTATCCGTAAAAAATCCTTCTCCCTTAGAGAGAGGGTGTGGATGAGGGTGTAAAAATTTAACTGACTTAGTTTGAGGATTCTATTGAAATACCCAAACCCTCTCCTAGAGTGAGAGCGCTTATATAAAGTAAGTCAAGTGAGAAAAATACGAGATAAAAATGCCAAATATTAGCCCTGAGCAAATGCGTTTTTGGAGTCCTGAAGTACGTGAGTTAGAACCGTATGTCCCAGGTGAGCAGCCTAAAATCCAAAACTTATTAAAACTGAATACCAATGAAAACCCATATCCACCATCGCCAAAAGTGGTTGCAGCGGTTCAGTCTGTACTTATAGATTCAGCAGATGTATTGCGACTTTATCCAGATCCAGATGCATCGGCACTCAAACACGCGATTGCGAAACAACAACATGTAGATGTCGAAAATGTCTTTGTTGGTAATGGTTCGGATGAGGTTTTAGCCCATATTTTTAAAGCATTTTTTGTTCAAGATAAACCGATTCTATACCCAGATATTACCTATAGCTTCTATCCTGTTTATAGTCAGTTTTTTGGAATCTCAACCCAAACTAAAATCTTGCCGTTAAATGATGCTTTTGAAATTGACGTGGCTGATTATAAACAGCCGAATGGTGGGATTATCATTACCAACCCCAATGCGCCAACCAGTATTGCATTGGGGCTGTCGGCAATTGAACAGGTCCTGCAAGCCAACCTTGATTCGGTGGTTGTGATTGATGAAGCATATGTAGATTTTGGTGCTGAGTCAGCTGTGAGTCTGGTTGAGAAATACGAAAACTTAGTGGTTTGCCAAACGACTTCAAAATCGCGTTCTTTGGCGGGTTTACGCGTTGGTTTTGCAATTGCACAGCCACATTTGATTGCCGCATTGGAAGCTGTTAAAAATAGTTTTAACTCTTATCCAATTGATCGTTTTGCAATAGCTGCAGCTGTCGCATCATTTGAAGATCAAGAATACTTTGTAGCACAATGTCAAAAAGTCATAGTGAGTCGTGACAAACTGGTTGCAGATTTAGCGGCGCTTGGGTTTAAAGTATTACCATCTTCAGCTAACTTTATTTTTGCGTGCTTACCCTCAAAAGATGCTGGTGAATTGGCGAAAGCGTTGCGTGAACGTGGCATTATTGTTCGATACTTTAATAAACCACGTATTGATCAATTCTTACGTATCACTATTGGCACAGATGAACAAAATCAACGCCTTGTTGATACGTTAAAACATGAGATTTTAGTCTAGGATTCATGTTGAGGTTGATGCCATGTATTGAGTAAATCAAGCATGGCAGCAACTTTATCAAAACATTCCTGATATTCTGCATCACAATCTGAAGCAATAGTAATTCCACCGCCTGCCCACAATGACACTTCATCTTGATATTTTTGAATGGAACGAATCAAAATGTTCCAAGAGCCGGTTCCATCAAAATTAAAATAGCCCATTGAACCACAATAAGCACCTCTTGGTGCACTTTCGAGTTCTTCAATAATTTGCATCGCACGAATTTTGGGTGCACCAGTAATTGAACCACCCGGCAATGCTGTAAATAAGACCTCAAATGGATTGACATCTGGTTTTAGGGTGGCAGTCACCTCACTCACCATATGATGTACTTGGTTAAAAGATTCAATATTAAACAATTTTGGGGTTTTTACTGAGCCAGTTTCAGCATAGACACTGAGATCATTGCGTAATAAGTCCACAATCATGACATTCTCTGCTTGATCTTTTTTAGACTGAATCAAAGCATTTTTTGATTGTGCATCTAAAGTTGGATCGTCATAACGCGGCATTGTCCCTTTAATGGGTTTGGTGATAATTTTACGCTCAGCTTCGAAATCAATAAATAACTCAGGTGAGCAACTCAGTAATTCAAAATCATTGATTTTTAAATAACCCGAATAGGGAGCATCTGTGAGTGTCCAAAACTTTTCGGCAGTATCTAAAAGTAAACCGTGAGCTTTTGCAGTGAATTCCTGAGTTAAATTAATTTGATAGCAGTCACCCGCTTTAATATATTCTTGAACTTGTGTAAATGCATGATCATATTGTGGCTTTGTCCACGTCGCAGTACAGTTTGATAAAAGTTTAAAGCTTTGATTCTGAGTGACTGGTGTGGTTAATAAATCTTGTATAAAGTTGAAAAACTCTTCTGCACAGGCTTCTAAACTATAAAAAAAGAATTGCTCATTTTCTCGTTTGATAAATGTTTTATAAATACCCATGTAAAAATTAGGCTGAGATTTGCTTTGAGCATCAACATATTGCTGACTGGCATAGTTATAGTCAATAAAACCCATATATCCACCCTGAAAACTGTGCTGTTTCGGAGCTGATTGAGCGGTGAAGTTAAAGAAGTGATTTAAATGAGGATCGCTTTTATCTTTTTGATAATGGGTAAAATGATTTCTGGTATAACGATAAAGTTGTTGCTGGGTTGAGATACAGTATTGTTCAGGTGAAAAAGCAACAATGTCTTCGCCCGCGTTTTTTAAATAGATACAACCGAATAATGAGTCAATACGGTGTAATAAATCTGCAGTGCTATTTGATGGAAAATCTAATAACTTCCGAAACATAGGGAGGTTTAACTCAAGCGCAAAAAGGGTTTGTAAGGCACTATTCTACCTGAAAATAGTACTTATAAAAGTGTTTACCGTTTATCGGTTTAATTGGGTTTTTGATAAACAGCAGTTGAACAAAAAGTAACATACCGTTAATTTAAAAGGGCAAAACGGACTACTCAAGGATTGGTGTTCTAAGTTGTAAAACAACTAAAAACAACAGGGAACTATGGAGAGTGGTTAAAAATGAAAAAAAATGCTCTTGGGAGAGTACAGATTATGAAATTATTTACTAAACTTGCTTTAGTTTCCGCAGTGGCTATGAGTTCAAACGCAATGGCGATGCAAGCAATGGATGATGCAGCGCTGAGTGCAACGACTGGTCAGGATGGTATCAGTATTGGTATTGATGCAGATAAAGTTGAAATCGCAAAACTACATGTTTTTGATACTGACGGTTTGGCTGTAAATGCAACGACTGGCGGTACTGGGAATGCTGGTGCGATTACTTTAAATAATGTGGTTGTAACTAGAACTGGTACAGGTAATTTAGCTGATTTGGTTATTGATACTGACGGTGGTTCTGCGGGCAAGCCATTCTTAAACGTTGCTGCTGCAATTAATGCATTAAAAATCGAATTAGGTAAAATTGAAGTAAATGATACCACGAATACAGCAGGTGTATATAAACCTGGTACTGGATCTGCTGAGATTTTAAGTGGTTTGACGATCAATACAGGCGCTACAACAGCAAATATTCAATTGGGTAATACGCCTCAAGGTGCAATGATTAAATTGAATGGTTCGATGATTGGTGGTTTATCAATCAGTAACTTGGCCTTGAAAGATGCTTCTGCAGCAGGTGGTGGTTATATCGTATTGGGTGGTATTAAAGTGACCGACAGTGGTTCAACGAATTTGGCTTTAGATGCTGATGTTGCTGTTACAACGAAAGGTTTGGCTGTAACTGCAATGAAAAGTACAACAGGTACAGATATTTACCTAAGTAAAGTTGTATTGGGTGGTGGTACTGGCTTTGTACCAGGTACGCCTGGAACCCCAGGTACTGGAACTGGTTCGGGTTCGATTGGTGATGTTGCGATTACAGGTATGAAATTCTATAACGGTGGTTCAGCAACAGCAAATGGTGTAAAACTGACGATTTCTGGTCACTAAGCCTAGAATTAAAATCTTAAAAAAGACGCATGCAAAGCATGCGTCTTTTTTTTACAAAAAACTGAATAAAAAGCGACAAAAGTTGAAAAAAAGACTGTTTTTTTTTTCAAAAACCGTTATCTTCATAATCACAGGGACGTAGAGTGTTCACTCTAAAAATAAAATCAGCACTTTAGGCAAAATACTGCCGACACTTGATAGTTAAAATTATGATAGAAATTACTTTAGGTTCGGCATTAATGTATTATTTTGCCAACCATGCCTTAGATGTGAAGCCCAAGCCAAAGGATGCGATTTACTACACTGAGCTTGCGGATTCCAGAGAAAAATCATTCGGACGTAATCATCGTGAAATGGTGCATGTTAAACCCGCCTTAGAAAATCAATTCCGTGGCATCGTACGTCAAGGATATGACTATAGCTGTGGTTCTGCTGCGTTAACAACACTGTTAAATGGCTATGTTGGGACAAACTTAACCGAACAGCAAACCATGGAAGGCTTATTACGGTTTGGAGAATACAACCGTATTATTGAGCGACGAAGTTTTTCATTGTTGGATATGAAGCGTTTTGTTGCTGCAATTGGATATGAAAGCGGTGGCTATAGAGGCGAGTTCACAGACCTAATCAATCAAAATCAACCGGTGATTGTGCCAATTTCTTATGCGGGTTTTAAACATTTTGTTGTGTTTAAAGCTTATAAAGATGGGCGTGTTTATGTAGCAGATCCAGCTTTGGGGAATATTAGTTTTGATCAAGAGCGATTTAAGCAAATTTGGGAAAATAACACCTTATTTGTGATCAATGCGCCAAAAGATCAACAACGTAACCTGTTGGCACTACAAGATGCAGATATGCGTCATGTCGATGATGCGACAATCAATCGTTATGCCTTAGTTGAAGCGCAATATTCAACAGATTATACCAATAAATTAGCCGATAGGGGCTCAACAATGCGCAAGGTGATTGACCAAGATATCAAGTCTGCAACATACAATCAGCCAATTACATCCTATATGCGACTCTATTATAAACGTAAGTAGAAGATGGATTAAAAAATTACATAATTGAATTGGATTTTTGGAATAGGAAGAATATGAATAATCAATGGATGAAACGGACTTTACTTGCAGTGAGTATTCAGTTTGCAATTGGAAGTTTATATGCAGCTGAAACAGAGGCAAGTGGGGATGTAGTAGCAGATCAGGCTGCGAGTACAGACAATGCCAGTTCTGCAAACATCAATCAAACAGCTCCAGTTGCAGATGTTGCACAGGCTACAGAAGATGTAAAGATTAATAAAGATGAAACAAAATCTTTAGCACCTAAACCAGGCACACAAGCTGCAGAAGCATTACAGAAGAAAGAAGGCGATGCTTCTCAAGAAACCAACTTACAAGAAGTTTTTACATCCAATGAACGTCAATACTCTTTAATCAAAAAGGGTGAGTTCTCAACTTTTTATGATTTAGATTATTCCTACTATCGTGATTCACAGTTAAATTTAGGAATCAACGAAGGCACAGCTTATCAACTTCGTGTTGATGAAGATGCCAGCCATACCATCAGTAATACTTTTACTGCACAGTACGGGATACGTGATAATTTAACCTTTACCGCATCTATTCCATTTATTGCTAAATCAGATAGCTTAAAAGATGCCACAGCTGCGGGCCTAGGGGATATCAACTTTGGTGCACGTTGGGAACCTTTCCCACTGAAAGCCGGTCGTTTACCGCTTATTTTATTTGGTAGTTTATCTACTAAGACAGGTGATAGTCCATATGAGATAAACCCAGAAAAAGACCTTTCAACAGGTAAAGGCTATTATTCTGTAGGTGTTGGCGCAAGTACCCGTAAATATATTGATCCTGTTGTACTATTTGCATCAGTCTCTGCCAATTATGGATTTAAAGAAACAGGTTTAAATCAAGTCCGTGGTGGGGGCAATGCCAATGGTCAAGGTGGGCAGCAGCTTGGTCAGCGAACTTTAGAAGAATTTGATCCTGGTATGACTGGCGGTTTTTCTTTTGGTTTTGCTTATTCATTTAACTATGATGTTTCAATGACCATGTCATATCAACAATCATTCAATATGAATACATCATTTACATATAAGCCATATCCTGGGGCAACGAATCAAAATCCTGAGAAATATAAAGCAGCTGACCAATCTAGCGGGATGTTTTCAATTGCTTTAGGGGTGCGAGTCAATCCAGATACGATTGTCAATGGCACATTGGGGATCGGTTTAACTGAAGACTCACCAGATATTTCACTGGGCTTATCTTTCCCATTGGATATTTTAGGCTTTGGTAAGAAGAAAGCGAACTAAAGGAGTGTAAAGTATGAAAAACATACGTTTGCGCCCATTAGTTACAGCGATTTTATTAACAGGGTGTTCAACT
>Ga0207655_1004149_pt1 | contig 10404 bp, 8 predicted proteins | sample KBSM44metaG_FD_184398 | JGI IMG/M metagenome (GOLD analysis project Ga0207655, IMG submission 184398) | Miscanthus rhizosphere microbial communities from Kellogg Biological Station, Michigan, USA - KBS M4-4 metaG (SPAdes) (version 2) | ecosystem: Host-associated > Plants > Roots > Rhizosphere >... | reverse complement strand
TTTCAATATTTGTCGTTATTTCTGCATTGATTACCTTCTTTTTACCACTATACGCATTTTTGAATCCTTTCTTTAAATATGATTATAAAAAGCCAATATGTAAACCGATCTTGTTTAACCGAAAAACTGGTAAGGTATTTTTTTATTTAACTGATGCTGAATATATAGAGCGAGATTGGAAGGATGTTGTTTATGTGATGGGGAATAGCTTTGGTCTTTCAGGTGCACCTTTAAGAGAGCTTAGAGCACATATTGTGGAAAATGGTATTTTAAAACACACATTCGTCATTGGTTTTCCTATGATTGGTATCTTTCGTACCCAAGGTTTATGGTCATTTATATGTTATTTTATGCATAAGGGACCAGCAGAACTATATCCAAAGCCTAATCCGATGTATGGAACAATAGATCCGTTTACGCAATTAACATTTTGCCAACAGGTCATTGGTGCAAAAGAAAGTTATCGGGATACGTGGAAATCATTTCGAATTATTTATCATGATAATTGGGTTCCTGCTTTATTTTCTTTTCCTTTTGATCTTGGTAATTTTATTGCAAGACGAATATTGCTTAATATAAAGCCTCTACCTGTATGGCATAAAGAGGTTATCCTTAAAAATAAAATGGAACAACAACGTCCTGAGGAGATCAGCTTTAAAGACAACTTTGAATTTAGTATGTTTGAGATGAAAGATAAATGATAAAGCGCGCAAGCGCTTTGATCTTTAATGATTAAAATGAAAATTATATTTTTTTGTGAGCTTAATATTTGGAAGCATAAGTAAACATGGTTACATGATGAAAAGTAAAATTAAAAAACATGCGTTTGGTTATGACGTATTTAAAGAAAATATACCTTTTTCTAGATTAGATGAAGGTGATGTACTTTTATCTCCCTATGATGAATTCAAACGTAATCATAACTGGTCTTTTCTAAGCATGAATGATGATTATATTGAACTTATAGATCAATCTTATGCGAGGTTAGGAAAAGGAATAAGTCTTTTAGTTTTTATATCACCTTTAATATTTTTTATAATTGGTTGCTTGGTCTACATGTTGGTTAAACCATTTTATAATGAAGGTGTTTTCTTATATATATTTATTGTATTTGTTTATTTATTCTTATTGTTTTTTACATTATATGGTTTTTTGAGTCCATACTTTAAGCATGATCATAAAAAATCTATTTGTAAACCGATTTTATTTAACCGAAAAACAGGCAAAGTATTTTTTTATTTAACTGATGCTGAGTATATAGAACGAGATTGGAAAGATGTTGTTTATGTGATGGGTACAAGCTTTGGGCTTTCTGGATTTACCTTAAGAGAACTTAGAGCGCATATTGTAGATGATGGCCTGTTAAAACATACCTTTGTCATTGGCTTTCCAATGATTGGTTGGGATAATACCCAAGGCTTATGGTCATTTATATGCCATTTTATGCATAAAGGATCAGCAGAACTATATCCAAAGCCTAATCCAATGTATGGAACAATAGACCCGTTTACTCAATTAACATTTTGCCAACAGCTCATTGGTGCAAAAGAAAGTTATCGGGATACATGGAAGTCATTTCGAATTATTTATCATGATAACTGGGTTCCTGCTTTATTTTCTTTTCCTTTTGATGTGTGCAATTTTATTGCAAGACGAATATTGCTGAATATAAAGCCTCTACCTGTATGGCATAAAGAGGTTATCCTTAAAAATAAAATGGAACAACAGCGCCCAGAGGAAATCAGTTTTAAAGATAACTTTGAATTTAGTATGTTTGAGATGAAAGATAAATGAAAAATCGATGGTATTTTGTTCCTCGTAGTAAGGTGGGAGAAATGATAAAGAAGTATCAACTTTTTAAACTGGATACTTTTGAACTCAAACGAGTGATCAATCATAATTTTTCATTGGTTCAAATGAATTCTGCTTATATTGAATTAACAAATAGAAATTATGTGTGGAAAGGAAAAAATTTAATCTTTTTATTTTTATTGGCTATTCCTTATGTTCTTTTAGTTCTGTTTGGTAGTTATTTTATTTTAAAAGATGGTGTCGAAGATGAAAAAATAATTATTTATTCAGGTGCAATTTTGCTAATGGCTGGAGGATTGTATATTTTTTTTACAATGTTAATTCCCTTTTTGAAATTCGATTTTTTAAAGCCCTTTTATTTACCGATTTTAATAAATAGACAAAAAAAGACAATGATAGTCTGCTCTGATGGGGGGAGTACCGCTCAGTTTCAATTAGATGATTTGTATTTTGATATCGTTCAATCGCAAGGTGTAGTGGGACTACCGCTATATGAGTTACATGCCTATATACTTGATGGTGAAGTGATAAAATATGATATACAGTTGGGTACACCCAATATTCATAAAGACTATATAGAAGGCTTTTTATTATTTATAAAAACTTATGTAGAGCAAGGCCCTGAACCACTGTATTACAGGAAAGGGATAGATGATCCTGAGCAAGATTATAAAAGTAAATTAACATATTGTTATGATATTCAAGAGAAAAAAGAATCCTTTAAGCAAAGTTGGCAAACCGTGTTTATCAATCATTTTCAGACACCACTCTATGCGCTTATTTTTGCCATACCTGAATTTATTCGGTTCTTTGGACGACGAATCACAGTTGTTTTTTCAAAATCATTCTATTGGAGCGAACAGCTTAAAAAGGATAATCCCGTAGATGAAAATGATCCATATATAGTGACAGCAAAAGACAATTTAAAATTTGGTTTCTTTAGCGTGAAAGATAAATAAAAAGATTAAAATTAATTTTTATCTTAAATTATATTAATAGGTTAACTATGCTAAATGGCACTTTACAATACCCAGTTTATAAGAATGATAGACATCTAACCCCAAAAGAAAAGGACAACATTCTTTCCAAAAGAGCCACTTATAAATCAAATATTTCTCATAGCTATAATTTTATAAAAATGAATTCTACCTATATGGAATGTGTGAATAATAGCTTTTTCTTAAAGGGGAATTCTTATTTTAATTTGCTCGGTGTTTTTTTTGTAGCAGTTCCGGTTATTTTAATTGTTTGGCTTATATTTTTTTATATTACAGTAATTCGTGATGCTGAAAGTTTATTAGCTTTTATAGTAGTTTTTTCTCCAATGCATATTTTATTTTTTTGTATTCTTTATGTTTTTTATAAAGGTTTTCAGAATTTTAAAAAGTATGAAAAATTAGGCTATAACTATTACCCAATCCGATTTAACAGAATAAATCAAAAAGTTTATGTTTATGATGTAAGTGGCCAAATATTCACAGGTGATTGGAGTAAAATTGACTTTATTTTAAATAGTCGACTTGGTGGATATGAAGGTACTTTTTGGGAAGTCAAAGGGTTTATCAAGGATAACAAAGATTTGATAGTTTATACCTTTGCCTTTGCACTCAGTAAGAATAAAAAACAAGAGACATTGGAGATATGGGAATTTATCAAAGAATATATGAATAATGGACCTGAGAAACTTTATTTTAATAAAAAGGTAGCAGGTGTAATTCATCGCCTACCCGCTGAAAAGTTAAGTTATTGTCTAAATATCGAAGCACACCCTGAGTCTTTAGAAACTAGTAAGGAAATCGTTGCTTTAGATTATCAAAGTGAAATTCGATCATTCTACTCACGAGCAATGATCAAAATTTTAGGGAATACTCGGAACAAATTTATTCGTGCTGATAAACAACCTAAATGGCCTCAGAATGTGGAAAATGAATGTCAGGTTGATACTAAAGATCCCTATATTGTTGATGCTTCGACAACATACCAATTTGATACATTTGGAAAAATAATCAAATAAAAAGCCCCTCAGGGCTTTCTTATCTCAACACATTCTTAAGGTAACTGCTTAATCGGACTACCACCCAAAGCTTGCATCAAAGTGACATAAGCATTGTATTGGCTTTGCTTGGCTTGGACTAAAGACAAACGAGCACTACGCGTGGTTTCTTGAGCATCCAAAACATTTTTTAAAGCAATTGCACCATTACGATAGCGTACATTGGTCAAACGTTCTGTTTTTTCCGCAAGTTCCAAGTTCTTTTGTTGAAAGGCGACTTGTTTATCTAGCTCAGTACGATTCGACAATGCATTTTCAGTATCTGCAAAAGCTTGGTACAAGGTATTGCGATATTGAACAATGGCTTTTTCATAGTCCAGTTCACTGATTTTTAAATTCTTTTGCATATCATTATATTGCAAAAACGGCAGGCTTAAGCTTGCGCCTAAAGTCAGTGCAGGATTTTTCAATAAATTTGTCAATGATGTGCTGGTTGAACCTAAACTCCCCGTCAAACTGATTGAAGGATAATAGCTGGCTTTGGTGGCATCTTTGGTCGCCAAAGATTCACGTAAACGCAATTCGGCTGCTTTTAAATCAGGACGGCGCGACAAAATATCTGCCGGCAAACCTGCTGAGATATTGGGTAGACTGATCTGCGGTAATTGCTGTGGTTCTTGAATATTTAACTGTTGCACAGGTATTTGTAATAACACTGCCAAAGCGGTACGTGTTTCAACACGTTGCTGTTCAATTTGGCTTAAACTGGCTTTTTGGCTTTGTACCGATTGCTCAGCTTGGGTCAAATCTAGTCCTGAAACAGCGCCAGCGCGATATTGAGTACGCACCAATTCAAAGGTTTTTTGAGTAGCAGCTAGGCTTTGTTGGGCAGAGCTATAGCGTTCATTTAAGTAACCCAATTGCCAATATAAATTTGCGGTTGTGGCAATTAAGGTCTGCCCAGTCGCTTGTAAGTCTTGTTCAGTGGCTAAAGATTCCCACTTCGATGCTTCAGTTTGACGTGCTAATTTTCCAAACAAATCCACTTCATAACTGACACCCGCACTGAGTGATAGGCCTTTGGCAGCATCATCACCTGAATGAAGGTCAAAGCTATGGCCTGTAGATACTCCAGAATTAACACGAGGACCTTGTTGGTCACGCGCTAAGCCAGCTCTTAAACGGGCTGTTTGTAGGTTAATCCCTGCGACAGCCAAATCAGCATTACGTTGAATCACTTGATTGACCAGTTGATTTAACTGAGCATCACCAAATAAGGTCCACCACTGATCTGCATATAAATCTGCCTGAACGTGTTTAGATTTTGCATTGTCATAAACAAAACCATTTGGAATTTGCACAGCAGGGGCCTCGTATGGGGTTTTAACCACAGCGGCACAACCGACCAATGAACTCCCAAGAATCAAGGCACTTGCAAGTTTGCTTAAATTCATTTGCATTAATAATTTCCTTATTCTTCGGTTATTCACGCGAAAGTGCATCAACAGGATTGAGCTGCGCTGCATTGCGAGCTGGGATAAATCCAAATACCACACCAATCAAGGTTGAACATACAAATGCCGCAATGATTGAGGTGCTTGAATACGCCATTTGGAAACTGCCTTTGGCAATATGACCAATCAACTGTCCAATGCCTAAAGAGAGTAGGACCCCTAAGATACCGCCCAAAATACACACCAAAACAGCTTCGATCAGGAACTGTTGCAGAATGTCACTTTGCCGAGCACCTACAGCCATACGCACACCGATTTCTTGGGTACGCTCGGTCACCGACACCAACATGATGTTCATTACCCCAATACCACCGACAACCAAGGAAATCACCGCAATGGCTGAAACCAGTAAAGTCATGGTTTGAGTGGTCTGTTCAATGGTTTGACGAATACTGTCAGAGTTTTGAGTAAAGACATCTTGTGCGCCATGGCGTTGTTCCAACAAGCTTAAAATGGCATTTTCAGCAACTGCAGTTGGATATTCATCTTTAATACGCACGATGATGCTACGGACATTGGATTGGCCTAACATTCGGCTCATGACGGTTGAATAAGGCAGATAAACATTGAGACTGTCTGAGTTGCCCATAAAACCTTGCTGTGCATCAATCACACCAATGATTCGGCTTGGAACACTCCCCAATAACAGCACTTGACCTACAGGGTTAGTGCCATCTGCAAAGAAAGTCTTTTCAGTATTGGCATCAATCACCACATCCTGCGCTCGCCCAGTGATACTGTTTTTATCAAAAGCTTGCCCAGATTTAAAGGTCATACCACGCACATAGAAGAAATCAGCACTGACACCATTGACGGTTGCAGAAGCTTCGGTGTCTTTAAAACGCGCTGTTACACTACTATTGACTGTTGGACTGACTGCTTCGACATACGGTTGCTCTGAGAGTGCTTCAGCATCTGCTGGAACCAAGGTTTTAAACTGTGCTGTTTTCGAGTTATCACCAAAGCCACGTCCCTGAAAGACGGTAATGGTATTGGTGCCTAAACTGCTGATGTTATCAAGAATCTGCTTTTGTGAGCCATTGCCCAAAGCCACCACCGAGACCACAGATGCAATCCCGATAATAATACCCAGCATGGTTAAAAAGGTACGCATACGGTGGGCATTCATTGCCAGCAATGCCATACGAAAGGCTTCTGCAAAACGATCTAATGCAGAGCGCCATTTGGATGATTTTTTACGATTTGACTTAGGTTCTTGGTCGACAACAACATCAATCTCATCATCATGTTCGGGAACATTTGGCTTATCCGCGATGATGTTACCATCACTGATTTCAATGATACGTGTCGCATTTTTTGCCACATTCATATCATGTGTAACTAGGATAATGGTATGCCCTTTGGCATTGAGTTCACGCAAAATACGCATAACCTCGACACCACTGTGCTTGTCTAGTGCACCAGTTGGCTCATCCGCAAGGATGACATCACCACCATTCATCAATGCACGGGCAATTGAAACACGCTGTTGTTGTCCACCCGAAAGCTGATTTGGACGGTTTTCAGTTTTTTCACCGAGTCCTAAGTCAGTCAAGATTTCATGTGAACGCTTTTGACGCACACTCGGGTCCATACCAGCATAAATCGCTGGAACTTCAACGTTTCCTGCGGCATTTAAATCACCCAATAAGTGATAGCGCTGGAAAATAAAGCCAAAATATTCACGGCGTAATTGCGCGAGTTCGTCAGGTTCAAGTTGACCTGTTTCACGACCATTGACTTGATAACTACCTGATGTGGGTTGATCCAGACAGCCCAAGATATTCATCAATGTCGATTTACCCGAACCAGATTGCCCAACAATAGCAACCAGTTCACCAGGGTAAATTTTAAGGTTAATACTCTTTAAAATCTGAATAGTGGATTCACCCGCAGGGAACTCACGAATCAGATTACTGACCTCAAGTAGAGGTTTGATCTGATGATTGTTCTGATCCATGCTTAGAGTCTCATTGGGCCACTGTTTTTATTGCTTCGTTTTGCAGAGTCATTAGATGTATCTGAACCATCTGCTAGTACAACTTGATCACCTTCATTGAGGCCACGTAGTACTTGGGCGGTTACACGGTTATTTAAACCAATTAAAACTTGTTTACGTTGAGCACTACCATCCGCCTGTAAAACGCGAACAATCGAAACCGAAGCTTTACCTTCTTCAATCAAAGTCTTTTCATCTGCTGTGAGTTCAAGGCGTTCTGGGCGATCAGCTGTATTCTGTCCATTTTTATTTGCTTGACCTTGAGGCGCAGATGCTGAACGAGTTGAATTTGCACCAGATGCACCTTTTGCGGATTTATTGGCACGTTGTGGACGGTTTGAAGACTGTAATGCCGCAGCAGGAACTGTCAGTGCATTTTTGGCTTCAGCAAGAATGATATACACCTGTGCGGTCATATCAATTCGGAGTTTACCGTCATCGTTTGGCACATCGAATAGGGCATTATAATAAATTGCTGTACTTGTTGATGATGAAGATGAATTGCTTGATGTTTCAGTGTTAATTGATTCTGGTGCTGGCTCTACTTGACGCAGTGTTGCATAGCGTTTTTTCTCACTATCACCCAATGTGGTGAAATAAACTTTTTGACCTTCTTGAACTTTCATGACATCTGCTTCAGACACTTGTGCTTTGATGGTCATGGTGTCCAATTTTGCAAGTTTCACAATCGTCGGTGCACTTTGGTTGGCGTTTACCGTTTGACCTTCCTCGGTCACAATGGCTACCACTGTGCCATCCATAGGTGCAACAATACGGGTATAACCTAAGTTTTCTTGTGATGTTGCAAGTGTAAGTTTGGATTGTTCAATTTGTGCATCCATCGAAGCAATATCAGCTTGTGCTGTTTTAAATGCCGCTAAGGCACTGTCATAATCTGCTTTAGACGTTGCATCTTGTGCATACATATTTTTTTGGCGGTTATATTCTGCCTCAGCTTTGGCTAAAGTCGCTTGTTTGGTTGTCAGTTGGGCCTGTTGATTTTTAATATTTGCTTCAGCCGTTTTTAAGTCATTGCTTTGACGCACTGAATCAATTTGTGCAATTAATTGACCTTGTTTAACTTGATCACCAAGTTTGACGTACATTTTTTTGACTTGACCTGAAACCTGGGCACCAACGCTCACCATCTTGGTTGCTTCTAAATCACCTGTTGCAAGAACCGCATCTTCAATATCACCACGTGTAACTTCTGAGGTTATATACTGAGGTTGTGTATTTTTAGGCTTTAACACGTACCATGCGATCGCTGCAATGATGGCAAGACAGACCGCTATAAGAATGGCTTTGGCTGGTTTTATTTTTGGCATAGCGATAATTTGGGCTGAGAGAAAAATTGATCAAATTATAATGAGGAAATAAGGATAAAGCGTGAATTTTTTAAAATAAATCGAAATGAGAATTATTCTGTTTGATATCTATCTAAGCATTGATAAATAAAGTTTTTCCACATAATTCAGCAATACATTGTTGAATGATATGTTCTGGGCTTTCTTTGCTGAGTCCTTTGATTGCAGCATCTACACGCAATAACAGTTGTGGCCAAGTTAAAAATGAATGTGGATTTAAGCGTCTAAGTGCTTGTTGATACAAAGAAATCTTGGTTTTCCAAATACCGAGCTGTAAGGCATTTTGTGGTTGTTCATACAACTGCATCAAAAGACGCATTTCTTTACTAATTGTCCATAAAATTAAACTGTTGGGTTCGCCTGACTCCACAAGATATTGGAAAATTTTAATTGACAGCGCCAAGTTTCCAGCAATCAACGCATCACTTAAATCAAATGTACTATAGCGTGATTGATCCTGTAGACATTCTTGTAAATGTTCAATTTCAATCTGCTTTTGATCAGGGAAGGTATCTGCAACACGCATCAGACTATTTTTTGCAGCCAATAGATTGTGTTCATGATGCTGTTCAAGCCAAATCCAGGCATCTTGATTTAACTGGACACCAAGTTGATCTGCTTCGATTGACAATATTCGTTGGCGGTCTTGTGGGTAATTAGCGGTTAAAGCAACCACAACACCATTGGCCTCAACTGTTTGAAAGAAGCTTGACTTTAGGTTGCTCGAGTCTTGTTTAGGCATAATGATCACAAGTAGGTTGTGTTCATTATGCTGAATATAGTGTTTAAGTTGTTTGAGTCCATTGGCATCAGGTTTGATATTGCCATGGACTTCAAGTGCAAGATTTTGAGAAAATAAAGATAAGCTATTCAAAGCATTAAAGACATTTTTCCAGTCGGAAACGCTATTGAGATCATAGCGTTGTCTTTCTACTTCATGTTTTGCCCAGCTTTTTCTTAAAGCATCCAGTAGGTTTTGTTCTAAAAGTGGTTCTTGACCATGTAAAACCCAGACACCTCGCGCTTCATCAACACGTTTAAGGGCTTGTAAATAGTCAAGTTTCATAGAGTTATTGCGCTACAGGTTGGGTCGAAAGAGTACGTGCTTTAGGTAAGCGATTGGCTGCAATTTGACGCGACATTTGTTGTGCAATGTCATCAATCAAAATTTGGCTGAGATATTTATATTGTTGATCATCTGTGTTGACCGTTGCAACATCATATTGATAACTACGAGATGCATTTAAGGTCCGAGGTTCAGTAATCGGATTCCCTTGTTTATCTTCAATCTGGAAAGTAACACTTAGACGGAGTAGTGTTTCCACCAATTTACCATTTAACTCATGACGAACAGGCTTGTAGTCTAATACTCGTAATATATAAGCGTCACTTGAATTACTCAGTTGGACACCTGTTGCAGTTAAATAAACACTGAGTTTCTTCTCAAGATCTTCAGTATTTGCAGGCAATACTAGTTGTAATTTGGTGTAAACCAAAGGTGTTGCTTGAGCATTGGTGCCCTTTAAATGAAAGCCACAACCTACTAAGCCCGCACTTAGACCCAAAGTTAATACAACTGCAGCAACACGTTGAACTAAATGCATGCTTTGTCCTCATGAAATTCCATTGGATATGGAATATTTAATCTTTATAAATTCACGCCATTTTAGAATCAAAGCCCGTTGAATGACAACGGGCTTTGTTTGGGTTTTGTTTATT
>Ga0207655_1004146_pt1 | contig 10410 bp, 3 predicted proteins | sample KBSM44metaG_FD_184398 | JGI IMG/M metagenome (GOLD analysis project Ga0207655, IMG submission 184398) | Miscanthus rhizosphere microbial communities from Kellogg Biological Station, Michigan, USA - KBS M4-4 metaG (SPAdes) (version 2) | ecosystem: Host-associated > Plants > Roots > Rhizosphere >... | reverse complement strand
TGTTCGGCGGCTTCGATGGCGCGTTGGGCCAGGTAGTTGCGCAGCACGTAGAGCGGATTGACCGCGTGCATGCGGGTGCGGCGTTCGTCCTGGGTGGTCTGGGGTTCGCGGGCGATGCGTGCCAGGTAGGCTTGCCCCCAGGCATCGAAGCCCAGCATGTCGACGAAGTCATCGCGCAGGCGGCTGACGGCAACATCGGCGGATTCGTCGCCCAGTCGGCGGAAGAACAGACTGTAATCCACGCCACTGTTCTGCATCAGTTGCAGCAGGCGGGCGATCAGGTCGGCGTCGTCGTCTTCGGCGGTGGTCAGGCCCAGGCGGCGGCGCATCAGGTCCAGATAGTGGGCCTGGTAAAGCGGCAGAAACATCCCGAGTGCTTCGCGCAGCGGTTCGACCTCGACGAAAGGCGTCAGCGCCTGGGCCAGTGCGCTGAGGTTCCACTGGCCGATGGGCACCTGATTGCTGAAGGAGTAGCGGCCTTCGTGGTCGGAATGGTTGCAGACGAAATGCTGGTCGAAGTCGTCCAGAAACGCGAACGGGCCGAAATCGAAGGTGATGCCCAGAATCGACATGTTGTCGGTGTTCATCACGCCGTGGCAGAAGCCGTAGGCTTGCCATTTGGCGATCATTTCCGCCTGGCGCTCGACGATCACCCGGAACATCGCCAGGTACGGCTCGGGCTGTTCCATGCACTCAGCGTAGTGCAGCGACAGCACGTGGTCGGCCAGTTCTTTGAGCTGTTCGTGCTGCTTGGTGTAAAAAAAGTATTCGAAGCTGCCAAAACGCACGTGGCTCTTGGCCAGGCGCAGAACCATGGCCGCGCGTTCCTGGGTTTCGCGCCACACCGGCGTACTGGAGCCGATCACGCAGGCGGCCCGGCTGGTGGCGATACCCAGTGCATGCAGCGCCTCGGAGGCCAGGAATTCGCGGATCGAAGAGCGCAATACGGCCCGGCCATCGCCCATGCGCGAATAGGGCGTTTGCCCTGCGCCCTTGAGGTGCAGGTCCCAATGCTCGCCCGCCTCGTTGTACACCTCGCCCAGCAGCAGGCCGCGGCCATCGCCCAGGCGCGGGTTATAGGAGCCGAACTGGTGGCCGGAATAGACCATCGCCCGCGGATCGGCCTCGGCCCAGAGCTTGTGGCCACTGAACAGCTCGGCGAACACCGGCTCCTGGGCCTGGGCAGGGTCCAGATCCAGCAACGCCAGTGCCGCGTCGCTGGCAACTACCAGGCGCGGTTCGGCGATGGGCTCGGGCAGCACGGACGTGGAAAAACCGTCGCCCAGGCGGGCGAAGCGGTTATCGAAGGTCAGTTCGTCGAGGGCTTTCAAGGGACAACTCCAGCAGAGTAGATGACTACTCTGCTGGAATTTGCCGGGTCAGTCGAGTTTGACTTCCGGCGGCTCGGGGGCATCCTTGGGCGCAGGCTTGATCTCGGCGGGCGCCGAAGCCGGTGCAACCAGCGGCGGGGCGATGGTCTTGTGCTCGGGTTCGACGGGCACCATCTTGTATTCCTGGCCCTGCATGTTCTTGAGGTAGACCTCCATCTGCCGGAACGAGATGTTGATCTTGTGCTTCTTGAACTCCTTGTTGATGAAGCGGTTGATCTCGTCCAGCACCGGGTTACGGTCGCCGAGGTCGTGCACGTGCATGCGCAGTTCGTGGTCCAGCGTGCTTTCGCCGAAGTTCAGGAAGTAGACGATCGGCTCCGGCTCCTTGAGCACCCGCGGGCTGTCATGGGCGGCCTGCAGCAGCAGAGTGCGCACCAGGTCCAGGTCCGAGCCGTAATCCACGCCCAGTTTCAGGGTCACGCGGGTGATGGTGTCGGTCAGCGACCAGTTGATGAGCTGTCCGGTGATGAACGTCTTGTTCGGGACGATGATGTCCTTGCGGTCGAAGTCGGTGATGGTGGTCGCACGGATGCGGATCTTGCTCACGGTGCCCGACAGGTTGCCGATGGTGATGGTGTCGCCGATCCGCACCGGGCGCTCGAACAGGATCATGATGCCGGAGATGAAGTTGGCGAAGATTTCCTGCATGCCGAAACCCAGGCCGACCGACAGCGCCGCCACCAGCCACTGCAATTTGTCCCAGCTCACGCCCAGTGCCGACAGTGTGGAGACAAAGCCGACGCCCGCAATGATGTAGGAAAGCAGGGTTGTGGTCGCGTAGGAACTGCCCTGCTTGAGGTTCAGTTTCGACAGCACGAACACTTCCAGCAGGCCCGGCAGGTTACCCGCCAGCACGAAGGTGATGCCGATGATGACCAGCGCGCCGATCAGGTCGCCCAGGCTGATGGGCACCATGCTCATGTTGGCGCCGGTGCCACTGGTGTATTCGTACAGGGTGATGTTGTCCAGGTACGAGAACACCGTGATCAGGTCGGCCCAGACCAGATACAGCGCGCCGATGAAGCCGCCGATCAGCGCGAGGCGGATCAGGCGCAGCGACTGCTGGTTGACCTGCTCGATGTCCAGCGTCGGCTCTTCGACCAGCACTTCGCCTTCGCCGGCTTCCTTGGCCGCCTGACGTTTGCTCAGCGCGCGGTTGTAGGCCAGACGGCGGGCCGCGACGCCCAGGCCGCGTACGAACGCCGCTTCGATGACCAGCCACAGCATCATCAGGTACAGGGTGTCGATCAGCCGGTCGCTGAGTTTCAGCGCGGTGTAGTAGTAGCCAAAGCACACCGCCAGGAACAGCGCGATGGGCAGCGCGGTGAACGCCAGGCCCACGGCACGACGGAACAGCGAGGCGTTCTGGTGCGTGGGGCTTGTCAGCAGCAGCTTGGCCAGCAGCCAGGTCATCATGGCGTAGCAGGTCAGGACCACGGCGATGCCGATGACGTCGTCGGCCAGCGCGGAGGGCTCATGCTCGGCCACGGCCACCACGGTGACCAGCGCCAGTACCACCAGGCCCATGCGCCGGATCCAGCCACGCAGAAACTCGACCTGGGGCTTTTCCCAACGGAAGTGCAACTGCGCCACGCCGCCCGGCGCGAGGATGCGGTAGGCGGTGTAGAACACCAGCCAGGCCAGGGAAATCTGCATCAGCGCCGCGCCCAGATTGACGTTCTGCTCCCGGGCGTCGATCTGCAGTGCCAGTGCGCACAAGGCCAGTGCCAGGGACAGGGGCATGGCCAGCAGGATGTTGATGAAGATCGCCAGCGGCGTCTGCCACTGCCTGTCGCGCTTGAAATGGCCGATGTCGCCATGCAGGCGATTGAGCTTGGCGTACAGCGCCTTGCGCTTCCACATCAAGGCGCCGATGACCAGCAACAGCGGCAGGAAGATCAGCGGACGCTGGCTCAGGCCGTCGCCCAGTTCGCTGACGGTAGACGTCCACGGCAGCGTGGTTATCTGCTTCATCAGGCGTGGCTGCACCCGTTGGAACCACTCAAGGTCCAGCGGCTTGTTGCTGGGAATCCAGAACATCTGCTCGTCCAGAGTCTGGCGCAGGCTGGTGGCCGTGCTGACCAGTTGCTTCTGGTTGAGCTGCAGGGTGATGGACTCGTTGAGCAGGGCGCTCAGTTCGCGGTTCAGGCGTTCAAGCAGGTCGCTGCGGGTGGTGGCCAGGTCCAGCAAAGTCTTGCGCAGCGCCGGGGTCACGTCTTCGGGCTTCTGGGTGGCCAGCAGAGTGTCGACGTAGCTGGCCGGGTTGCTCATCTGCTCGCGCTGCTGGTTGACCTCGAACTGATACAGGCGAATGTCGGCGATTTCGTCCGCCAGGCCGCTGTCGAGCTTGAGCTTGGGCAGCGCCTGTTTCTGTTTATAGAGAATCTTGGACAGCAGCAGGCTGCCGCTGAGCACGTTGATCTGCTCGTCCATCGCCGCGTCGGTCTGGGTGATGGCGTCCAGCTGGGTCTTGGTCTTGAGGTTCTGCTGAGTCAGTTCGTTGAGGCGGTCGGTGCCGCGCAGCAGGTAGTCCGAGAGCTTGAGGTTGGTCGCGCTTTCGGTCGCCAGCAGGCTGCTGCCGCCAGCTTTTTGTGCCTCGATGGACAACTGCGTCACGGTTTCCTGGGACTGTGCGCGGCGCTTGTCGTTGATCAGCGTTTGCAGGTCCTGGATTTCCTGGTCCTGGCGGGCGACTTTTTCGGTCAACAGGTCACGCTGGCTGCCGCCCAGGTCCTGCAACTGGCTGTTGCCGGCCAGTTCCTGGCGACGCAGGGCGATCAGCGCGTTGATCGAGGCCAGTTCTGCATTGAGCTGGTTGCGCTGGTCGGCGCTGATGGCTTTGCTGCCATCCTTGCCGGACTTGAGAATGCCGCTGATGGTCTGCATACGCGTCTGGCTGCTGCTGATTTCCGCCTGCGCACGCTCGGGGCGGGTCTGGGCGGTGATCGTCAGGCTGTTGGCGTCGTTCAGGGCTTTCTGCAGGTCGGCCTGCTGGGCGCTGCGCTGGCTGAGCAACTGCTCGAGGGCCGGCACGTCCATGTTGGCGTAGCGCTGGGCCACCGGTATCTGGCGGATACCCTTGAGGCGTGTCAGTTCTTTCTGATTGTCTACCGTCTGTTTCGGCGCGTCGGCCAGCTGCTTCTTCAGGTCTTCGAGCTTGCGCTGGTTGTCCTTCTGGCTGGCCAGGAACGTGAGCGTCTGCTCCAGCACCTGTTGCAGGGCTTTCTGGTCATCGGGCGACAGTTTGCGGTCGGCGATCTTGTCCAGGCTCTGCTGAACGGCTTCGCTGGACGGTGGGGGCGTGTCGGCGGCGTGAGCCGGGACGTTGGACAGGCAAAGCCCCAGCAAGGCTGAGGCAAGAAAGGTACGCAGCGAGAACATAGACACCGGGTCGAACAATCAGGAAAGGGGAGCAGTTTAGAGGAACAACCCGGGACCCGGGCGGCTTCCTTCGGGGAATCTGACGCCCACTTTGAGGATCTTGTTCCCCTCCATCACTGCAACTGTCCAAATAGTTCCGTTCCATTCGATCTGGTCGCCGACGATTGGCTCGCCGCGATTCTTCTGAATGATGAACTGGCTCAGCGGCATATTCGAATCCAGGCCGTCGAGTTTCAGACCGTACAAAGCCGCGACAGCCCCGAGCTGAGCGTCTCCCTCGAGGACGAAGTCACCGAAGAAGCGCAGATCCAGACCACGCTGCGGTGCCTGGCTGAACAGCTTGCCCAGTGCCGGAAGGTCGTGTTCGTGGCCGATCACGCACAGCAGGTCACCGGTCTCCAGCACCGTACTACCCGACGGATGGAGCAGTTGCTGGCCGCGAAACAGGGCGGCGATCCGGGTGCCTTCGGGCATTTTCAGCTCACGAAGGGCCGCGCCGATGCACCATTTCTCCGCACCGAGTCGATAAACGAACAGTTCCCACTCGCTGGTCACGTGAACTTCCAGCGCCGCGCGGGAGATCGGAGCAGGATCTGGCGGAACCGTCACCTTCAGCCACTTGGCCATCCACGGCAGGCTCGTGCCCTGCACCAGCAACGACACCAGCACAATAAAGAACGCCAGGTTGAAGAACAGCTGCGCCTGAGGCAGCCCGGCCATCAGCGGGAACACCGCCAGAATGATCGGCACAGCGCCGCGCAGGCCGACCCAGGCGATAAAGGCTTTTTCGCGACCATGGAACACCCGAAACGGCAGCAAGCCGGCGAGTACCGACAGCGGCCGCGCCACCAGAATCATCCACAGGGCCAGGCCCAGCGCAGGCACGGCAATCGGCAGCAGATCGTGAGGCGTGACGAGCAGGCCCAGCACCAGGAACATGCCGATCTGCGCCAGCCACGCCATGCCGTCGAGCATGTGCAGGATGCCGTGGCGGCTGCGGATCGGCTTGTTGCCCAGCACCAGGCCGCAGAGGTAGACGGCCAGAAAGCCGCTGCCGTGAATAGCGTTGGTCAGCGCGAAGACCGCCAGGCCCCCGGCGATCACCAGAATCGGATACAGGCCGTTGGCCAGGTTGATCCGGTTGACCAGTTGCAGCATCAGCCAGCCGCCGCCCAGGCCCAGGATGCTGCCGATGCCGAATTCCTGAATCAGATGCCCCAGCAGGCTCCAGTGCAGGCCGGTCTGGCCGCTGGACAGCATGTCGATCAGCGTGACGGTGAGAAACACCGCCATCGGGTCATTGCTGCCAGATTCGATTTCAAGGCTGGCCGTGACCCGTTCGTTCAGGCCCTTGCCGCCCAGCAGCGAGAACACCGCCGCCGCGTCCGTGGAGCCAACGATGGCGCCGATCAAAAGGCCCTGGATGATGTTCAGGTCGAACAGCCAGGCCGCGATCATGCCCGTCAGCCCGGTGGTGATGAGCACGCCCACCGTCGCCAGCGACAGCGCAGGCCACAGCGCCACCCGGAAACTTGCCACCCGCGTGCGCAATCCGCCGTCGAGGAGGATCACCGCCAGTGCCAGGTTGCCGACCAGATAAGCCGTCGGGTAGTTGTCGAAGATGATGCCGCCGCCATCGACACCGGCCGCCATGCCGACCGCCAGAATGATGACCAGAATCGGGATGCCCAGACGCGATGACAGCGAACTGACCAGAATACTTGCGCCCACCAGCAACGCGCCGATCAGGAACAGGCTGTTGATGGTCGTGGCATCCAAGGGCGGTACTCCAGACAAAAGCAGAAATAAATGCAAAACGCGATACACATAAGCCGGTGACCGACCATGCAGTCCGCGTGCCAAGGGATTTAACCCGTTGAATCGGCTGGCTGTCAAAGCTTTGTCGACCGTCCCTTGGTTGTGGGGGCATAGGTGCGGTGCTCAGCGTCCGACAGCGGCAGTCAAAGTAAATAGTTACCGCATGTTGATCTGCACAAACTGATTACGTGCATGACTTTCTCCAACAAGGATGACAAGTCATGCAGTCCGATACTGGCATCAACCCAGCCCTGCCATTGCAGCCAATCGAAAACCGGGCCGGACAGCAGCTCCATCAGGACGCTGCAGCCTTCATGAAAAACTATCCCGATATTCGTGCGCTGGCGTATGAGGCTGCGCGCACGATCATCCATAAACACACCGGGCAAAGCCTGGACCCGACGACCCTGTACTGGCATCGCTTCAAGAATGCAATGAACAGCGCTCGAACCTTTACAGGCTGGGAGCACAGCGGTAGCCCCTATCAGTCGCTGACCCTGATCGAGCTGGTGATGCATCGCTTCGATGCCGCCGACCAAGAGGCTCCAGACGAGCTTGACCTCTACGGCGGGTTCTACACCGTTGGGCCGGACGAGCAGGTATACGACGAGCACAACGAAGTTCCGATGCTGCCCAGCCAGGTACTGCAGGACTTCTGGAGGATGGATTTCGCCGCAGACTGCAGGCACCGAGTGGAGGTGTTCTGGCATCAGCACGCCGAGCGTTTCAGTCTGCTCGTCAAGACCCGGCTGCTGTCTTCAGCGGGACTGGCGCTCAGTCACCGGCAAATGACACCGCAAGACTTTCGAACGGTCTTGATGGCGGTCACCGGTGGTACGAATACCCACGTGACCAAGATGATGCTGCAGCCTGGCACGCGCCCTGCGGACGGGGTGTCGATCCGGCTGTTCGAGCTTGCTGGCACGCCTTCACGCAACACGCTGTGCATAAAGACCCGACAGGGGCGACGAATCCTGTACTGCCCCGACGAACAGCCGGCCTTTTTGTACTTCGACGATGATCTGGCCCTGACCCGATGGTTGAAGGCGCAGTTGGCCGACCCGGCGACGAAGGCGGCGCTGGTGTCGCGTTTTGTACGGGATGAAGCGGGCCGGGCGTCATTTACGAAAATACTCAAAGGGCTGGGAGATCGGGCGCTGGGTCAGGAGCGCGTCGTGCCCACTGGATCGACGGATGTGTTCTCGCAGTTGCGGGACCGTGCGCGCCAGGAAATGCGCGAAGACGTGCATCAACAATTGACCAGCAATGCCAGCCTGCGCAAGGCAATGTGGATTGGATATCTGGGCGCGTTCATCCAGGTCCTTGGTGCATTTGCACCTATCGGCTGGCCCTTGGCCTTGAGCATGGTGGGGGCGGGGATTGCGAATGTCGGGCTGAACATTGACCAGGCGATCAATGGACGCACGCCGCGTTTACGCAAGGCGGGCGTGGTGGGTGCCATCGCCAATTCGATTTACCTACTCCTCAACCTGCCGTTGCTGACGGACCTGCGTCGGCCGGTTTTGGCAATTCCGGATGAGGTTGAGGATCAGGTTGTGTCGCTCGACAGCCTGGAAGGCGACGCCCTTCTGGAGGACGCCCCTGCTGCTCACCGTGACAGCCGCTATCGTGGCGTTCACGTGATGGATAACGGCGATACCTGGATCCGTCTGAATGGTCGATCCTTTCGGGTGCAGCACGTTGCGGACCTGAACCTCTGGTACATCGTCAGGCCGCAGGAGCCGTTTTCGTTTCGCGGCGCACAGATGGTGCGCCTGAATGACGCGGACCAATGGGAGCTGGTCTCAGCGCTAGGCTTGAAGGGCGGGATGGAAGGCACCGCGCATGCGGGGCAAGCTCGCGCCGTAGCTCGATCTTTCGAGACAGTCTCGTCGGATTTCTGGGACGTCCACATGCAGTTCAACCTGCCGCAAGAGCGTCGCTTGTCTGCACTGGGTAACCAGCGTCAGGCATCGGTGATCGATGTCTACGATGCCGAACACTGGCAAATAGTCTTTTCCGACACCGACGGCGAGAGCGCCGTGATTGATCGCAGCGGCGAGATACACCGAGTGTTCAGGGCCGGGAACGACTGGTATGGCGGAGTCATCTCGCAATACACCCAGGATGAAGACGCCTACAACATTTTCCTGCGCACCGGGACGGGTACTGGGCGGGATCAGATCGGCGCGCTCAGCCGTCTGCTGGAGGATCTTTCGGAGATCGCGCCCAACAACGATGTCGCGCTCTATCGAGGCGGCAGCGGTCAACGGGGAACGTCAGGCCGAGCCTTTCGCGACGGCAGGTTCAAGCCCGGCGATGTGCTGGTCAACACCGACATCACCTCGTTCAGTGAAAATCCGTACATCGCCCGGGTGTTTTCCAGCAGCCAAGGCGGCGCCGCCTCGGACACCTATCATGGCAGCATTACCTTCGATGACACCTCAGTGGTCTTCGAGCTTCCTGAACGGCAATACCTCACCGCCACGCCCATCAGTCCCTTTTCTGTCAGCCCTGAAGAAGTCGAGTCGGTGTTCGTGCCCGGCAACTACTTTGAAATCCAGCGTATCCAGGAAGTGGCCGGCAACCGCTATCGCTTTGTAAATGTGCAGCTCAAACAGATCACTCCGGAGCGAGTGGCGGGTACTGTCTATGACATGCGCACCGGCCTGCCTTTCAACCGGGCGCACTATGCCGCGAGACTAGGACCCGACGCGAAGGGGCTGGTGGACAGGTTCTTTCCGCTCCAGCCATAACGCAGGGTCAGAAACCGCTGTCCGGCATTGAGAGGCAGACATCGTCACGGGCTTGCAGAATCGCAAGCTCGTGGTGGCAGGCTGGCACTTCCCATGTCAGGAAGTAGCGCGCCGCTTGCAGCTTGCCCCGGTAGAAGTCGGCGTCGGTTTCGTTGCCTGCATTCAGACCCTCCTGGGCGCGAATCGCCTGCTCCAGCCAACGCCAGCCGATCACGGTATGGCCGAAGGCTTTTAGATACAGCGCCGAGTTGGCCAGTGTGCTCGTGACTTTGCCTTGGGCCAGGTCGGTCAGCAGTGCCAGCGTGACCACTTGCAGGTTGGCGACGATCTTTTCCAGCGGCTCACGCAACGAGTCGAGGTTCTGGTGCTGCTGCGCACACTCACAGGTGGCTGCAATGAGACGCAGCAGTTGTTTGAGCCCGGCGCCGCCGTTCTGCGCCAGCTTGCGCCCCAGCAGGTCAAGCGACTGAATGCCGTGGGTGCCTTCGTGGATCGGGTTCAGGCGGTTGTCGCGGTAGTACTGCTCCACCGGGTATTCGCGGGTGTAGCCGTGGCCGCCGAGGATCTGGATCGCCAGCTCGTTGGCCTTGAGGCAAAACTCCGATGGCCAGGATTTGACGATGGGCGTGAGCAGGTCCAGCAGCTCATGTGCCTGGGTGCGCTGGTCCGGGGTCTCACCGGTTTGCGTGTCGTCGAACAGACGGGCAGCATACAGGCCCAGATCGAACGCACCTTCGACATAGGCTTTCTGGGTCAGCAGCATGCGTTTGACGTCGGCATGCTGGATGATCGAAACCTGCGCGCTTTCCGGGTTCTTGCTCTCGGGAAGCCGGCCTTGCGGACGTTCGCGGGCGTAGTCGAGCGAGTACAGGTAGCCGGCGTAACCCAGCATCACCGCACCCATGCCGACGCCGATGCGCGCCTCGTTCATCATCTGGAACATGTAGCTCAGGCCCTGGTGCGGCTTGCCGATCAGATAGCCCGTGCAGTTGCCGTTGTCGCCGAAATTCAGCGCGGTGGACGTGGTGCCGCGCCAGCCCATCTTGTGGAACAGCCCGGCCAGC
>Ga0207655_1004143_pt1 | contig 10411 bp, 9 predicted proteins | sample KBSM44metaG_FD_184398 | JGI IMG/M metagenome (GOLD analysis project Ga0207655, IMG submission 184398) | Miscanthus rhizosphere microbial communities from Kellogg Biological Station, Michigan, USA - KBS M4-4 metaG (SPAdes) (version 2) | ecosystem: Host-associated > Plants > Roots > Rhizosphere >... | reverse complement strand
CCATCTGAAAGATGACGGTAGCACCAGTAGCGGCTGCTGGATCTTTGCCGGCAGCTGGACGCCGGAAGGCAACCAGATGGCGCGCCGCGATAACACCGATCCCACCGGACTCGGCAACACGCTGAACTGGAGTTGGGCATGGCCGCTCAACCGCCGCATACTCTATAACCGCGCTTCAGCCGACCCGCAAGGTAATCCGTGGGATCCGAAACGTCAGATCCTGAAGTGGGATGGCAGCAAATGGGGCGGCATGGATGTGCCGGACTACAGCGCCGCCGCGCCAGGCAGCGATGTCGGGCCGTTCATCATGCAGCCGGAAGGGCTTGGTCGCCTGTTTGCACTCGACAAAATGGCCGAAGGTCCGTTCCCGGAACACTACGAGCCGTTTGAAACGCCGATCGGCACCAACCCGCTGCATCCAAACGTGGTGTCTAACCCGGCGGCGCGCGTGTTCAAGGATGATTTGGCCTCAATGGGCAAGGCAGAGCAGTTCCCGTATGTCGGCACCACCTATCGCCTTACCGAACATTTCCATTACTGGACCAAGCACGCGCGGCTTAACGCCATCGCACAGCCGGAACAGTTTATCGAGATCGGCGAGAAGTTGGCGAACAAGCTCGGCATCGCCCAAGGCGATACGGTGAAAGTGAGCTCCAATCGTGGCTACATCAAAGCCAAAGCGGTGGTCACCAAGCGCATCCGTCCACTGAACGTCGACGGCAAAATTGTCGATACCATCGGCATTCCGATTCACTGGGGTTATCAGGGCGTGGCGAAAAAAGGCTTTATCGCCAACACCCTGACGCCATTTGTCGGTGATGCCAACACGCAGACGCCGGAATTCAAGGCGTTCCTGGTCAACGTCGAGAAGGTGTAAGGAGAACGAATATGGCTTATCAATCTCAAGACATTATCCGCCGCTCCGCCACCAATGGACTCACGCCTGCCCCGCAGGCGCGTAACCATCAGCAGGAAGTGGCAAAACTGATCGATGTGACCACCTGCATCGGCTGCAAAGCGTGTCAGGTGGCGTGTTCGGAGTGGAATGACATCCGCGATGAAGTGGGACATAACGTGGGGGTGTACGACAACCCCGCCGATTTGACCGCCAAATCCTGGACGGTGATGCGCTTCTCAGAAGTGGAGGAGAACGGCAAGTTAGAGTGGCTAATCCGCAAGGACGGCTGCATGCACTGTGCCGATCCCGGCTGTCTGAAAGCCTGTCCGTCTGAAGGCGCGATCATTCAGTACGCTAACGGCATCGTCGATTTTCAGTCAGAACAGTGCATTGGTTGCGGCTACTGCATTGCCGGCTGTCCATTCGACGTGCCGCGTATGAATAAAGACGACAACCGCGTGTATAAATGCACCTTGTGCGTCGATCGTGTCAATGTGGGTCAGGAACCGGCATGCGTGAAAACCTGTCCGACCGGTGCGATTCACTTCGGCAGCAAAAGCGATATGCAGGCGCTGGCAGGTGAACGCGTGGCCGAGCTCAACACGCGCGGCTATGCCAATGCGGGCTTGTACGATCCGGCAGGCGTGGGCGGCACGCACGTGATGTACGTGCTGCACCACGCCGATAAACCGCAGCTCTATCACGGTTTGCCGGAAAACCCGAGCATCAGCCCAGCGGTGACGTTCTGGAAAGGTATCTGGAAACCGCTGGCCGCCATCGGCTTTGCCGCCACCTTCGCCGCCTCGGTGTTCCATTACGTCGGCGTGGGGCCGAACCGGGTGGAAGAGGATGACGACGAGAATCTGCACGAAAAAGAGGAGCGCGAATAATGAAAAAACGCGATCGTCTGGTGCGCTACAGCGCACCGGAACGCATCAATCACTGGATTGTGGCGTTCTGTTTTGTCTTCGCCGCGCTGAGTGGGCTGGGTTTCTTTTTCCCGTCATTCAACTGGCTGATGCACGTCCTCGGCACGCCGCAGTTGGCGCGCATCCTGCACCCGTTCGTTGGTGTGGTGATGTTTGCCGCCTTTATCATCATGTTCTTACGCTATTGGAAACATAATCTGATCAATCGCGAAGACCTGGTGTGGGCGAAAAATATCCACAAAATCGTGCAAAACGAAGAGGTGGGCGACACCGGCAAATACAACTTCGGGCAGAAGTGTGTGTTCTGGGCTGCTATCATCAGCTTAGTCTTGCTGCTGGTGAGCGGAATTGTTATCTGGCGCCCCTACTTTGCCGGCGCCTTTACCATTCCGCTGATTCGCATCGCGTTAGTGGTGCATTCGGTCTCAGCTGTGGCGCTGATCATGGTGATTATGGTGCACATTTACGCCGCGTTGTGGGTAAAAGGCACGATAACCGCCATGGTTGAGGGCTGGGTTCCGGCCGCGTGGGCGAAGAAACATCACCCACGTTGGTATCGCGAGCAGCGCCAACGCCAAACACAACAGGAAAAACGTCCCTGATGAGTATTCGCATCATCCCGCAGGACCAGCTGGAGAAAGGCGAAAAGCACACGGCGGAGCAGGTTCCGCCGTTACTTTTCCCCCGGTTGAAAAATCTGTATAGCCGCCGCGCGGCACGTTTGCGCGATCTGGCCGCGAAGAATCCGCTGGGTGATTATCTGCGCTTTGCCGCAGTGATTGCCGAAGCGCAGGAGATCGTGCTGTATGACCATCCGCTGCAGCTCGACCTGCAGCAGCGGCTGGCGCAAAGCGCTGAGCAGGGCAAACCGCCGCTCGACATCCACACTTATCCCCGCGATGCGCACTGGCAGCGTCTGTTGCATTCGCTGATCGCCGAGCTGAAGCCGGAGATGAGCGGCCAGGCGCTAGCGGTGCTGGAGAATCTGGAAAAAGCCTCCACCACCGAGCTAGAAAATATGGCGCAGGCGTTACTGGAAGGCGATTTCGCGCAGGTCAGCAGCGATAAATCACCCTTTATCTGGGCGGCGTTGTCGATTTACTGGGCGCAGATGGCAGCATTAATTCCCGGCAAAGCGCGCGCGGAATATGGCGAGCATCGTCAGTTCTGCCCGGTGTGCGCCAGCGTGCCGGTCACCAGCGTGGTTCACATGAGCGTGGGCCAGCAGGGATTACGCTATCTGCACTGCAATCTGTGTGAGAGCGAATGGTATGTGGTGCGCAGCAAGTGCTCCAACTGCGAACAAACCGGCGATCTGCATTATTGGTCGCTGGACAGTGAAAAAGCGGCGGTAAAAGCAGAGAGCTGCGGCGACTGCGGCACGTACCTGAAGATGTTGTATCAGGAGAAGGATCCCGCCGTGGAGCCGGTCGCCGATGATTTGGCGTCGCTGGTGCTGGATGCCCGCATGGAACAGGAAGGATTCGCGCGCAGCAGCCTGAATCCCTTTATGTTCCCCGGCGATTAAATGTTCCGTTTGTAGGGTCGCCATTCATGGCGACCTTCTTCATGAATTCATTCAACACGGAGGCGAACGATGAAACTGATTGGCAGCTACACCAGCCCTTTTGTACGCAAAATTTCAGTGATCTTGCTGGAAAAAGGTCTGGTTTTTGAATTCATCAACCAGTCGCCGTGGACCGATGAAAGTCACGTGCCGCAATACAATCCGCTGGGTAAAGTCCCGGCGCTAATTGATGATAATCAGCTGACATGGTTCGACTCCTCGATCATCGCGCAGGTTATTGAACTGCGCGGCGATCTGCCTGCTCTGCTACCCAACGACGCCCTTCATGCCTTGCAAATCCGCCAGCTGGAAAAACTGGCCGACGGCATCAATGATGCCGCAGTGATGATCGTGCGCGAGCAAATGCGGCCCGGCGATCAGCAGTCTGAAGAGGTGCTGCTGCGCAATCGCGATAAAATCCAGCGCGGCCTCGATGCATTAGAAACCGCCGCTGCGCAGGGTGAATGGCTGAATAGCGGCACGCTAAATCTGGCCGATATCGCCACCGGCTGCATGATTGGTTATCTCAACTTTCGCCGCGTGCTGCCAAACTGGTGCGTCAATCGCCCGGCGCTGGTGAAACTGGCCGAAAACCTGTTTGCGCGCGAAAGCTTTGCCCGCACCGTTCCGCCCACTCTCTAAGTCACGCGATGAAAACCCTGTACAGTCAATTACCCGCTATCGACAGCCTGCTGCGCGATCCGGCGCTGCAGCCGCTGCTTGCTGATCTCGGCACCGCTTTTACCACGCGCCAGCTGCGCACCCTGCAGCAGGAAGCGCGCGAGCACATCCAGCAGCATCAAACCTTGCCAGCCTGGCACGCGAGCTGGCCAGATGAAGCGCTGCGCCGCAGTCAGCAACAGCAGCAAAGTGCGCTGCGTCCGGTATTTAATCTCACCGGCACCGTGCTGCACACCAATCTCGGTCGCGCACAGCTGAGCGATCGCGCTATTGATGCCGTGGTTAACTGCCTGCGCCAGCCCGTGACGCTGGAATACGCGCTGGATGATGCAGCGCGCGGCCATCGCGATCGCGTCGTCAGCGCGCTGCTGTGCGAATTAACCGGTGCGGAAGCGGTATGCATCGTTAACAATAACGCCGCCGCAGTATTATTGATGCTGGCCGCCCTGGCACCGGGGCGCGAAGTGATTGTCTCGCGCGGCGAGTTGGTAGAGATTGGCGGCGCCTTCCGTATTCCCGACGTAATGCGCCAGGCGGGCTGTAAACTGGTCGAAGTCGGCACCACTAATCGCACCCACCTGAAAGATTACCGTGCGGCGATAGGCGAAAACAGCGGCCTACTGATGAAAGTGCACACCAGCAATTATCAGATTCAGGGCTTTACTCACGCAGTAACAGAAGCGGAGTTAGTTGAGCTGGGCGAAGCTTATCAATTGCCGGTGATCACCGATCTTGGCAGCGGTTCACTGATCGATATGACCGAATATGGCCTGCCCGCCGAGCCGATGCCGCAACAGCTGATTGCCGCAGGCGTCAGTTTGGTGAGTTTCTCCGGCGACAAGCTGCTCGGCGGACCGCAGGCGGGCATCATCGTCGGTAAACAAGCGCTGATTGATCAGCTACAGTCGCATCCGCTTAAGCGTGCGCTGCGCGTCGATAAAATGACGCTCGCGGCGCTTGAAGCCACACTGCAACTCTATCGCCAGCCGGAAACGCTGCGCGAAGCCCTGCCGACGCTGCAACTGCTCACGCGTTCCGCCCATGACATTCAGCAACAGGCCGAACGATTGATGCCGGCATTACAACAGGCTTATGGCGCCGATTTTTCGCTAGCGATCGCCCCTTGTTCATCACAAATCGGTAGCGGATCGCTGCCGGTCGAGCGCATTCCCAGTTTTGCGCTTACCTTCGCGCCACGCGATGGTCGCGGCAGCCAGCTTGCCAGTTTGTCACAGCGCTGGCGCAACTTAGCGCGGCCGGTGATTGGCCGCATTCAGGAAGGCAAACTGTGGCTGGATTTACGCTGCCTTGACGATGAAGCCGCGCTGATTCAGGCCTTAGCACCATGATTATTGCCACCGCTGGACACGTCGATCATGGCAAAACCGCGCTGTTACAGGCCTTAACTGGCGTCGATGCCGATCGCCTGCCGGAGGAGAAACGGCGCGGCATGACCATCGATCTCGGCTACGCTTACTGGCCGCAGCCGGAGGGTCGCGTGCTCGGATTTATCGATGTGCCGGGCCACGAAAAATTTCTCGCCAACATGCTGGCCGGTATCGGCGGCATTCATCATGCGCTGTTGGTGGTGGCCTGCGACGACGGCGTGATGCCGCAAACCCGTGAACATCTGCAGCTGCTCAGTCTGGCCGGGCAGCCGCCGCTCAGCGTAGCGCTGACCAAAGCCGATCGCGTGGATGAGCTGCGCATCGCCGACGTGCAGCAGCAGGTGGCGCAGCTCACGCAGCAACTTGGCTGGCAGGCGGTGCCGCAATTTGTCACCAGCAGTCACACGCAGCGAGGTATTGATGCGTTGCGCCTGCATCTCAGCAGCCTGCCAGAGCCTGCTTTCGACGATCGTTACCGTTTCCGCCTCGCCATCGATCGCGCCTTCACGTTGAAAGGGACTGGCTTAGTGGTCACCGGCACCGCGCTTGCTGGCGAAGTGAACGTCGGCGATACACTCTGGCTCAGCAGCCTGAACCTGCCGCTACGCGTGCGTGCGCTGCATGCGCAGAACCAATCGGTGACGCGGGCGCAGGCTGGAGAACGTATTGCGCTAAATATCGTCGGTGACGTAGAAAAAGCACAGATCGCGCGCGGTGATTGGCTGCTGTCTCAGGCAAAACCGGAAGGCATCACGCGCTTAACGGTGGCGCTGCGTTTGCTGCAGCCGCTGAAAAGCGCATCACAGCCGATTCATATCCACCACGCCGCCAGCCACGTCACCGGACGCGTCACGCTGCTGGCGGATGACATAGCGGAAATAGTACTGAATGAGCCGCTGTGGCTCGCTGAAAACGATCGGCTGATTATTCGCGACAGCAACGCGCAGCAAACGCTGGGTGGTGCGCGCGTGCTGCTGCTCGACAGTAAAAAACGCGGCAAACGTCAGACGGATTATCTGGCCTGGCTGCAACAACTCGCTGCTGCAGACGATGACGACGCCCGCCTACGCGCACATCTGGCATATCAACCTATCGAGGTGCGTGAGCTGGGCTGGGCACGGCAATTCACCGAGCCAGCGCTGGACACGTTAATCGAGGACATCGCGCCAGTGCAGCTTGGCAGCGCGTTGATGAGTCCGGCGCAGGCCGCGCAATGGCAACAGATGCTGCTGGAGTCTTTAGCACATTTTCATCAGCAGCATCCGGAAGTACCGGGCATTGGCCACGATCGCCTGCGTCGTGTGGCAATGCCGCATCAGCCTGCTGAATGGGTGTTAGAACTGATAGATCAGTTGCTGGCGCAAGGTCAGCTGCAACAGCGACAAGGCTGGCTGCATCTGCCCGATTTCGAACCGCGCTTTAACCCGCAGGAAGCAACACTGTGGCAGCAGGTTGGCCCGCTATTTGGCGATCAGCCGCTGTGGGTGCGTGATATCGCGCTGACGCTGCAGCAGGATGAGCAGGCGATTCGCTCGCTGTTGCTTACCGCGGCACGCCTCGGACATATCACCGCGATCGTGCGCGATCGCTACTATCGCAGCGACCAGATCCAGATCTTCGCCGATCTGATTCGTCAGCGTGCCGGGCAAGGTGGCAGCACCAGCGCCGCCGATTTCCGCAATCAGCTGGGAACCGGCCGTAAAGTGGCGGTACAAATTCTCGAATTCTTCGACCGCAGCGGCTTCACCCGTCGCCGGGGTAACGATCATCTGCTGCGCGACGCGCGCCTGTTTCCCGCTTCTTCCCGCTAAATTCCCTCGCGTTGCCTCGCAGTTCAACTTGTAACTGCGCTGCAACGCACGTTCCCTGTTGCGCAAAAAAGTGCCAGAATGTAAGAAATACTCTTACATTGGATAATGATGATGGCACGTACCATGACGATCGATTTAGGCGATGAACTGCGCGAGTTTGTTGAATCTCTGGTGGAGTCCGGCGACTACCGTACACAAAGCGAAGTGGTACGCGACTCGCTGCGTTTGCTGCGTGAAAAGCAGGCGTCGACCAAATATGAAAAGTTAAAGCAGTTGATACAGGAGGGCTTAGATAGTGGAGAGCCTATCGAATTGGATATCGATGTTTTCCTTAAAAAAATGAGAGCCAGGGTGGGCATAGATGAAAAGGACGATAAGAGTAATGCCGGAAGCTGAAACCGATCTGGCATCAATCTGGCTGTACGGGTATTGGAACTTTGGCCTGAAGAAAGCCGAACTATATATATTGAAACTTTATCAACGTTTCAACCAGCTCTCAGAGCATGAATTAGGTCGCCGACGTGTTGATTTAGGCGAGCGATTTTTTGCGATGCCTCATCGCGAGCATGTGATTTTTTATCGAACCGAGCCAGACAAAGTGATGGTTCTGCGTATTTTGCATCATTCCCAGGACGCTCTTTTCACATGACAACTCCACAATGGTTCTAAAACAAAAGGGACGATTTCTCGTCCCTTTTGTTGATAAGCCTTGTAGGGTCGCCATTCATGGCGACCTGGCCAATTACTGCAGCAGCGAAATGTCCGCCACCTGCAGGAACAGCTGGCGCAGCTGTGCCAGCAGCGTCAAACGGTTAATACGCACCGCCTGATCGTCAGCGTTAACCATCACTTTATCGAAGAAGTTATCCACCGCTTCACGCAGTTGCGCCAGTTCCTCCAGCGCATCCTGATAGCGACCTTCTGCAAAGTACGGCTGCAGCTTGTCGCCCAGTGCGGTCACGAAGGTCGCAAGTTGGATCTCTTCGTTCTCTTTCAGCAGGGAAGCCTGCACGCTGTCATTCAGGGTTTCGGTCGACTTCGCCAGGATATTCGACACGCGTTTGTTAGCAGCGGCCAGTGTGGCTGCGGCTTCCAGCGTGCGGAAGTGCGAAACCGCCTTCATGCGCGCATCGAAATCAGCTGGACGCGTTGGACGACGCGCCAGCACCGCCTGAATGGTGTCAACGCTGTGGCCCTCTTCCTGATACCAGGTACGGAAACGGCCCAGCATAAAGTCGATCACTTCATCGACAACCTTGGCGTTGCTCAGCTTGCTACCGTACAGGCGCACCGCTTCTTCGGTCAGCGTTTGCAGATCGAGCGGCAGGTTTTTCTCCACAATGATGCGCAGCACACCCAGCGCGGCACGGCGCAGTGCAAACGGATCTTTGTCGCCTTTCGGATGCTGACCAATACCGAAGATACCCGCGAGGGTGTCCATCTTGTCGGCAATCGCCACGGCACAGGCCACCGGATTCGATGGCAGATCGTCACCGGCAAAGCGCGGCTGATACTGCTCGTTCAGCGCTACAGCCACATCTTCCGCTTCGCCATCGTGGCGCGCGTAGTGCATGCCCATCACGCCCTGCGTGTCGGTAAACTCGAAGACCATGTTGGTCATCAGGTCACATTTCGACAGCAAGCCCGCGCGGGTGGCGTGATTCACATCAGCGCCAATCTGCGCGGCAATCCAGCCAGCCAGCGCCTGAATGCGATCCGTTTTGTCACGCAGCGTACCCAGCTCTTTCTGGAACAGTACGGTTTCCAGACGCGGCAGATTATCTTCCAAACGCTTTTTGCGATCGGAGTTGAAGAAGAACTCGGCATCCGCCAGACGCGGACGCACCACCTTCTCGTTACCGGAGATGATCTGCTGTGGATCTTTGGATTCGATGTTGGTAACGAAGATGAAATTCGGCAGCAGCTTGCCCGCCGCGTCATACACCGGGAAGTACTTCTGGTCACCTTTCATGGTGTAAACCAGCGCTTCAGCCGGTACCGCGAGGAACTTCTCTTCGAATTTTGCCGTCAGCACCACCGGCCATTCCACCAGCGAGGTCACTTCTTCCAGCAGGCTTTCGCTCAGATCGGCGATGCCGCCAATCTGCTGTGCCGCTGCTTCCGCATCCGCTTTGATTTTGGCTTTACGCGCGGCGTAATCCGCCATCACTTTGCCGCGTTCCAGCAACAGCTGCGGATACTGATCGGCGTTGTCGATGGTGAACTCAGGCTCGCCCATAAAGCGATGACCGCGAATCACGCGATCAGAGGTGATTCCGAGAATCTTCGCGGGAATGAGCTCGTCACCCAGCAGCAGCGTAACGGTGTGCACCGGACGCACAAACTGCACGTCGCTCGCGCCCCAGCGCATCAGCTTAGGAATCGGCAGCTTGCTCAGCGCGGTGGCCACCATGGCTGGCAGCAGCGCCTGCGCGCTTTCACCGGTGATCGCGGCGCGATGCACCAGCCATTCGCCTTTGTCGGTGCTTAGACGTTCAGCCTGAGCAACGGTGATACCGTTACCCCGCGCCCAACCTTCGGCCGCTTTGGTGGCGTTGCCCTCAGCATCAAACGCAGCGGCAATCGCCGGGCCACGTTTTTCAACTTCACGATCCGGCTGCGCGGCAGCCAGCTGGGCGACTTTCAGCGCCAGACGGCGCGGAGCAGCAAACCAGCTCACTTCGCCGTGCGCCAGACCGGCGCTATCGAGTTCAGCGGTGAAGTGCGCAGCAAAGGCTTCGGCCAGGCTGCGCAGCGCTTTCGGAGGCAACTCTTCGGTGCCAATTTCCACCAGGAAAGTTTTATCGGTCATGGCTGCCTCTTACTTGTTTTTATTGCACAACGGGAAGCCAAGCGCCTCACGGGACGCATAATAGGCTTCCGCCACGGCTTTCGTCAGGGTGCGGATACGCAGGATATAGCGCTGACGTTCGGTAACCGAAATCGCCTTGCGTGCGTCCAGCAGATTAAAGCTGTGCGCCGCTTTCAGAATGCGCTCGTAAGCCGGCAGCGGCAGCGGTTTCTCCAGCGCCAGCAGCTGCTGTGCTTCTTTTTCATACTGCTCGAAGCAGGTGAAGAGGAAGTCGACGTCGGCGTATTCGAAGTTGTAGGTCGATTGTTCCACTTCGTTCTGATGG
>Ga0207655_1004142_pt1 | contig 10413 bp, 3 predicted proteins | sample KBSM44metaG_FD_184398 | JGI IMG/M metagenome (GOLD analysis project Ga0207655, IMG submission 184398) | Miscanthus rhizosphere microbial communities from Kellogg Biological Station, Michigan, USA - KBS M4-4 metaG (SPAdes) (version 2) | ecosystem: Host-associated > Plants > Roots > Rhizosphere >... | reverse complement strand
ATTTGCATGCTTCTGCTACAGGTAACGCCAAGAATGTCTACAAACTTAAGGCGGATGGTTATCTGAGAGAGATGCAGACTTGGCTAAAAAGCCATTTCAAAGATGCTTACATTGCCCAATACAATGGGCAAAGCAAGCCGATGATGGACTGGCTTAAAGGTACCTCTGTCCGCAACATTTCTGGGCTCGGCGATAGTCAAATTGGCAGCCTCAAGGATATTTTTGAATCCGTTGCCAGCCATATCTTGGCTAATCACTTTGTTTCATTAGCACCCGAGTATCCTACTTTTAGCCAGTGGATCACCTATGAAAACATAGAAAGCGCAGCCAAAGATGCGTTAAGTGTTGTCTCCGGTGGCGCTGCGACTAAGCGAGCTAATGCCGTCCTTGACGCACTTGAATTACTGGATGGCGATAAAATTTCCCCGCTACAATCACGCTATGCCCAAGCCGTTTTAGCTGTTTTGCAAAGCAAGCCACAAGGCCAAGTGGTCAATCAGGCAGAACTGCTGGAGGCCATCAATTCCCGACTCTATTTTAAACCAGAAATCTTCCGATTAGAGCCGGAATGGCTGCTAGTCTTGATCGCCTGTTTGGTTTATAGCGGCGAGCTTGAATTAGTCGTGGTCGGCCATACCCTGACTGCCAGCGATGTAGTCAAATTCAAATCCATTTCATTTGACGTACTTAAAGACTTTAAACATATCCAAGCACCCAAGGATTTTAATATCACCGCATTAAAATCCCTGCTCACTCTATTGGACATGAATGACGGTTTAGCTACCTCGATCCAGCAAGGTGATGAGAGCATAGTACGCGAAATGTTAAAGCGTACCGAGGTGCTGATTAACGAGCTGGTCAAGGGGCATCAAAGTGTCAAGGATCGCTTACCACTGTGGGGACAATCGGTTCTGGAAGAGGGTGAGGAACAGACGCTGTCGACGCAGCTGTCCGAGCTGAAGAATTTTTTGGAAACCATTCAGCGCTACGATAAACCGGGTAAGCTGAAAAACCTTAAGGCGACCGCCGCAGAAATCGCCGCTTTCCAACAGATACTGCAGGCATGGCACAACTTTGTGCAGCTCAAATCAGTTGTGAGCGAGCTGGCCCCTTTGTGCACCTACCTCAAAGAGGCTCAACTGGTACTACCTGAGCAGCTCGCTTGGCAAGAACAAGTGAAACTGGCGCGAGATGCGCTAAGACAAGGTTTGGCTGATCCGGTATTACGTGGTGATGAGAGCTTTAAATCAGCGCAGATCAACGCTTTAACCGCGTTGAAAGCTGAGTATGCCAAGCACTATATTGACCTCTATATGCGGGCGCGTCTCGATAGCAGCGAAGAAAAAACCAAAGCCAAACTGCTAAGTGACGAGCGCCTAGCAGAGTTGGATATCTTGAGCGGAATCGCCTTGCTCCCTGCCCAGCAACTTGCTGATTGGCGTAAAGACGCTGCACAATTGCAAGCGGCCAAGCCCATCGATCCCAAACAGTTGGCGATGAATGCCAATCCGGCAGAATTCAATGCTCGCCAAGAGAGCAGCAAGGCACCGGCCAGCGAACAATTAAAGAATCTGGAACAGCGGCTCGATAGCTTGCAGAGCGATTGGCTCAGTAACCTGAACAACCTGCTAGATGACCCGTTTATTAACCTAGAACTACTCAAACTCGATCAAGCACACTTAATTCGTGATTTTATTCAGCAAGGCCAGTTACCCGAACCAATGGATTTCACCTTTGTGCAGGCAGTAAACCTAGTGCTGGCAGGGTTGGAAGAGGTGAGGATTAGCTCCGTCGAACTCATGAGTGCCCTTGGTCAAGGCATGCCTCAGAGTCGCGATGAAATAACTGATCGCTTTAACCGGTTACTTACTAAGCTCTGTCAGGGCAAAGACCTGAATAAAGTCCGCATTATCATCGATTAATTAATACTCGCTGGTGTGGTTTATACCGCACCAGCCACAGGAATTACCATGCAACAAGAGAATCTATTTAGCAGTGATAACTCCCAACAAATGCAGGCAACAGGTCGAGTGATCTGCCTAGGAAAAGCCTTCGCTAACGACCAAGAACGCCGCGAATATTTTCTGGCTTTGCTGGCTGAAAAGCTAAAAGATCCAGAATTTCGTAAAATAGAAGGCTTTCCAGTCGGTAGCGATAAGGATATTTTAAACTTAAGCAACCCTCCGTATTATACAGTATGCCCTAATCCTTGGATTGCTGATTTTATCGCAGAATGGGAGCTACAGAAGTCAGAACAGCCCTCTGATTATCACTATCATAGAGAACCCTTTGCAGCTGATGTTAGTGAAGGGAAAAATGATCCTATTTATAACGCACACTCCTACCATACCAAGGTACCGCATAAAGCTATTATGCGTTATATCCTCCACTATACTCAGCCGGGTGATACAATATTTGACGGTTTCTGTGGTACAGGAATGACTGGTGTCGCAGCTCAAATGTGTGGAGATCGTGAAGCAGTCCTATCGTTAGGCTATCAAGTAATGCCAGATGGTACTATTTTGCGGGAAGAAGAAGATGATAATGGTAAAATAGTTTGGAAAACCTTCTCTAAACTAGGATTTCGTAAAGCGATATTAAGTGATTTGTCACCTGCAGCAACTTTCATTGCGAACAATTATAATACACCTGTTGATGTCCTTGCTTTTGAGAAGCACGCCAAACGTATTCTGAAAGATGTAGAAAAAGAATGCGGTTGGATGTATGAAACCCTCCATACTGATGGAAAAACTAAGGGCAAAATCAACTACACGATTTGGTCCGATGTTTTTATGTGTTCAGAATGTACTGAGGAAGTTATCTATTGGGAAAACTCATTAGACCAAGACGAAGGTAAAGTACTGGACGAATTCCCCTGCCCTAATTGCGCAGCAAAACTAAATAAAAGAAATATGGCAAGAGTGTGGGTTAGTAAATTTGATGACCTTCTAAAAAAAACAGTAAAACAAGCAAAACAGGTTCCTGTATTAATTAACTACACCATTGACGGTAAGAAACACCAAAAAAAACCAGACACTTTAGATTTTGCTTTAATAGATAAAATTGAGTCGAGTGTAATACCGTATTGGATACCGATTTATGAATTGCCGAATGGTTTCAATACGAAACAACCGAAAGCTTCACATGGTTTCGATCATGCACATCAATTTTATACAAAACGCAATCTTTGGGTACTATCTGCTTGCTGGGAACGTTTATTAAAAGCAGGTCCTCGCTTCCCGTTTTTATTCACAGCCAGCCAACGGGCTCTTTCTAAAATGGCAAGCATCGCCTTTTCATATTTTTTCCATGGCGGTGGTGGCTTTATCAATGCAGGAACAAAAGGAACCCTATACGTTTCAAGCACTAACCCAGAGGTTTCGGTTTTTCATAGTTTGACATCTAGGATCCGCTCTTTAAAGTATTCATTCGAAGCTGATTGTTCCAATTGCATAATTGAAACAAAAAGCACCACATCTAAGTCTTCTATATTAGATAACTCCTTAGATTATATCTTTATCGACCCTCCATTTGGCGCCAATATTAATTACTCCGAACTCAATACACTTTGGGAACCTTGGTTAGGACTCACAACTAACATAAATCAAGAAGCGATCGAAAACTCCGTACAAGGTAAAGGACTACCCGAATATCGTGAATTAATGACAAGAGCTTTTTCAGAGGCCTATCGAATACTAAAACCTGGTCGCTGGATAACTGTTGAGTTTTCTAACACTAGAGCTTCAGTCTGGAATAATATTCAGGCAGCTATAACCGAAGCTGGATTTGTTGTTGCGAATGTTTCAGCTCTCGATAAAAAGCAAGGAAGCTTTAAGGCTTATACCACTCCTACAGCAGTTAAGCAGGACCTTGTCATTTCTGCTTATAAACCAAATGGTGGGTTCGAGGAACGATTCCTTGAAGAGGCGCAGACTAAAGAGGGAGTGTGGGATTTTGTCCGCACACACTTAAAATACCTACCTGTGACCAAACAGCAGAATGGTTTGCTGCAGTTTATCCCAGAACGTGATCCACGTATTCTATTCGATCAGATGGTTGCTTATTATGTCCGGAAAGGTTATCTCGTACCGGTTTCCAGCCTAGAGTTCCAGCTAGGTTTAGCTCAGTGGTTTATACAGCGTGATGGGATGTACTTTCTTCCAGAGCAAGTTGCTGAGTACGATCGAAAGAAGATGTCTATAGGCGAAGTAAAACAATTATCTATGTTTGTTACCGACGAAGCATCAGCGATACAGTGGCTCCGTCAATTGCTAAAAGAAAAACCACTCACTTTCTCAGACATTAATCCGCAATTTATGCAACAGCTTAGTGGCTGGAACAAAAACGAAATGATGTTGGATCTACGTGAGTTACTAAGCCAAAACTTCCTCTGTTATGACGGCCAAGAAGAAGTTCCAGAACAGATCCATAGCTATCTCTCTAGCAACTGGAAAGAGCTACGTAACCTTCCGAAAAACGATCAGGCATTAGTTGCCAAAGCCAAGGATCGTTGGTATGTACCGGATCCTAATAAGGCTGGGGACTTGGAAAAGCTACGTGAAAAATCCCTGCTTAAAGAGTTTGAAGAGTACAAAACTGCCAAGAAAAAACTAAAAATTTTCCGCATAGAAGCAGTACGTGCTGGCTTCAAAAAACTTTGGGAATTACAGGAGTTTGCTGCCCTGATCGCCGTCGCCGATAAATTGCCAAGTAACGTACTGGAAGAAGATCCTGTTCTGCTGATGTATTACGACCAAGCGGTTACCTTGAGTCAAGTCGATACCGATGACGAGTGGTGATAAACAATGTGGCAGGTAGGTGACTGGGCCTGGAGTCAGGCCCATCAGCAATATGTCAAAGTGATTGAAACTGCTGGCCTATGGGGCCAGCAGTTTTACCGTGTCTGGTTACAGCAACAAGATGTAGTACTCAAGGCATTAGACACCGATCTCTACAACCAGTACAGACCATCGTGACAGCTGATACGTTATGCTACTTGGCCGAGGCAGGGTTCAAATTAAAGTTGCACAGGCTAGCAAAGTACATCCAAGTATTCGCACCTACAGGATTGGTTAGCCCGTGGTTTAGTGAAATGCAGACCCACTTTAACAAGTCATTCCAACTAAAAGTTCGTATAATTATCAGTTAATCTAGGCTCACATGTACTCTTTAGGTCGTACCAGCTAATAGGAAGCACCATGCAACAAGACGGTTTATTCTCCAGCGATAACACACAACAGGCAAAAACAGCTGTTCCAGTAACCTGCTTGGGAAAAACGTTCGCTAACGACCAGGCACGCCGTGAATATTTTTTGGCATTGCTAGCTGAAAAGCTCAAAGACCCAGAATTTCGCAAAATCGAAGGTTTTCCCGTCGGGAATGATGAAGATATTTTAAAGCTAAGCAATCCGCCATTTTATACAGCTTGCCCCAACCCTTGGATCGGCGATTTTGTAGCGGAATGGGAAGCACAAAAACAAGAATGCGATGAGGATTATCACTGTGAGCCCTTTGCTGCAGATGTCAGTGAAGGTAAGACACATGCTGTCTACAAAGCCCATTCTTATCATACAAAAGTGCCACATCTTGCTATCGTGCCTTCCATCCTACATTACACAAAACCCGGTGACATCATACTAGATGGATTTAACGGCTCAGGAATGACTGGGATTGCAGCACAATGGTGTGGATCAGCTCCACAAGAATACCGAGTAATGCTTGAACAAAGATGGCTGGAAGAAGGCCATACGGCACCCCAATGGGGACTAAGACATTGCATCCTTAATGATTTATCGCCTGCCGCAACCTTTATCGCTGCAAACTACAACACATTATTTGATGTTTGTGTTTTCTCTCAAGCAGCAAATAAGCTACTTAGAGATGTGGAGCAAGAAATAGGATGGATGTACGAAACGTTACATCAGGATGGTTCAACTAGGGGTCGTATTGAATATACTGTCTGGAGCGAAGTATTTACCTGCCCAGATTGCGCTAGCGAGGTGGTATTTCTCGATGAAGCATTAGATGAAGAATCAAAGAAGGTTGCGGATGAGTTTTCTTGTCCGACCTGTGCGTCACAATTGACTAAGCGAAATTTAGAAAGACGATTTGAAACCGTTTCCGATAAAAAATTATCTGAGACGTGGAAGCACGTGACTTTCAAGCCAGTTTTGATTTCATACAAGATTGGGAAAAATCGCTATGAGAAAACACCTGATTCGATGGATTTAGAAATATTAAAAAAAATTCAGGACATGCCATTTCCTGACGAAATTCCGTCAGATCGTTTCCCAATTGAAAATATGTATCACGGCTCACGTATCGCGCCAAAAGGATTTACCCATACCCATCATTTCTTTCTGCCAAGAGCGGCACAAGCACTCGGCCTAATGTGGCGTAAGGCGCAGTCTTACCCAGATGTACGTATTCGCCACATGCTTTTATTTTTATTAGATCAGTCGATTTGGGGGTTTACGATCTTAAATCGTTATAGCCCTTCACATTTTTCTCAAGTCAATCGTCAGATGAATGGCGTTTATTATGTACCGTCTCAAACTTCGGAGTGTAGCCCATGGTACAATCTTGGAGGAAAGACGGAGCGTCTCCCTAAGGCTTTTCAAACTGGCTACGCTATACCTGATGGAGTGATTACAAGCACTGGTTCGACAGCTGCTATTCAAGCGCCAGACAACTCATTCGATTACATCTTCACAGACCCGCCCTTTGGCGAAAATATATTTTATGCTGATCTTAATTATCTTGTCGAATCTTGGTATGGGGTATTTTCCAATGCCAATGCAGAAGCGATAGTTGATAAGGCCAAAAATAAAGGACTTCCGGAATACCAGGAGTTGATGCGCCGCTGCTTTTCCGAATATTATCGCGTCCTTAAACCAGGCCGCTGGATCACTATCGTGTTCCACAATTCACGTAATGCGGTATGGAATGCTATTCAAGAAGCATTGCAAAACGTTGGGTTCGTAGTTGCAGATGTACGTACATTAGATAAACAGCAAGGATCCTACCGTCAAGTTACTAGCATGGCTACTAAGCAAGATTTGGTGATCTCAGCTTACAAGGCCAATTTTAGTCTTGAGGAACATTTCAAATTAATAGCAGGCACTGTAGATGGTGCCTGGGAATTTGTTAGGAATCATCTCAGCAACTTACCTTTATTCGTCAACAAAAACGGCCATTCCGAAGTCATTGCTGAGCGTAAAGAATATCTACTGTTTGATCGCATGGTTGCGTTTCATGTGCAGCGTGGAGTAACTGTTCCCCTCTCATCGTCTGAATTTTACGCAGGACTTTCAGAGCGCTTTTCAGAGCGAGATGGCATGTATTTTTTGCTGAATCAAGCGGCTGAATACGACAAGATGCGCATGACAGTGCAGGGGGTCGAACAACTAACCCTTATAGTTTCAGACGAGACATCAGCCCGGCAATGGTTGCGTGAGCAAATTCGACAAAAGCCACAGACTTTTCAAGAGATGCACCCGAAGTTTATAAAAGAAATCAGTGGTTGGAATAAAGTAGAAAAGCCACTGGAGTTAGCAACTATTCTTGAGCAGAACTTTCTACGTTACGACGGTAAAAGCGATGTGCCAGAACAGATCCATAGCTATCTCTCCAGCAACTGGAAAGAGCTACGTAACCTTCCTAAAAACGATCCGGCGTTAGTGGTCAAAGCCAAGGACCGCTGGTATTTGCCTGATCCAAACAAAGCCGGTGACTTGGAAAAACTTCGTGAAAAATCATTACTAAAAGAGTTTGAAGAGTACAAAACTACCCAGAAAAAACTAAAAATTTTCCGCATCGAAGCAGTACGCATCGGCTTCAAGAAACTTTGGGAACAACAGGAGTTTGCTACTCTAATAGCCATCGCCGATAAATTGCCGAACAATGTGTTGGAAGAGGATCCGGTACTGCTGATGTATTACGACCAAGCGGTTACCTTGAGTCAAGTCGATACCGATGACGAGTGGTGATAAACAATGTGGCAGGTAGGGGACTGGGCCTGGAGTCAGGCCCATCAACAATATGTCAAAGTGATTGAATCTGCTGGCCTCTGGGGCCAGCAGTATTACCGTGTCTGGTTACAGCAACAAGACGTAGTACTCAAGGCATTAGACACCGATCTCTACAACCAACCGGTACAGACAATCGTGACGGCTGATACGTTATGCTACTTGGCCACTGCAGCCAAAATTGCCAACGTCCAGCAAGAAGATACTTTACTGGCACCAATAGAATCGAATGTCATTCCTTTGCCGCACCAGCTGAAGGCGCTCACCAAGGCGATGAGCAAAAAACAGGTGCGCTATCTGTTTGCGGATGAAGTAGGTCTGGGCAAAACCATCGAGGCTGGACTGGTCATGCGCGAATTAAAGTTGCGCGGACTGGCAAAGCGAATTCTAGTTTGTGCACCTAAAGGGTTGGTTAGTCAGTGGGTAAGTGAAATGCAGACCCACTTTAACGAGTCATTCCAATTGATGCTGCCCGGTGAACAAAAACCACAGAATGAACATGACAATATCTGGTCACGTTATGATCAGGTTGTCTGCCCTGTCGACAGTATCAAGCCCATTGAAAGCCGCAAAGGATGGTCACTCAAACAACTTAATGAGTATAACAAGCTTCGTTTTGATGACCTACTGGCTGCGGGTTGGGACCTTATCATCATTGATGAAGCCCATCGGCTCGGCGGTAGTACCGACCAGGTCGCCCGTTATAAGCTAGGCCAAGGTTTGGCCGAAGCAGCTCCCTATTTATTGTTATTATCCGCTACGCCACATCAAGGCAAAAGTGATGCTTTCCACCGTTTGATGGCACTACTCGATGCCGAAGCCTTTCCAGATGTAAGCTCGGTCTCACAAGAGCGGGTTCAGCCATTTGTGGTGCGTACTGAAAAACGGATCGCCATCGATGGCGAAGGTAAGCCACTTTTTTGTCCTCGGCAAACAGAAATGGTTGCCGTTGCCTGGAAAGCCCAGCATGGACTACAGCGTCACCTCTATGAAGAGGTGACTGAGTACATTAAAGAAGGCTACAACCAGGCGCAAGCCAAACAACAAAATGCTATTGGCTTTTTGATGATACTAATGCAGCGTTTGGTGAGTTCTAGTAGTGCGGCCATCTCACGAACCCTCGCCCGTCGGCTAAAAGTACTAGAAAATAAGCGGGTAGAAGAAGAATTACCTTTGGCGTTTGCCGATGAGTGGGCGGATCTGGATGGTCAAACCCAGCTGGACGAATTATTAGCTCAGTGCCAAACATCGTTGGAGAATGAAAAAAACGAAGTGCGCCGTTTGCTAGCGTTAGCGGAACAATGTGTAAGTGCTGAAAATGATGCCAAAGCCGAAGCCTTGCTCGATTGGCTCTACCGCCTACAGCAAGAAGAGGGAGATCCATATCTGAAGATGCTGGTGTTCACAGAGTTTGTGCCGACCCAAGAAATGTTGGCGCAGTTCTTTGTTGAACGAGGCATCAGTGTCGTTAGTCTCAACGGCTCAATGGATCTGTCAGAGCGTAAAAAAGTACAAGCTGCCTTCGCCAGTGATACTCGCATTCTGATTTCAACCGATGCAGGCGGAGAAGGTCTAAACCTTCAGTTCTGCCATGTGATTGTTAATTACGATATGCCCTGGAATCCGATGCGCATGGAACAACGTATTGGCCGCGTCGATCGTATCGGCCAACAGCATATCGTTCGCGCACTGAACTTTGTGCTCGAAGATACCGTTGAGCACAGAGTTCGCGAAGTTCTCGAAGCGAAGTTACAGATTATCCTCGAAGAGTTTGGCGTTGATAAGACCAGCGATGTATTGGATTCCTCTGCTGCTAATCATCTGTTTGATGAGTTGTTTATCACATCTATCACTGATCCTACTTTAATGGATCAGGAGTTAGCTAAAGCCCTGGCCACCTTAAGAGACGGTGCAGTGGACAAGCGGCAACAGGATGCACTGTTTGGTGGCGGAGATCCCTTATCTGCTGAGGACTATCGCCAAACCTTGAACCACCCACTCCCCTATTGGGTACAGAGCATGGTCGCTAGTTACTTGCGCTGGCAACGTAGTATGCAGCATACAGCTGATTTTACTGACGAAATTGATGGAAGCCATACTCTAACTTGGCCAGATGGTGCAACATGGAGTGGAATAACCTTTATTGGGAAAATCGCCCAGCAACAACCAAGTTTCACGCATCTAACGCTCGAAAACCCCAAGATAAAAGGGCTGTGTAGTCAATTACCTGTCTGGAGTGAAGCACAACCCATCCCCAGTGTTGCTGTTAAGTCACTACCAGCCGGAGCAAATGGTTATTGGGCATTATGGAGTATCCGCCTTGTGGCTGGCCATGAGCGACGCTGCCAATATATGCCAGTCTATATCAAGCCCAACGGTCAATATT
>Ga0207655_1004139_pt1 | contig 10416 bp, 8 predicted proteins | sample KBSM44metaG_FD_184398 | JGI IMG/M metagenome (GOLD analysis project Ga0207655, IMG submission 184398) | Miscanthus rhizosphere microbial communities from Kellogg Biological Station, Michigan, USA - KBS M4-4 metaG (SPAdes) (version 2) | ecosystem: Host-associated > Plants > Roots > Rhizosphere >... | reverse complement strand
CGCTCTCAAACAACGGACTACGCGCCATGTTCTACCTCCTGCTGACACTCTTCGGCTGCCTGACCGGCGTCACCGCCGTGCTCTTCGGCTTCGGCGGCGGCTTCGTCGTCGTGCCGCTGCTATATCGGATGCTCACCGCCAGTCACGGCGCTGACGACCCGATCAGCCAATCCGCCATGCACATCGCCGTCGCCACCTCGACCTGCGTCATGATCGTCAACGCCCTGGTCGCCACCGATAAACATCGCCGCGCCGGCAATCTCATCCGTGATTACCTGTGGCCGTTGGGCGGGTTCATCGGATTGGGCGCGGTCGTCGGTGCAATCGCAGCGGTGTGGGTCAGCGGCGAAGTCATTCGTTATGCCTTCATCGCCTACCTCGGCGTGACGATTGTCGACTGCCTGCTGCGACGCGGATTTCTTACGCAGTCCGAAGGCGCCATCCCACGGCGATTGGGAACACTGGAAACGTCCGGCGGCGGTGTAGGCATTGGCGCCATCGCAACCTTTCTCGGCGTAGGAGGAAGCGTCATGACCGTGCCGTTATTGCGGCGTTGCGGGTTGAGCATGTCGCAGGCAACGTCGATGGCCAATCCGTTGAGCGTGCCGGTGGCACTGGCGGGCACCCTGACTTACATGGCGCTGGCCGGTTTCAGCGAGACCGACTTGGGGCCATGGTTTGTCGGGTATGTGGATCTGCTGGCGTTTGCGGTGCTGACGCTCGGATCGTTGCTGGGGATTCGACTTGCCACGCCGTGGATCGGGCGGATACCGGATCGGGTGCATGCTTGGGTTTATATTGGATTGTTGGTTATTGTGATGTTGGGAATGTCGATGAAGTAATCGTCTACCGACAGACCCATAATCCATCGTCCCCAGTATTTATCAGAGATCAAGGATGCTGATCTTCAATTGCACCGAAGCTGCCAGCAAATTCTTCAGCCGCGTTCACCAGGGCAAAAAAATCACCCCGGTGGATTTGGACCCGCCGTCATCAACCATTGAAGATGATGAGATGGACAGTGCTGTCGAGCAGTGGCTGGTGCATGCGATCACCGTGCAACGAAAGCATGTGCTGTTCGCCATGCATATCAAGACTCGCTATTGCATGGTTTTCGCCGACACGAAAAAGGCCGATCTGGATGCATTTGTGGGGCAATTCGCTGATCGCTGGTTCAACGGTGTCATGCTTCATGCAACCCATCACGGGCTCTCCGAGTGGATTGATATTGAACCGTTGATTGAGCGATTCCAGTGGATGTGTCGACCGCAGCAGTTCTATCGCCGCAGCCATCGCAGCGCACAGAAACACATCGATGAAATTGCCTGGGTCTTCCGGGACAAGGCCGCAGGGGCCGGTTGTTTACCGCCTGATGAAGTCGCAGCCATGGTGTTCGACGCGCAGATGAACGACACCCCGAGAAACAGCAAGGGCGCCAAGGGTTACTACTACCCGGATGAGGAGATGACCGTTCATTGGCTTCGTCGTTATTGCGCTCTGGATGAGGACGAAGTTCAAGCGGCAAAGACGCGCCGCATGCAAGTGTATCGGGAGATAGCAGCAGTCGAGCGCGAAGCCTGGCTGGAAGAGTACAACCGACAAAACTCGATTACTTAAGCCACCCCCGCCATAATCCGCCCCGCATTCACCAGCGCCGGCACTCACGTCCCGGCGCGACGTCCGACTCACTCAGGGATCGATCCATGCTCAAGGGACTGTTGCGCCTGGCGCCATACGCCACCGTACTGTTTTCACTGCTTTCCACCGCTCAGGCTGACGACGGCAGACGTGTGTTCACCGGCACGCTGGGCAAGACGCCGATTGTGGTTGAGCTCAATACACAGCAGCCGGATGAAGTGACCGGTCGCTACTTCTATGAGAAATACCATCGCGACCTGCCTCTGAGCGGTGCGTTGCAGGACAGCACGCTGACGTTGGTCGAGGGCAACAATCGCTACGGTGACGACAAGCCGCTGCCGACCCTCAAACTGAAATCCACCGCCCACGGTTGGCAGGGCGAATGGCAAAGCCCTCAGGGCAAAAAACTTGCGGTGCAACTCTCCGAGGCCAAACTTGCGGCGCCGGTCTCCACAACTTTGCCCTTCATCGCCACGCTGCCCGCCAGCGAACCGTACGAATATCTGCGGCTACAGGGGCTCAAGCTCAAAGCCACGAAGAAAGAAGATTTCATGGGCTACACCTTGCAATGGTGGACGGAGCCCGAGTCGAAGATCGCATTGTTTACCGTGGAATCCGGCCTGCCGAAAAATGACCTGCAGCGGGTCAACCAACAGTTGCTCGGGCGTTTGTGGAGCGAGGTCATCAGCTATCACGGCTGCCAGTTGCAGGGCGGAGAAAACGTCGAGTTCATGCAGCAGGCCCAACCTCAACTGATCTCGCCAGCCGTGGTCAGCCTGAACATCTCGACCAGTTATTACTGCGGCGGCGCGCATCCGGACTTCGGCGATTCACCGCTCAACATCGACGTGAACACCGGCCATCCGTTGTCGCTGGAAGATGTGTTGTGGGTAGGCGAGGGCAAACCTTTGCTGCACGCCGAGCGCGATAGTCTGGGCGATCAGCCGCTGAGTGAACAAGAAAGTTCAGCGCGCTCGACTTACCAGCGCGAAGTGCTGGTGCCGTGGCTGATCAAACAACTCACCGCGCTCTACCCAGAAGAGATGAAGAAGCCAGCGGAGGGCGATGAAGACAGTTGCGACTATACCGATGAAAGCATCTGGGGCTATCCGTCGTGGCACTTCACTCCGAAAGGTCTGTACCTGGGCGCCTACTTCGCTCGCGTCGCCCGCGCCTGCGATGCGCCGGACTGGTCAGTCCTGCCGTACTCCCTCATAAAACAACACCCCGGCGCCGTCAAACTGCAACCGCCCCAGGGCTGACCATCACGCCAGACCCGGCGCTTCACGAATGATGAAGTGATCCAGGTTCTCGATATTGGCATTGAAGACCTCGAAAGGCTTTTCGGGGTTCTTCTTGCCCGGCACCTGCTTCAACTCCGGCGTCACACCATAGAAGAAGCAGAACAACTCCTTGTCGCTATCAATGGCGTGCTTGATCTCTTCCAGAAACGCCCTGCGCTTGCGGTAGTTGTCGATCAGCTTCTTGTTGAGATAGACACTGACCGGATAAGGCTTCTTCTTGCTGTCATCCGGCTTCTTGAACCAGACCTTGTCCTCGAAATCGATCCGGAAACTGGCGCTGTGAAAGTCCTCGATCTTCTTGATCCGGCCCCAGTAAATCAGCCCCTTGTTGTCCATCAAATACTCGATCTTCTTGAAGAACGAACTGTACGGCGCCGTATGCTCGCCAATCTTCAACGGCATGCGCTTGAGCAATTCCTTGTCCGCGAAGTTCGACACAAAACATTCCACGGGGTGAGCGAAGACACTGGTCTTGTCCGGTGCCGACTCACGACTCGGCGACTCTTTTGAGGGGGTAGCCGCCACCCGCACCGGATCATCCCGCACCACATCCGCGGCCCCCGCCGGCGCGGCAGGCTTGCGCACATACTCACGGCGCGTCAGCAACAACTCCGACGGGAAATGCTCCTCCCGCCCGTCATCCGTTTCCCCATCCGCCGCCTCAACCCCCGACGCCGACGTCTTCAAACTCACATACGGACAACCCGCCACATGCTGCGTACCGGGCAGATTCTTGAAGTGCGGCGTGCGCACGTAATTCACGTTCTTGGCGTTGAACGTACCCAACTCGTTGGACGCATCGAACGCCGAACGACAGGCGTCGTTGGGGCACTGGAAGTGTTCCTTCGCGGAGTCGAACGCCACCGTCTCATCGAAATTGAGATCGCGAACGTCATAGATCGACAGTTTGTCGTCGAGGCTGAGGCAGTAGGCGAGATCGAATTTCATGGTGGGGCTCGGGTCCTTGAGTGGGGGAGGGGTATTAATAGCGGGTGGTGGGGTGGGTTGCACTGATTGTTTTCAGAATGATGCAGAACCAGTCTGCTGACGATTGTCCTCCCAAGAACTCCGGGCCATAAAAAACCGCTGCTTGAAAACTCAAGCAGCGGTTTTTTGATGTCAGTAAGTACGCAGCATTCGTGAAGCTTTACGCCACCAGGATTTCTCACGATTGAACGGATCCTCCGCCAGCAAACACGGCATGTCCCGCAACCGAATCCACGGCTCATCCTGCCAGTGCAACGTGCTCAACGACATCTTGGGCCAGCTCAAAACACTCAGTATCGGACGCTCGACCGAGCGCGTCGGACGGGCATCTCGCAGCGCAGGCACAACCTGATGCGTCACCCATTCACGAAGCTGCCGATACTCGGGACAGTAGTGATAGATCAGCAGCGCATACACACCTGACTCGCTCACCATCAGATGTTCTCCGGGCTCGCCGTAGGTCTCCACGCACATCATCTGCCGCTGATCGGCATCGAGTTTGCGTAGCTGTCGCTCATCCAGATATTTGCCCATCAGACGCCCCAGTTCATGGACGCAGAACCAGGCTTGGTTCTCCACAAGAAGGGCATGCAGGTGGGTTTTGTTACGGACAAATCGAGTTGGAAGAAGAGGTTCAGACATGACGTGCCTCCCGAGTCGGGAGCACGGGAATCGAATGGCGGGTACAGCGATTCGCCTTCATCGTGAAGGCTGAGTAGTCAGGCATTTCCATTTACCTCTGGCTGCTTTCTTAGGGCATTCGTTAAGGGTGTCGGGAGCTAAGAAACCCACCAGAGACGGGCCGGACATATTCCCCTTTCGGGTCTTGTATTCGCCCACTCCCGACATAACGGGATTTTTCGCAGGCGTAGAGAAACCGCAGACGAAAAAAAGCCGCATGACTGTCGGGTGCGGAGGACCGCTCTGGTTGTGGCGTTTCTTAGGCGCCGAATCTAAAGACTATTTCGTTGAGGAAATGTGGTCAAGCTATGGCGTTTTGCCCTGAGATAATGAGGTGATGGGAGACATTTGGTAGGGGGGAGCGGTAGCTCATTGCCATTGAGCTGAGGACAAGGCGTTTGCGCATTAAACAAATCGCATTCTTCGGCTAATCGACCTCCATATGATGCTGCTACAGGAATCTACCTCCTATATACTCAAGCGTTTTGAATCAGGCTGTTCAAGATCGTTATGAGAGAGATCCATAGAGAAAAAATTGCACGTATACAAAATGGTGGCACTCCCAAGGTTCTGGACCTATTTGCGGGTTGCGGCGGGATATCTCTCGGTTTTGACCGCGCTGGTTTCAAGAACGCAGCCGCTATTGAATTTGATGCTCATGCAGCTCGTTCACATGCTATCAATTTTCACAAGGGGCTTTCTCCCGAACTTTTTGAGAAACATGCACAGGCACACGATATAACGCTCATCGAACCATCTAGTTTTATGCGTGACATGGGGTTTGAGGGAGATGCGGACAGAGCTATTGATGTCATCGTTGGTGGGCCCCCTTGCCAAGCTTTCGCGCGAGTCGGTCGTGCAAAGCTTAGGGAAGTAGCAGAACATCCGCAGGCCTTTAAACAGGACCCTCGCGGGAATCTATATTTGCGTTATTTGCATTTTGTACGAGAGTTGAAACCAGTTGCAATTTTAATGGAAAATGTGCCCGATGTGTTAAATTATGGGGGGCATAATATTGCAGAGGAAGTCTGCGAGACGCTGGATGATCTTGGATATGATTGCGGATATACGCTTTTGAATGCGGTGTATTTCGGTGTGCCCGAAATGCGCGAAAGAATGTTTTTGATAGCCTATTCTAAAGAGCTGAAGAAGCGTGTAAGTTTTCCTGCTCCGACTAACTGGATTAGTTTGCCAAAAGGATACGATAATAGTCGGAAAGTTGCTTTGAAGACTATAAGCTCTGATCTCCTTGGAGAGGAGAAATACTTCATTCATCCGCCTGTCGCAGTAAAATCAGATTGCGAGCCAGCGGTGACTGCAGAAGAGGCACTTAGGGATCTACCGAGAATTACTAAGCATCTGGAGCAAGAAGTAAAAAAAGGTGCGCGTAGTCCAAATGAAGAATCAAATTATCCAGATGATGTAAATATATCTAGATATGGGGAGCTGATGCGTGACTGGCCGAATTTTGAAAGTCATGGCGTAGTGTATGGCCATGTGACCCGCTCGCTACCTCGAGACTATCAGATTTTTGCGCGCATGAATCCAGGAGATCAATATCCTGAGGCATATGGTCATGCTGTGGAGTTATTTAAGGAAGAGCTGGTAAAAAGAAAAACAATGGGCGAAGAGTTGATCGAAGGCTCGTCAGAGTACGATGCGCTTTTTAAAAGCATCGTTCCTCCATATGATCCAAATAAATTTCCAAATAAGTGGAGAAAAATGGAGGCGGTGCAGCCGGCAAGAACTTTGATGGCTCACTTGGGTAAAGATGGTTATTCACATATACACTATGATAGTACTCAAGCTAGAACAATTTCTGTTAGAGAGGCTGCGAGGCTTCAGTCATTTCCAGATGGGTTTAAGTTTTCTGGAAGTATGAACCCAGCTTTTAAACAAATTGGCAATGCCGTCCCTCCTCTGCTTTCTTATGCTTTGGCGAAAGAAATTATGAGAAACCTTAAGGAGAAGGTATGAGCAAGTTTGCGATAAAGCGTCTTTCTAGGTCTGATTTGACGTTTTTTACTTGGCATTTCAAAATGCTAAACGCAGGTAATCAGAAGTCAATAAACTTAAATGCTGCTGTGTTTGTTAGCGAGCTTTTTCCAGAATTACCTAACGTTGCAGCAAAAAAAGGAAAGGCTTCCTTCTTAGTGGATGTCAGTATTTACGGACCTGGAGCGGCTCCACGACATTCCTTAGCAAGAAAAATTGTGAAGGGCGAGGGGTATAAAAACTGGCGTCTCAATGGTGAGTTTGTTGAGAATCCTTTAGATATGCCTGATCGTTACAATGTTCTACGAGAAGGAGATTTCGCAATACTTATCTTTAATGACGGTATGGCGCCGGAGGAACTGAAATTAATCCTTGTTGGTGCTATGTCGTCGGAAGATGTGAAGTTGCATGCGAGTATTTCTGAATTTATGAACGGTCGTTCAATGTCTGCAGTCGCACCTGCAGATCTAGAGCGGATTGTTATTGAATCCGATGTTGATGATTTACATGCTGCTAAGTTAATGGATGTAGAGGGTGCATTTGAGGATGCCTCCCAAGGTGGGCTGTACGGAGTTCAGCAGCTACAAAAGTGGAGTGGTAAAAGAACAATTTCGAAGGAGGATTTAAGGCGTGCTAGAGAGAATGCCGATATTGTTGGGACCCTCGGTGAGGAATTTGTTGATGCCTTTCTTCAGGATCAAAAAAATAGAGGAGCTATCGATAGCTATCAATGGTCTTCTAGCGCGAATGCTATTGAGGCTTTTGATTTTGTAATTGGTGCGTGTGATTATTTGGATGTTAAATCTACTAGTGGTGGGTTTTCTCAGAAAATACACATTTCGATAAATGAGCTCCTGCATATGAGGGAGTTGCCAAGCTACAAGATTTATAGGGTTTACTCTATGGATAAGCAAAGTGCTAAATTAAGGATCTCAAATGATATGCATGATTTTGCTGTCGCTTTGCTTCAGCAGATCGAGCCATTAGCTTTTGGTGCGCGTGTGGACACTATTTCCGTTTCGCCAGATTCGCTAGTTTTTGGTGAGGAAATTAGTCTTGAGCTTAAGTTTCCAAGCTAGCGAGAGTTGAATGGATACTTTAACTCCTGCGCAGCGTTCTGATTGTATGAGGAAAATAAAAAGTCATAATACAAGGCCGGAATTGATAGTCCGTTCCATCTGTCATCAATTGGGATATCGATTTCGGTTGGGCAGAAAGGATCTACCAGGTACGCCTGATTTAGTTTTTCCTCGGCTAAAGTTATGCATTTTTGTTCATGGCTGCTTCTGGCACAGGCATAGCGGTTGTAGATATTCCTATACTCCAAAGACAAATGTTGATTTTTGGATTGAGAAATTTCTGAAGAATGTGCGTAGAGATAAACTAGCTTCGGATGCTCTAGAGTCTGCAGGTTGGAAAGTTGAAGTGGTTTGGGAGTGTGAGGTTAGAGATCTCGAATCTTTGAAGCCAAGATTGGCTGGCGTACTAAAGTCACAGGATCTTTGATCGCGTTTTTTCTAATATGAAACTAGTTGTTGTGGTTTGTTTTGATGTTGGTTGTTGAGCAGTGGGTTTTTAGATTTTTTATTAAAGGTGTAGCGCTCCTTCAATGGCTGAGGGAGCGTTACTAGCAATGAAGTGAGTACTATTTAAGGTTTTAACTTTTTGGTTTGTGGTTGTGCTGGTTTATATGATGGTGCAATTTCTCATTACCTCCGGCTCGGCAGTCCGGCAGCCCAGCGGATCATGTCTGCGAGAATCGGAAAAATGTCATTGTGCTTTGAGCCGAATCGCATAAAGCCGCCGCTTTGTATTGAGCCAATGTCTCTATTTACGCCTTGTGTCTCTTCTGGCAAGTATTCAGCTAGAGATGTCAGCCCACTGTGTGAGCGTTGTTCATCGTTTAGTGAGTAGAAACTCCACATTGGATTTTGATGTGAAAAATCAATGCTTGGTATTTTTTCAAGTAATTGCGCGAACTGTTCATCTGCATCATCCGGGCGCCGATTACTAAAATTCAAATCATAGGTGAGCTTAGCAAGGGCCTTCAGAACGACAGATTGGGCCGCTACCGTTTTCTCTTTGGCTCGGTTATTTCCGAATTCAGGGATTTCGACAATTCGACTCCATAGATGCAAGACAATATCCTCGCGCGGTTCAATAACTGCTGGCGTTGCTCCAGCCACATTGCCCTTGTTTAAAAAAGCAATTGCATTGACCGCTACGACGTCCTTCAGGACAAGGGCTCCAGTATCTTCGGTCCAATCTTTTGCTTCGATCTCTGTAACGGTTATTCCAAGCTCACCCGCTAATGTGTGCTTTATAAAGTGAGTGATAGGATTTGATCCGTCGAACTGGAATGCCAAGGAAGCATCTACTTTTTTACCCAGCCGGTTTAGGTCGTGGAACAGTTGCCGTTCCTGGTCTATATCAAGCCCTAAATGTACCTCGACTGTAAGTGTTGCGTAGGAGCGAGCGGCCTCATAGGCTTCATTCCAGACCAGCATTTCTTCCTCTGATACTTGCTTGCCTTTCTCAGCAAACAATACTGCACCTTTACCTGGATATTTACCTGTTTGTCGTACTTGTTCCAGAAATGTCATCACCAGATCGGCTGCGTGGCGGCGGTGCTGTCCATCAACTACCCACAGAATATGGCGTTCAGAAAGGAAAACTTTGAAAGCAGCCGTCTCTCCTGTATTGGTTTCGAGACGGAAACCACGAATGCCGCCAGCTCCATTACCACCGGGTGGTACGTTTCGGATATTGCATACTAAAGGTTGTAGCGAAAAGTAAGGCTGCTCCCCGAGCATGCGGAGAATTGTGTCGAAGGTTTCTGGCACAGGTTTGCCGGAGGCAATTCGGCGAATCTTAGCGGCTGATACCAACCCCTTAACCATATAAACCGACAGTTTTTTAGCATGATTTTCGTCAAGTGCTCGCTGTGCGACCGGGCCAGCTTCACGATTGTTTGCTACAGCTGAGATATCGGCGAATTTCCGGAAAGGGACGGACATAGTAAAGACGCGATGTCCCAGATTGTGCCCGATGAAGACGTTAAAAGGAGTTTCGTTTATATCTCCAGCGTCTGCCAAAATATCCAGACTGTCTAAGCTTTGAGGTGTGTTCTCGTTCACGATGGGAGTAGGTAGCTCGCCGACTTTTGGATACATTTCTCTATTCCTTAGTTGTTGGAAAGTTTTAAAAATATCCCTGGGGTGTTTTTATTATGCATGGGGAATATTTTTTTGCAACAAAAAAATCACCCTGGAGTATTTTTTTGCAAAAAAAAGCCCGGCAGTCATTTACTGCCGGGCTTTTATTCTGGGTATCTCACATCGTTGGAGCTTGGCCTCCCGCTACTCGGATCTGATCGAGAGCTTGATAACGTATCAATCCCAGCTCAACGCACCACCAGTCTGATATTCAATCACACGAGTCTCAAAGAAATTCTTCTCTTTCTTCAAGTCCATGATCTCGCTCATCCAAGGGAACGGGTTAGTCGTCCCTGGGTACTCTTCCTTCAAACCGATCTGCGACAGGCGACGGTTAGCGATGAACTTCAGGTAGTCCTCCATCATCGCTGCGTTCATGCCCAGTACGCCGCGAGGCATGGTGTCACGCGCGTATTCGATTTCCAGCTGGGTGCCTTGCAGAATCATCTGCGAAGCTTCTTCCTTCATTTCGGCATCCCACAGGTGTGGGTTTTCGATTTTGATCTGGTTGATCACGTCGATGCCGAAGTTCAGGTGCATGGATTCGTCGCGCAGGATGTATTGGAACTGCTCGGCGACGCCGGTCATTTTGTTGC
>Ga0207655_1004137_pt1 | contig 10422 bp, 8 predicted proteins | sample KBSM44metaG_FD_184398 | JGI IMG/M metagenome (GOLD analysis project Ga0207655, IMG submission 184398) | Miscanthus rhizosphere microbial communities from Kellogg Biological Station, Michigan, USA - KBS M4-4 metaG (SPAdes) (version 2) | ecosystem: Host-associated > Plants > Roots > Rhizosphere >... | reverse complement strand
TTTTTTCATCTAACTGCTCTAGAAACTCAATCCAATTCTGCGACTTCTCTTGTAATTCATCCAGTAATGCTGTCTTTTTAGTTTGGATCATTGTATTTAATGCAATTGCAGGTGATATCCCCTGCTTGAAACGTGAATACCAGAGATAATGTTCCCCCAATAATAGATGGTTCAATGTGCCTGAAATACTTTTAAAGTAAAGACTAACATCTTTGTTAAAATCATCATCGGATACAGTTTTTAAGCTTTCACAAAGACGCTGGGTTGCCCAGATATTGTATTGTGCCAGTATTCTGAAAGAATCTTTATTCATGACTTAAATAAACCATCATTGTGGGTATATAAAATATAATCAGCTTGATAAAAATGCCAAAGTTCATATTCAGTGGGATCCTGAACGGAATTTAAAGGGAACTAAGCTTGAACAGCGTAGTATTCAAATTGGGATTAGTCGTTTTTTAATTCAAGCGTTTAACAACATGGCGATTCACTCAATCCAAGATATCACGCCTCTTGTAAATAAGATGGCGCAATTTCGACGTCTAGGACAGTATAAACACGCTGAAAAGCTCTTGCCTAAACAACGTATTTATCCTTTAAACGATGCATTAAAAAAACATTTGGTGATTGGTTGATTCAGTATGGGAGTTCGCTTCCATACTCATTACACCTTTTTGATTACACATCCAATAAATTTAGCGATTCAACCTGTACATCACTCATCGTATTGCCTTGTTCAAGCAAGTGATTAAAGTAAGCCTCAACAACTTTTGCTTGTTCTATCGTGCTTTCCACTTTGTACATATTTTGACGGAATTCATTACTTGAGTGCAAACCTTTGGTGTACCAAGCAATATGCTTACGTGCAATTCGGCAACCTGAGTATTCACCATAGAACTGATAAAGTTCAGACAAATGGCTCAGTAATACGTGTTTTACTTCTTGAATATCTGGTGCTGCTAAATATTCACCGGTTTTTAAATAATGGGCAATTTCACGAAAAATCCACGGACGCCCTTGGGCCGCGCGCCCAATCATAACGGCATCAGCACCAGTATAGTCCAATACATATTTGGCTTTCTCTGGACTGTCGATATCTCCATTAGCAATCACAGGAATAGAGAGCATCTGTTTGACTTCTTTAATCAAACTATAACGTGCTGTATTTAAATACATATCCTCACGGGTCCGACCATGTAAAGCTAAGGCTGCAATTCCGGCTTCTTCTGCTCGTTTCGCCACACGGATAATATTCTCATGACCATTTAAAAAACCTAACCGCGTTTTTAACGTCACAGGCACATCAACTGCTTTTACCACTGCATCTAAAATTCGGGCAACCAAATCTTCATCTTTCAGCAATGCCGAACCTGCCAGTTTATTACAAACTTTTTTTGCTGGGCATCCCATATTGATATCAACAATTTGCGCACCATTTGCAACTTGATAACGTGCTGCTTCAGCCAACTGATCTGGTTCAGAGCCTGCAATTTGCGCTGAAATCGGCGCTAATTCACCATCAAAATTTGCCCGATATAGACTCTTTTTGGTCATACGTAAGGTCTGATCAGAGGTCATCATTTCACTTACCGCATGCCCAGCGCCAAAGTATTTACACAGTGTCCTAAACGGACGGTCTGTGACTCCGGCCATAGGTGCGACCCAAAGTTTCTTATCTATTGATTTATCAAACAATTCTGTAATAACGTTGTTTTGACTCAATTTCTGTGACCTCTTTAAACTTCTTTGAATCGCCTGTTATTGACTTCTAATGCTCATTTGTTGCACTTTATTTGCACCGCAAAATATTTATGATGCAATTTGCATGGGTACAGCCACTAGATAGTCAATAAAGATGGTACTTTGTGTTATGGTACCTAAATATGCTTACAACGTGAAAACTATCCACCTATGCAGTTTTAAAAAACTTTCAGCAAAAAATCATTAGCTGATGAGTGGATTAAAAGAACTGAAGCTGAAATCGAATTAAACCCAGAAATGATGCTCAATCCAAAAGAAGAACTAAAGCATCGTACTTTGGTCGAGTTTATTCATAAGTATTTAGAAGAAGCGGATAGTTTTGCACGGACTAAGACTGGTGCACTTACTACTCACATTGCTAGTTTAGAGATTTCTGAGAAAAATATCTATTCCTTAACTCGTCAAGATTTTTCAGAAAATGTTATTTCACTTCGTAAGGGCGAACCATTGAAAGGTGTAGATGATGTTGCTTCAACTACTACTTTAAAAGATATGAGTTATATTAAAGTGGTAGTTGTTTATGCTGAGTATGTTTGGCTGGTTAAACCTTTCACCATGCAAAATCATACACATACATAATAATTAAAAATTTATAAAGGACATATCACATTCACTCATCGGAATAATCCTATGTTTTTTCGACCAAATTCCTTCAGTGGTAAGCTGCCCATTTTTACCAAACTGCCCCCTAATCACATTATCACTTTTAGTAATTCATAAAATTTTATTGAACTTTTTAAAATTTGCTTCTAATCGTCATAGAGCTAGATGCCCCCCCAATAAAGATATTTCCGAGAATGATAGGAATTCGATTATAGGAAGACCATTTTTTGAATGATAAATTTTAGATACAAACTTAATTATTCTAAATTGAATTTATAAACAATAATTTAATATGAATTTGCACATAAATTCTTATAAAACCAGACTACATAAAAGCAAATGATTATCATTACTATAAAGGTGTTTCAACATCACAACTTACTCAATTATTAAATATAAGGTAATAAAACTTGAACTTTTCAAAACATGTAAAATTTATATCTACATTACTGGTAGGTAATCTCATAGTTTCAAATATTTATGCGAATTACACAATGCCCCCACTAGTATTTTATGGCAATACATCAAGCCCCCCAACTTTAGATATTTCTCAAATAAATAATATGTCTCAACTATTACAACAAAATAGTTACAGGGATTATGGATTTGCAAATATGTCCAATATTTCCCCATCTATCGTTTCTTCTGCAACTAATTGCACTACACCCAATCCAATTGAGATAGCAAATGGAGAAAAATTGCATGAAGAACCAATATTCACGACTGGTTGGGAAATGCCGCTGTCATATTCCAGTTTTTATCATTCTAAAGATAAAGACATTAAATTCAATATTCTACAATCAAATATTTCGTACACATTAAAGTCAGGCTGGCAAAATAATTTCGGAACTATGATGTATCCAACTGGCCTTAGCTCGAATAATAGAAAGGTAAGACTGGCACGTGCACTTCCGAATGGGCAGATGTCTTTTGCTGAATATAGAGATCCGGGTAAATTATCACAACCGTTCACCAATCTGGATGGAAGTGTTGAGACATATGAGGTTTACAGTGGTGGATTATCTGCGTTAGATATCGGAATATTAAGAAGCCGGAAAAATATGCATGGTATTGGTTGGGAAAAATTTAAAAATAATGGAACAGAAATAATTCACACAAATGGTAAAAAAATTAAAATTAAAAATATTGACTCATTTACAACTCAAGTTATTGATCCCGCGAACAATATATATACTTATATATATAATGACAAAAAGGATTTAGTTAAAATTATTTATCCAGATAACTTAGGAAGTAAGTCCTTTCATTATGGTGAAAATGGCGCAGGTGAGAAAAAGTTAACTGGTATTTCAATTAATGATAAAAGGTATACTACCTACCTTTATACAGGTGATAAAGCTACACAAAGTGGACGTAGCAATGGAACTCAAACTTACAGTTTAAATTATGGAAATAATTACACTATAGTAACTAATCCTTTGGGAGCAATATCTAAATATATTTATACGGATAACACAAAAAGCAAATTATCAAGAATTGAAAGAAGTGGGGTAAATAATTGTCCTGATAGCAGTTCCACTGTCACTTATGATAATAATGGTTATATTAAATCAAAAGTTGACTGGAATAATATAGAAACTTTCTATACTCATGATTCGGATGGTAGGTTATTGGAAGAAAAAAATATTGATAAGACTATAAAATATTACTGGTTAAATTCACCTAGCTTACTTAGTAAAATTGAAATTCTAGAAAAAAATAATGCAATTCAAGAAATTAATTATAATTATTATTCACAGAATGAACCTGCAAAAAATAGAATTAAAAGCATAACATCATGTAGTAAATTGGGGACTTCAAATTGCAGTGTTACTGGTTACGGCTATACTTTACATAATAATGGCATGCTCAAAAATATTTCCATTGTTAAAAACTCAAAATCAATATCATATACTTATGATGATATAGGAAATCTGATAGAACAGGTAAATTCCGCAGGACATACCATAAAGTATAGTGACTATGATGACTTAGGTAATGTAGGAAAAATTATTGATCCAAATGGGATGATAATAGAATTTGTTTACGATGCTAGATCTCGTATTATAAGTAAAAGAAATACAATATCTGAAAATAATACTAGAATTGAAAATTATAAATATGGTCCTTTTGGAATAACCCAAATTGAAAAAGATGGCATGAGAGAAACCATAAATTATGACGATTTTGGAAATATATCAAATATTACACATGGCGTAGGAGATCAAGTAATTAGTGGGCAATTTTATACATATTCTAATTTAGGTAAATTACTGACCGTTGAGTATAGAGAAGGTAATAACATTCGCTTTAGTCAAAGCGTTTCTCATAATCAATTAGGATGGACAACAGCTAGTAAAGGAAATAACAACCAAAATGTTCGTTACGAATATGATGCAAATGGTAATATAATAAAAAAAACTGATTCTTCAAAAAAAGTTACAAGATACATTTATGATAAATATAATAATATGAGTGAAGAACATCGCCCAGATGGCTCAACGATTGGTTCTATCTATGACCAATCAGGGAATGTAGCATTTGTTCGGGATGGAAATGGAAACATAACTAGATATAGTTATGATGGGTTTGGTAACCTATTAAGTATTAGTAGCCCTGATACTGGTAACATTTTTTACGAGTATGACTTAAATGGAAATATCATTAAACTGACTAGATCAAATGGTGTTGTAACTACTTATACTTATGATGCTTTGAATCGACGAACAAAAGCAATTACTGGTACATCCGTTCAGACATGGATTTATGATCAATGTACTAATGGAATAGGACGACTTTGTGGTACATCCGATGGTGTAACAGCAAAAGGTTATGAATATACTAAAGATGGAAAAAAAAGTGTACAAGCAACTTCGATTAATGGTGTGAGTTATCCAGTCTATTGGACATATGATAGCTACGGACGCTTAGAAAGTGAAAGTCGTCAGAACGAATCTTATAAAGTTACCTATAGTTATGATGCTTTGAGTCGCGTAAATAGTGTCAAAATCAAAATTGATGGTGTAGAACATACAGTAGTTAGTGGTATTGAATATGAACCATATGGTGGAATTAAAAATTGGACTTATGGAAACGGTCTAACAAGAGTAGCAAACTACGATACAAATTATCGTTTAACTAGTTTAAATAATTTATCATACTCATATGATGTGAATAATTTGATAAGAGAAATTGACGATAGAACCAAACCTCAAGATCTAACTATATATGAGCATGATGATATTGGACAATTGGTCTTATCTAGCACTTTTTCTGAAAATTTCATGTTGAGTGAAGTCTGGCATTTCGACAAAAATAGTAATCGAACTAAAAGCACAAGTAATAATCAATATACTTTTTATCAAACTAATTCAGGCAATAAATTATCAAATACCACCAATATTGAACCAAAATCCTTTATTTATGATGATTTAGGAAATATTACTCAAAAAACAGGTCATGGGGGAAATTTGAATTTCACTTATGACGGTTTTAATCGTCTAAACACTGTAAATGATAACTCAACGATAACTACATATGATTATGATGCATTTAATCTTCGTAGTCGTAAAAGTAGTAATGCAGGTAGTGTGAATTATGTTCATTCTCCTGATGGCCGTTTATTAGCTGAAACAGATCTAGCAACAACTCAAAATGGTTCATTGAATACTGTATATATTTGGCTAGGTGGAAATATTATAGGTATGGTTCGCGGTAATCAGCTTAACTATGTCCATAACGATCACTTAGGCAGACCTCATAAACTTACTAATTCCAACAAAGATATAGTATGGGAATCACGCCATACTAGTTACGACACTTATGTTATTCAAAGCAATATTGGGCAGTTTAATATTGGATTCCCAGGTCAATATTATGATGCGGAAAGTAACCTATGGTACAACTGGAATCGCTATTACGATGCAACGACTGGTCGTTATACACAAAGTGATCCTGTAGGGCTTGCAGGCGGTACAAATACCTATGCATATGTCGGTAACAATCCTATTAGCTTTGTAGATTATCAGGGTCAATGGGGAATTCCTGGCGCTATATATGGTGCAATTGCAGGTGGAATTGGTGGAGGAATCACTGGCGGATGGCAAGGGGTATTAGTTGGTGCTGCTACAGGTGCTGCAGTAGGTGCTTTAATGCCAACCTCATCTCATGCTGTAGGAGCAGCAGCAGGAGCAGCAATTGGTTCAGGAGTAGCAAGCTTGGCTGGTCAAGCTACTGGTAATATTGTACAAAATCGAGATGTTATGGCCATGGAAAATTATAATTTCTATGCTGCAGGTGGCGCTATGGTAGGTGGTGCAGCTGGTGGCCCAGTAAATCATGTATTAAGTAGATTTGGTACTAGAGTAAATATGATAGGTAAACCATTAGGTACTCGTGGATACAACCGCACCCCTGGTATGTTTGCAGGTGCTGTATTCGAAGGTACAGTTGTTGGCTCATCTGAATTCATTGGTGGTGGTTTGAAACCAAACGATATACAAGTAGGATGTGCTCCATGATATGGTTTAACGCATTTTTGTTCTTTTTAATTTTTTGTTTATACTTTATGTTTATAGTATATGTATATTCAAAAATTCTTGTGGATATAAGCCACAAAAAAGGCTTAATAAGAGATTTAATGGGAATAATTGTTTATCTACTCATGATTCCTTTCTTTGGAGCTCCACTGATTATTGGATCAGAAATTAATGGCTATAAGGAATTGATATCTAAAAATAATTATTATTTCTTTTTTAATCTAATCTGTTTTGCTCTTTCACTATTGCCTGGGATTCTTGTTTTTAACAAGTACTATTTAAAGAAAGCTAAAAGAAGAAATTTTAGGTATTAAATAATAGTGAATTTTGATTAAATTAGAGAGTGAATTTATAATTAATTTCACTCTCTATTTTTTTGCTCTTAGATAGTATTTTTTAAGATCTATCGAAAAATCTTGTATTTACTGCACCATATTTGCGCCTTACACCAAAAAATCAATCCAACTACTTAATATTTAATAAAATCACCAAAACATCTATCACACCAGCCATAGGCGCAACGATTAAATTATTTGACAGTTGATAAGGACCAATATACATATATATTCATACATTTTTAGACCTTCATAGTATACTGCATCTGCCATAGTGGCTCATCATTTTCTGAGTATGTTTTCTTCGATATGAAAAAATTAGTTCGACATCACGCATTTCTTAAATCTTTCAGCGTGTTAGCTCTTTCTTTAAGCCTAGTTGCTTGTGGTAAAGGTTCATGGTTTGCCAATGAAGATGATGAACAATTAAAACAAGAGCAAATCAGAAAACTGATTCCCAATCGTGTCAATCAACGTGACTCTTGGGCAAAAGACATCTACGATATTTCCAATGAATTAAAAATTCCAACCAACAAAGAAAATATCTGCACCATCATTGCGGTGGTTGATCAGGAATCTAACTTTGTTGCCAATCCTGTTGTACCAGGTTTGGGGGATAAAGCGGTAAAAGAAGTCACCACACGTTTAAATGAAAAATTTGAAGATAAACTTGGAACCACAATTGGTGGTACTGTTGCTTCATATTTTGAGAATGTTTTAAAAAACCAGCCCTCGCCAAATGATAACTATTTAAAACAAATGAGCCGTGTCCGCACTGAAAAAGATTTAGACGTACTTTATCGTGAAATCTTTGACTATATGGCAAAGCATTATCATGTGAGTGCGCTGACGGGTGCGGCCAAATTTGTTGGTCAAGATATTGCTGAAAAAATGAACCCAATCACCACATTAGGTTCCATGCAGGTTCATATCAATTATGCCAAAGAGCATAAACGTAGCAGTATGAACATCAATGAATTACGTGATGACCTGTATACCGAATTTGGTGGTTTATACTATGGAATTCATCGTTTAATGATGTATCCGGCAGACTATGATAAACCGATTTATCGTTTTGCCGACTATAACTCAGGGATGTATTCGAGTCGAAATGCCGCTTTTCAAAAAATGATCGATAAGCTGACTGAAGCTGATCTTGCACTTGATGGTGATTTGCTCTCTTATGACAAAAATGGGGATCCACGTCCAGCGATTACTGATACAGAGAAGGCGCTTACTGCTTTATTTTCAAAAAATAATATTTTAGTTACCCCTCGACAGTTACGTAGTGATTTAAAGGACGAAAAGCAGCAAGATTTTGAAAAAACTCAAACTTATATCGCAGTATCTAAACTTTATAAGAATAAAACGGGCAAAGATCCAATGTATGCCATAATGCCTGAAGTTGTCATTTCTGGGCCTAAATTGAGTCGTGATTATAATACTAACTGGTACGCAAGCCGCGTAAACGGAAGATATGAAACATGTATGCACAGAGCAAAACGTTTAAAAATTTAGCATTATTTGATTTTGACGGTACCTTGTGTAAAAAAGACAGTTTCACAGGGTTTATTTTCTATGCTTTATCAAAAAGACACATCGTAAAGCAAGGCATCAAAATTTTACCGTGGATTCAGGCCTATTATTTAAACATCTACCCTGCCAACTCCATGCGTATCAAATTATTTAATGCAATGTTTAAACAAGCCGATGCCAATGAAATTCAAGATATTGCAAACGAATATGCTCACCGTTTAGTCCGACAACTGGATCAAAATCTTTATCAACAGTTATTAAAACATCAAAATAATGGCGATGATGTTGTTTTGGTTTCGGCATCTGTAGATATTTACCTAAAAATCATTTGCCAAATCTTAGATATCGATTTGATCTGTACAGGTACTGAAGTCATAGATGGCAAATTTACTGGTAACTACTCCACACCAGATTGTAGTTGTGAACAAAAGCGACTGCGGATCTTAGAAAAATATGATTTAGATCAATATGACAAAATATTTGCCTACGGAAACAGTGAAGAAGATTTAGACATGCTTCATTTGGCAGATTATAAATTTATGGTCGGTAAGGATCAGGTTTTACCCTACTTAGAAGATGAGAAAAAATTTGCTTAAAAGATTTAATCAGTCACGTGTACACTACATATTTTCTAGATAAACTGAATAAAGTTCTTATTTAATCAAAGTATTACCACAAAATTTAAAACAAACTTAAACTTCATTTCCCGTCCTTTTACCATCGTGAAATTTTTATTGCAAACTTACTTTTTAGCTTGAAGTTAAAAAATTATTACTTTATTGTAATATTGTGATATAAAACTCATCTTAAACAAATAAAGATAAATCAATCAAACTAAAGACATTAAATTAAGACTTAAAAAATAAACTAACGAAAAGGAATTTTACTTTGAAAATTAATGGACTCAATATAATTTTGACCACGCTCTCTCTTTTAGCGACATCTTCAGTAATGGCTCGTCCAGCGAGCTGTGAAGATAATTTTGTAGTCAATCGCCAAAATGGCATGGTCGATTATCAAGCAACCGTTTTGCTCACTTCGGCAAATGAGCACGATATTTCACAGCAGATCAAGCAAGCAGTTGAGCAGTCAGGTTTCCGTATAGACAGTGAGGAAACAACTCGCTCAGGGACTGAGATCACCTTCTTACCAAACAAACAGGCTAGAGATGCTTGGCTTGCAATGACAGCTGTCGTGACCAAGACAGAGAATCAATACATGGTTGGATTACGTAGCTTAGGAGATAGCAGCTTAAAACAACAAAGTACACCACAGATGCGTACAGCGATGTGCGGATTTCTCGCCAGTTTACCGAGTGCTAAATCTTCAAACATCGTTGCAACACAAACCACATCTGGACGTGGCGCCCCTCCTGCCACAAAAAATATTGGTCGAGAAATACGCCCTAAATCTGAGTTAGATGTACGTGTAGCACAACTGGCTCTTGAACCAGGGGCAGCAACAATTATGGGTAAAGCATGCACTACAAATAGATCACATGGGCAAACTTTCCGTGATTATTTACGTAACGAAGCAGTGTTTTTGTATCCAGTGACGCCTTATCTTGAGGAAATTCTCAATCTGTACGAAAAATCTCGTCCTGAAGATACAGTAATTATTTCTCCACTGATTACTCAGATGCGTATTGA
>Ga0207655_1004134_pt1 | contig 10423 bp, 8 predicted proteins | sample KBSM44metaG_FD_184398 | JGI IMG/M metagenome (GOLD analysis project Ga0207655, IMG submission 184398) | Miscanthus rhizosphere microbial communities from Kellogg Biological Station, Michigan, USA - KBS M4-4 metaG (SPAdes) (version 2) | ecosystem: Host-associated > Plants > Roots > Rhizosphere >... | reverse complement strand
TTAGGACAACCTAAAGATACAAAACCGACTTTGGGGGACTTCATGAATCTGCGCTCCACTATAATCCGCGTATTGTATGACTTTTCAAGAGATAAAAACAGGTGGAAACTGCACTCTTTATATAATGCACCAAAATACATCCAATCAAATAATTAAATTACTACAATGCACCATTTTGGAACAATATAATGATAGCGTAATATGAATGCTGGTTTTTACACTTGAATAAAGCGCAGTAAATGCGCAATTTTTATCATTCATGTAAAAAAACTGCGCAGTATATAAAAGTTGGCGTGCATCTTGCTTTATATCAGGACGATTTAACCGATTCAATCACCCATGTTCGGGAAAATAGAAAACGAGGTGCAGATGCCATTGCGCTATTTAAAGACAGGAAAGCTCTGCTAATGGATCAATACCCAACAATTGATTATAGATTGCTGGTGGATAATTTAACCACTGCAATTCTTTTGGTCGATTGTAATTTAAATATTTTTTATCTTAATTCATCATGCGAAGCATTGTTTGATATTAGCTTGCTTCGTGCGGCAGGTCAGCCAGTGATTAATATTTTACATGCACCAAATGATAGCTTTAATACCTTGGAAGCATTAAACAACTCAATAAAAACAGGTCAAGCCTATACACGCCGTGAAGCGATTATTAATGTTAACTTTAAAGACATGCATGTTGATTATTCCGTATCGCAGTTAAATACGGGAAGACCCTATCACCCATTACTATTAATTGAATTAAATCCGATTGATCGGATGCTTAAAATTTCTAAAGAAGAAAACCTGATTCAACAACACCAAGTTGCACGGCAATTGATTCGAGGTGTTGCACATGAAATCAAAAACCCATTAGGTGGAATTCGTGGTGCAACTCAACTGCTTGCTCGTAGTTTAAATGATCCACAGTACGCAGAGTTCACCGATATTATTATCAGTGAGGTCGATCGTTTAAGAAACCTTGCTGACACTATGCTGGGTTCACGTCAACTCCCAAGCTACGAATTGGTCAACGTACATGAACCGCTTGAACGTGTTCGCTCATTAATTGTAAATCAGACCAAGAAGAAAATTAAAATCACACGAGACTATGACCTTTCATTGCCTGATGTTAAAGCAGATCGCGATCAACTAATTCAAGTGATGCTCAACATCAGTGTCAATGCAGTACAGGCGATGACGGAGAATCGTGAGTTTTTTATTGATCATCAACCTGAACTGATGTTGCGTACACGTATCCAACGTTTGGTGACGATTAATGGCGTACTGAATAAATCAGCCATTCGTATTGATATTGAAGACAATGGCCCTGGTGTTCCTGAAGAAATTTTAGAATCTGTGTTTTATCCACTTGTGACTGGTCGTGCCAAAGGAACAGGTCTTGGCTTAAGCATCGCACAAAATATCATGCATCAACACAACGGAATGATTGAATGCCAATCCGTTCCTGGAAAAACAGTATTTAGCTTATATCTACCTTGGGAGTCTAACCATGTCGCATAATAAAATTTGGGTGATCGATGACGACCGTGCTATGCGTTGGGTCTTGGAAAAAACATTTAAAGAAGAAGGCTTCGATGTCACCAGTTTTGAAGAAGCACAATCTGCTTTAGATCAACTTCCAAGCAATGCTCCAGATGTCATTCTCACTGATATTCGTATGCCCGGCATTGATGGTTTAACCTTCCTAGGAAAAGTCAAAGGAAGTTATCCTGATCTGCCCGTGATTATTATGACAGCACATTCAGATTTAGAATCTGCAGTATCGAGCTATCAAACAGGTGCTTTTGAATATCTACCAAAACCGTTTGATATTGATGAAGCACTTGCGTTGGTGAATCGTGCGATTTTGCATATCAACAAGCTGCAACAACAAGAATCTGCCAAAGTTACCCCGATTCAATCTACGGAAATTATTGGTGAATCCCCTGCAATGCAGGAAGTTTTCCGTGCCATTGGACGTCTATCTCAATCGCATATTACTGTATTGATCAACGGTGAATCTGGAACAGGTAAAGAGTTAGTTGCACACGCTTTACATCGCCACTCACCAAGAAGCAGTAAACCATTTATTGCGTTAAACATGGCCGCTATTCCAAAAGATTTGATTGAAACTGAATTATTTGGTCATGAAAAAGGTGCATTTACTGGTGCCAATACCCAACGCCAAGGTCGTTTTGAACAAGCCAATGGCGGAACCTTATTCTTAGATGAAATCGGTGATATGCCCTTTGAAACCCAAACACGTCTGCTTCGTGTTTTGGCAGATGGTGAGTTCTATCGTGTTGGTGGTCATATTCCAGTTCGTGTTGATGTTCGTATCGTGGCAGCAACACATCAAGATTTAGAAAAGTTGGTCAATGATGGTCGTTTCCGTGAAGACTTATATCATCGTCTGAATGTCATTCGTATTCACATCCCTAAACTTGCTCATCGTTCTGAAGATATTCCGATGTTGGCGCAACACTTCTTGGCACGCGCGGGTAAAGAACTCGGAGTTAGTCCGAAAATTTTACGCCCAGAAACGCAAGAGTATATTCAAAAACTGCCTTGGCCAGGCAATGTACGTCAACTCGAGAATACCTGCCGCTGGTTAACTGTAATGATCACAGGGCGTGAAGTTTATCCAGAAGACTTGCCGTCTGAATTAAAACAAATTCCAATCAATAAATCTGATGATCAGGGCCAAGCACAAGCTGGAATTGATCGTATTGCATTACATCATTGGGATGAGTTACTGGCGCAATGGGCAATTCAAAAGCTTAAAAATGGTGAAATGAAAATTTTAGACATTGCCACCCCAATGTTTGAACGTACTTTGATCATCGCAGCACTTCAACAAACCCGTGGTCGTAAACGTCATGCTGCTGAACTTTTAGGTTGGGGGCGTAATACTTTAACCCGCAAACTCAAAGAATTAGGTATGGATTCTGCTGAAGATGATGAAGAGGAAGACAAAACTGTCTTAGCTGAATAGTAAGCAACTCATAAATATAAAGTTTACTCCAACCATATTTCGTAAGAATATGGTTGTTTTTTATTGGCTCATAGTGAAAAATAGCCTCGTGAAATTTAAACTTTATCGTCTAGGGTAAAAATGAAGAAAACTGTTGTTGTAATTAGCTTACTCTCTATTTTTAGTGTTGCTTGCTCTAAAAATAAACCGCATGACAGTTCTGAACATCAAGCAGAAGCCCCAGCGGTTAAAAAAGCACATAAAGCAGCCAATTCAGATGATTGTTTTAAGTTAGAACCCAACAAACAGTTTACCCTGAACAACAATGAAGAAACACAAATACAGATTGTTCCTACAACCTTCAACAATCAGAATGCAATAGCAATCGTTAGACAAGGCGCAGGTGTGCGTACAGATTATATCTACGATTTAACTGGCCGCACCATGCTTGCAAACTTGGACTATGGTATTGCTGCGCTCGGATCAAATCCAAATGATGTGCTGGTAAAAACCACCTATCAAGCCCCGCTTCCAACATTCCCATCCAATCTTAAACCACAGCAAAAATTCCAAATGACGTATAACGCAGTCATTGAATCGCAAATGGATAACAATGATAAGTCTGAAAATAATAAGACGATTGACTTAGTATTTGTAGGATTTGAGGATCTAACTTTAATTGACAATGATGACAATACCTTAAAGTTTGATAATGCATGTCATTTCATTTCTCAAATCGGAGATGAAACATTGGATGAATGGTATGCTGAAGGGTATGGGCAAATTAAATACATTAAAAAGAAACAGAATGGCGAGGTAAAAAGTAGCGAAGCAATTGGCGATGACCCACAGCCTTAATTTAAATCAGCCAGTCAACATCTATTGACTGGCTTTGATCATTTTTATATTCGATTTTACTTTAAAAAGCCTGATACCAAATTCATGACATTTTGAATATCACCATTGGCTTCAGTGTGATCTGTTGCATCACCTTGTGGTGTGAGTGAATCAATAATTTGCGGTAATACTGTAGAGATTGCACCATATACTTCATTGGTCGGAACATTGGCTTGTTGAGCAACTTGTTCAACTTGCTGACCACCAAATAAACTCTGGATTTGCTCTACATTTACAGCACCATTACCTTGTGACGGATCGACCCAACTTTGAACCTGCCCACCTAAGCCTGCGCCTTGCAATTTAGCTAAAGCACCTTGTAGACCACCATTTTGTTGAATCCAACCCAAGACCAATGGCACAACTGCAATCAATAAAGAAGAGGCATTAAAACCACCCGCTTGCGGTGCTTGTTGTTGTTGTCCACCTGTCAAACCACCTAAAACTGAACCAAGCACGCCACCCAATCCACCTTGTGATTGTTGCTGCTGCCCACCCAAGCCACCGAGTACTGAACCAAGTACCCCGCCCAATCCACCACCTAGCCCGCCTTGTGATTGTTGTTGTCCGCCAAGTGCTTGTTTTGCCAGAATTTCCACAATATTGGTTAAATCTGTCATGAGTTTTCCTTTTTTAAGTTTTATGAGACAAGTACAGCATACTTGGCTTTATCCTATTCACCAAAATTGGAATTGTTAAATTTTGCAATAGCTTAAGGCTGGTTTTTATAACTAAAATAAAACCATTACCAACGAAATTTATTCCAGTTTTCTGGGTTGGCCCAAAACTTAGAATTAAACCAATCTGGTACATGTTTATAGGTCAAAATATTAAATTGCCAAAGTGCAAAATCATTTTGATGTAAGGTTTTATCAATCAGTTGGGTAAAACCAAGCGATCTGAGTAACTGCTCATCTTTTAGCTGACATGCCACGACAATTCGTTTTGCCAATAAATCACGCAACTTGACCAATAACTGCGATTTTTGTAAATCGGTGATCCCAGACATTTCATCTGTATCTAAAAGTACAAATCCTAAATCATATCGTTGCGTAAAAGGCAGACTTAAAAACTCAGATACGTTAAAATAGGACCATTGAATTGAATAATTTGTAGGGTATTGCGCCAAATTTTGCCCAATACACAATGCAGTTTGAATTGGCTGTTCTTGCGATAAATCGTCTAGCATTGAAGTGATGACATTTTGCTCAGCCATAACTGCACCTTTTTTGAAGCGAGTAATTAAACATGGAACTACAAGGCATTTGTCATAAAATGCATGCAGGTCTTAAAGACCTTAGTGTAACTGATCAACAAACACATAAGGCAAATGTTGAATATAAATTTATATTAGATCGCTCAGAAACCGAGCTACCATTTAGTTTAGGCCAGGAAATTGAGATTGAAGCGACAGGAAATATTTATTGTGTTTCTTGTGGCGCAAAAACACCAAAGTCTTATTCGCAAGGCCATTGCTTTAAATGCATGAAAACCAAGGCATCTTGCGACATGTGTATCATGAAGCCTGAAACTTGCCATTATCATTTAGGTACTTGCCGTGAAGATGATTTTGCTCATGAGGTTTGCTTTCAACCGCATATTGTCTATCTAGCAAATTCAAGTGCTTTAAAAGTGGGGATTACCCGTCTAGGTCAAATGCCAACACGCTGGTTAGACCAAGGGGCGACCCAAGCACTGCCTATTTTAAAAGTCGGTTCGCGCCGTCTTTCAGGTCAACTTGAAGTCATGTTTGGTACACAGGTTGCAGATAAAACGGATTGGCGAAAACTACTTAAGGGTGAAGCTGAACCGATTGATCTGATTGAAATTCGTAATGAATTGGTTCAAGAGTTTTCCCCAAAGATTCAAAGCATTCGCGATGAGTTTGCGCAAAATCTTGAGTTTAATGAAACGGTTGAATTGTTAGAAAATGAATTACCCCGTGAATTTATCTACCCTGTCGATATTTATCCTGAAAAAGTTAAATCGCACAATTTAGATAAAACCCCAATCATTCGGGGCAAGCTACAAGGAATCAAAGGTCAATATCTGATTATGGATACAGGTGTCATCAATATTCGTAAATATACAGGTTATGAACTTAAAGTTCGGGCGGAATAGTTTTCACACTCAAACCCAGAAATTGATTTATACATACTCCTCTTTATCTTAGATTTAGAGGAGTTTTTATTGGTTAAAGGTTTTCTAAACTGATTACAAAGTATTCCAGCAGCTCGATAAGCAAACGGATATTTGCTTAATCGGTTGTTAGCGTTAAAAATCAAGCTGTTAAAAGTGCTAAAATCGCCTGAACAGGATCTTCACTATTTCCAGCCAAAAGTTGCTTGTGCATGGTGATCAATTGCATCACTTGCATTTGTGCAGTTTCAATATTCATTAATTTTTCAATTTGATTGGCCAAATTTTCTGCTGTGGCATCTTGTTGAATAAGCTCTTGAATCACTTTTTTGCCCGCAATAATATTCGGCAATGAATAATACGGAATTTTCACCAAAAATTTTGCAATCACATAGGTTAACCAATTCAACTTATAAAAAGTCACCATTGGACGATGCAACAATAATGCTTCAAGTGTCGCTGTCCCTGATGCCAAAGCTACAATATTGGCAGCATTCATAACCTGACGACCAATTTTTGATTCTTTATCAGTATTTTCCAGTAAATGAATTTTTGCAACCAAGTCACTTGGATAATGCTTTAATAATTCCTGAATTTGCTGTTTGCGTAAATCATTTATGGCAGGAATCAGGAACTGATAATCTGGATATTTTTGATAAAGAATTTTTGCTGCATCCAACACCAACGGCCCAAGTCGTTCAATCTCACCACGTCGACTCCCCGGTAACAAGGCAATATGCTTTTGACTGATATCCAAACCAAGCTCTTGCTTTGCATCCAAAATTGGATTTTGTAATGGCAATTGACTTGCCAGTGGATGCCCAACAAAGGCTGCTGGTACGTCATATCGTTGATAAAAGCCTTTTTCAAAAGGAAATAGACAAAGCACTAAATCTATACTGGCTTTGATGCCATGTACCCGTCCTTGTCGCCAAGCCCATACAGATGGACTGACATATTGCACCGTTTTAATCGGCAAGTTTTTCTGTTTTATACTTTTTGAAAGGCGTAAGTTAAAGTCTGGCGCATCAATACCGATAAAAACATCTACAGGATTGGCAGTCCATTTCTCGACTAGACCATCACGTACAGCAAATAATTTTTTTAAATCTTTAAGCACCTCAACAATCCCCATCACAGATAAAATATCCATTGAATAAAAACTGTTAAATCCTTCTGCAATCATTTGAGGACCGCCAATCCCCTCAAATTCAGCATCAATACCCTGTTCACGAAAACGACGAATAAGTTTTGCGCCTAAAGTATCCCCTGATACCTCACCTACGACAATTCCAATTTTAAGCTTTCGATTTTGCAAGATATTCTTCCTGATCAGCACTATAAGCGCATCATAGCATATTCATAGGATTTAATTGCGAATAGTCAAAACAAGATACTGGTATGACAAAAGCGTAAATTTATATAACTATTCATCTAATTTTCTATCGTTATTTTATTTTCTATTTATATTTTCAATTGCACGACGCTTGTAAGCTCATCTTACAAACAATAAACTAAGCGATAATTATTATCATTTAAGATAAGCAATGTTGAATTCTCTTCCACACAGTTTTAAATTCTCTATTCTTAGTTTAGCGGTATTCAGTGCTCAGCAGAGTTTTGCTGCAGATATTGAAAATCTACCCACGATTTCAGTTCAAGCTACAGCTGATCAAACTGAATTAAGCTCTGAACAATCGAAATCTTATATCGTTAAAAAATCTGCAAGCGCTGCCAAGCTAGATATTCCTGTTAAAGAAACACCACAGACAGTGAATGTGGTAACACGTCAGCAATTAAATGATTTTGCGCTCAATAGTGCACGTGAAGCTTTAAGCAATACACCTGGGATTACTGTCAGCAGTCAAGAAACCGAACGTTCAACCTACACTGCTCGTGGTTTTGAAATCTCAAATATTTTAACTGATGGTGTCGGCTTCCCTTCTAGCAGCTACAATTATAATAATACCAACCCTGATACATATTTTTATGATCGTATTGACGTGATTAAAGGTGCAGATGCCTTAACCAATGCTTTTGGTGATCCAAGCGCAACAATCGATTATATCCGTAAGCGCCCAACCCAAGAATTTCAAGCCAATGCTGGACTAAGTTATGGCTCTTGGAATACCCAACGCTATGAAGCAGATGTTTCAGGTGCATTAAACAAAGAAGGCAGCATTCGCGGACGTTTGATGGGTTATGAGCAAACTGGAGATTCTTATCTAGATCGCTATTCATCCGAAAAAAATGGATTTTCTGGCATCATTGACGCTGATTTAAGTGATAGTACGTTATTGACTGTCGGTTATAGCCAACAACAGAACAAACCTAATGCAAATAATTGGGGTGCTTTACCACTTCTAGGTGCAGATGGGAAACAACTTTCCTATGACCGTAATTATAATCCTAATCCAGATTGGGCATATTGGGACAACAAGTCACAAAATGCTTTTGCTGAGTTAAAGCAAAAAATTAATGATAAGTGGACAGCAAAGCTGAGCTATAACTACACCCAAACCGACCACAACAGTAACTTACTCTATTATTTCGGTTACCCTGATCAAAATGGAGCGGGTGTAGCCCTTACCGCTTGGGGCGGGAAAGAAAGTCTAAAAAGACATTTTGCTGACTTAAATGTGCAAGGCTCATATTCATTATTTGGCCGTGAGCATGAAGCAACACTGGGTTATAGTTATCTACAAAGTAAACAGTATGATCAACAAACTTCAGGCACAATTAATGACAGCAATATCAATAATAATCAAACCACGGACTGGGCAAGCTGGACACCCCAATCAGTAAATTGGTCAGCGTTTAGTGATGCTGCAAACTATACTCAAAATCTCAATTCTGTATATGCAGCAACACGCCTACACTTAAACGATGATTTAAAACTTTTACTCGGTTTAAATTATGTTCAAGCTAAAAGTGAAGGTGAAAGTTACGGTTCGTCAATGGCCTATGATGAAAACAAAGTATCTCCTTATGCTGGCATTACCTATAACTTTAGCCCTGAATACACAGGTTATCTAAGCTACACCTCTATTTTCCGTCCACAATCTGGATTAGGTACTGATAATAAAGCACTCAAACCAGTTGAAGGTGAAAGCTATGAGGCAGGTATTAAAAGTTCATGGCTAGATGACAAACTCACTGGAACTTTGGCGGTGTTTCGAACTGAACAAAGTAATTACCCTTTACGTAACTCTGATGGAAACCCACTCAATCGAAAAGTTGAAACCAGTGATTTACGCTCTCAAGGGGTAGAAGTCGGGCTGGCTGGACAATTAACAGATCATTTAAATCTAGCATTCGGCTATAGCCAATTTAGCTTAAAAGACTTAAAAAATGGTGGTGAGGCACGTACTTACAACCCGAACCAAACCATTAATCTTTTAACCACCTATACTATTCCAGCTATACCTAAAATGAAAATTGGCGCAGCCTTACAATGGCAAGATGCAACCAAGCTGTATGACTCTACTGTAAAGAGTACAATTACCCAAGATGCTTATGCTTTAGTGAATTTGATGACCAGCTATGAGTTGAATAATCATATTTCGCTTCAAGCTAATGCAAACAATGTAACAGACAAAAAATATTTATATAGTTTCCCAGATGGTCAAGCATTTTATGGTCCATCTGCAAACTATAATGTTGCAGTGAAATTTAAATACTAATCTGAATTCGCCTTAATCTTTTAGGATTAAGGCGTTTTCAATTGCAAGAAAGTGATCGTTATGCAGATTGTGCTCTACCCTTTATCAGTGCTCTATCGTTTTATACTGGCTTTTGGTATGGGCTATGTGTGCAGTTATTTAGTATCCTTAGTTTTAATTGATGTGTTTTATCCTTATTTTGCCAAGGCTGAATCTATTTATTTGGCGGCATTTAGCGCACTTATTTTTTACATTATTTTTGTGATTCTAAGCTTTTGTATTCATTCTTTAAAGAAACTGACTGTGATCAGCCTAGCGTTGGTCGCTACTTTTTTCCTATTTTCCAAGTTTATAGGTTAACTCATGCATAAATCTGTTCGTCAATCTATGGCATGGTTACACTCTTGGATCGGGCTTACTTTCGGCTGGCTGTTATTTGCAATTTTTTTGACGGGTTCTGCAACATATTATCGCCATGAAATTAGTATATGGATGCAGCCACAATTCGCGAGTATGCAAATCAAACAGGAATCCGCTATACAGTCTGCGTTTGCTTATTTGCAAAAAAATGCCCCAGATGCAAAAAGTTGGTATATCGGCGTTGCAAATCAGAATACCCCTGCAAATAAAGTTTATTGGCAAAAAGCCGATGGTGGTTATGAAAGTAAAACTTTAGATGCCAATACAGGTAAAGAATTGAGTCTTTCTGCCACACAAGGCGGTGATTTCTTCTATGGGTTTCATTATCAGCTTTATGG
>Ga0207655_1004132_pt1 | contig 10429 bp, 8 predicted proteins | sample KBSM44metaG_FD_184398 | JGI IMG/M metagenome (GOLD analysis project Ga0207655, IMG submission 184398) | Miscanthus rhizosphere microbial communities from Kellogg Biological Station, Michigan, USA - KBS M4-4 metaG (SPAdes) (version 2) | ecosystem: Host-associated > Plants > Roots > Rhizosphere >... | reverse complement strand
GGCGCTGGCGGCGATACAGGATCAACGTGGCGCACAGGCCGCAGGCGGCGGCGAACGTCATCCACCAACCCGGCGCGCTCTTGTCGCCGGTGTATTCGATCAGGCCCGTGGCGATCGCCGGCGTGAAGCCGCCGAACACCGCCGTCGCCAGGCTGTAGGCCAGCGAGAAGCCGACCGTGCGCACTTCCACCGGCATCACCTCGGTCAGCGCCACCACCATGGCGCCGTTGTAGCTGGCGTACAGAAAGGACAGCCACAATTCCACTTCCAGCATGTGGGCGAAGCTTGGCGAATTCACCAGCCAGTGCAGCGCCGGATACGCGGTCAGTATCGCCAGCGCCGAGAAGCACAGCAGCAGCGGACGGCGGCCGACGCGGTCAGACAAGGCGCCCATCACCGGCAGCCAGACGAAGTTGGACACGCCGACGCACAAGGTGACGATCAGCGCGGCGCTGGTGGTCAGGTGCAGCACGCTTTTGCCGAAGGTCGGCGTGTAGACGGTGATCAGGTAGAACGACACGGTGGTCATCGCCACCAGCATCATGCCGGAGACGACCAGCGCCCAGTTGTTGAGCATCGAGCGGAAGATCTCCCGCGTCTCGGGCCGGTGCTTGCGCGCCTTGAATTCCTCGGTTTCCTGCAACGAGCGGCGGATCGCGAACAGCACCGGCACGATCATGCAGCCGACGAAGAACGGAATGCGCCAGCCCCACTCGCCCACCTGCGCGGGCGTGAGCAGCTTGTTCAAGCCGTAGCCCAGCGCGGCGGCGGCCACCACGGCGACCTGCTGGCTGGCGGACTGCCAGCTGACATAGAAGCCCTTGCGGCCCGGCGTCGCCATCTCGGCCAGGTAGACCGACACGCCGCCCAGTTCCACGCCGGCCGAAAAGCCCTGCAACAGGCGGCCGGTGAGCACCAGCAGCGGCGCCGCGTACCCGATGGTGGCGTAGCCCGGCACGCAGGCGATCAGCAAGGTGCCCATGGCCATCAGCGCCAGCGTGACGATCAGGCCCTTGCGGCGGCCGACGCGGTCGACATAGGCGCCGAGGAAGATGGCGCCCAGTGGCCGCATCAGGAAGCCGGCGCCGAAGGTCATGAAGGTCATCATCAGCGACGCCAGTTCGTCCCCGGCCGGGAAGAAGGCGTTGGCGATGGCGGTGGCGTAGAACCCGAACAGGAAGAAGTCGAACATCTCCATGAAATTTCCGCTGACGACGCGGAAAACGGTGCCGGAGCGGGATTGCGCGTTTTTTTGTAAAGCGGTGGCTGTCATGTGGTCCTCGATGCGGTGCGGTTTCTTCGGGATCATACGCGCTTTGGACCTGGCTTGCTCGACGATAGCGAGCCCCGCGCCGGCGCCGGCGCGGCGGGAAACGTAGCCGCAGCGCAACACATTGCCGCTTTTTTGCAGTTCGTCGCAAAGTTGTCGGCCCGGGTGGCGAAGTTCAGTAAAATCAACGTTATCAAAATAAGTAACCATTGAACAAACCAACAAGGATTCACCATGCGCCGCACCGCTTCCGCCGTCCTGACCACCGCCCTTGCCGGCGCCCTGATCTCCACCCTGTACGCGGCGAGCGCCCCGGCGCTGGCGGCGGAGTCGACCCGCGCGCTGCCGCCGTTCATCGCCGTCAACGCCAAGGGCGCGTTCGCGATGACGGTCGAAGCGGGCAAGACGCAGTCGGTGATGGTGCGCGGCGACGACAAGTTCATCGCCGAACTCAAGACCACGGTGGTCGACAACGAACTGCAGATCACCATGTCCGACAAGACCTACGACGGCGGCAAGGGCGCTCCGCGCATCACCATCACCGTGCCGACCCTGAGCCGGGTGAAGGTCGAAGGCGCCGGCGAAACCGTCATCAACAACGTCAACACCGACCGCCTGGACATCGGCTACCTGGGCGCCGGCCTGCTGACCGCCAGCGGCAAGGTCAAGTATTTGCGCCTGAACGCCAAGGGCGTGGGCCAGGTCGACACCAAGGCGCTGCACGCGGAGCGGGTCGACGTCAACTTCGAGGGCGTGGGCAGCGTCAGCGTCTACGCCAGCGATCTGCTCAACGCCGTGGCCAAGGGCATGGGCTCCCTGGACTACTACGGCAAGCCGAAAACGGTCAACAAGTCGGTATCGGGCATCGGCAGCGTCAACGCCCGCGACTAAACCGGCCGCCGGCCCGGTGACACGGGTGGCGATTGCGGGTAGCATCGGAAGAACAACAACAGGGTCGCCATCAACGCACCGGGGGAGCCGTGGCCGTGCCGAACGACATAGCGCACTGGCGCGCGCGAATCTTCGCCAGGCTCCTGCTGATCGTATTCCTGCTTGGACTGGCCACGGCCGTCCCCAGCATGCTGCTCGCCGCCAGCGAGGGCATGTGGTCCATCGTCGTCGTCGATGTCGTCGCGCTGTCGTGGCTCGGCGCCATCCTGCTGCTGCGCAAAGTGGCCTACACTATCCGCGTCGTCAACTTCCTGGCGGTCGCCTTCATGGTCGGCGTCGGCCTGCTGCTCAAGATCGGACCGGTCAGCCAGATCTACCTGATGGCCGTCCCGGTGCTCGCCGCGCTGCTGCTCGGACTGCGCCCGGCGTTGTGGACGCTGCTGCTGGCCGGACTGGCGGTGATGGTGATCGGCTTCGAGGAAAACGCCAGGATGCAAATGGAGGGCATCCCCGACCACGCGTTCCTCAAGTCGGCCATCATCTCGATCAATTTCATGTTCATCGCGGCGGTGCTGACGTTGTCGTGCGCGGTGCTGCTGCAGCAGCTGGCGCGCTCGTTCGACGAGCTGCGCGACGGCGCCGATTCGCTCGAGCGGCTGGCGTTCTTCGACGTGCTCACCGGCTTGCCCAACCGCCGCTTGCTGATGGACCGCATCGACACGCTGCTGGCCAGCTCCGCGCGCAGCGCCACCTTCAGCGCGGTGATGTTCATCGACCTCGACCGCTTCAAAACCATCAACGACGCGCGCGGCCACGCCATCGGCGACGCGCTGCTGCGCAAGGCGGCCGCGCGCCTGAATGAGTTGGTGCGCAAGGCCGACACCGTGGCCCGCATCGGCGGCGACGAATTCGTCGTGGTGCTGGCGCATCTGGCCGACGACCTGGAGGGCGCCACGCGCGCGGCGCGCACGGTGGCCGAAAAAGTCCGCGTCACCATCGGCGAGGAGTTCGAGATCGACGGCCAGTTGTACACATCGACCGCCAGCATCGGCGTGGCGATGCTGCCCAATGCCCCGCACGGCGCGCGGGAACAGACGGCGCACGACCTGCTGCGCGAGGCCGATACGGCGATGTACCGCGCCAAGGCCGAGGGCCGCAACGGCATCGCCTTCTTCGAGATGGCGATGCAGGCGGCGGTCGAACGGCGCCTGTCGATGGAACGCGACCTGGCCGCAGCGCTGGCACGTGGTGAACTACAAATGCACGTGCAACCGCAGGTCGACCGCGACGGCCGCGCGGTCGGCGGGGAACTGCTGATGCGCTGGCCCCTGGCCGACGGCGCGATGGTGCCGCCGTCCGTCTTCATCCCGGTGGCCGAGGAGTCGGGGCTGATCCTGGCGCTGGGGACGTGGGCGCTGCGCCAGGCCTGCGAGGCGGTGCTGCTGCTGGAGCGCGCCGGCCTGTCGATGCAGCTATCGGTCAACGTCAGTCCCAGCCAGTTCCGCCAGCCCGATTTCGTCGCCCTGGTGCAGAGCACCCTGGCCGACACCGGCGCGCCGGCCGGCCGGCTGATACTGGAGGTGACCGAGGGGCTGTTGATCGACAAACTGGACGACACCGTCGCGCGCATGCATCAACTGGCGGCGCTGGGACTGCGCTTTTCGATCGACGATTTCGGCACCGGCTATTCGAGCCTGGCGTACCTCAAGAAAATGCCGCTGTATGAGCTCAAGATAGACCGCGGCTTCATCGTCGACGCGCCGGATGACCGGAGCAGCGCGGCGCTGGTGCAGTCGATCCTGGCGATGGCCGGCCATCTGGGGCTGCACGTGGTGGCCGAGGGCGTGGAGACGCGGGCGCAGGCCGATTTCCTGATCGGCCACGATTGCCCGTGTTTGCAGGGTTACCTGTACGGGCGGCCGATGCCGCTGGCGGAGCTGATCGGGCGGCTGACGAAAAGCCCGGCCACGGAAACCCCATAAACCCGGGAGGCACGTAGGGCGGCTGATTCCGTGGGCATCTTTTACTGCAGCACACTCACGCGCTTGCCGCTGACGCTGCGTTGCGCCGGGTTGCCATACACGGTGACCCTTCCGGAGCCGTTGGCGTCGGCCACCAGCGATTGACTGACGGCGGCCGAGATGCTGCCCGAGCCGTGCGCGCTCAGTTCCGCGCTCTGGCTGGTCAGACCGGCCAGGTCGGCGCTGCCGGAGCCGTACAGGCGCACGGTCATGCTGCGCACGTTGCCGCTGGCGTTGACGCCGCCGGAGCCGTGCACGTCCAGGCTGAGCGACTCGCCCTGCAGGTTGCCCAGGTTGAGCCGCCCGGAGCCATTCAGGCTGGCCAGCGTGGAGCCGCTTTGCAGCCCGGCCGCGTCGACGCTGCCGGAGCCGTTCAAACGCACCTCCAACCGGTCGACATTGCCGGCCAACCGCACCGCGCGCGAACCGTTCTGGCTCAGATTGAGCATGCCGCCATTCAGGCCGACGACCGACAGGCGCCCGGAGCCGTTCGAATGGATGCGGCGCAGCTGGGCGGTGGTGTAGACCACCCGCAGCGGGTTGGAGGTGCGTATGCTGCCCTCGACCCAGACGCGCAGGGTGCCGCCGCTGGCGTCGGTGCGCAGCAGCGGCAGCAGGTTGCTGTCGCCTTCGACCTGCAGCGAGGCCGCCTCGCCGACGCGCACCTCGACCTGTAGCGGGCCGTTGATATCGATGCCGTCGACATTGGCGGCGACGGCCGCGTCGCGCCGTTCGACGGCGCCCTGGCCGTTGCCCTCGACCGCGCTGCCGCCGAAGGACGATTTGTACTGCATGTTGCCGTCTTCCGGGATGACGATGACGGCGCAGCCGGCGAGGATGGCCAGGGTGGAGAAGGCGGCGATGGTGGCGAAGGCGATGGCGGAGCGGCGCATGGTCGGGTATCCGTGAAGTTATATAGTGTTGTCACTATAGCCAGCGCCCCCGGTCCCCGCCCGCGTTATGCGACAAAACGTCGAAAACGGGGAGTGAAGCGCAAAAACGGATGGTGCTACCATGGAGGTCATGGATACAACCACCTCCTCCCCTTCCCCGGATACCCTGACCGCCCTGCGCGACCTGACCCGCGCCTTCGCCCGTGAACGCGACTGGGAACAGTTCCACACACCGAAAAACCTGGCGATGGCGCTGTCGGTCGAGGTGGCGGAGCTGGCCGAGCATTTCCAGTGGCTGCACACCGGCGCCGACGCCGAACTCGATGACGCCAAACGCGCCGGCATCCGCCACGAGCTGGCCGACGTGCTGCTCTACCTGGTCCAGCTGGCCGACAAGACCGGCGTCGACCTGCGCGCGGCGGCGCTGGAGAAAATGGCGCTCAACGCGGCCAAGTATCCGGCCGACCGGGTGCGCGGCGACGCCCGCAAGTCGACCGAATACTAGCGCCCCGCAGGCGGATCGCCGATGCCGAGCGCTTTGCGGATCTGCGCCGAGACGATGGACCACGACGGCGACGTCGCCGCCACCTCGTCGTAGTGGCTCCCCCCCGGCAGCACGATCACCTCCGCCGCGTCGCCGGCGGCGATGGCGCGGCGCGCGTAATCGTGTCCCGCCCTGATAGGCGACACGGTGTCGAATTCGCCGTGGATCAGCACCGTGCGCACGCCGGACGGCAGCATCTCGGCCGGCGAGGTGTCGGCGAAGACGTCCGGCCGCGCGGCGCTCGGCGTGCCGGCCAGTTGCGCGGTGTCGCGCTCGCAGCTGGTTTTGATCAGGGCCGCCTCGTTGCGCAGGTCGGCCAGGCCGCCCAGGCTGATCACGGTGGGCACCGGCAGTGGATCGGCCACGTACAGGGGGCTGGTGCGCGGAAGGCGCGCGCGCGAGCCGGCCCATTGCGCCAGGTGGCCGCCGGCCGAGTGCCCGACCAGCACGATGCGCGACAGGTCTAGCCGGTGGGCCGGCGCCAGCGCGCGCAGGCGGTCCATCGCGGTGGCGACGTCGTGGTACATGCCGGGGTAACCGCCGCCGTCTTCGTCGAAGCGGCGGTATTCGACGTTCCACACCGCCACGCCCTGGCGCAGCAGGTCGCCGGCGATGTTGCGCATTTGCGTGATGCCGCCGAATTCCCTGGTCCAGCAACCGCCGTGGATGACCACCGCGACCGGGAACGGGCCGTCGCCGCCCGGCGCGAACAGCTCGGCGAACTGGGATGGCGCGGCGCCGTAGGCCACGTGCAGGCTGGGGGCGGGGCCGGTCAGCGCCAGGTAGTCCCGCAGGGTCATCGGCGCGGCGGCGGCGCCGCCCGCGTGGCCGGCAATGGCGGCGGCCAGCAGGGTTCTGCCCATTGTTTTCAACATGCGTCGCTCCGTGGTTTGAAGCGCTTATGCTACACGAAAAAAAACCGCCCCCGAGGGCGGTCGTGGCCGAAGAATGCGTCGGCGGCGGAGCGTGGCGGATTACGCTGCGCTAATCCGCCCTACGTGTTTTAACGCACCCTTTGCCTGGACGGTGCAATCATGCGTCTGTCGTGCCGTCGTGGAGACACGTAGGGCGGATTAGCCGGAACGGCGTAATCCGCCACGAGCCGCCAGCGGCTTACCACTTATAGTTGGCCCGCACGTAGTAATACCCGCCATTGATACCAAACGGCGAGAACGACGGCAGCACCGTCACCGCAGCGTTGTCCAGCGCGGCGCGCTGGTCGGCCAGCAGCGCCGGATTGACGCCGTTCGGGTAGGTGTTGAACAGATTGTTGGCCCCCACCGCCACCGACCATGCAGGATTGACCTTGTATCCCACCTCCAGATCGGTGATCGCCTTGGCCTTGATCTCGGTCTTGTGATAGACCGAACCGTCCTCGCTGCCGTAGTCGTTCGACTTGCCGTAGATCGCCTCGCGCAGGTTGATGGTCCAGTCGCCGATCTTCCACAGCGCGCCCAGGTTCACGCGCATCTTCGGCGAGGCCGTTTCCAGGTTCGAGATGGCGGTCTTGTCGAGCAGCGTTTGCGGCAGCAGCTGCGTCGGCGCCTGGTTGATCTTGGTGACTTCGACCTTGTTGTAGTTGGCCGCGATCGACCAGTCGACACGGCCGTAGGCGCCGTAGTTCTCGTTCAACGTGGTGACGAACTCCAGTCCCCGGCTACGGGTGTTGACCGCGTTCGAGAAGATGTTGATGCCGGTCTGGCTGACGGTGCTATCCAGGACATTGCCGTTGGCCAGGATCGCCGCCGTGACGGCCGGCGAGTTGACCGCGCCGCCGGAACCGTACAAGGCGCCCGAACCGACGATGCGGTCGCGGATCTTGATCTGGTAGACGTCGAACGTGATATTCAGATTGCTGGCCGGGTTGAGCACCATACCCAGACTGAGGTTGGTGGACGCTTCCGGTTTGAGGCCGTCGACGCCGACCAGGCGCGCGCCCGGCGAGTTGGGCGCCAGCTGCACGAAGGCGCTGGTCGGGCCGACGTTGGTGGCCGAGTAGTACGATTCGGCCAGGGTCGGCGCGCGGAAGCCGTTACTGAAGGTGCCGCGCACGGCCGCCGCCGGCGTCAGGTCATAGCGCGAGGTCAGCTTGCCGACCCTGGCGCTGCCGAAGTCGGAGAAGTGCTCGTAGCGCCCCGCCAGGTCGACCGTCAGGTCCTTGATCGGATTACCGGCGATGTCGATATAGGCGGCCTTGTTGGTGCGGCGGTGGCGGCCGGCGTCGGTCAGCGAGAAGCCTGGATACGACTGCGAGCCCTCCTTGTAGCGCGAGGCGGCGTCGCCGGCCTGGATCTCGTACTTGTCGATGCGGTGCTCGACGCCGGCGGCGAAGGTAAGCGGCTTGCTCCAGCCGACGTCGAATTCGCGGCTCGACTCGAGCGTGGTGGTGAGCTGGCTGGCGATGAAGGCGCCGGCCTTGAACGTGGTCGGCGAGTAGCCGGTGTCGTTGAACAGCGAGGCGTTGGCCGAATCCTCGACGCCGATCTCGGACTTGTCGCGTCCGTAGGTGGTGCTGAGGTCCAGGTTCCACTCGGCCAGCTTGCCCTTGACGCCGCCGGTCCAGCCGAAGTCCTTCTGGTTGATCTTCTCCTTCGGCGAGAAGCCCTGCGGGTACATCTTCGGAATGCGGGTTGGCAGGCGGTAGTTCTCGTAGGCGCGCGCGACCTTCTCGCCGTAGGTGGCGATGCTGTAGATCTGGACGTCCTTGGTGACGTCCCAGCCGAAGTTGGCCGCCAACACCTGCAGGTGGTACTGGGCGTCGCCCTGGATCTTGTTCAGGTACGGATAGCCGGGGATCGAGGTCATGCCCGGCGCGGCGGCGATGTTGCCGGCGTCGAGCAGGCGCGGGTCGATGCCGCCACGGTCGCTGTAGTCGTGGTATTTCGATTCGGCCGTCACGCTCAGGAAGGCGTCCTTGAACGGCTCGAAGCCGACGTTGGCCGAGCCGCCGACGGTCTTGCCGCCGCCGTCCCAGTAGCCGCCGCCGGTGGCCGAGGCGGTGCCGCCATGGTCGTTCGATTTCAGGATGATGTTGATCACGCCGGCGATGGCGTCGGAGCCGTATTGGGCGGCCGCGCCGTCCTGCAGCACCTCGATATGGTCGATCGCCGACACCGGGATGAAGTTCAGGTCGGCCGCAGCGCCGCCCTGGTACGGGCCGCCCAGCACGGCCAGGTTGGCGGTGCCGTGGCGGCGTTTGCCGTTGATCAGCACCAGCGTGTTGTTCGGGCTCAGGCCGCGCAGGCGGGCCGACAGGGTCAGGTTGGCGGTGTCGCCGCCGAAGGCCTGCGCGGTGAACGACGGCAGGTTCTGGGCCAGCGCCTGGATCAGGTCCGGCTGGCCGGTGCGCATCAGCGAGGCCGAGTCGAGCACCTGGATCGGCGAGGCGCTGTTCTCGGCCTTCATGCCGCTCGAGCGGGTGCCGGTGACGATCACCGACCCGGCCGAGGCGGCGTCGGCCGGCGCGGCGACCGCTTCGGCGGCGTCGGCGTCGGCCGGGTTGGCGGCGTACGCGGTGCCGAACGCCAGGGTGGACAAAACGGCTGCGACGCCGATCTTGAGTGTGGCCTTATGCATATTTAAATCCCCAGTTGAATAATAAGAAAAGTAAGACCTGAACCCGAACCTGAAACCCGCATCTACATCCGATCGCGCTTATTTTTTGGCGGCGACCACCTCGATCTCGACCAGCCAGCCCGGGTTGCTCAAGCCGGCCACCTGCACCACGGCGCGCGCCGGCAGGTTGGGCTGGGCGCCGCCGAAGTACTGGGTGTAGGCCTCCATGAAGCCCTTGGTGTCGCCCTTGCCGCCCTTGGCCGGATCGCCGACCAGGTAGACGGTCATCTTGACGACGTCCGACATCTCCAGCTTCATGCCCTCGAGGATCTCCTTGATCTTCTTGAGCACCGTCTCGGACTGCGCCTTGGTGTCGCCGAAGGCGGCCAGCGAGTCCGGCGCGGCGGCCTTGTCGATCACCGCCGGCACCTGGCCGCTGATGAAGTGGATGGTGGCGGTGGACGGAATCGTCACGGCCAGCGCGATCGGGAAATCCGAACCCGGAATCTTGTGGCGCACGATATCGGCCTTCTCCTCCACCTTCGGCGCCTTGGCCGCGGCCATCGCCGGCGATGCCGACAACAGGCCGAGGGCGGCGGGGATCAACAACGCGGTCAGTGCTCGGGTCAATGCTTTAGTCATGGTCTCGTCTTCCTTTGGTTGTAATCAGTGTTTGTTCGACATTTCGGCGGCGCCGAAATGGGCCACGCCCAGCGCATCGCGCAGCTTGAGCACCTCGGCCTCGGTCAGCGCGTCGGCCTTGTTGCCCCAGCTGGCGCGCACATAGGTCAGGATGGCGGCCATGTCGGCGTCGCTGATGTTCTCGCTGAAGTCGGGCATGCCGCCGCGCCCCTTGAGCAGCACCGTGGCCACCTCGGTGCGGTCGCCGGTGACGAACTTGTTGCCGGCCAGCGCCGGGAACGCGCCCGGTATGCCCTTGCCGTTGGCCTGGTGGCAGGCCGCGCAGTTTTTCAGGAACAGCGCCTTGCCGTCCGGCGCGGTGGTTTGCGCCCGCGACGGCGCGCTGGCGGCGGCCGCGAAGCCCGCCACGATCACCATCGCGGCCTTCAATAACGTGTCCCTCATGCGCTGGCCCTCGCGTGGATCTTGGCGATCTGCTGCCAGGCCGATTCGATGGCGCCGGCCTGCCAGCCGGTCAGGTAGCTCAGGTGCTCGCCGGCGAGCATGATCCTGCCCTCCCCTTCGAGCAGGGTCGGATAGGCGGCGGCGCGGGTCTTCTCGGTCCACTCGGCCC